>Ga0076930_100128_pt1 | contig 110053 bp, 97 predicted proteins | sample HotLakConsoUCCRE_FD_71149 | JGI IMG/M metagenome (GOLD analysis project Ga0076930, IMG submission 71149) | Hypersaline microbial mat communities from Hot Lake, Washington, USA - Hot Lake Consortium UCC-RE (version 3) (version 3) ...
GTGAGGTTCTGCCCGATCATACAAAACTCCAGTTCTCAACTTAGACGGGGTTTATAAGGGCAGATTTAGCTGAATACTGTCGGTCTTTACAGCGAGTCTTTGGCAAAATCCACCCCTCCCCAACTGGGATCTTCTTGTTTCAGAACTCTCCTAAGTGCCGTTGCTTACTCCCAGTCCCGTTAAAACAGGCTCGACGTTGTCTTTGCCGCTCTGCCAGTAGCCCACTGCCAATAGCCTTGAGTCATGCTGCCGGGAATTTTGAATTCCCGGCAGCATGAAATGGGGGATTCCAACCTGAGTTGAAACTCAGGGGTGGCCCTGGTTAACTGACGAAACTCTCAAAACCCTTATTCTGCAGTAGATTGGGTAAAGTCTTCCGGGCATGGCTCCGCTAAAGCGCTAGCGTAACCCAACGAAACCGCCCCTGGTGTTGGGTTTCACTTCGTTCTACCCAACCGACGCGAGGAACTTTGGTCAGTCCATCAGGGGGTGGCCTCAGGCTCAACCTGATACTGTGACACGCCAGTATCCGCTGGCAAAGGCTCAAGTTTGTCTTGATAGACCAAGGCCTGGTGCATCAGGGCGGCAACGCTAGCCCGAGTCATGGGTTGATTGGGATTCAGCATATCTTGGTCAGGGTAATTCACAATGAGCCCCGCTTGAGTGGCGATCGCTACGTGATCTCTAGCGGCTTCGGGAATTTGTCCCGCATCGGCGTAGTAGTCGCTCAGCATCGGCTCAGCAGCGGCATTGGTCGGTTGCGCCGCCGTTGGCTCAGCCGGAGCTGGGGCTTGCGCCGGAGTCACTTGGGGGGGCGCAAACAGTTGCATGACCGAGGTCGCCGCCAGGGGAAACATCAGCCGACTAGGCGCGCTGCGGGCCTGCCGAACGGGTTGCTCGGTCTCCGCTGCCGCTGGCACATTAGCAGTAGCTGGGGGGTCGGCGGAAAGTTCCAGACCATCCACTAAAGCAACAATCGCCTCGATTCGGGTAATGGGCGTCCGAGGATTGAACTCATTTTCACTTTGGGTGTCCATAAAACCCATTTCGTAAGCTTCTTCGATGGCGGCGTTGGCCCAGTAGTCTTGGGGCACATCTTGAAACACGCTGGCCTGCGGCAAGGATTCTTCTGGGTCGAGGTCAAACGCCTGACGAATCACCGCCGCATATTCATCACGGGCCATCGGTTGCAGCGGGCGGAATGTACCATCCGGGTAACCAGCCAGAATGTCTGCCTGGCTGAGTTGTTGAATGTAAGGCTGCGCCCATAAATCGTCAGAGACATCTGGATAAGCGGTTTGAGCCACTGCTGCGACCCAACCGGCCCCTGGCAGCAGCGTCATCACACTGAGACTACCGATTAAGGTGGCAATTTGTCGGGTGGACCAGTCTCGTTCAAAAGTCATGGCTGTTGTCTCCTAAATGAATGGGCGGGAGTGATACCGATGCTGTAACACCTCAATGAAGTAAGGGAATAGCGTGGCGAACGATGAAGAATTGTGGTTTGCCAGGGCAATATGGCTGGCTGGCGCTTATTGGGAGCGATCGCGAACCTCAGGCGATCCTGCCTTGTGAATATCCAGGGTTTCGCGGCGCAGTTCCGCTTGTTGCCGTTCGACGTCTTCATCCACTTCCTTGCGAATGTTGACCTCCTGGCGGACTACCGGCTCTTTGCGAATCGTGGCCGTCTCTCCGTAGACATCCATCTGGGCCACGTCACCCGTTTGTAAGGTGCGATCGGGCAAGTTCACTTGGGTAGCTCCATCCACGGCCTCGATCTCAATCACAATTTTTTCTTTCCGCACGGGAACAGCGGCTTCTGCTGGCTGCGTCTCAATGCGCTTAGTGACGACGACCTCGCCCGTTTTGTGACGCCGTTTTGTCGCTACTAGCCGCTCCTCATATAGCTTTAAGCGGTGATGATCAGGCCCCATGGCATAGAGGTCATCATCCCCAGTCGGTGGGGGAGGGCCAACGGGCTCGCGCCTGGTCGCGGGAAGGTTTTCAGCCTCCATTCGCACATTGGCGGTTGGTGGTTGGGTGAGATATCGACTAGTGATGGGAGCCTCAACAGCAACCTCACCTTCAACCGGCGCAGAACGCTCGGCAGTCGCCAGATATACCGCCCGCACCTGAGCTTCATACTCCTGGTCGATGACGCGGGTATCGCTATATGCCGGCAGGGCTTCGATTTGCGCTCGGGTCAAACCGGCGACATAGATTCGGTTGCGTTCGGGGTCGTCTGTGCAGCGACCAATGGGCAAGAGCACTTTTTTGCCAGCGGCCCACCTACCGGTGTCCAACACCAAGTAGCGGAGGCGATCGCGTTCATCCATCAACGCCGTGTGAACACGACCGACTTGCCCACTCTCGCTATCATGAGTCGTCCGGACGTAAACATCAGTGCCCACAATGTCACTATCGCCCAAATGGGCCTGATTACCTGAATATTTTTCGTGGCTTTTAAAGAGGGGCATAGCCTTCGGTTCAATTAAAGATTGTTTCTATCATTCTTGTGAAAGAATTGATATTTTCGCCTCCTTCAGAAGGAATATACGCCCGAATATTATCAACTTCTTTAAGGTATGGCAGGGGCGATCGCGGAACCCAACTCAGTTATTTTTTTGACCCCACAGCAGTCGCGATCGCTGATTTGAAAGATGACTGAAATGCGGCAGTTACCCCAACTGTTTGGATGAAATGATGAGGTTTGTCAGACGCAACAGACCACAGGTATACATTTAGGATATATCTGCTCTATCGATCGCAGTTAGATGACGAGTTTTGATCAAAATCGGGTCGAGTTTACTTCTAGGCTTACTTCTAGATAAAGCCAATATCACGCTCACTTATGAAGTCTTATGAAGCATCCACTGACTTATACCACGCGGTAGATTGCATGATTTTGTCTGACTCATAAAGTAAAGCAGCGTCCTTAAATATTTGCGACTTGCGATCGCGGTAGATCAAGAAATACTGAGAGGAAACTCAAAATGGCATATACAGAAAGACCCAATCAATATCAAACCAATGCTCCAGCATCTTCTGTCGTAGCACCGGTGGTGGAATATCATGACCGCGTGCGGTGGGGTCCCATTTTTGCCGGTATTGTGGTTGCGATTGCGACACAACTCGTGTTGAGTGCCCTGGGCACCTCGATCGGGCTGACGGCTGGAGCATCCGGCACCGAAGCCCGTACAGTCGGTTGGGGAGTCGGCATTTGGGCCATTATCAGCTTGTTCGTTGCGCTGTTTTTGGGCAGTTGGGTCATGGCTAGCACCTGCGGCCCCATGAATAAGAAGACAGCTATGATCAACGGCACCATTTTGTGGGCGACAACGCTAGCCGTCAGCGCTTGGCTGCTCGCCAGCGGGGTTTCGGGCACCTTTGGCGTCGTCGCGGCCAATGCAGGCTCCGTGGTGGATCAAATTCAGCAACCCGGCGGTGTCTCACTACCAAATCCCCAAGATGCAGCTCCTGACAATGTGCAAGAAGCTCAGCAGTATGCTGCCAACGCCGCTAAAGCTGGTTGGTCATTCTTGTTTGGGGCATTACTTGGTTTAGTCGCCGCTCTAATCGGCTCTACTGTCGGCGCTCGGACCCCTCGGCCTCACGCTTAAGCACTGAGGCTTCGAGCTAATTCACAATGAGTGCATTCCAACTTTGTAGTTTTACAAATTGGCTATTTTCAGGAAGCGTCCTAGACGTCCGATAGCTTCTCGAAAAATAGCGCTACCTCCCCCACCCTTTCTCCCGATATCGGCAGAACCGGCCACGCGAAGCGAAATCCCTCTCCCTACATTGGGTGGGGGATTTTAGCGTGAGGGCGGTAAAACGCGGGTGCCTGAGAGCAGAGTTATTTTCAGGGCAAGGGACTTGATAAAAGCAGGGACATTAATTTGTCAGCACTTCTCTGTTCTTCTCATCTCAATAGTCGCCCCAGGATGGAGATGGCTCCAGCGTGAGCTTCAGACTACTTGGAGGGCGCTCCTACGACCTGCCTGCAACAGAGACACCATTGGCAAGGGGCGATCGCGATCGCGGCATCACCGCATGGGCAGAGGGCCAGCACCGCATTCTAAACAGGTGTTAGAAATCAGTATTGGTAGTCGAGCCGCCTTCGGGCAGCAGGTGCACGCAGCCGTTGCTCACCGAACCGATCCATAGGGGGAGAATTGCTATCGAGTAGTTTGCCGTGAGAGACACTATCTTGCCGAACTAGCACTACCGATCTGAGTCAATTAACTGCTGCTTCTAAACATCCTATAGGAATAGATAATTTACTGATAGTTTCAGTCGCTTTAACGATGAATAGTTGCCAGTAAAAACCTAGAGTGAGGATAGTTGTAGAACGAGCAAAAGAGGTTTTAACATCATATGGCTCTCATCAGATTTAAAGACGCTTACCCCAATCATAGTGATACCTTTCAGCAAAGTAATGGTATCGCTGCCAATATCGACGATTACAGCGTGTACACCAATCCCGAAAACAAAATTGGTTCTGTAAAAGACATGCTGTTTGAAGACATGACCGGTAACATCCGTTATCTTGTTGTCGATACTGGCTTCTGGATTTTTGGGAAGAATGTCCTGCTGCCGATCGGATTAGCTCATTTTGATAATGAGCATAATCGCGTCTATATCGACGGCTTGACGAAGCAGCAAGTCGAAAACTTGCCGGAGTATCACGAAAATACAACGGTCGATCGCGACTATGAACAGCGGGTACGCGAAAGCTATCGCACTCAGGGCACAAACCGTTCTCGCCAATACCAAGGTAAGGAATACCGAGCTGACGAACATCGAGCCTATCCCGGTAGTGCCGCTTTGTACGGTGCAACCGAGCAGTCAGCAGGCACTTCGACACCCCTGTCGAGCAACCAGCCTGCGGTAGAGGGTCAATTTGCCTATGACCAAGAGCCTGGCCTATTTGGCATGGACAAAAATACCCACGAACCTATTCGTCTGTATCAAGAGCGGCTAATTGCTGATAAAGAGCGGTTTAAGTCGGGCTCTGTGTCCGTCGGCAAACGGGTCAAGTCGGAAACGCAAGAAGTCTCCGTACCGGTGGAAAACGAGCGGGTCGTGGTTGAGCGTCATGCGCCCAACAATCCCCAACGAGCTCAGGGTAATCCCGATTTTCGTGAAGGCGAAGTCGCTCGGGTCGACACTTACGGCGAAAAGGCTGACATTCACAAAGATTCGTTCGTGCGTGAAGAAGTCGACGTACACAAAGAAGTGGATCGCGATACGGTCAAGGGACGCGAAAAATTGCGTCGCGAAGAACTGGACGTGAATACTAAGGGAAATCCTAACGTGACCCGCCGCTAGAAACCTCTAGCCGGAACGGAACCGTTAGACCCCAGAAGACTCCCACCCAGTGGGGGTCTTTGTGCTATCTGGCAAGCCAATTCTAGAGAGCATTCCTTTGACTCTTGATCCCAGTATTCCACGTCAGGCTCCTGCAGCGATCGCCCTCCTCCCAGCGGTTGCGGAACCCAGTCTCGGGGCGATCGGTGCTGGTTTGGGCAGCGGTCTAAGTCACTGACGCAACGCCCCAACGATGAAAAAGGGAAAGCGGAGAGGTCACTATTGTCAATTCGCGTGAGTCAAGTTTTACGATAGGTGGGTATCGCTCTGTAGAGGACTCCGTCATGGGAAAGCAAACCCCTCGGCTAGTGGTTGCTGCCCTGATCGTCGCAGCGCTGGTGATTTTGGCATGGCAAAATGCTACGCCGACGCTGGCGTTGAGGTTTTTAGGCTGGCGTTCGGTAACGTTGCCGTTGGGGGTGTGGCTGGTGGGGGCGATCGCCCTGGGAGTCCTCACGACCCTGGCGATCGCCGCCCTCGCCCATCTCGGTATGCCCCCGGCCCATCGCGCCGGTCGGCGGCGCTGGACAGTGCGCCCCGACAGTCCGCCCCATCCCGATGCGGGTCGGTCTAATGATGGCACCACTCAGCCGCGCCAGCGAGGCTGGAAGGGGCGATCCCCCCAGGACTTTTTTCGTCGCGAGGCGGCGGCAGGCGAGCCTCGTCGCGACAACGATTGGCAGTCTCGCGATCGCTCGTCGCCATCGCCCCCACGGCCTCCCAACAACGTTGTGGCCGCTGAAGACTGGAACGCTTGGGGCCAGCGCAATGCCCCCAGTCGCTGGGCCGACTGGGCCGATGCTAGCGGCAATGCGCCTGAGGATGAAGAGATGTCGCGACGGCAGCGGCGCGATCGCGACCAGGCCGAAGCCGCAATTCACGATCTGGACAAAGGGTGGGACGACTCGGCCCAAGAAACGGTCTACGTCGCGCCGGGCGGCAGTGATATCGAAGATGCCCTGGATGAAATTGAAGACGGCTGGGAAGATTGGGACTCCCCCGACAATCCTCTGGCGGATAGCGCCTATGCCAAAAAATATGACGGCTCGGAACGCGACTCCCGCCGCGATGCCATCTACGCGCCGCCGGATGACACCAGTGGGGACGACGAAGTTTACGATGCCGACTATCGCGTCATCGTTCCCCCCTATCGACCATTAGACGAAGACGCCAATGAGCGCGATCGCCCCTCCTGAATCTTTGGTACGGTAAAGCGTGACCCCCATTTTGCCAAGATTGATGTCAGACTCGTCCGCGATCGACCTCCTGCGAGGGGCCAACCTGTATCTGGTGGGCATGATGGGAGTCGGAAAATCCACCATCGGTCAACTCATGGCCGCCCGGCTTGGCTACCGCTTTTGTGACACCGACACCGTGATTGAGCAGGCTGCCCAGCAAACCATTCCCGAAATTTTTGCGACTGCCGGGGAAGCGGCCTTTCGCACCCTAGAAAGTCAGGTGTTGAGCCAATTGTCGCCCTACACCCGCATGGTTATCGCCACCGGGGGCGGCATTGTGCTGGATCAGGAAAATTGGTGGCATCTGCGTCAGGGAGTGGTCGTGTGGCTTGACGTGCCCGTCGGCGAACTGGTGAAACGTTTACAGGGAGACGAACACCGACCCCTGCTACAACGCCCCGACTGGCAACAGCATCTCGCGAACCTGCTGAGCGATCGCCGCCAGCGTTATGCCCAAGCCGACATTCACCTCACGGTCAGGGCGGGGGAAACTCCGGACGAGATTGGCGATCGCCTGGTGGAACGATTGCGCGATCGGATTCTGCCGCCGCCATCAGCCATGACCGCAGACGGTTGATACACTACAAAGATTGTGATGCTTGCCCGCCAACACTATGACCCATCAGCCTGAGCCCCCCAGCGGCATTTTAGAAACCGATGTCGATCGCGTCCGCATCCTCAGTGAGGCATTGCCCTACATTCAACAATTTCGCGGGCGTACCGTCGTGGTCAAATATGGCGGAGCCGCGATGAAAGACAATACCCTCAAGGCCGGAGTCGTGCGCGACATCGTCTTTATGGCTTGTGTCGGCATTCGCCCGGTCGTCGTCCACGGGGGCGGTCCAGAAATCAACACCTGGCTCGCCAAGCTCAATATCGAACCCCAGTTCAAAGATGGGTTGCGCGTCACCGACGCCCAGACCATGGACGTGGTGGAGATGGTGCTCGTCGGACGGGTTAACAAAGAACTGGTATCCCTCATCAATCAGGCGGGCGGGGCCGCCGTTGGCCTTTGCGGTAAGGATGGCAACCTGATCACGGCCCGGTCTCAAGGGGATGCGGATGTGGGCTTTGTCGGCGATGTCACTAACATCGAGCCGGGTCTAGTCAAAGCCCTGGTCGAGGACGGCTACATCCCCGTGATTTCCAGCGTAGCGTCCGATGACACCGGCCAAGCTTACAACATCAACGCCGACACCGTCGCCGGAGAACTCGCCGCCGCCCTCAATGCCGAAAAGCTCATTTTGCTCACCGATACGCGCGGTATCTTGCGTGACTACCAAGACCCCAGCACCTTGATTCCCCAGTTGGATATCAAACAGGCGCGACAACTCATCGAGGAGGGTATCGTGGCGGGAGGCATGATTCCGAAGGTGAAGTGCTGCGTGCGATCGCTGGCCCAGGGGGTCGGGGCTACCCACATCCTCGATGGGCGCATCAACCATGCCCTGCTCCTCGAAATCTTTAGCGATACGGGCATCGGCACCATGCTCGTGGCGTCCGCCTATTCTCCCTAACCCGCAAGACAAACCCCGTCTCCCTCGTACACGACGGCACAAGTCTCGATACCGGTCAGGAGGCCCTCTCCCCCTCAGTCCCCCTCGCCCAAAATTGGGCGAGGGGGAGGCCCGACAAGGCTTTCCGGCTCCCCTTCTCCCGCTTTGGGAGAAGGGGTTAGGGGATGAGGGAAAAGCCCTGGCAACAAGGGCTTCAGGACTTATGTGTACACGGTAGACCTGAGGGAGAGGGATTTAGGGTGAGGGTTACATAACTGGGATGCACCCAGGGATTTAGGGGATGGGTGGGTCGCATCACGTTCGGGCAGGAAGTTTTGGTGGATCAGTGAGGGGCGGACCCAGCCTTGTATTTTTGGGAGTGATGTTTGGCTCGTGACCGGTTCCCTGTCGGCATTCCCGAAACGTGAGGGCATCCGCGCGTATCTCTTTCTAACAGCATTTGAGGGCGACCTACGAGCATCGTGGACGATTGATCTCAGGTCGCCAACCCCAAGGAATCGGGACCGCACTGATGCCATCCCGATCGCGGTTCAACGCTAGAGGCAGGGGCGATCGCCCTCGGCCTGACTCCCATCATCCATTAACCGATGCGCAGCAGTTCGACATCAAACAGCAGGGTGGCATTGGGAGGAATCACGCCGCCCGCACCCCGTGCGCCGTAGCCCAACTCAGGGGGAATGACCAGCTTGCGCTGACCGCCCACCCGCATCGTCGAGACGCCCTCATCCCAACCTTTGATCACTTGACCGACCCCAATGGTGAAGGAGAAGGGGCGGTTGCGATCGCGGGAGCTGTCAAACTTGGTGCCATCTTCTAGGGTGCCGGTGTAGTGTACGGTCACACGCTGGCCCTTCTGGGGCATGGCTCCCGTACCTTCAACGATGTCTTCGTACTGCAACCCAGAATCGGTAGTCACCAAGTTGTCCTCAGAGGGTTCGTCTGCCGCCGACTCTGCTTCGACGGTTAAATCGTCTGCCGCTTGAGCGATTTGTGTTTCGGCAACAGCGGGGGCCTCAGTTGCCCCCAGGTTAGCCGCGATCGCGTTCCCTTTGGCCCCGGTAAATTGGGCCACCAGCAACACGACGCAAAACGCCGTCAGCACTGCAAAGCTGATTATAATGTCTCGCACAAAGCCTCTCCTGAAATCACGAATAGCAACATTCAACAGTCTACCGAGATTCGGGTCCGGTGACGTAGAGATGCAACGCTTCGCCCGTGCCGAAAAACTGGATCGGCACACCTTAGCCATCGGCTTCTCACCAGCGACAATTGACAGGGTGGTGGGTGAAATCGCGGCCACCCGCCTAGTCCAGCCCCCTGGGGTCGCTCTAGCTACCGCCACATTTTGTTTTCTAAGTCACGGACTTGCCGTTCGAGGCGATCGAGCCGTCCCCGCAACTCATCCATCTCCGCTTGTCGGGGCACCCCCAAATCTTGCAGCACATTCCGCAGTTGCCGCTGAATCTGCTCATCAAACTTGGCTGACTCCCCCGAAAACTGAGCCATAAAGTCATCGACAAAGCGACTGGCTTGCTCAGGATTGATGCGCCCATCGCGCACCCACTCATCACTGACCTGACGTAGCCGCTCTGCCACTAATGAGGTCGTGCCAATGCCAATCATCATGATTTGACGCAGCAAGTCGTTGGTATCCATGTCGCCTCCGAAGGTGGGGGGGTGTCCCCAAAGTACCGTTTTATTGTGGCAAAGAACCGCGATCTGCCTTACCTGAACAACCGAACCCACTCAGACATATTTCTCTAGTCGGAGAATTCTGAAGCCCGTCTGGCATTACATTAAGAGTATTCATTGAGGTAGCGGAAACTACCCCCACAGCATTTCTTTTGGGGCGAGCAATCCCATTCCGGTAGATGAAGAACACTGGCATCTTGCCGCACCTCACTCAAATCAGAAACGCTACCAACTAGTTGAAACGTGTGAACAAAACCATGGTCATTGAGTGGCTCAAAGTGCGCGTGCAAGCACCTCAGCGAGAGCGATACATCCGCATCGACGACGAAATTTGGACACCGGCGCTGCAGCAGTATGCCGGATTTATCTCAAAAGAAACCTGGATCGCCCCTGATGACCCGGAAATCGTCGTTTTTGTCATTCGCTGGGAAACCGAAGAGCAGTGGTTTGCCATTCCTGAAGATGAATTGGCTGAGGTGGGTGCCCGTTTTGATGCAGCCTTTGGGGCTGATTACACTTTAGAAGCATCCAAAAAGTATCAGGTCCGGCGGTTTCCCGTGAGCCCTGAGTCTGCCCGTTAAGTAATTCGGAAAAGGCGTTTTTACATTGCTGGCCGGGGCTGGACACGAGGATCGGTGACGGCGCCAAGCCTCGCTGGCGTTGGGGTCAAGATTTCCTGGCAGGGCGTCAGTGCTCTGGTTGGCCCTGCTCGCATCGACGTCAACCGAATTTTCTTCCGCAACATCTATTTGGGCGTAAAGCGATCGCCCCTAGCCCCGAGGCCCAAACTCGGCAGATAATGGCAACTGATGACCCATTCCACTGAGTACCCATCATGCTGTCGTCAGCCGTCGAGCCCAAACTCAAGCAAGATAACCAGACCGTTTATTTTCGCTGCATTGCGGGCTGTTCTGCCAAGCACTCGATCTTCGAGGTGCTTTACACCTGCCCCACCTGTGGCAGCCTTTTGGAAGTCCATCACGAACGAGAACCGCTCAAACAACGCAGCGCCGAGCAATGGAAGCAACTATTTGACTCGCGCACTGGCACCACCAAATGGCCTTATGGCAGCGGAGTTTGGAGCCTACGGGAATGGGTCATTCCGGCGTTGGCGGATGAAAATGTCGTCAGCATGTTTGAAGGCAACACCAACCTGTTTTGGGCCGATCGCTTAGGCAAGCAACTCGGAATGCCGGAGCTGTGGATCAAACTCTGCGGCAACAGCCATACGGGCAGCTTTAAGGACCTCGGCATGACCGTGTTGGTGAGCGTGGTCAAGCAAATGATGACCCAGGGCAGCCCGGTCAAAGCGGTGGCCTGCGCCAGTACCGGAGATACTAGTGCAGCGCTGGCGGCCTATGCGGCTTATGCAGGCATGCCCGCAGTGATCTTTTTGCCAGCGGGTAAAGTGAGCACGGCGCAGTTGATCCAACCCGTCGCGAACGGAGCCCACGTGCTCGCTTTGGATACCGACTTCGACGGCTGCATGAAAATTGTCAAAGAAGTCACCCAAGACAACTCGATTTACCTGGCGAACTCGATGAACAGCCTTCGCATCGAGGGCCAAAAGACCGTCGGCATTGAAATTGTGCGCCAGTTCGATTGGGAAGTGCCGGACTGGATCATTATTCCCGTGGGCAACCTGGGCAACATCAGTGCCCTCTACAAAGGCTTCAAGCTGATGATGGATCTGGGATTGATCAGTCGTATGCCCCGGCTGGTAGCGGCACAAGCAGCGCAGGCCAACCCGTTTTATGAATCGTTCAAGCTGGGCTTTAAGGAAAAAATCCGCAAGACCGCAGGGGAAACGTTGGCTAGCGCGATCCGGATCGGGGACCCGGTGAGTTATGCCAAGGCGACCACCGCGATTTTGGAAACAGATGGCATTGTCGAACAAGCCACCGAAAATGAATTGGCAGCAGCAGCGGCGGAGGCCGATCTGACCGGGATGTTTACCTGCCCGCACACGGGAGTCGCCCTGGCCGTGCTGAAAAAACTGATCAATCGGGGGCTGATTAAGTCGAGCGATCGCACGGTGGTGATCAGCACCGCCCATGGCCTCAAGTTCACCGACTTTAAGGTCAATTACCACGAATCGACGCTGGACAACGTGACTAGCCAGTATGCCAATCCCGCTGTTCACTTGCCCGCCGATGCCGATGCCGTCAAAGCAGAAATCGAAAAGCGGCTGACTAGTCAAAAAAGTTAGTCATGGTAGCTGTGATGTTGCTGCCATGTTCACGTTTGCGGAGGACAAGTGATCGTTTTGGTTTCCTGAAAGGGGGCACAGCCGTTGGGGGAAAGGGATGATGGGGCGATCGCCGTTGGGCAGGCAATGATGATTCGTTGTGTTTTGCCATCTCCTGCGCTAGAGGTTATCCGACTTTTTCTGGCGGCGAGTTGAGGGCAACAAACGCTAACACTTTTGTCTCCCTACAGCGATCGGAGTCATCTCTCCAGTCAGGAATGAGGATCAAATAACATCCAGATTGTTAGGGCAGGCATCTTGCCTGCCTGGGGACAGCCGAGACGGCTATCCCAACTGATTCAATTCTCATTCCTAAGCGATTTTGGCAACAAAGCCGGGTAAGATGCGTCAAACCTACTCATGAGCTGGTGCCCACCCTGACCACTGGTTGGCAGATACTCGCTCACCCCTTGCAGCGTTTGACGCTTTCCCTAAAGCCATGAAAATTTCTGTTCGCTTATCGAGCCGTTGGGTGTTGTTGAGTGCTCTGAGCCTTGCTGGCCTGGGGGCGATCGCTGTGGCCCCCTCGCTGCCCCTCCATTACTCCTCTGTCGCCCGCGCCCAAGGCATTGCCAATCATCCGTTTGCCGGTCACAGCATCGTCTATGTGCAAACCGGCGATCGCTGGCGCGAGGCTTTTATTGCCAACATTTCAGGTCGCTGGTCACAGGGTCAGACCACTTGGCTTTACACCGTTGAATATCTCGATGCCAGCGGCGGCACTGAACCGGGCGTGTCGCCAGACCGGATGGTGACCGTCGCAACGGCCCAAGCCCAAGGCTTGACCCCGAATGTTTATGACGTTTCTACCCCTGCGGGCATAGACCAAATGCTGGCGGCCCATAATGCAGCGCGTCAGGAAGTCGGCCTGCCTGATCTCACCTGGTCACCAGAACTCGCCACCTATGCCCAGGCGTGGGCTAATCAGCTCATTGCCGAAGGCGGAAACCTGCGCCATCGCTCACCCTCTGAACAAACCCTCCGCAACGTTGGCGAAAATCTCAGCGGCTCGCGATCGTCGGCAGCGGGGGGCGCGCTACAAAATCCGGCCCGAGCCGTCGCTGGATGGGTCGCCGAAAAAGTTGACTACGACTACGCCAGCAACCGTTGCGCCCCCGGCAAAGTTTGCGGTCACTACACCCAAATGATCTGGCGAGAAACCACCGAAGTCGGCTGCGGCGTTGCCCGCAACGCTGACCAAACCAGTGAAGTGTGGGTATGCAACTACTCCCCAGCGGGCAACTATGTGGGCGAGCGACCTTACTAGCTGCGAGGGTGAAGGGTCTGAGAGGATGGGGGTGAATGGGTATCACGCCTTGCCCAAACCGCTCTGCTAGCGTGCCCCCGCTACCGGCTTGGGCATCCGGCGAAAGCGTACCCGCCAACCTCACCTTGCTGAACAGGATAAAATTGCAGCATCCACGCTAGAGGCGTTGGCGATGAATGCCTACACCATTAAGCTCGATCCGGTTGTTGCTCTGACAGACGAAGCGTTTTACCGACTCTGTCGGGCCAATCCTGATGTCAAGTTCGAGCGATCGCCCCAAGGGGAACTCATCGTCATGTCACCAACCGGAGGTGAAGGCGGTCGCCGCAATGCAGATATTACAACGGACTTGAATCTTTGGAATCGGCACAGCCAGCTTGGCTATACTTTTGATTCTTCCACGGGCTTTCAGTTGCCGAATGGAGCCACCCGATCGCCCGATGCGGCCTGGATTGCCCGCGATCGCTGGGAAGCCCTCAGTCCCGAAGCGCGAGAGAAATTCCCCCCGATCGCCCCCGACTTCCTGATCGAACTCCGATCGGCTACAGATGCCCTGCCAGAACTCCAGGCCAAGATGCGCGAGTACCAGGAAAATGGGGTGCAGCTAGGGTGGCTGCTCAACCCTCAAGACCAACAGGTGGAGATTTATCGTCTGGAGCAAGCCACCGAGATCCTGCAATCGCCTCAGACGCTTTCAGGTGAATCAGTTCTGCCGGATTTTGTTTTGTCTTTAGAGCGAATTTTCTAACTGGCAGATTTAGGATTGCGATCGCCCATCTCCAACCATAGACAGTTGCCCAGGGGATAAAACCTACCCCCAAGTTCGGCAAACCGTACTTCTCAGGAAATTGCCGAAAGCGGCCCTTCGCAGATAAATTAGCACTCAGAGAGAGAGAGTGCTAACGCGCTGAGAACGCCCGCTTCCGGAAGTTCCGCCGTTTGCTCTCACGATCTCAAGAGTCCCTTTCAGGTACTCAAACCCTATTTTCTATCCCTATTGAATTTTTCCACGGAGGACTGCAAATGGCAGCTGTATCTCTGAGCGTTTCGACTGTGAAGCCTTTGGGCGATCGCATTCTCGTCAAAGTTAGCGAGGCCGAAGAAAAGACCGCTGGCGGCATCCTGCTGCCCGACACCGCTAAGGAAAAGCCCCAAGTCGGCGAAGTGGTGCAGGTCGGCCCCGGTAAGCGCAACGACGACGGCTCCTTCCAGGCCATGGAAGTGAAAGTCGGCGACAAAGTGCTCTACTCCAAGTACGCAGGCACCGATATCAAACTGGCGGCAGATGACTACGTGCTGCTGCGCGAATCGGATGTGCTGGCGGCATTGGCTTAATGAGAGTTTTGAGTGCTGAGTTTTGAGTGTTGAGTTTTGAGTGTTGAGTGGTCATTCAAAACTCAAAATTCAAAATTCGAACTCTGGGATAACTCATCACTTTTTTGCTTTCCCAATTCAGTCTTTTAGGAGGATTTTGACCGATGGCTAAGACCATTACTTACAACGAAGATGCCCGGCGCGCGCTGGAGCGGGGCTTTGACATGCTGGCGGAGGCGGTCGCTGTGACCCTCGGACCCAAAGGCCGCAACGTCGTGCTGGAGAAAAAGTTTGGCGCACCGCAAATCGTCAACGACGGGGTGACCATCGCGAAAGAAATTGAGCTGGAAGACCACATCGAGAACACTGCCGTTTCTTTGCTGCGCCAGGCGGCTTCCAAAACGAACGATGCGGCGGGTGATGGCACGACCACGGCGACGGTGCTGGGCCACGCGATCGTCAAAGAAGGTCTACGGAACGTGGCGGCGGGAGCGAACGCCATTTCCCTGAAGCGGGGGATCGACAAGGCGACGGCCTACCTGGTGGATGAAATTGCCAAGCACGCTCGCCCGGTGGAAGATTCCAAGTCGATCGCGCAAGTGGGTGCCATCTCCGCAGGCAACGATGACGAAGTCGGCCACATGATCGCGGAGGCGATGGACAAAGTGGGGCGCGAGGGCGTCATTTCCCTGGAAGAGGGCAAGTCGATGACCACCGAATTGGAGGTCACCGAGGGGATGCGCTTTGACAAGGGCTACCTCTCGCCCTACTTTGTGACCGATACCGAACGCATGGAAGCGGTGCTGGATGAGCCTTACATCCTGCTGACTGACAAGAAGATCACCCTGGTGCAAGACCTGGTGCCCGTGCTGGAGCAGGTGGCTCGCGAAGGCAAGCCCTTGATGATCATCGCGGAAGACATTGAGAAAGAAGCTCTGGCAACCCTGGTGGTGAACCGGATGCGTGGGGTGCTGAATGTTGCTGCGGTGAAAGCACCTGGGTTTGGCGATCGCCGCAAAGCGATGCTCGAAGACATGGCGGTGCTCACCAACGGTCAGGTCATCAGCGAAGACACTGGCCTCAAGCTGGAAAGCACCAAGCTCGACATGCTGGGCAAGGCTCGCCGCATTACCATCACTAAGGACAACACCACCCTCGTCGCTGAAGGTAACGAGTCCGCTGTGAAGGCGCGTTGCGAGCAAATCCGTCGTCAAATTGAAGAAACCGAGTCTTCCTACGACAAGGAGAAGCTGCAAGAGCGGCTGGCGAAGCTCTCCGGCGGTGTCGCCGTGATCAAGGTCGGAGCGGCAACCGAAACCGAGATGAAGGACCGCAAGCTGCGCCTGGAAGATGCCATCAACGCGACCAAGGCGGCTGTCGAAGAAGGCATCGTTCCCGGTGGCGGCACGACGTTGGCTCACCTCGTTCCCGGTCTAGAAGCTTGGGCTCACAGCAACCTCTCCGGCGAAGAGCTAATCGGGGCGCAGATCGTCACTCGGGCGCTGACCGCTCCCCTCAGCCGCATCGCCGAGAACGCGGGCTTTAACGGCGCAGTGATCACCGAGCAGGTCAAAGAGAAGGACTTCAACGTGGGCTACAACGCCGCTGACAACACATTTGTCGACATGTTTGCAGCGGGTATCGTGGACCCGGCGAAGGTGACTCGCTCGGCTCTGCAAAACGCGGCTTCCATCGCGTCGATGGTGCTGACCACCGAGTGCATCGTGGTCGATAAGCCGGAGAAGTCGGCTCCGGCGGCGGGCGCAGGTGCTGGCATGGGCGGCGACTTTGATTATTAAGTCTGCCGCGATCGCTCGATAGCGGCATCCTGGGGACGGTTCCGTTGCGGGGGAACCGTCCCCTTTATCTTGCCCCCTCAGCCAGGCAAGCATGAGACGCCAACCGCAATGAGTCCTGACGTTGTCATGACGACGGCAGCAATCCGCTTTCGAAATACGTTACCACCGCATTTTCTTGCCTGGTGAGATACAGCACTTGCCCTCAGACAACGGATCAAAGGCATTTTGTGTGTCTCACTAGTACTCAACGGCTTAAGTCCCGATACCGATTGGAAGTCCCTCTCCCAAGGTTGGGAGAGGGATTTAGGGTGAGGGCCAAGGGTGTGCAAATTTACGCCGCACTGTACTAGCTTCCAAAACGCCCTCAGATAATTGAGGACTCCCAGTCGCGCACCTGGGATTAGCAGCCGACTTGAAGTTTTATTCATCTATCCAAAGAAAGATTCCCCTCAAGATTCGAGTTCGATATTTTAAAGATGTGATACTAGCTCGATTTGAGCTAGCAATTAATGCACCTTTGAGGAGCCAGGGGCTGAAGCCCCTGGCGAAGCTGCGTTTTACAAAAGATCGGTACGCGCCGACTTTATATTTCTTGATCTACCTAAAGAAAGACTGGCTAACCCACAACAGGCAATAAACTGTGAATCACTCGACCAATTAATTTTTGTCTGCCAGTTTCGCCGACTAAAGGAGGTAGGTTTTTCCTAAAAGGCATCAGTAGAAGCCCTAAGGAATGATTTCCATCTGCATAACCTAAAGCAGGTTTTGTGATTATTGGCTGTTCTATCAGTACTCACCGTTTCCAGAGGTTAGCCATGAAACTTTTTTCCAGCTTCAAGAGATTTATTCTCATCCTCCCAGAACTCATATTATTTGGGCCAGGTTTTGCCAGATTTATGTTTTGGGCCAGAAGTCCAGAAGTATTAGATCCTCAAACCGTTTGGCAGCGCTTTACTCAGCCTCAAAATCCCTACTATGAATGGTTTTTACGCAACTATCCACCAGGATTTATTCGAAAACTTTGGGCGGATATTTATCCATTACTGCGCGATCGTGTCAAAGGAATTTCAGAGCACTACGATATTTCCAATGAGTTTTATGAACTCTTTCTAGATCGGCAGTACATGTTTTATACCTGTGCCGATTTTCTCGATAAGTCAGATTCAATTGAAGATGCTCAGGAACATAAAGCAACTTTCCTCTTAAATTTGATCGATCCTCATCCTGGCGAAAAGATTTTAGATTTAGGCTGCGGCTGGGGTGGCATGCTCAACAAAATTTATCAGGCCACAGGGGATAAAGACAACCTTCACGGATATACCTTATCGGTGGAGCAAAAGCGTTTTATTGACGAGCATTATGGCTATCAGGCTGAAATTCAAGACGTGATGAAAGTGGACTATGGAGTTGACCAATGGGACAAAATTTATTCCATTGGCTGCTTAGAGCACACCCCAAAATCCGAATTGGTGCCCCTAGCAAAGAAGTTATCGGCGGCCATTAAACCGGGGGGCAAACTCGTCCATCATTTCTTTTGTCAGTTAGAGACCGCTCCTCCCGCTAGATTATTGGTTTGTGGGGCCGAATTATTTCCCGGCGTAGAGCTTTCTGCACTACAAGAACATCTCGATGCATTTGAAGCCGCGGATCTCAAAACCGTGCATCATTCAGTACATGATTATCGACCGACGCTCGCGGCATGGTTTGACCGCTTAGTCGAAAATCAAGAGGCCGCGATCGCCCTTGTAGGGCGGCAAGTTTACAACAAGTACTTGTGTTATCTGGCCGAAGCTTGGCGATTATTTGATGATCGAGATCTAATTCTATTTCGTTTCGTCTTGCAACATCAAGAGCTACCAACCGTTTGGCAATCTCCGCTTTATCAGCAGCGACCAGATCACCTTCAAGTCCAACCCTCTCATGCCGAACTGCTGGCGCAACAGCCAACTTCTCTCAGGCGATAGCCGATGCGGTCAGGGGCAACTCATTCAGCTCAGTGCGTGGTCATGATCAGAAAACGCTCAGTTTTTTGAGCTGTCGCAAGGCTTTTGCAGAAACACCGCTTAGCCGCGACTGGGTTGCAGCTAAGCTGCGTCAACCCCAAAAACCTCTCGCAGATAAGAGTATGGAATATTACGAAGCCATTGTGGTCGGAGGTGGACCCGCTGGTAGCAGCTGTGCTTGGCAACTGAGACGCCATCAGCGAGAAGTGTTAGTGCTCGATAAGTAGCCATTTCCACGCTTAAAGCTATGCGCTGGCTGGGTGCCCGCTCAAGTTATGAAGGCGCTTGAGCAAGTTATGAAGGCGCTTGAGGTCGATCCTGACCGCTATCCTCATGCCATCCTGCAACTGCAAATCCGGATGTATTTTGCGCCCTTTCCCTTTCCCCTTTTAGGCGACTGGGCATTACCCTGGCGCACAGACTATGCCATTCGTCGGGTCGAATTTGACCACTGGCTGCTACAGCATTCAGATGCAGCATTTAAAGTGCACCCCGTCCGCACCATCTCCAAGACAGACAATATTTTGACATCGACGGCGTCTATCAATGCCGATATTTAGTCGCCGGTGGTACAGGATGCCCCGTCAAGCGCACATTCTTTCCCCAGCAGCGCCTGAAAAAACTACAAACTTCAACGATCGAAAAAGAATTTGAGTATCCTCAGCGCAGCCCTATAGCCCACCTTTTTTTCGCGTTTCACGGCTTAAAGGGTTATGCTTGGTATGTCCCTAAAGGCAATGGCTTCTTGAACTTAGGACTCGGCGGCATCAGTACTTACTTCAAATCTTCAGGATTCAGCTTAAGGAGTCATTTCCAATAGTTTTTGGAAGATTTAGTTAGTCGCTAAATGCTGGATGAAAAGACAAAAAACGAATTGACTACATCAGGTCATGGTCATTACCTCTTTTCCCCGCAAGAAAAAGTCAAGCAAGACAATTGTTTTTTGGTTAGGAGACTCTGCTGGCTTAGCCACTCTGGATTTAGGAGAAGGCATTGGTCCTGCGGTGGAAAGCGGCTTAATGGCTGCTAATAATATTCTGGGCAAGGGACCCTATGAAAAGTCAAAAATTTCAAGATTCAGCTTAACTGCTCCCTGTCATCTACTCCAAAAGATATGGCAATATTCTGACGAATCGCCGTACTCCATCGCTTCACAAACAACCGGCAAGTAAATCAATTTTAGTGGAAATTTATGCTCATCAAAAATAGACTTTCTGTTGAGGAATCCTTGAGTCATCAGATGATCCCCCAATCAGAAAATTGCGCCTACTCCTGGTTAACTAAAATCAGTTATTGTGTAGGGCCAGTCTTAATTATTGTCTGTCATTTCGGCACAGCCCTTGCCCTAGTTACGGGACTCAGTCTTGGAGCCTGGTTGTGGATATTTTTGCTGTATGGGTTGCGCATGCTGGCAACGACCGCAATTTATCATCGGCTGTTGACCCACAAAGCTTATAGCACCCCTGTAATCATCCGTTGGATTGGTAGCCTGGTGGGCGCTTCAGCGGGGCAGATGGGGCCGAGCTGGTGGAAAGCCCACCATGAAGCCCATCATCAGTTTGTCGATCAACCCGGTGATCCCCACTCCTCGCGTTATGGGTTTTGGTGGGCACACTGTCGATGGCTTTTGTCCAAAAATCATTTCCCGGCAAGTTTACCCGCTGATATTGAGCAAGATGTGGTTTTGAGAGCGATCGATCGCTTCCATTTTTTGCCCCTCATTGCGCTAGGGTATCTCTCCTATCTCATCGGCAGTCTGGAATATCTCAGTGCGTTTTTCATCAGCACAACCCTGCTGTTTCATGGTGTCGCCCTCGTCAACTCAGCCTGTCACAAATTTGGCAATACGCCCTTTGCCACAGGCGATGAAAGTAAAAATAATTGGGTGGTCGCCATGTTGACCTTGGGTGAAGGCTGGCATAATTTTCATCACGCTTTTCCCTGGTCGGCGCGTCAAGGCATCACGATCGCAAATGGCGAGGTCGAGTATTTAACTGACTGGACTTATTCGTTCATCACAGGACTTCAGTTTTTGGGTCTCGCCTCCAAACTCCGCACGCCGTCGGAACGAGTAGTGCTGGCTTCCCCCACCACCTCTCCTAAAATGGAAGTTTGAACCGCTGTCACGCTCTCCGTTTTGAGAAGAATATAAGAACCTGACGCCGTCAACTTTTGATGAGTTTGGCGATCAGTTGCGAGTGGAGCGATCGCGCCTATCATTTCAGGCGCGATCGCTTTTTTGCGTCGCCGTCACCGCATGATTTTCTTGCGTGCCGAGGCCGCGATCGCTCTCTTCCACCAGTCCTTAGCCATCGAAGAGCGCATCGGCCATGCCCAGGGCCAAGCTGCCACCTGGCGCGAATTCGGCAAACTCAAAGCCAACCAGGGGGACACGGACGGCGCGATTCAGCTTTTTGAGGAGTCGCTCGCAAGCACAGATCAAATCGGTTGGATACCTGGAAAATGGCCCACCCTGAGTTGGCTGGCGAGTATTGCTGAGCAACAAGGCGACCTCGCCAAAGCCCTGGCCTGCCGGGAAGAAGAATTAGCCATTCGGGAGCAAATCAAGGCCCCCTAAGGGGACGGTTCCTTTCAAATAGGGGACGGTTCCTTTTGAAGGAACCGTCCCCTCTGCCCCTCAGTCGAACATCAAGTGCTGAATCGAGCGATCGGGCGGGGCATCCCGCTCCACAAACTGGCGATAGGCCGCGACGGTGCCAACCTGAGCCAGCACCGCCCCTCGCTGCGGCAGCGTCCCCGATCGCAACTCCACATAATCCAAATAGCTAGAAAACTCCCACTCTGCCGGATGCGCCACCAGTCCCGCTTTGACCGGATTGAGATGAATGTAGCGAGTCAAGTGCAGCAAGTAGTCATCGCGATCGACGGGCAAGGTCTGAAACCGGCCCTGCAATAGATTGCCGCCGCGATCGTAACGGCGATTGATGGCATTGGTATAAGACAAGGTGAACCGTCGCATGGCAGCGGCCAAGTCCGCTTCTCGCAAATAAATCAAGAAGTGGTAGTGGTTGGGCATGAGGCAGTAGGCAAGGACGTGTACCGTAGTGGCGGCGACGTAATGCCGAAACTGCTTCAAAAAGTACAGGTAGTTTTCGCGCTCAAAAAAGATGCGCTGCCGGTTATGGCCGCGATTGTAGAGATGGTAGTAGCTGCCAGGAAGCACAGCTCGGGGGCGTCTGGGCATGGCGCAACCAGAGAAAGGGCTCATGTCAGGATGCCCATCGGGGGCGCTCAGGGGACGGTTCCTTTCAAAAAGGGGACGGTTCCTTTGAAAGGAACCGTCCCCTCATTCAAGCCCAAGCTGAGAATCGCTAATGGGGTAGGGGCGATCGCCTCAGGTACTTTAACTTCTCAAAGCGCCGTCCTTAATCACCCGAGTTTTGCCAGCGGCCCCACAGGTCAATCACCAACAGGGCACCCCCCGCCGCAAACGCGCCGCCCACCATGCCATTCAGCACCCGCGCCTGAGGCGTTGCCGTAAAGCAGTCCTCGGTGGGCGTAGCCGAGATGGCACAGGTGCGGTTTTCCACACTCGCGACACTGCCCCCTAACAGAATGCCAGCAGCAATCCCCACAGTCATGCCCCACACTCGACGAGTCCTGTCTTCTTGAATGAACATTCGGCGGCCTAAGCAATCATCGGCCTTTAGAGTGCCCAATCCGGTCAACTCATCACTCATGCTCTATCTTTAGGCTGAGCCAGGTTTATACCGTTAGCCGGATGCTGAACTGACGTCGGCTAGAAAACCAGTTCGATCGCCCCATCGCCGGGAATTGTATGCAACCATATTCAAGGTCAATCATGGGTTGATTTTCTGGATATGAGTTCATCGCCCGCTGCCCTCCCCCTGCCGCCTGGTGACTTTGGGTTACCCGTCATCGGCGACACCCTCAGCTTTTTTCGCGATCGCCATTACGCCCAAAAGAAACACGCCCAATATGGCCCCGTCTTCAAAACACGATTGCTGGGCAATCCCACCATTTTTGTCAAAGACAGTGCCGCCAACCAGTTCGTCTTGAGCAACGAAAACCAGTACTTTCAGGTGACGTGGCCGCCCAGCACCCGCGCCCTGCTGGGCGACCTCTCGCTAGCGCTGCAAACGGGTAACGTCCACCAAAATCGCCGCAAACTGTTGGCCCAGGCCTTTATGCCACGAGCGCTGGCGGGCTATATCGACACGGTGCAGGCAATTACGGAGCGCTATGGCGATCGCTGGGCGCACCAGGGCGAGCTGGCCTGGTATCCCGAACTGCGCAACTACACCCTGGATGTCGCTTGCAAGCTGCTCGTCGGGCTCGACAACGGTTCTCAGACCCGCCTGGGGCAATTGTTTGAAACCTGGTGCGCAGGGCTATTTTCGATTCCCCTGGCGCTGCCGTGGACCCGATTTGGCCAGGCCCAGCGCTGTCGCCGACTGCTGCTGGCAGAAATCGAGCAAACCATCGTGGCGCGGCAAGGGGCCTCCGATCCTGGCAACGATGCGTTGAGTCTGCTGATTCAGGCCCGTGACGACGACGGCAAAGGGTTGAGCCTAGAGGAATTGAAGGATCAGATTTTGCTGCTGTTATTTGCGGGGCATGAGACCCTGACCTCCGCGATCGCCTCTTACTGCCTGCTCATTGCTCAAAATCCGACCGGGTGGGACCCATTGCGGGCTGAGCAAGCCCCCTTTCTGGGGTCGCCCCTCACCCTAGAGACCCTGAAACAAATGACCTATCTCGATCAGGTGCTTCAGGAGGTGCTGCGCCTGGTACCGCCCGTCGGTGGGGGTTTTCGCAAGGTGCTACAGACCTGCGATCTGGACGGTTACCAGATTCCCGCGGGCTGGACGGTGCTGTATGAAATCAACCAGACCCATTTGAATCCCGACACCTATGACGACCCCGCCAGCTTTCGGCCTGAGCGGTTTGGCCCAGCTGCCGAGGGCCGCGCCAAGTACAGCTACCTGCCCTTTGGGGGCGGCATTCGCGAGTGTCTGGGCAAAGAGTTTGCCCGCCTGGAGATGAAAATTTTCGCCGTTCATCTCTTGCGACACTACACCTGGGAACTGTTGCCGGATCAAGACCTCAGCCTCGTCACAGTGCCCACGCCGCATCCGCGTGATCACTTACAGGTCAAGTTTGGGCCGCGATCGCCCACCAGCCCTGCCGCTGCATAATTTCAACTGCGCACCATCAGGCCAAGGATTACTGTTGACATTTAGCGTTTTGAACTTCAAAAAATAGAATAACGACGCTTTCTATAGAGCTTAAGTTGCGCAGGAGTCTGCTTAAATTGGCCGCTAATCGGGGAGGAAGATCAGGTACGCTAGTAAGTCCAAGTGGGTTGTCTGACATCGCTAGCGTTCCTGATGAGCGCTCCGGGGGTCGGGCAATTTTGGGTATCCCAAAAAGAGATGTCTAGTTCCATGACGATCTCCTCAGGCGGCTCTATAGACAATTGCGGCGATCGCTAGCGGTACCATTGGGCGCAGGTTAGACAATTCATGACCCGCCAGACCGCATTTCCTTGCCTAGTGAGGCATACAACTTTGCCAGTCAGCGAGAGCTGCGGATCATTTAGTCCCTCATGAGCTTCAGCAGCGCTGTAGACGTAGACGCGTTCTCGGTTTCCCAGCAAGACTTTTTTGGCAGCAAACGGTGGAGGTAGGTGTGGAAAAAACCCTCGAAAACATTTGGCAGCAGGTGTTAGCAGAGCTGCAAGAGCAACTCAGTCGCCCCACCTTTGAAACCTGGATCAAGCCCGCTCGACCTCAGAATTTATCTGAGCAAACCCTCACCATTTCCACGCCCAATCCGTTTGCTCGGAACTGGCTGCAAAAACACTATCTCGGCACCATTGCCACGGTCGTCCGCGACATCGTCGGGCGTACTGTCGATGTCAAGTTTGTGGTGGAATCAGCCACCGACGGCAATGGCGCCGTGGGGGAAGGGATGCCCGCCGCTGACCTCACCTGGCCGATACCCGCCCCCACTGCCGCGCCAGAGGCCGCCAACGCTGCCAACAGCCGCGATGCCAGTCTCAATCCCAAAGCCATCTTTTCCCGGTTTGTGGTGGGGGCCAACAATCGCATGGCCCATGCCGCTTCTTTAGCCGTCGCCGAGTCTCCTGGTCGGGAGTTCAACCCCCTCTTCCTGTGTGGTGGCGTCGGGTTGGGCAAAACCCATCTCATGCAGTCCATCGGCCACTATCGGTTGGAAATTTCCGAGTCGGCGCGGATTGCCTACGTCTCGACCGAACAGTTCACCAACGATCTGATTGCCGCCATTCGCAAAGACAGCATGCAGAGCTTTCGCGACCACTATCGCCAGACCGACGTGCTGCTGGTGGACGATATCCAGTTCATCGAAGGCAAAGAATACACCCAGGAAGAGTTTTTCCACACGTTTAATACTCTGCACGAATCCGGCAAGCAGATTGTACTGGCCTCCGATCGCCCCCCCAACCAGATGCCCCGCCTGCAAGAACGGCTGGTGTCCCGCTTTTCGATGGGGCTCATTGCGGACATTCAGCCCCCGGACTACGAGACCCGCATGGCAATTTTGCAAAAAAAGGCCGAGTACGAAAACGTGCGCCTGCCCCGCCCCGTGATCGAATACATTGCCTCCACCTACACGTCCAATATTCGAGAACTGGAAGGAGCCCTGATTCGCGCGATCGCCTACACCTCCATCTCCGGTCTGCCGATGACGGTGGAAAACCTGATGCCCGTCCTCAGCGCCACCGCCAGCGAAAAAGTTGAGGTCTCGCCTCAAACCGTGCTCAAAGTCATTGCCGAAGTGTTTAACCTCTCGGAAGAGGAGCTCAAAAGCAGCTCTCGTAAGCGGGAAATCAGCCTCGCCCGCCAGATCGGCATGTACCTGATGCGTCAACACACCAGCCTCAGCCTGCCCAAAATTGGTGCCATGTTTGGCGGCAAAGACCACACCACCGTGATGTATAGCTGCGACAAAATCACCAAGCAGGTGAAAAAAGACCCCAGCCTCAATCAGATCGTGCGGGATGTCAGCGATCGCATCAACACCGCCGAATAATCCCAACCGCTTGAACACAGTCCTCCGGTAAGAGCACACCGGCGGTGCGATCGCCCTCACCCATCCGTCGTTTGAGTTAAATCCCCAGTCCTCTCAATGGATTGGGGATTTTTGATCCATCCTGCCAACAGCCGCCTCCACGGGACTCAAATCCATGTAAAGAAATATAAAGATCCCCCGTGAAATTGTGTGGAAAAAAGCGATCAAGATGTGGAAAACGCCCCCCGTAAACGTCCCCTTTATTACTAACTATGGGGAAAAGAACTAGACACCATCAGGGATGTGGAGAAACCCGATTTCTATCCACAAGTTTTCCACAAGTTTGGGGACGGGAAACCTCTGACTAGGGGAGCGATCCCCACTTTATCCACAAATTCCGCAAGACCTACTAAAGCGACTATAAGAAAAATTTGATCTAGAAAGCCTGTAGAACCCCAGGGCAACATGGGGAAAAGCCAGGGTGATACGATAAGCATCCGTCCAAGTTGAGGACGTTTTGGTCCGGTTCACCCAGACAGTGTCCGTAATCCCGTCCAGCTTTCCCAGAATTGCCCTATGAAATTCGTTTGTCCCCAAAGTGAACTGAATACTCACCTCTCCCTCGTGAGCCGGGTCGTTCCGTCCCGACCCAGCAAACCTGTCCTCAGCAACGTGCTCATCAAGGTGGACGAAGATAGCCAGCGAGTCACCCTCATCGGTTTTGACGAAACCATGGGCATTCAAACCTGCTTTCAAGCTCAAGTCGAAGAACCGGGAGAACTTACCCTGCCAGCCAAACTACTGGAAAGCATCATCTCGCGACTCCCTTCCGAAGACATCGTGATTCAAGAAACCCAGGAAGACGCTGCCGTCACCATCACCAGCTCCTCTGGGGAATATGAAGTGCGGGGCCTGAGCGCCGAAGATTATCCCAGTCTGCCGGTAGTCGAAGATGGTCAGGCGGCAGAGCTGTCGATCGAAGCGCTACTCGAAGGACTTAAAGGGTCTCTCTTTGCCACCAGCGCCGACGAAACCAAGCAGGTACTCACCGGCGTCCATCTGCTGGCGGAACCGGAAACCCTGGAATTTGCCGCTACCGATGGTCACCGCTTAGCCGTGGTGAAAACCAGTGATGAGTCTGGGCAGGGCAAAGACACCGACGACAAAATGGATGTGACGGTGCCCGCCAAAGCCCTGCGCGATCTAGAACGGATGCTGCAAACCTACACCTCGTCAGAGCCGATCGCCCTGAAGTTCGATCGCACCCAGGTCATTTTTGAACTCGGCAACCAACGCCTCACCACCCGCCTGCTAGAAGGGCAATATCCCAATTACCGCCAGCTCATCCCCAAGCAGTTTGAGCGCCAGGTGACGATCGATCGCAAGCAGCTGATGGATGCCCTGGAACGGATTGCCGTCCTGGCGGATCAGAAAAACAACATCGTCAAACTCTCCCTCGACCCCGATCAACAATCCGTCGCCGTGTCAGTCGAGGCGCAAGAGGTCGGCAGCGGTCGCGAAGTGGTCGCCGCGCAAATCACCGGCGACGCCCTCGACATCGCCTTTAACGTCCGTTATCTGCTCGACGGCCTCAAGGCTCTGGGCACCAATGAAGTGCAGCTCCAGTGCAACACCGCCACCAGCCCCTCTATCTTCGTGCCCCTCGGCGAAGTGCAGATGACCTATCTCGTCATGCCCGTCCAGATTCGCAGCTAGCGCTGCTTTCCCAAGAGCTTTGTTCAGAAAGTAATGTCAGGAGGATTCAACAAAAAACAATAGCCTAAAGCCTCCAGAGTGCACCCTTCCACAAGCACAAACTCCAGAGGCCCATAGGTTCAAACAGAATCAATACCCCTAAAAACGAGCACGGATTTTCTGCTTGTCGTAAGGAGTAGACGCTAATCTACTCTGGATTGCGATATTAGCATGATGAACAGGTCCGTAGCTCTCTATCCGTCAACAGTCTCAAAGTTATTCACGGAGGAGAATCATGCTACAAATCACCAAGGGTTCTGCGTTCAAGGGCTTTACTTCAGAAGAAAGCCAAGAAATTGAAGTATTTCTGCGATATTTCTTTAGAAAGCACTTAAAAGACGAATTACGCCCTTCTCTCATGAATGTCGTAAAGGATTATGCGACAAGACATAATCTTAATCCCAGGCGTCTTTGCTCTGCAGTTCATGACCAAATGAATCTAAGTCTTCAAGGGATTACGGCTAAGGAATTCCGCCAGCTAAATGATTTACCTGCCAAATGCTATATCCGAGATTATTTCGAGCTAGAGATTTTGAGACACTATATCTCGTTAAACGAGCATGTTGAAGAGTGGGTGTCAGAAGAAGATGTACATCCTGTGGAGGCTGTAAAGCAAGTCTGCCAAAGAATTTTGCCTCGTCGCTATCACCCTCAACCTCGGCCAATTGCGGAAAATATTAATTCTGCTGTAAAACGAGAGAGCAAGAACAGGGCTGTTAGACAACGATCAATGCCTCAACAGTTAACTATTTGGGGGGAGGCCAGCTGAGGCGAAGACAGAAAACTATCTGTGGGGTCGAAATTCTCGAACTGTTTCAGTCACTCAGGACGGCCAGGATGGCCATCCAACCAGAACGCCTCTGACGGACTGATACCAGAGCAGATTTAAACACCTTCAGGATTAGTATCACCGGGGGAGCGCTCCAAACTGTGAATGTGTCGTCCAATTTTGCCGAATTGGGATCAAGCGTAATGACGCCAGTAATTGATTTGAGCAGTGATTTTATCAATCTCTTGCTGGGTAGTTGCCAAGCAGAGCAAACGACGCAATTCGGTCAGTCTTTGCTGATGTAACTGTTGGGGTTCTTGAAAGGGGGGTTGCATGGGGAGGTTCCTACAAGGGTCGTCAGGGTTTTCAAGCAATGGGGGCAGATGCTGAAAAATAGAGTCTCAAGGTTACGCAATTAGCGCGTGTAGCGGATGCCGCGATAGGTCAGCTCCGAGGAGGATTGCTGGCGCTGGCTCAGGTTGAACTGCTTGCGGGTGTAAGGCTGACCCAAAAAAGTAGCGGTTTCACTCGTGGCAGTGGCGGCGATCGCGGGGAAAGAAGCTGGGTAAGACTTGCCGAGGAAAGAGAGTGGCATCTTGGGGACTCCTGATGGGGAAAGCCGAGGGCGTTGCAGTTGATGGGTATCAGTATCGGGATTGCGACTTCAGGTTTGTTGGGGAAAATTGGGGTGTTGTGGGGACATCGTTCAGGTTTTGCCCTGATGGCTGGAAACTGCTGTAACTGCGATGGCAACGCTCGCGCGATCGCCGCTAACAACTCCCTCAGAGGCATCGGCTGCGGCTCGAAGGCCACTCCGCTACGTCTTGGGTAGAGGCCTCTAGCCGGACGTTGATGAGTTTGAGTGACCGCTCTTACCCATCGATCAGGGGGTTCACCCGTTTGCTCAGCTCAGGCGGGCAGGGGGAAATTCTTAGCGTTTTCTCAGATCGCCCTCAGAGCGCCTTCAGTTGGTCAGCGTTTAGTGAAGCTGGTGGGTCACTACCGTTGTCATGTACGCCATTGAGTTTTCAAAACCCTCTTAGCCTCGATGTGCTGGTCGGGGAAAGGGGGTGACGAGCGGATGACTGACCTGCTGATCACTGCTGTTTTGGCTAAAAATCTCCATGCAAATTAAGTATCTGACTGCTTTTGTGGCTTCTGCTGTGTTATCCGTCGGTGTGGCTTCTTTGCCAACCATCCTGGCACCCGTGCAGGCCAATCCTTGTGCTGGCAAAGTTGAAAATCCTGGTGCGGCAGCGGACCCCTGTGCGGCGAATCCCTGTGCCGCCAATCCCTGTGCCGCCAATCCTTGTGCCGCCGATCCTTGTGCGGCTGACCCTTGCGCGGCGAATCCCTGTGCAGCGGACCCTTGTGCAGCGGCGGATGTCGTCACCGCTTACGACCCCCCTCACACCGAGGTTTATGCGGAAAACGGCAGCGACCTGGCGATTCGCGGGGCGGATCCGGTGGCTTACTTTACCGAAGGGGCAGCGGTGCCCGGTGTTCCTGACTACGAGTACGAGTGGAATGGTGCCACCTGGCGGTTTAGCAGCGCTGACAACCTAGCCACCTTTATGGCTGATCCGGAGGCATATGCCCCTCAGTATGGGGGCTACTGTGCCAAGGCGATGAGCGAAGGCAATCTCGCTTCCGTCGATCCACGGGCCTGGAAGATTGTTGATGGCAAGCTGTATCTGAACTACAGCCAGGAAGTACAAGCCCAATGGTTCGAAGATATCCCCGGCAATATTGCCAAAGCGGATGCCTTTTGGCCGAATGTGTTGGCCGCTCAAACCTTTTATGAGAATCAGATTTCTTGGACTCAATAGAGGGCGTCGGCAGGCGATCGCTCGACAGCCAACTGCCCGGCGATCGCACCCCTGAGCACCCCTGACCAACGGGCAGTCGCAAGGAGCCCGGTCTCTGCGAAAAATGCCGCAAAATTCTGCAAAATAGCGCTTGATCCCGACGATAGCGCCTGCAAAGGCAACCGCGTCGGGATTTTTCTATCGTTAGATAGGTGATTTCAACGAAGCACCGCACCGTCCGGCAGGAATATGAAAAGAATGATGGAATTTGGTGGAATCAGCGGTCATTCCTGACATTCTCAAGTACCCTCTTAGTCAGTTGGGTGTGATCTCCTGGTGTGTTTGCTCACCGCTACGATGACATCGGCCCAGGGCGATAAGCTACGCTAGTACGTAACAACTGGCCTGGTTGCGGTTGGCTCTGTTGAAGTGGTCATACCGTTGTTCGACCATCACGCTGATGGTGATCGAAACTCCCCTGGAGATGTCTGAGTGTCCTTCCTTGAGGGACATACCCAGTCAACGTCAGCCTATAAGATGTCCTCTGCGCCATGACTACGCGTCTCTCATCATCTAATCCGAGTAATCCGAGTTCTAAAGTGCGCACTAAGTCCACCTCAAAATCGTCCAAAGTGCTGCGATACCTGGTGGCCACGGTGTTGCTCATCGTGGGGATGATGGCCACCAAGGGGGCGATCGCTTGGGCCTCAGAAACGTTTGTCTACAACCTGCCCATCTTTGGGGGGTTGCTCAAAAGTCTAGAGCTGATGGAAGTCACTAACGTGATTGTATTTGCCATCTTGGGGGTGAGTCTGGGCGCGTTTACCCTCTGGCTACCGCGTCGTTGGAGCTTGTGGGTAAAACTGATCCCTTTCTTGATCGCTGTGCCCTTGGTCTTTATGAGTGGCTATGTTGTGCGCTATCACCTCTGGGTGCAGCAGGTGGCGGTGCAGTCAGAGTTATTGCCTACCCAGGCCCAGCAGGTAACGAATACGCTGCTCAAGCAGGCAACCGGGAACGAGGGGGTGATCGGCTTCTTTCGCTATACGGTGCAGGTGCCAATTTTGCCGACCGATTTGCGAGCGCTCCAGAGCATTGATGAAGACGACAAGTGGTTTCGTTCTGAGCTGACGCGATTTAGCGGCCTGGAACCCGGTCTGTTTACCATGGTGTTTAAGGTGACAGGCTGGAGCATTCGCTGGTTTTACATATTGCTCGCGGTGATTACGGCCAGCCTCTATTTCGCCAAAGGGGTGGTGTGGGCTGACCGCAACCGCCAACCGCAGCGCTAGGGCAGCGAGGATCGAGCATGGCGATTTTGCGAGTACGAGTCAAACCGAACGCTAGACAGCAGCGGATTGAGAAAGGCGATGACGAATGGATCATTGCTCTGCCGGTGGCTCCTGAGGGTGGCAAGGCCAACCAGGCGCTCATCAAGGTGCTGGCCCAAGAGCTGGGGGTCGCCAAATGCCGAATTCACATCAAGTCAGGACACACCAGCCGCCACAAGCTGATTGCCATTGAGGATCCAGAGGGATGAAACTCGCCGCACTGATTTTGGCCGGGGGACGCAGTCAGCGTATGGGGCGAGACAAAGCTTTGTTGGAAATTGGCGGGGTACCGCTATTGCGCCGCACTTGGGAGGTGGCCCGTAGTCTCACCCCGGAGGTGAAAATCGTGACGCCCCGCCGCGATCGCTATCAGCCTTACTTACCGATAGACGCGCAGTGGATTGAGGAATCGCCCCCCCCTGAGCCCTCATCCCCCGCAGGGCCATTGGCGGCCTTTGCCCAGGCCCTCACGCAAGTGGAAGCCGACTGGGTGCTGCTGCTGGCATGCGATTTGCCCAACCTGCACCCTGACCCTGTCAACCAGTGGTGCCAATCCTTGTCACAGTTGCCCACTGCCGCGATCGCCTACGTCCCCAAAACTGCCCAAGGCTGGGACCCCCTCTGTGGTTGGTATCGCTCCCCTTGTCTGACCTCTTTGCAAGCTTATCTGGCGACCGGGCAGCGATCGTTTCAGGCCTGGTTAGATCAGTCCGAGGTGGTGCCCATTCTCAATGTGCCAGTAGACTTGCTGGCTAACTGCAACACCCCCGCCGATTGGCAACGCTGGCAACCAGCCCCACCCTCGCCACCTCGCCGGGGTTAATATCCTTCCCCAAAAGAAATTCGCCCCCAGCGTGACCCATCGGCAGGGTGGAGGCTTCAGCGAATGACTCAGAATTATTCGCAAATCTTGAAAATAAAGTGCCCTGGGGAGTAGATCTCTCTGGGGTAACGCAGCTATGTTAGCTGTTAAGACGGCTCAAGTCAGAAGCCTAAGTGCCGTTCCGTCGTTTGCTGTTGAAACCTAGCATTTGCCCTGTGACACGTCGCCGTTCATTGCCTGAAACTACCGCCCATGTGCGCATCACTTACCAGTCCTGGCAGCAGGGGCGTCTTGAGGGGGAAGTCCATGCGAATGATTACGTCTGGCAATTTCAGTGGCAGTTTCCCAAAGGTGGGTTAACGATCGAACCCTCGCTTGGACGAGCGTTGATCCGTGAACCGCTGGGCCGCTTTCTGGAACAGTGTGACTATCAGCTCGAAGCCGGTGGCGATTACTCCTTCACCATTCGCGCCAAGCTGTAAGGGATCTTGGGTATTGGGATAAGTATCAGAAGCCTGGAACCAGCCCCCGAGCTTACTGTCGGTGGGGTTAGACAGAGTGAAATCCAACAATGACAAGGGGTCTGTTAGGTTACGCTAGCGCTTTGGCGGAGCCATGCCCGGAGGGCTTGACCCAACCGACAAATTTAGCCTTGACGATGCACTAGCCCCCATCCTGCTGGCCTCGTTCCTGAAGCCCAGCACCTATTACCCTTTGACCCTCACACCCTCCTACCCTGCCGTGAGACGGCTGAGGTATCGCTCAATCAGCAACATGGCGACGATGTCATCAATCGGTACGCTCGGTTGGCGCAACCCCTGGGGCAGTAGTCGCTGTAAGCCCTGGGGCGGGTGCAGTTGCCAATAGCGATCGCGCGCTTCTAGAGAGGAGTAGCGCTCGTCTACTAAGACCACCCGCAGCGGCTCCGTAAGGTGAGTCAGCGCTTCCTTCCACTCATTGGCGCTCGTCTGATCGCCCATCACGACTAAAGAGATGGGATATTGCTGCTGCAACTGTGCGATCGTGCTGACAACCGCCTCAGCAGTGACGACTGAGCGGTAAAACAAATTGCGATCGAGGCCCATGATCGCAAGTCCACATTTTTGGCGTCCAGGGTCAAATCCCAAAATGACTGGCTGAGAGCAGGCTTGAGAATTGGCAACCACAGACTTGAGAACTCTAGAACAGCAAATATCTATCGTTTATTATCTGCTAGAACTCGAGGAACTTCAAAGGCGCTATCCCTAGCTTTGGTGGAAAAAGCAAATCCTGAGGTCGGCATGGGACAATGCTGCCGCTCCGGTACCCAGCTACCGCACCCAACTACTCCCTCTCTTGCTGCCGAGCCAAAAACTCGGCTTCTCGCTGTTCGAGTTCGGCCCGAGCGATCTTGAGATTACGCTCAAGTTCTTGAATTTCATCGCGGCGGGCGGCGGTTTCGAGGGCTCTGCGCTCGACCTCCTGACTTTCGAGGGTCAGCGATTGTCGCCACTGTTCGGCGCGTTCGGCCTCTTTCGCCAAAAATTCTGGAGTAATGCCCTGTGACAAAAACTGATTGAGTAAGTCTACGAGCCAGGGCACCACATCTTCGACTGAGGTCACTTTGGCCTGATCGTGATGACTCTCAATGTGCACTAAAACGATCGCCCCATTGCCAACGCCTAGAGCAATATCCGTTTCTAATGCCTCTTTGTCTGGAAGGGTTTCCCAGAGATACTCATCTACCTGTCGTGCGAGTAGCTGCAAGACGGTGTTTCCCAAGAAAGAGGCTCGCTCTACCTTTGCCAAATAACGCATGGACTAGGGATGTCTGTATGGCTTGAGTATACCCTCACCACTTGACCAGAGAGACTTCATTAAGTCAATTGACTCAGAAAACACTGTGCCACAAAAACGATAGGCACATTCCGCAAACCTAAGAGGAAGCGAATCGCTGTACAACACTAGCAATTCGTGTATTGTGACTGGTCGGCTTGCCAAGCGGATAGGCTCCGTCCATAAGGGTCAGCTTCTATCTTTCCTCACACTATCAACAGCTGTATCTAAACCTATGAGTTATTCATTTTCTACACCGTGGACATCGGCTCGCTCTGCTCTGTCCGGGTTGCGCAATGACTCCCCGGCGCAGCTATCAAACTACGATCTGATTCAATGCTGTCGCGAGCAGCGCCGCCCTGACAAGGCGGCTTTTGCTGAGCTGGTGAAGCGGTATCAGAGCTATGTAGAGCGGTTGCTTTATCATTTAGCACCAGACTGGTCTGACCGGGCTGACCTAACGCAGGAGGTTTGGATTCGGGTGTATCGTAATCTGCATAAGCTGCAAACGGTCGAGCGCTTTAAGAGTTGGTTAGGCCGCATCACGACCAACCTGTTTTATGACGAGCTGCGCAAGCGCAAGCGTCATCAGTCGCCGCTGTCGCTAGATGCCCCCCGTCAATTATCCGACGGTGAAATGGAGTGGGAAGTGCCCTCTGAGGCTCCCAATCCCGTCGATATGCTGATGACCCAAGAGTTTTATGCCGAGCTTGAGCAGGCGATCGCGGAGTTGCCTGAGGTGTTTCGCACGACGATTGTGCTGCGTGAAATTCAAGGATTAAGTTATGAAGAAATCGCTGAAATCACTGACACCTCGCTAGGCACGGTAAAATCGCGGATTGCTCGGGCGCGTCATCGACTTCAGCAAGATCTCAATCTCTATCTCAAGAATGAATCATTGACTTAACTCATGTTGCACCATAGCAACTGACCATAAATTCTTATTCGATGGAGGCTGTTGCTCTCGAGGCGTTGCCACTATGATGAGGGTTGGTCATGATTAGAGTTTTTCACGTTGACGGTTGTTCGCCGATGTGTACTCTGATTAGCGCATGGTGAAAGTTACGGATCAGGGTGACCCCTGGCCTCCTGTAGGCTGAGTCTGCCCCCATCGGAACTCATCCATAGCGTTACAGCGTCTGTATCACTATCGGTTTTGATGGAATAGTTGAACCTAGCTATGAGTGAACGCTATCAGCCTCCCCGCTCGACCAGTGGTGTCGATCACTGCCCCTTAACGTATTCAGGGCATTCTGCAATGAGTCAACACAGAGACTTAGATGCGACCAAGCGCGATCGCTTCGAGCTATTGAGTGCTTATCTCGATGGTGAGGTGTCACCCGAGGAGCGCCGCTTGGTCACGATCTGGTTAAACGAAGATCCCGAGGCCCAATGCTTGTATCGGCGGCTGTTGCAGCTACGCCAGGGATTTCAGGGATTACCCCCTGAGTGCTGGCAAACGACGCCTGCCTGTGACACGGCCAATCAAGTGTTTCGCAAGCTCAATCACCGCTTCCGTATGACCTGCATGGCGGGCATGACGGCGGCGGCGGTGGCAGTGATTGGGGTATTTTCTGGAGCCCTGCAACCGATGGAACGCATGGGTTGGGGCAATATGTCGGCGGCGGGTCCCGATGAGAGCCTGGAAATCGCCTTAGATCAGCCCCCGATTATGATTCCTAAACCGGCGATGGCCCCGGCGAGTAACTTGCCCATGGGGTCGGTGCTGCCAGATCCGATGGTGCCGCCGCATGTCAACGAGGCATCGCTGTAGCGCTGATTGCGCCACGGCAATTTTCGAGGCTAGCAGTCAGCGAGTTTGAGGTGACCAATACGGAACACTGCTGTTTGCGATCGCCCTTTTTCCTGGGCAACTGTGCCCTCGCGGCGAAACAGTGCTGACCGTCTCAGGGGCAGTTGGGAAATCGTCCCCAAAAGTGACTAGAGCCAAAATTTACCCGGTGGGATCGGTGAAATGTCGCTATGATTTGGGCGATCACAGCGGCGCATCTGCGGTTAAGGGCGATCGCTCCCAACTGAATAGGTGGGTGCGATCGCCGGTGGCGTCGGGGATATGATGGTAAATCGTTTTTTTGAACCAGCCACTATATATGTAGAGTTATTATCGGTTTTTTGACAGGAATTGCGCTATATTTAGCCTACTGAAATCGAACTGCCCCTAAACATGGTTTCACAGCTTCGGGCTCCTTTTCCCCCTTCCGTTCCTGAGCGATCCGCTCCCCCCCAAGAACATCCCTGGCTGCACGCGATCGCCGGCACCATTCAAGTTTTTACCTCACCCCATCGCACCTTTTTTGCCAATGTGATGGTGCAGGCCATGCAGGTCGCCGGTCAGGGGCACTCAGTTTTGATTAGTCAATTTCTCAAGGGCGGCATTCGTCAGGGGGTGGAGCGGCCCATGCAGTTCGGCCAGGGGTTGGAATGGTTGCGACCCGACATTCAGCGATCGCTCAAAACCCCCGACGCCACGCCCGAAGAGCAAGCAGCGATCGCCCACCTGTGGCACCATACCGAAGCCACCGCCATGCAGGGCAAATATTCCCTCGTGGTGTTGGATGAGCTGAGCCTCGCCATTCAACTGGGGCTGATTGCCGAAGACGCGGTGCTGCACTTTTTGCAACAGCGACCCTCGCAAGTGGATGTGGTGTTGACCGGTCCCGATATGCCGGAGTCGCTGCTGGCGATCGCCGACCAGGTCACCGAGTTTCGCCGCCATTTTCTGCCCTAAAAGAATCTATATGTTCTGCCTTTAGATTGCACGATGCTTGCAAGAGAAGCGTTATTGTGTTGCCTCAACCATTGCATGGAGTCTTGACGTTGGAGTAATAGTAAATTGCAGTAAAAATTAGCTCCGTTTAGAGTCGAGAATTGGTATAGTCTTATGACTTGCGCAATAGCACTCCTCTCGGGAATGTAACCAATGCTCAAAAACGATAAGTGGATTGTCGAGCAGGCTCAAAAAGGAATGATCGAGCCATTCGAGAGTACATTGATTCGGCATGTTGAAGACAGAAAAGTCATCAGCTATGGCTTATCAAGTTATGGATATGACTTAAGACTCGCTCCAAGCGACTTTCGTGTGTTTCGGCATATTCCTGGGACGGTGGTAAATCCCAAAAGGTTTAATCCGGATAACCTTGAAAGCGTTACCTTACAGCATGACGAAGATGGCTCCTTCTTTATTATCCCTGCTAATTCTTATGCACTAGGCGTATCTTTAGAGCGCTTAAGAATTCCACCAAACATAACCGTGATTTGTATTGGCAAGTCTACGATGGCACGTTGTGGAATTATTGCAAATATCACTCCTGCAGAGGCCTCATGGGAAGGGTACTTGACACTGGAATTCAGCAATGCTTCTAGTGCTGACTGCCGTATATATGCAAATGAGGGAGTATTGCAACTGCTGTTTTTGGAAGGTGAACCTTGTCAAACTACGTATGCTGCTCGCTCAGGAAAGTATCAGCATCAACCACAAAACGTCACTCTTGCTCGAGTCTGATATGGAAGCTAAATCCAACTATCTAGCTATGGATTTATCTCTTGTGAGTCGTTTGAAGATGGAATTGGAAGATTATCAGGCTTCTGGGAATTGTTCACAAAATCAATTCCCAGCGCTATTAAACTAAGTAAAATTGATAGTCCAACTAGATATGAAACATTACTTTCTATAAAGTCTCTAGATTTCCAAAGTAATCCTTTTCTGGAACTACCAGAAATTTTTTGTGAGCCTTTTTTATATGGGATAACTTCTCCACTAATACCTAAAACGTAGAGCGTACAAAACTTTTGATTCTTTGAAAGTTTTTCAGGCCGTTTTCCAAGATTAAATACAGTGATTAGAAGCTTACCTTCATAGCCTGGATCAATTTTGGAAGAGGTGTTGGATAAGCCTTTTTGAAGAAGTCCAACTTTTGGTACAATGTGGCCGAATCTAGTCTTTGGAAATTGCACTTCCTCGGTTGTTTCGATAATGACGGCTGCACCGGGTTGCAATGTGATGAATCCATTATCTAAGAGGTCATGCTTGACAGAATCTCTGTGATCTCTGTATTCACTTCCGACTCTAAGGTCGTAGCACGCATTGCTTGAGTTAGTACTTTCAATTTGAGTTCTATCAAGGTTTTTGACGAAAATAGCGTTGCCCTCTAACCCGCCACCATTTTCGAATTCTTCTCTGGTTTCAACTATCGTTGGCTGATTACCAGATACGACAAACGGAATAACGCTCATGTTTTTAACTGCTGCGAAGAAAGAGTGTGCTGCAGTAAAGAGTTCCCAAATCTATAGATGAAATAGCTGGCCGTGTAATGTTGGCTTATCACTGACAAAACAGAGTGATTTTATTTGAAAAATATAACTTGACTTTGTTGGAAGAGTCTAGAAGCTCCTTTGATACAGAGCGAGTCTCTTCCTAACTAAATAGAAAGAGACTCAAAAGCATTTCTTAGCGCGATATACTGCCGTAACTCAGTGGTATCCTCAATCTGTTTAATCAGGGGTGAGGACAATGCGGTAGCGGGGTTTGCCGTTGCGGAGGTGATCCATCGCTGCGTTGATCTGGCTGAACGGGAAGGTTTCGATCACCGGCTCGATGCTATGGCGCTGGCTAAAGTCCAACATGGTGGCAGTGGTTGCGGGACTGCCCAGGGGCGTGGCCGACAGCGTCTTTTGACCCGAAATGAGGGGAAAGACATGGGTGCTAATGGGGGAAGGGGCAACGCCGACAAAGTGCAGTCGACCTTTGGGCCGGAGGGCATTAATGTAGGTGCTCCAGTCCAGGTCGGCGCTAACGGTGGAGATGATGGCGTCGAGGGAGCCCGCGATCGCCTCCAGCGCTGCCGCCTCCTTGGAATTCACCACGTGATGCGCCCCCATCTGTTTGGCCTCGTCCGTCTTTTCCGGACTGGAAGAAAACGCCGTGACCTCGCAACCCCACGCCCGCAAAAATTGCAGCGCCATGTGGCCCAGACCGCCGATGCCGATGACCCCCACGCGATCGGTGGGCAAGATGCCGGACTGAATAATCGGATTGAAGACCGTGATGCCGCCACAAAACAACGGTCCCGCTTTGGTAGCGTTGATGCCCTCCGGCAGGGGAATCGTCCACACCTCATGGGCGCGCACTTTATCGGCAAAACCGCCGTGGCGACCCACAATGGTTTGCTCGGCATTGGGGCACAAGTTATGGTTGCCCGACAGACACCACTCGCACATCATGCAGGAGCTAGCAAACCAGCCCAACCCGACCTGCTGACCGACCTTGACCGATTTCACCGCCGGACCGATCGCGGCAACTCGGCCGATGACCTCATGCCCCGGCACCAACGGATATTCCGAAATGCCCCACTCGTTGTCCAGCATACTGAGGTCGCTGTGGCAGATACCGCAAAACTCCACATCAATTTCCACCTGCTCGTCTTGCAGCGCACCGGGATCATACTCAAAGGGCTCTAATTTGCCGCCGGGTTCAGTCGCTGCGTAGGCTCTAATCATGGTGAATGGTCGAGTATAAGGGGTGAATGGTCTGATCTTAAAAGTAATCTACTACTCGTGTGAACTTACAGGATACCCGTTTGCCAAACATCGCCAGAACGATGGAGATGGCAGAGCGATCGCCTTCTAGTGGCGACGGCTCAAGACTGCAAATATTGCTCAATGCCGTCTAGCATCATCTGCACCGATAAAATAATCAGCAACATGCCCATGAGCCGTTCTACCGCCAGGGCTCCCCGTGGCCCCAACCGCTGAAAAATCCACGGGGACGCCCACAAAATCAACCCCGAAACCCCCATGGCAAAGGTGAGTGCCCCCAGCCAACTGCCTAACCTCAGGGGGTCTGACCGGGCCATGACCAGCAGCGCGGCGATCGCGCTGGGGCCAGCAATCAGGGGCATGGCGATCGGCACGATAAAGGGCTCGCTGTCTAGCGTTGATGGCATCGCTGAGCGACTAGGAAACACCATCCCTAGCGCAATGATGAACAGGATGATGCCGCCGGAAATCCTCAATGTGTGCGATTCGACCCCGAAAAACGACAGCAGCGGATTGCCCCCAAATAAAAACAGCACCAAGATGCCGTAAGCCATCAGGGTCTCGCGGAGAATGATGCGTTGTCGCTTGGCTGCCGCCAGATCGGACAGCAGGGTGTTGATGGTGACCAGATTGCCGAACGGATCCAAAATCAACAGCAGCACGATCGCCGCAGAAATAATCGTCATGCTTTTTCCTATTACCAACAGACTCAGTCCCTGGAAAAGCTGAGTCGAACGCCCAAATTGTGGCGCTAAAGGGCTGTTAACCGCTCAAATGATGAAGATATCTTGATGTCTATCCACTCGTCCATAAAGGTTATCAACTTCCAACTTCTAGAAATGGCCTTGAGGAGGAAGACGCAGTCAAATATGCAGCCGATGTCGGTGGCGGTGGCGGTGCGAAACCCATCGCCTGCATGGGTTTCGCGATCGCTAAGGGATGAGGATCATTTAACAGCCAATTGCCGCGAAGATATAGACCTGACCGGACCAGGAACAGCCGAGACGGCTATCCCAACTGATTGAATTTCCATTCCTAACTCATCCTATATTTCTAGCAATGGCCTTAAATCACGTGCAGGATTAACCAATCAGGGTAGCGAAACTCGTAGTCTTCTTTCATCAGACACAGGACCGTGCCCACGGCTGGATAGAACGACAGGGCGATGAGATATCCCCCAAGGGCGACCCCGAGCAAGAGACCCAGGGGCGGCAACACCGCAAAAATCACAGCCAGCCCAAGAAAGGCGAAGCCGAGCGGAATGAGCAGGATGAGACAGGTGATGCAATAGTTCAGCGCTTCGCGGGCATTGCCCTTGACCACATTGTCTGGGGTGGTGAAAAAGATCAGGAGCGGCACCCCAAAGCGGAGTAGCCCCAAGCCATTGGCAAAAACAGAATCACTAAACAGCAGGTAAATCAAAAAGCTAGCCAGCATGGAGATCGAGCCGTGGGCGATCGCGCTCATGATTTGCTGGGTGTAGTCTTTGGGCGGCGACTTTTTGGGCGATCGCGACTGACTGCCGGTTGACCGGGCGACTGCTGGCTTGGGCAGGGGGTTGACGGCATCGGTGAATTGCCCCGTGGGCGGAGTCTCGACCGGCAGACTGGGGGTGGACTGGTTGATGGGCGGACTGGTGTCTGCTGGTGGTGGTGGCGCTGTCGGTCGCGGGGCACTGGTGACGGAGTCGGTGGTTGCCATCAGTTTGTCGAGGGCTTTGTCAGCCCACTGCTTGACCTGGGGAATGTCACTTTTGACCAGTTGCTCACAGAGGGCGATCGCGTGCAGGTCCTTGCGGTCTTTGTGATACGCCTGAATCAACCACATCTGAGCCTGAAAAAACGGTTTCGATTGGCGATCCACGGTTTCTTTGCAAAACTGTTCTAAACAGGCGATCGCCTCTTCATAGCTAGCTTGTTTGAGCGCGAGAGCACCCTTTTGGTAGAGCGCCGAAGGAGCGTCGTGCATGTCCAGATCTGCCAGTTCGCTGTTTCTAACATGCCCTGTTGCCCTCAGGTGCGCCCACATGCGGTGAAAAAACCGCAGCAGTCGTTTACAGATCTTTGAATCTCTCGATAAGGGCTCCTCAGGAATGAGGATCAAATAACATCCAAATGGTTAGGGCAGGTATCTTGCCTGCCTGGGGACAGCCGAGACGGCTATCCCAACTGCTTGAATGGCCATGCTTCAGTCTTCAACGGCGGCAGAAATTTTCTAAAGGGTTTAGTTCAAACAGTCTGGAGAATCAGCAGTGTAATAGGATTAGGCGATTTTAAGCTCCTCCTGTGAAAAGGGACTGATCATAAAAATGAGTGTTTCCGCATGACTAATTCTTCTCCTGACTCTGTACCCAATTCGAGTGCGATCGCCAAATTCTTTGATTTTGCGGAACTGCGGACCAACCTGCGGACGGAAATCATTGCGGGCATCACCACTTTCATCACCATGGGCTACATCCTCGTGGTGAATCCTGACATTCTCTCTGCCGCGATCTTTTTGCAAGAGAGCGGCGACCTCTTCGGCGAGCTTGTAGTAGCGACCGGGCTATCCGCCACGATCGCCACCTTGATTATGGGCATCGTCGCCAAATATCCCATTGCGCTGGCTCCGGGCATGGGCCTCAACGCCTTCTTTGCTTTTTCCGTGGTGTTAGAGCTGGGCATCGATTGGCGAGTGGCCTTAGCTGCCGTCTTGATCGAAGGCGTCATTTTTATTGGGTTGACGTTGACTAATCTCCGGGCCGCGATCATCACCGCCATTCCTGAATGTTTGAAGCGGGCGGTGGCCGCTGGGATTGGTTTGTTCATCGCCTACATTGCGCTGTCGGGCAATCCCGAATTTGGCGGAGCTGGCATCATTGTGTCCTCGGAGGCGACGATCACGACCCTCGGCAACCTGGCGCAACCCGAAACGCTGATGGCGATCGCGGGCATTGTGGTGACCTCGGCCTTTGTCGCCCGGCGGATTAAGGGCGGTTTGCTGTGGGGCATTTTGGCGACGGCCATCTTAGGCTGGATTTTGCAAATATCGCCCGCGCCTCAGGGCATCATCGGCTTGCCAATTTGGCCCAAAGATTTGCTGGGTCAGGCCTTTGTGGGCCTCGGCCAAATTGGGTCTGCGGGCATCGCTAACTTTTTAGCGGTGCTGTTTGTCTTCTTATTCGTTGACCTGTTTGATACCATTGGCACCCTCTCGGGCATTGGCATCCAGGCTGGGTATATCGACGAAGACGGCAACCTCCCTCGGGCCAACCAAGCCCTGATGGCCGACGCGATCGGCACGACGGCGGGGGCCTTGTTGGGAACGTCCACGGTGACGAGCTACATCGAGTCGGCTTCCGGCATCTCCGAAGGGGGGCGATCGGGCTTTACGGCGGTGGTCGCGGCGGGCTGCTTTTTCCTGTCGATCTTCTTTATTCCCCTGATTTCGGCGATTCCCAGTTACGCGACGGCACCCGCGTTGATCATCGTCGGGGTGTTGATGATCGGTAGTGTCTCGGGCATTCGCTGGTCGGACCCGGCAGAGTCGATTCCTTGCTTTTTGACGATTTTGCTGATGCCGCTGACTTACTCCATTGCGGAAGGTCTTGCCGTCGGCTTCATCATGTATCCCTTGGTGAAAGCCTTTCAGGGCAAGGCCCATGAGGTGAACTGGGTGGTTTGGCTGCTAGCGGCTATTTTTGTGGCTCGGTTTGTGCTGCTGGGCCTTGGCATTGCCTAACGTGGCCTGCGTCCATTGATGAGAGAGTCTGGGTGCTGCAGGGCCAAGGCGGCACCCAGGTTTGAATTGGGGGATGGCAAGTTTTCGGCCAGCCCTTTTGGACCTGAGGGGCGATCGCGATGCTTCGTAGTTGATCGATCTGTAGCACCGCGATCGCATCCAGCAAACCCCAAGCGAGGTGCTAGAAGCATGAAAACTACACATGCTGCTGGAGTTGGAATTACGGCTGGTGACAGTCCACCTGTGTATGCTTAAGTTCCAAAACCGTCAACCCAGTGTTTATTGATCAACACATTTACCGCGAGCTCTATCTGGCGGGGGGTGAATTTTCGCTTCCGGTCGTTCCAGTCATAGGTGTGGCGGACCACTTCATCAATGGTGTTACTGGATTCATTCTTCAGAACCCAATGAACTGTGGACAAAAGTTCCAAGCCGAAAGCAGATTCAAAGCCTTCAACTAGCGATGCTACTTTATCGAAGCGATCGCGAGTTTCTGAATACTCCTGCAGAAACTCGCTTGCCTCTTTTACTGCCCCTGGTACCAATTGCAGTGGTTTGTCCGGCGAATCTCCTCCGTCGGCGTAACCAGAAACGAGATGTCCTTCGATAGCATTGAGTACGTGGCGCAGGTTTTCGGCATACGGGCCGTAGTGGGCTTTTTGGTACTGCAAACGCAGCGGCTCGCCCGCTTCCTGCATGAAATACATTAGTTTATGGACTTCCAGAAGTGTTACGGAAGGATCAAGCAGTCCGCCAAGGTAACGGTTCATTAGCCCTACTAATGCAGCCCGCCCAGCGGTCATTTTTGGAACTTTACGGTTGCGCACCATTTTCTCGCTGGCAGGCGCACCATGCGGTTCGTAGACCACGATGCGAACATCTGTGAGTGGGTGTAATGCTTCTTCAATGTGTAACTTCACGTGTGACCAGTTGAGGCCACCCAATCCACTACCTAAAGGCGGGATGGCAATAGAGCTAATTTTGTACTGGTTGACGGTCTCTACAAGGGCTTGCAGTCCTGAGTCTATATCTTGTATTCGGCTTGCGCCACGCCAATGGCGCTTGGTGGGAAAATTAATGATGTAGCGAGGATAAGTCAGTTGTCCCGTTTCAAAGACAAACATCCGTCCAGGCTGCACCTTTTCATTTTTACAAGCGATGGCGTAGGCTTTGAAGTTCTCTGGAAATGCTTTTTTGAACTGCAGGGCAATACCCCGCCCCATGACACCAACACAGTTCACAGTATTGACCAGGGCCTCAGCATCGGCACGCAAAATATCACCTTGCTTGTATTCGATCATTTTTTGCCTCCCGATCTAGTAGTACCAGTCCGTTTTGATTTCGACTTGGGGCCGATGTCCACCTATTGGCAGGATGCTGGCCACCTTTTGATAGATTGTCCTAGAGCCTACGCCTATGCGTTCTATGAGATCCCAAGGAAAGCAATATTCCAGTAAAAATTCTGCCTGCTTGCCTTCTTTAATTGAAGATGAAATGCCGCTGCCACTCCATTGGTTTGTTCGCACTGCTGGCCAGTTAATTTCTGACAATTGTGATAAATCGCAGCGATCCTCGAAATAATAGGCTCCGGCATTAGATAGCGTGAAAGCCCAGCGCCTCTCATTTTGTTCTGCCCATGCAACACAATCATACAAATCAGCTTGCAGGTGCACAATGGGCTCTTGACCACCGCGATAGGTCAAACTGGGGTCGTTAGCACGATGAATTATATAAAGCATGATCGAGCGTGGACAAAAATAAAACGGGACGCAATCGCCCACGTGCAACTCAGGATGACTGGTTAGGGCAAGTTCTTCAAGCCGTCGCTGCTTTATATGATTCATGCCAACGGTAGTGCCTGCTGGTGCCCGTTGTACAACTTCCGCATCACACCATAGATGGCCGTCAGCGATGATCGACGGCAGCCGGTCTACATGCACAATGTGATAGATTTTCGGCTGTGAGGGCATCGTCATTTAGCCGACTCCTTGCTGTCGCTTTTTGATTGTCTCTTAGAGTCTGAGTCTGCCTCTCAATCTTTGTGCCTCGATAAACCTGATCAGCTTCCATGACTAACGGTGTAGCTTGCAGAAGTGCAGAGACGAAATTGTTGCTGAAGTATTGTAGAACAAATTAACTATCGACTGGTACAACCGCTTTGTCTAAGCCGCTTGTTGCAGGTCGGCGAGGTACCAGCGGGGGGTGGCGTCTTCGGTGTGGCAGGCGATCGCGCCCAACTCTGTAAGGCTGTCGAGGCAGTCTTGGATGGCTTTTTGCTTACGGCTGGCGTTTTTGAATTGGGCTTTGACCTGGGCGACGGTCCATTCGCCGCCTTGGGTACGCAGGAGGTCGCGGATGGCGGCGAGCTGGTCTTTGAAGGAGCTGGGGAAGGTTTGTTGCTCGACGGGGGCAACGACGGTTTCTTTAGGGTCGGCGATGCCGGTGAGCACTTGCTGAGTGAGCTGCACTTCGTCGGGGGCCTGGTATTCGGGGCGGAGCCAGCGGACGTGGCCGTTGCGTTCTTCTTCGGCGCGTTGGGCGTTGAGGGCGACAAGGTTTTCGAGGATTTGCTCGTCGGTGATGTCATGGGGCCAGCCGTAGACGTAGAAAGTGATAGAAACGAGAGAGCAGATGCTCTGGTTAATCTTGAATCCCAAAAGGTAGCTCTTTTGGGCGGGCTTTTAGATTTTCCTTAAAGTAAACTGATGTATGAGACTCTCGAGCTTGATGCAGTAGATCCTCAACCCAGCACCATTCAGGTTGAAATTCAGGCTCATTTGTAGTTCGACTTTTCCCGCCAATGGCAACCAAGTCAAACATTGCAAGGCTTTTGAAGGACAGCGGCTCCAACATTGGCTCAACAGAAAGCCATTTAACCTTTGCCTGAATGTCCTTGAAGGACTTTTCTGCAAGCGATACCCTAGATTGCGTATCTACCGTGGTTCCAACCCAGACATTGTCGGGAAAGCCTCCTAGCAAGTCATTTATTTCTTTTAACCTTTGTGGAAATTTTGTTAAAAATAAGAAATTCCAACTCGGAGATGATTCTACTGATTGAAATACCTTAATGATCCATTCTTCAGGAACCCATTTACCAAAGAGGTCGGCCATTGAGCAAGTGAACACATTTCGAGAAAAAATTTGGGCGTCTTCGAAGTCTATTCTTCTCTTCTGTGCTTCCTTCTTAACTTTTTCTAGAGACAGATGCTTCATATTATGAGGCGCAAAAAGCCTATTTGGATGAAATGTAGGCTCAAAATCAGTTTCATAGAATCTATTGGCAATATCTCTCGCATAACAATATGTGCATCCATGCCAGCAACCTGTTACAGGATTCCAGGTCCACCATGCCCAATCGACCATCTCACTGGTGCTGTTGAACTGAGATTTCTTGTCACTATTGACGATATATAATTTCCGCCCATCTTCTAAGTAGATGGTCTCAATATAATCTTTCCCCTCAACAGCATTAAGTTTGCTCATTGTTCATCTGCTTCATCTTCTCTGCATGTGCTGAAATCCAATTGTCCTTGAATAGCAATAGATCCATCTTCATATATACCAGGCAATGGATTAGATTTTGGGTTGAATATGTGTTCTAGAATCCCCTTACCTAAGTCACTGTTAATTCCATAGAGTCTAATTTTATTTAAGTTTTTTTGTTTGGCCCAGTTAGTTGCATAAATGAAAGTCCACTTTAGTGAACGGTTTTCAGGTTCCCTAACAAAAATATATTCTTTGCCATGCCCGTTTATGATTTCTCTGAGTGGATAAACTTTCCAATTTGCCTTAGGGTTAGTTTCCCATCGTTTTACGTATGTTGTGGCCACATTCATTAACAGATCTACCTTCTGCATTTGTGATAACTGAAAGGTGCTTTTTATCTCTTGTATAGGGAAATCTTGCTTTCCGTTAGGGTCTGAATAAACAAGACCGTGGAATTGAGATTTGTTAAGACTTTGGGATATCTCCTGTAATGACTGACTGTTATCACCTAACCAATAAGAAGCAACACACTGTAGTTTTAATTCTTGGATAGTGCTCTCTAGAATTTTGAGAGATTCTGGGTTGGTATCGCAAAAGTGGCAAATTGGTTCAATACCTTGCTCATTTAACTCTTGCAGAGCGATGATCGGGGAACCGAGTACTTCATTACCAAACTTTTTGTAGTCAGGCTGGTATCCTGCTCCACAGTTCAAGTCAATATAAATATAAGGTTGCCTTGTTTTCTGGAGAATCAGTTTGCAAACGCGAGAATGATATCCCATTAAGTAGCGAAAGGCTTTTAGCTTATATGGGGTTGAGCGAGAGTACTGTTGTCCGGTGCTTGTTGTATCTTTTGGCATAGCGGCTATAAATATCCATACGTTCAAGTCCTCTGTTTTGTAGTTTGTTTATACTACCCATATTTCTGATCTTTTGTCGTTAATGTCGCAGGTGAGCAAAAACGGCGGCTTGTTAGGGACGTTGCGGGTGTAGGCGATCGCCTGCACAAACGCCTTTTCCATCGCCTTCAGATAGGTGGGGGTGCCCCGCTTCGCCGTCCCTTTCCCGGTCTGAGCGCTGCCCTGTTTCGCTTCAATGATGAAGTGGTCGGCCTTATAGAAGTCGATGTAGCCAGCGGTGACTTTGCCGCTGGGGTGATAAACCTTGATGTCTTTGTCAAAGCAGTAGGGATCGCTGTCGATGTTGCCCTTGGGTGGGGGCGTCTCGACCCCCAGCGCCGCACACAAATCGAGAAAGAAGCCGACATAGTTGGCCCGCTCATTGCCGCCAGAGTTTTGCCACTTTTTGATAAAGGCGTCGATGCGTTGTTGGGCGGCGTCATCCATGGGGCAAAAGGGGCGATCGGGAATACTCAATTTTGCCCAGGGAGAATAGAGAATCCGGCAAAACTTACGTAAGATTTACGGAGTTAATTGGAGTTGTCTGTTGTTCACTGTTGATAATTGAATGACTACAGACGGGCCGATCGCTCCCATTCCCCCCCGCTGGTAAATCTGCCAATACACCCCCTCATCGATCCACCGCCTGTAGGCTTTGCAGTGCACGTCTGGCGAATGTCCCAGCAGCTTGGCCCCAGACTCTGGGCTATACCCCAACTCAAAACATCAACGCCCAACCCCTACGGATTCGGCGTCTTGAGCATCAATTGAGTAGGGAAATCAAGGCGGCACCCAGATTCGAACTGGGGGATGGAGGTTTTGCAGACCTCTGCCTTACCACTTGGCTATGCCGCCATACCAGTTATCTAGCATATCAAATCAAGTCACAATTTGAAGACGAGTTGGGCAATTTAATGCAAGCGGGAGCACTGATTAGCCCTTGCTGAACTGAGGGGGGCGGGGGGGGGCGATCGCACCAGCCTCGATGTGCGATCGCACGAGTTGAGTCAGACTGTTTTGAATGATTTAGTGTCTGCTAAGGTCAAAGTGATGAATGCTTACTGGCAGGGCATTGAGCAGGTAATTACGGGTCGCATGACGCCGCCACAAGTCATTGAAACCGATCAGATATAGCGGTCATAGGCCATCGTGGTGGCATCGCGGTGCTGTGACACATACCCACCGATAGAACCCGTCGCCGAAATGACTGCGTACCATTTAAACCAGGTACTCTACTCGTTAGCTTATGCAAACGTCGCAGATGTCGTCGGCTCGCCCTTACCGCCTGGAAGACTGGCAGGGGGGCAACCAGGCACTCAAAGAAGAGTTTGACTATCCCATCACCGAAATTGACGGCGAGATTCCGGTGGGATTGCAGGGCACGCTATTTCGCAATATTCCGGCCATGCTCGATGTCAATGGTCAGGAAGTGCATCACCCCTTTGATGCCGACGGCATGATCGGCAAAATCACCTTGGCGAATCAGCAGGCCTATTTCCAAAATCGCTACGTGCGGACACCGGGCTACTGCGAAGAACAAGCCCAGGGAAAAATTACCTATCGCGGCGTCTTTGGTACCGAAAAATCAGGAGGCTGGTGGGACAACGCCTTTGACCTGCGGCTTAAGAATGTTGCCAATACGAACGTTTACTACTGGGGCGGCAAGCTTCTGGCTCTGTGGGAAGCGTCTCATCCCTTTCGGTTAGATCCTGAAACTTTAGCCACGCTGGGGCCAGAAACCCTTGATGGCGCAATTGCCGAAGGGACGCCGTTTGCGGCCCATCCCCTGATTGAGCCGGGGCAAAACGGTCGCGGTCCTCGTTATGTGACCTTTGGCATCCAGACTTTTGGGGTGATCACCAAGCTGAGGATCTATGAGCTGAATGCGGCGGCGCAAGTGGTGAAGCACCATGACCACTGGCTGCCGGGGTTCGCATTTATGCACGATTTCACCATCACGCCCCACTACTGCATTTTCTTTCAAAATCCGGTGAGCTTAAATCCGTTGCCTTATCTCCTGGGTCGGCGGGGACCGGCGGAGTGCATGACCTTTCAAAAGCAGGAGCAGACCAAAATTTGGCTGATTTCCCGCCATGATCCGCAGCAGGTACAAAAGGTTGAAACGCCGTCGGGGTTTGTGTTTCACCATGCCAATGCTTTTGAGGATGGGGGCGAGGTGGTGATCGATTCGGTGGCCTATCGCGATTTTCCCTCCATCAACCATCAACTCAGCTTTAAAGAGGTGGACTTTGATGAGGTCCCCGCGAGTCAACTCTGGCGCTATCGCATCAATTTGAAAACCGGGGTCGTCAATCGGCAGCAGCTCGAAAATCGGGCTTGTGATTTTCCCTATGTGAATCCGGCGCGCCTTGGTCAGCAGCACCGCTGGATTTATCTGGCGGCGACCCGTCAGCCCACGGGGAATGCCCCTAATCAGGCGATCCTCAAAATCAATCCCGATACGCAAGCGCAGCAGGTCTGGAGCGCAGCGCCCACCGACTTTGTGGGGGAACCCGTGTTTGTGGCGCGGCCCGGTGCCAAGCGGGAAGACGATGGCTGGTTGCTGGTGGTGGTCTACGATGCCGATCGCGATCGCAGCAAACTCGTCATTCTCGCTGCCCGCGATCTGGAGGCGGGTCCAGTCGCCACGCTGTACCTCAAGCACCATCTGCCCTATGGCCTCCACGGCAGTTTTACCCCCGAGGTGTGGCTACCGCCCACCGCCCCCGCTGGAGCGGCTCATCATGCCGTCTAGCAATCTCCAAAGCTAAGCGATAGAAAGCGTTAAGTCAGACCTGGGGCGATCGATGCCGTCAGTAGCGGTGGCCAAATAAGCTAAAGCTCACCTACTTTGCGTATTTTGGTGGTTGAACTCCGCTGTCGGCAAGACTCAACCATGCAAATTAAGGAATGAGAATTGAATAAGGTGGGATAGCCGTCTCAGCTGTCCCAAGGCAGGCAAGATGCCTGCCCTAACAATTTGGATGTTAAACCCCGTCTAAGTTGAGAACTGGAGTTTTGTATGATCGGGCAGAACCTCACCTAACCTCTCCTTTCAAAGGAGAGGAACCAGAGTCTTGTCAAACCTCTCCTTGAGAAGGAGAGGTGCCGCAGGCGGTGAGGTTTCCCACATGCCAAAACTCCACTTCTGAATCCGGATGAGGTTTATTTGATCCTCATTCCTAAAGATCGATTAGCTTACTAAAGTCTGTAAACGTTTGGGCAAGACTTGACCAAAGTCGAATGCCTGCGTCAGCGGAGAAAGATACACCTGTAGGAGATCCCCTTAGAAGGACATCAAGCCGAAAACGACATGACCCAGGATTGGTGGGTACACCGTAGCCTCAAAACCCATCGCCTCCCCGACCCACCATCTTTCCTAAACCCTAAGAAAACTCAACATTTCTCCCCATTCCTCAGGGTCGCCGCTTAGGCTCAATACTATAAATAGAATTGTATTTTTCTCTACGCATGGTTAAAGCGCCCACCCCTTCCGCTGACGTTCAAGCTGCCCCTCAGGAAGCGATCACCACACAATCTTGGGTATTGGACGTGGGGGGCATGAAATGCGCGGGCTGTGTGCGCGCTGTGGAAAATCAGCTCACTGCCTGCGATGGGGTGCAGAGCGCCACCGTGAACCTGATTACCGAAGTCGCCGTGGTCGAAACTGCCGCTGACCGGGCCGTTGACCCTCAGCAATTAGCCGATCGCCTCACCCAAAACGGCTTTCCCACCCAGTTGCGGACTGCCGCTAGCGACGGGCGGGCGGCTGCCGGACTCACCGACTGGTTAAATCGCAAACAGCAAGAAAATCGCGATCAGACCTGGCGCTTAGCGATCGCCCTCACCCTGTTGGCCCTGTCCACCGTCGGCCACCTACATCACTTTGGCTGGGTGGCGGTGCCGGTGCTCAGCAACCTGTGGTTTCACTTTGCTCTGGCTACGGCTGTCCTCCTGTTTCCCGCCCGCGAGATTTTGGTGGACGGTTGGCAGGGGGCTCGCCACGGCAATCCCAACATGAACACCCTGGTGGCCTTGGGGGCGCTGAGTGCCTACGGCGCAAGTGTGGTGGCGCTGCTATTTCCCCACTTGGGCTGGGAGTGCTTTTTTGACGAGCCGGTGATGCTGCTCAGCTTTATCTTGCTGGGGCGCACCTTGGAGCAGCGGGCGCGATTTCGGGCGACGGATGCCCTGCGATCGCTGATTGCCCTGCAACCGGCTCAGGCGCGGCTGATTGCCATGCCCGACAGCGACGGCAGCAGCCAACCCGGCGTCGAAATTCCCGTGACGGCAGTGCAGCCGGGAGAATGGCTGCGGGTGCTGCCGGGGGAAACGATCCCCGCTGATGGCCTGATCGAAACCGGGCAAACCACCGTCGATGAGTCGATGCTGACCGGGGAATCCCTGCCGGTGGAAAAACAACCCGGCGATGCCGTCGTGGCGGGCACCCTGAACCAGACCGGCGCGATCGCCTTGAAAGTGACGGAAACCGGCGGCGACACCGTGCTGGCGCAAATGATCCGCCTGGTGGAATCGGCCCAGACCCGCAAAGCCCCCATCCAGCGACTGGCCGACGTGATCTCCGGCTACTTCACCTACGGCGTGCTGACCCTGGCGACCCTGACCTTCCTGTTCTGGTACTTCATCGGGTTGCCCCGGTGGCCCGAGGTAATGCACAGCGCCCTGGGAGCCGTCCACGCCACCCACGCCATGACGCTGCAGTCCTCCCTGCTGCTGGTGAGTTTGAAACTGGCGATCGCCGTCCTCGTCATTGCCTGTCCCTGTGCGTTGGGTCTGGCGACCCCCACTGCTATCCTCGTCGGGTCGGGCATGGGGGCGGAACGGGGGCTGCTGATTCGCGGCGGCGACGTACTGGAAACCTTGAGCCGCATCGACACCGTGGTGTTCGACAAAACCGGCACCCTCACCCAGGGCATTCCCCAGGTCACCACCTGCCAGCCCCTCGACGATACCCTGACCGCAGCTGAACTGCTCAGTCTTGCCGCAGCGGTGGAAAGCGGTACCCAGCATCCCCTGGCGATCGCCATTCAACAGGCCGCCGCCGACCAGGAACTCGCACTCCCCAACGCCATCGACTTCCACACCCAAGTCGGGCTGGGCGTTGCCGCCACCGTCACCTGGCAAGAGCAGCCCCACCCCGTCTGGATTGGCAATGCCGATTGGCTCTCCCAGCAGGGGATCCCCATGGCTAACAACGCGACCGAGGCGATGGCCGTCATGCAGCCTGGGCAAACTGCCGTGTACGTCGCGCTGGCTGATCGCTTGGTGGGCCTCATCGCCGTTGCCGATGCCTTGCGAGCAGATGCTGCCGACACCATTGCAGCGCTCCAAAAACAGGGCATCGGCGTCCACCTGCTGACCGGCGATCGCGCCTCCGTAGCGCAGGCGATCGCGGAGTCCGTAGGCATTCCCCCCACGCAAGTACAGGCAGAAGTGCTGCCTGCTGACAAAGCCCAGGCCGTCGCCGATTTACAAGCCCAGGGGCACCGGGTCGCCCTCGTGGGTGACGGCATCAACGACGCCCCCGCCCTCGCCCAGGCCGACGTGGGCATCAGCCTCAGTTCCGGCACCGACATTGCCGCTGAGTCCGCTGATGTCGTGCTGATGCGCGATCGCCTGACGGGAATTTTAGAATCTTTGCATTTGGGACAGGCAACAGTTGCTAAAATTCGGCAAAATCTGGCCTGGGCCTTTGCCTACAACTTGATCGGCATTCCCGCTGCCGCCGGGGTGTTGCTGCCCGCCTATGGGCTGAGCCTGAGTCCCGCGATCGCGGGGGGACTGATGGCCTTTAGCTCCGTCACCGTAGTGGTGAACTCCCTCTTACTCAAAGCCCAGCGCCTCAAATCCGTCTGATTCGCAGGAAAGGTGCAATGATCCGCTCTCGTTCCAAAACCCGTCTCATCTTTTTGCAAATCGGCTTTTTTGCCTGGGGCGCATTGTTTCTAGGCTTGCTGGCCTTTCTCTGGTTGCGGCCCCAGGGCCAGTTTGCCCTGAGTCAGTTACCGCTCATCACCATCGCCCTATGGCTCGCGGGCATTGGCTTCATCGCCTTTTTGTTGGCCGGATTGCTCAGCCGCAAAACGCGGGTGTATATCCTGTTTTTCTTAGCCGTACTGCTGGTGTTAGTGAATGGGCTGGCCTATTTTGGCGCGTACACCCTGACCCATTACAACGACTCCATGCTGCCGGGGCTGGCCTTTGCCCCCAAACCCGAGAACGCCCGTAATCCGGCGGAGTTTGGTCTCGACTACGCCACCGAGCGCATCCTGATTAACGAAGACGAATGGCTGGAAGCGTGGCGCATTCCCTACTACGGCGAACCCAACGGCACCGTGCTGCTGTTTCCGGGCAACGGCGGCAATAAGGCCCACCAACTCATGCTACCCGCCAGCGTCTTCCACCAACTGGGGTATCACGCCCTGATGGTCGACTTTCGGGGGCAGGGGGGATCCAGCGGTGCCAGCGCCACTCTGGGGCTACGAGAGGCGGAGGATGTCGCCACTGCCGTGGCCCATGCCGAGCAACTGGGGTTGCCCCCGCCCTATGTGCTCTACGGCGTATCGGCGGGCAGTGCGGCGATCATGAAAGCGGTTGATGACGGTCTGCAACCAGCGGCCATTGTGCTGGAAATGCCCTTTGCCTACTTCATGCGAGCCGTGAAAACTCGGATGCAGGCCCAGGACTTTCCCACGGCGGGCATTGCGGAATTGCTGGTGTTTTGGGGCAGCGTCCAGCACGGCCACAATGCCTTTTTCCACAACCCCGCCAACTACGCCAAATCGATCGCGGTGCCCACCCTCATTCTCCACGGTGAAAAAGACCGCTGGACCAGCCTGGAAGATATCGACACCATTTACGACAACCTGCCAGGCCCGAAAGAGCTAGACGTTTTTCCCAACACTGGCCACAGCCTGCTCGTTACCGTCGATCAACCCCGCTGGACCAAGACCATTGATGATTTTCTAAAAAATCACGGCATCGGGTCTTAGGAGATCTCCAGAAAAAAACGTAGATGTCTCGACTTCGCTGCCCTCCGCTCAACCGGATAAAACTATGTTTATTTAGGGCGACCCACTTAGGAATGGGAATTGAATAGGTTGGGACAGCCGTCTCGGCTGTCCCAAGACAGGTAAGGGACATCTCTCATCAAAATTGGACCTTAAATAATCCTCATCTCTTACTAGTACTCAGCGGCACAAGTCTCGATACCGATCCCCCTCATCCCCCAGCCCCTTCTCCCAGTTTTGGGAGAAGGGATGTAAGCGTCTGTGAAGTCCCTCTCCCAAACTTGGGAGAGGGATTTAGGGTGAGGGCTAATGGGTAGCAAATTTACGCCGAGGGGTACTAGCAACGTCAAACACCTTTACCGAATTGCCGTCGCTGCCATGAAACTCTCCCGCCGCTTTTTGGGAGCGTGGGTGGGTGGGTCGTTCTGGCAATATGCGGGAATGAGGGGGTAGTCTGATTTTTAAATGAGGATGAGTTGGACTAAATTGCTGGGATAGCGGGTTTGCAGTGCCTCTCACTGGCTGGCTAGGGGGAGTTAACCGCCTGGTCGCTCACCCGCCTAAAATCGATGTCTGCGGAGCCTTTAGGAATGAGGATCAAATAACATCCAGATTGTTAGGGCAGGCATCTTGCCTGCCTTGGGACAGCCGAGACGGCTATCCCAACTTATTCAATTCTCATTCCTTAGGGACTGAGTGGACACAGCGTCGCCCCTGGGTAACATTTAGCCCAGGACGAACAGCACCGCCAAAAACCAATCTATAGTGAGAGGTATTTTGCCCGCAAAGCACCTAACTTATTAAAACTAGGCGGCACTGCAAATAGCGTTCTCTCAGTCGTTCTTTAGGCTAACAGTTCCCTAAGCGGAGTCGAAGGAGAGTGCTAGCTGGGTTTTGGCTTCGACTTCGCTCAGCCAGCGTAGTTTCTGGGACGGTTACTCTTTAGGAGCAGTTGTGGAAATAGCAGTTGCGGAATGGGTTAATATTAAATCGCTCACCCTCTTGTCAACAATATCAAGGGTAATCGAGTCGATGGCAATTCACAATTCTGCATATTGCGACGCTTCTGAATAATAGTTGCTATATTCGCTATAGATAGAAAAATTGTTTGAAATATTTCATTGCGTTAAAGCCAATTTTGAATTGAATGATGCATGGGCTTGGCATTTCAGTCTTGGTAATTAATAAACATAATTTAACAAAACTGATTATTTCATTTGCTATGAAACAATGACTCGCGACCTTCGTGAGCTGTTGTTCATTTGCTGAATCTGTAACCACTTCACTATTTTTCGCCTCGCTTATTTATGGCTTCCGAAAGTTCTGAACTCTCGCATCGCACTCCCTTGGCGTCGTCGGAGGCAGCACAATTCTTCAACCTGTCTCTGGATTTGTTAGCGATCGCCGGACTCGATGGCTACTTTCGCCGGGTCAATCCGGCCTGGACGAGCACCCTTGGCTATTCCGAGGCCGAACTGCTGTCCCGACCGTTTATGGAACTGGTGCATCCTGACGATCGCTCAGCCACCGTAGCCGAATTGGAACAGCTAAAATCTGGCACGCCCACGCACGCCTTTGAAAATCGATATCAAGCCAAAGACGGCAGTTATCGCTGCCTGTCTTGGTCAGCCTCTCCCCCAGGGACACAGGGCGAACTTTACTGTATTGCCCGCGATGTGACCCCGCAAAGAGCGGCAGAAGCGGCGCTGCGAGAGCGTGAAGAACGCTGGCAGTTGGCGCTCCGAGGTAGCAATGACGGCATTTGGGACTGGAATGTCCAGACTGATGAGGTCTTCTTTTCGGCCCGGTGGAAATCGATGCTGGGCTATGAAGAGCACGAGATCAGCAATCACTTAGATGAGTGGTCTAACCGGGTCCATCCGGATGACTTAGCGTGGGTGATGCAGGCCATTCAAGACCATTTTGATGGCAAGACGATGTTTTATCGGTCTGAGCATCGAGTCCGCTGCAAAGACGGGACTTACAAATGGATTTTGGACCGAGGCCAAGCCGTTTGGGATGACGCGGGAAACGTGCTGCGGATGGCCGGTTCTCACAAGGATGTGACCGATCGCAAGGCCCTGGAAGCCGCCCTGCAAACCGCCAACGAAACCCTGGAGCAGCGGGTAGCAGAACGCACTGCGGCTTTGCAATCGGCCAACCGGCAACTCCAAGCCAGTGAACGTCGGTTTCGCACCGCCGTTGACTACATTCCGGATGTGTTTGTGATCTACGATGCGGAGCGCCGGATTCAATTCATCAATGCCGCTGGACTCACCTTGACCGATCGCCCTTTGTCAGATTTCATTGGCTATCGCGACGAAGACATCCATCCTCCCTCGGTCACCGATGCCTATCTGCCCCTGCTGCTAGAGGTCGTGGCGACCAAACAGTATCAGATGGGGGAATGCACGATCGCGCTCCCCCACCGAGAGCCGTACAGCATCGTGGTGCAGTATGTGCCGCTGCTCAACGAGCAGGGGGAGATTCAGCAAATTCTCGGCATTACCCATAACATCACTGAGCGTAAACAAGCTGAGGAGTCGGTGCGCCAGAGCGAACGGCGCATCCGGCGAATTCTCGACAGCTTGCTGAGCTTTGTCGGGGTGATGACCCCCGACGGCATCTTGATCGAAGCGAATCGCCCCGCCCTCGAAGCCGCTGACTTGCAGCCTGCCGATGTGCTGGGTCGCCCCTTTGCCGAGGCGTTTTGGTGGTCTTACGATGAGGCGGTGCAGGACCAATTGCGCGCGGCGATCGCCCAAGCCGCTCGGGGCAAAACGGTGCGTTATGACGCGGTGGTGCGCGTGCGTGACCACCAGCTCATCACCATCGACTTTACCCTGGTGCCCGTGTTGAATGACGCGGGGCAGGTAGAAATGCTCGTGCCTTCTGGGATTGACATTAGCGATCGCAAAGCAACCGAATTTGCCCTGCTGGAAAGTCAAGTGCAAGTGCAGCACCAGCTCGCTGAGATCGAAACCATTTATCAATCCGCGCCCATTGGGCTGAACGTGTTGGATCGCGATTTGCGATTTGTGCGCATTAACGAACGGCTCGCTGAGATGAATGGGCTGTCGGTAGAAGCGCACAGGGGGCGCACCGTTCGCGAATTGCTGCCCGATCTAGCCGATACCGCCGAAGCGCTACTGCGCCCCATCTTGGACTCTGGCGAACCGCTGTTAAATGTCGAGATTCGCGGGGAAACCCCTGCTCAGCCAGGGGTGCAGCGAGTCTGGCTAGAGAGCTTTTGGCCGTTGAAACAGGGCGATCGCGTCATCGGCATTAACACCGTGTGCGAAGAGATCACCGAGCGGATGCATATTGAGGAAGCGTTACGCGCCAGCGAAGCCCGGTTTCGCCAGATGGCGGACCATGCCCCGGTGATGATTTGGGTGAGCGATCCCACCGGTTACTGCACCTTTCTCAGCCAGAGTTGGTACAACTTCACCGGCCAGACCGCCGCCACCGGCCTGGGATTTGGCTGGCTTGAGGCGACCCATCCTGACGACTGGGAGGTTGCTAGGACCATCTTTCTCGACGCCAACACCCGCCAGGAAGCCTTTCGGTTGGAGTATCGTCTGCGCCGTCACGATGGCACATATCGCTGGGCGCTCGATGCTGCCAGTCCCTGGTTTGGGTCAACGGGCGAGTTTAAGGGCTACATCGGTTCGGTCATTGATATTACTGAACGCAAACAAACCGAGGCGGCCCTACAACAGTCCGAAGAACGCTACCGCACCCTGTTTGAAACGATGGAAGATGGGTTCTGCGTGCTGCAAATGATGTTTGACGCGGACCAGCGCCCCGTCGATTACCGGTTTTTAGAAGCGAATCCGGCCTTTGAGCAGCAAACGGGCTTGCGGTGTCCCGTCGGCCATACGGCTCACCAACTGATTCCGGGTCTGGAAGATTACTGGTTTGCTACCTACGGCAAGGTTGCTGTGACCCGAGAACCGTTGCGGTTTGAGCATGGCTCTGAAGTGATGGGGCGCTGGTTTGAGGTGTATGCCTTTCCCATCGGTCAGCCGGAGGAGCATAAAGTGGCGCTGCTGTTTAAAGATATCAGCGATCGCAAGGCGATCGAAAATCAGCGTGAGCGGCTGTTACAGCAAGAACAAGCCGCTCGGGAGGCGGCGGAGCAGGCCAACCGCATGAAAGACGAATTTTTGGCGGTGCTGTCGCACGAACTCCGCACCCCCCTCAACCCGATTATGGGCTGGGCCAAGCTGTTGCAATCGCCTCGGGTGAGTGGGCAAAAGCTCCAGCAGGGACTGCAAACGATCGAGCGCAATGCCCAGCAGCAGATCCAGCTCATCAATGATCTATTGGATATTTCGCGCATTATTCGCGGGCAGATGAGCCTGGATCTCAGAGCTACTGATCCCGCCGAACCGATTTTGCACGCCCTGGAAACAGTACAGTTTGCTGCCGAAGCCAAAAGCATTTCAATAGATGTATCGCTGGATGAAGCGGTCGGTCTGATTCGGGCGGATGCTGGCCGACTGCAACAGGTCGTGTGGAATTTGCTGTCCAACGCGATCAAATTTACGCCGCGCGAGGGACAGGTTAAGGTCAGTCTGACGCAGACCGAGAGAGTGGTGCAGATTCAGGTGAGTGACACGGGGCAGGGCATTAGTCCAGACTTTTTGCCCCATGTCTTTACCTTGTTCAAACAACAAGACAGCTCGATGACGCGCTCATTTGGCGGCTTAGGGTTGGGCCTGGCGATCGCGAAACAAGTGGTCGAAGCCCATGGCGGCACCATCACGGCGGCGAGTCCTGGCGAGGGCCGGGGGGCGACCTTTACGACTCAACTGCCGCTGATGCCGGTGGTGCCGCTGGCGACGCCCCCGGTGCCCAACCAGGCAAACTGGAGTTTAGCCGATGTCCGTGTCGCCGTGGTCGATGATGACCGCGACTCCCTGGAACTGCTGAAGATGCTTTTGGAGCAAGAAGGGGCAACCGTTTCGGCGTTTGCTGCCCCCACCACTGCCTTACAAGCGCTGGCCCAGTCCGCCTTTGATCTGCTGATCAGTGACATCAGCATGCCCGGCCTCAACGGTTATGAACTGCTGTCGGCGGTGCGCGCTGATTTGCCGATGAACCGAGAGATTCCGGCGATCGCCCTCACCGCCTACGCCGGAGCCGACCATCAACGACAGGCACTCTTGGCGGGCTATCAAGCCCATATCGCCAAACCCGTCAATCTCCAAGAACTGCTAGACATCAGCACCCGCTTAGTGACTTCCTGAGGCGCGGCGATCGCGGGAGAAAAAGTGGGTGGCGCGATCGCGGATCTCGTCCAACTCCGCCGACTGCATCTTGTCCAGATTCGCCAAAATGAAATTCATCCGCCCCTGGGATTGCAATTGGTCGCGATGGCGATCCAAAAAGTCCCAGTAGAAAAAGTTAAAGGGGCAGGCATCGTCGCCAATTCTCTGCTTGTGGTGATAGCGGCACCCTTTACAGTAGTCGCTCATGCGGTTCACATAGTTCGCTGAGGCGGAGTAGGGCTTGGAGGCCAGCAGGCCACCATCGGCAAATAGCCCCATGCCAATCACATTGGTCTGCATCACCCAGTCATAGGCGTCAATAAACGCCGCATGAAACCAATTTTCGACTTCCTGGGGATTCAGCCCCGCAATCAGGGCAAAATTCGCCAGGATCATCAACCGCTGAATGTGGTGCCCGTAGCCAGTGCGCTGCACCTGATCGATCACCTGATGCAGGCAATTCATGTCGGTGTCTGCTGTCCAGAAAAAGTCGGGCAGCGGGCGATCGTGGCCAAAGAAATTGCGATCGCCATAGTCCTCGTCCACATACCAATAGAGACCGCGCATATACTCCCGCCAGCCCATCACCTGCCGAATGAATCCCTCCACACTATTCAGCGGCAGATCGCGATCGTGATAAGCCTGCTCCACCGCTTCGATCACCTCTAGCGGCTGCAACAGCCCCAGGTTGAGGTAGGGCGACAGCAGCGCGTGCCACATCGTGTCTTCCCCCGTCACCATGGCATCTTGATAAGGGCCAAACGTGGCTAGGCGGACATTGATGAAGTAGTCCAAAACTTGCAATGCCTGATCGCGCGTCACCGCCCAGTGAAACGGCGCGATCGCGCCAAAGGTAGGAAAGTCGGCCTGTTTCACCGTTGCAATTACAGACTGAGTGATGGCGTCAGGTGCAAAGGTGAGGGGAGCCGGCGTGTGGAGCTGGCCTTTGGGGGGCTGGCGATTCTCTTTGTCAAAATTCCAGCGATCGCCGATGGGGTCTTTGCCTGCCATCAAAATATCGAAGCGCTTCCGGCCCTCGCGGTAAAAGCTCTCCATCAGCAGACTTTGACGGTTTTTGGCCCAGTCTTGAAAGGCGTTAACGCTCCACAAAAAATGGTTGTTGGGAATGATTTCGAGGTTGCAGGGCAGCTCTAGCTGGTTCAGAAAGGCGAGGAAGGGGCGATCGCTCGGCTCCATCACTAGCAAGGTCGTCACCCCCTGCTGCTGAATCCACTGGCGTAGGGGCGTGGCAAAGTCTTCGGCCATTTCGTAACTGACCGCCCACCCGGCCTCCTGGAGTTCGGTGGCAAAGTGACGCATCGCCGACCACACCAAAACGAGCTTTTGCTGATGGTAACGGCGCTGTTGGACATGGTGGCGTGACTCAATCAGCAGCACGGGCGTCTCAGCTTGACACGATTGACGTTGCGCCAAGGCCGCCTGACCAGCATAGAGCTGATCTCCCAATACCCAAACCCCTGTCGTCATGGCTGCGCCTCGTGCCTCGGTGCTTTCAATATTGTGACGACTTTTAGCGATCGCTGCGGCCAAGCGCACTGGTCAGCAGCGATCGCCAATCGGGCGGAAAACTGCCCCCTCAAGCCGACATCTTAAGCGGTTTGCCCACGGCAAAGTTTTCTGTACAGCGCACATCCACCCACACCCGATAACGCAACGGATTGGGGGTAACTATAGTAGAGTACCGCTGGCAAAGTCGATAAGCAAATTCGAGGGCAGCTTGCTTATCCTCGGTTTCAAAAACCCCCGCCAGACGCATGATCTGGTTGTTGACTAAAATTGCCTCGTGGATCCTGTGGTTTTCGTAGAACTTAAAAACCTTAATGCGCGATTCAGCAATGATCTGGGGGATGGCCATGATAATTCCTTAAAACAGATGAGATTAGCAACAGATAGGGAGTTAATATCTGGCTTTGAGCGGGGACTAAAGAGATGAGTTTGATGCACGTAAAATCAGCAAAGTCACTCGTCAGGAGGGATATAACGGCATTTTACTGCGTGAACACCTGCATTCATGATCTCGTAACCGATTGCGATCGCGGTGTTTTATTCAATACATAATGTCGATAAAACTGTTGAAAATAAGGCTCTGTGCCAGCCAGTTTTATGATGATTCGGTGAATCGAGCGGGCAATGTTGAGTTTTGAGAACGATGAGTCTGAATATACTGACTGGCGGAGTAATTTTCGGCGAGTAATGTTTGAATATCGATCGCGGGAAGCGGCTGCGAAAACAAATAACCCTGGCCAAAACGACAGTTGAGCTTACGCAAATGCCGGGTTTGCTGCACGCTATCGATGCCTTCGATAATGACATCCAAATTCAACGCTTTGGCAATCCCGACGATGGCTTCAACGATGCTTGAGTTTTTCGGGTTCTGGTCGATATCCTTAATAAATACGCGATCGATTTTGATCGTGTTGACCGGCAAGGTGTAGAGATAGCTGAGGGAAGAATAACCGGTACCAAAGTCATCAACGCTGAGCTTCAAGCCCTGCTGTCTCAGGGCTTTCATCACATTGATGGCAATCGCATTGTCGAGAACATCACTTTCCGTGATTTCAAGGTGCAAATGATGGGGCTGAAGTTGATGACGGGTTAAACAGTCAGCGATTTGATGGGGCAGATTTCTCATGCCCAAATGACGGGCTGCAAGATTAAAGCTGATATAAAACTGATCATCAACTAATTGTTGTCGCTGCCACTGTCGGAGCTGGGCACAGGCCTTATCGAGTAGCGATTTGCTGAGATCGACGATGAGGTGCGTTTCTTCGGCGATGGGAATGAAGAAATTGGGCGTTAAGAGACCTTGCTCGGGATGTTGCCAACGACACAGCACTTCGACCCCCGTCACGTTTTGTCGATGTAAGTCCACAATCGGCTGATAGTAGGGCACAAACTCTTCTCGCTGAATTGCTTGACGAATGCCGGTTTCGATTTGCAGTTGGTGGGCACTGGCTTGCTGCATGGCGGGGGCAAAAAAGTTGATCTGGGCACGTCCGCGATTTTTGGCGGAGTACATTGCGGTATCGGCATCCCGCAGCACCTTTTCGGGGGTGTCGTGCAGGTCACGATCGCTCAAGACTACCCCAATGCTGGCGTTGATAAACACTTCTTGGGTCGTTAACTGAAAGCTCGGCTCTAGCGCTGTCAGCAAGGATTGGGCGATCGCCGCCGCCTGTTCAGGACCATCGATCTGATTAATCAGCACCACAAACTCGTCCCCCCCAAACCGGGCCAGGGTATCATCGGGCTGAATGCACGGGAGCAACCGCTGGGTGACTTCCACCAGCAGCGCATCGCCGACCGCATGCCCAAAGGAATCATTGATCAGCTTGAAGCGATCGCAGTCTAAAAACATCAGCGCAAACTGATAGTCGGGGTCATGCTGCATCGACTCAATGGCCCGAGTGAGACATTCCGAGAGCAGCGATCGGTTCGGCAACCCCGTCAGCGCGTCGTGATAGGCCATTTCCATCAACTGATGATTGGCGAATTCCAGTTGGCGAGTCCGTTGACGCACCTTATCTTCAAGGCAAACATTGAGCTGCTTGACGGTCTGCAAGGCCGATTGGAGCAGCAGTTGATTGCGAGTTCTGACGAGCACCTCATCGATCTGAAAGGGTTTGGTCATATAATCGGCTGCGCCCACTTCAAAGGCTTTGACCTTATCGCCCACATCGTCCAGCGCACTTAAAAACATCACCGGAATTTCAGCCGTGACCGGATCCCCTTTGAGCCGCCGACAAACCTCGTAGCCATCCATGCCGGGCATACGGATATCCAACAAGATCAGGTCTGGCAACGCATCTTGAACGGCTCTGAGGGCCATGGCACCGTTACGCGCTTTGCGCACCAGATACCCTTCAGATTCCAACACACTCGCTAAAAATACGAGATTTTCTATCGTGTCATCCACAATCAAAATGTCACTTTGCTGCGGCGCGGCTAGTTGATGGGCAAGAGATTTCATGGGTTTTAGTGAGTCGGTGTGGTAGATGAGCGATCGGCCATGAGCGGTGTTGTGAGGTCTAAGATTTGGTCAAAGTCAAAGACCGCCGCGAGTTGCTGAATGGCGACGGCAGTAGCGGCATGGGCTGGGGGCAATTCTTGGAGCAGGGTTTTGATCTGGGTGTCATTGCACTGCCGGGCAGCTTGGTGCAACGCTCTCAGCCAAATATGGGGCAAGTCTTTGAGGGCCTGAACCGAGAGGGCAGCGGGCGCACTGGCCGGTGGCAGCCCCCTCGGCAATGGGGCGCACTGGCCGCGATCGGGCTCCATCACGAATAGCCGGGCGGGCTCAGGGGGCGGGGCGGAGATTGCGGGCGTGGCGGCATGGGTAACCGTCGTCGGTAGGGTCACGGGTAATGTCAACGTCAAGCGCGTGCCCTGACCCAGCCGACTGTTGACTTGCACGTGGCCCCCCAAAAACTCCGCATACCGCCGACAAATTGGGAGTCCTAGTCCGGTGCCGTGAGCCGACTGCAAGCCAAATTGGGTTTGGTAAAACGGCTCAAACACTTTGGTAAGTTCGGCCTCGGCGATGCCGCAGCCCGAGTCTTCGACCTCAAATTGCAACACGCAGTCAGCTGGGGATACCGGCGTTGTCCCTTCGTCGGGGTGCACGATGGCGGTGCGCAAGCGGATGAAACCAGTGTCGGTAAATTTAATCGCGTTGCTGATCAAGTTAAACAAAATGCGTCGTAGCTTCCGCTGATCGGTGCGGATTTGGGACGGCAAGGTGGCGGTCTCTTCGAGCAAATAGGTGAGGCCTTTTTGATGGGCCTTGAGACTGAAGGTCTGGTGCACTTCTTGGAGAAATGCTGCCAGGTCAAAATCACCGTCGTGTCGCTGGAGCTGATTGGCCTCAATTTTTGACATTTCCAGCACCTCGTTGATGAGACCCAAAAGATCTTCACCGCTGCTGTGAATGATTTTGGTATAGCGGCGATGTCTGGGGCTGAGGGTGTCATCTTTGCTGAGTAATTGGGCAAAGCCCAAGATGGCGTTCAAGGGAGTCCGAAGTTCGTGACTCATGTGGGCTAAGAAATCGCTCTTGGCCTGGTTGGCGACTTCTGCGGCTTCCTTGGCCCGGCGCAGTTCTGCCGCTTGTTCGAGGGTGCGATCCAATAAATTAGTTTGTTGAATGGCGACTCCGAGTTGGCTACCAATCTGCACCGCCATTTGAATGTCGTCGGATTCCCACTGGCGCGGACCGCGGTTTTGGTAGCTAGCCAAAAAGCCCCAGAGGCGATCGCTGACGTAAATCGGCACAATGAGGTAGGCCCGAGCCTCGAGTTGCGTGAGCAATTCCAGATAGCAGGCGCTGAAATTAGCAGTTTGAATGTCAGACACACTGATGTAATCCACGTTTTGGCGATAGATGCCGCCTTGGGTGGTTTGTAAGTGCGTATCTTGAAAATGGTTGGCGTCATGGTCGTATAGACAGACGGTGCACCGCTCATCCCGCAGGGTGTGATCGGCCCAGGCCGCTTGCGCCGCCTCGCTGGGCGATGACAGACAGGGTTGCCAGCCAGGGGCGACGTTTTCGGCGATGATGTGGCCGCTCCAGTCGGGTTGAAAGCGGTATACCAATACGCGATCGCAATCTAACGCCTGACGGAGCTCGACCGTTGTGGTGGCAAACACATGGTTAAGGTCGAGGCTCCGCCGGATCCGCCACACCATATTGGCAGTGGTTTGGGCGCGCCTGGCTAAGCGGCGCAGGCGACGATTGGCTTTAGCCAGGGCGGCTGTGCGATCGCGCACCCGTCGCTCCAGGTCCTCCTGGGTTTGGTGTAAGACGGTATCCACCTGCTGGCGCTGTAATTCCGCTGCCGCCTTTTCAGCGAATAAGTTCAAGATGGCTTGCAACGTGTCGGCATCCGCGATCGGGGCGTCGTGATAAATGCACAGCACACCCACCGGCTGTTGGTTGCGGTCTTTAATGGGGACCCCGACATACGCTTCGGCGTGCGTCTCTTGCAAACCCACAGCCTGGGGAAATTGGGTTTGGACGTCGATGAGGTATTGCTGCGGTTGCCCAGTTTTGAGCACCTGTTCACAAGGCGTATCCTTGGCATTGAGCACGACCGGGCTGATGGCTTCGCCGTTGGTCGGCCATTGGGCTAAGACGGATAAACTCGGGACACTGGGGTCGGTGACGGCGGCAATCATGACGAACTTAATCGGCAGAGCCGCCGCCAAATGCTCTGCCAGAGCTGTGAAGAACGCCGTGCCCGTAGTGGTCGCGGTGCCCTCTAACACCCGTTGCAACATTTGCTGCCGTTGCTGGCGTTGCTCAATTTCCTGAGACAATTGCTGGTTAACCCTTTCCAGCGCTGTCGGCGATCGCAACGCCATCAGTTGGGGCACCCATTCCCACAGTTTGACCGCCGCCACCAAAGAAATCAGGGCAGTGAGCGCCTTGACCACGCCAGCCAACCAATATTGAGGAAACCATAATGTCCAAATGTCTAAGGCGTGGCTGATGCCAGAGGCCAAGATCAACCAGCTAAAGAGGAGAAATATCTGCCGCAGGGGATGATCCGGCCGTTGCCGAACCAAGGGCAGCAGCGTCATCGGAATCGAAAAATAAGCGATCGCAATCATGGCATCGCTGACGGCGTGCAGGGAGACGAGCGGCGCTGGCCACAAATAACAATGACTAGAGGGAACGTATCTCTCAAAAGACACCATTCCCTGCGTTATACCCGTAGAAGTCAAATAGGCTAAAGATGCTGTCAAAGCCGAGGTCCCAAGCAAAACAGCCACCCTCCAAATAAAAATTAATGACTTTACAAAGTGTAAAGCGGCACTTCGCTAGAAATTTCATACCAAGGATAGATTTTTTGTAAAACATCTATACCTTAGGGCTGGACGAATGCTCTGTTAGGCAAATTTAGTTTCAGAGTGCCCTGATTGATGCAAATTTCAGGACACTTCCGCCGCGCTATTGAAGTCATGCATTAGATCAGGCAGCACGTAGATGGTGTGGGCCTGTCTTTCATCCCTCGGAGTTCTGTATGAAAATCGTGTCCTTGCAGTCAACCCTCATCCGGAGGTGTTTGCCGCTGTTGCTGGTCATGGGGACAAGTGCCACGGCGATCGCGGCCCCCTACGTCCCCCCGGCGGGGCTGGGAGCCCCTGGGCGTCGCGAGAGTGCGGGTACTCGGGGCTGTGCCTTTGGCAACCCGGCCAATCTGATTGCACTGCTGCCAGCGGCAAATATTGGCCTCACTGCGGATGCTTATCCCCGGTTTTATTGGTACATGCCGGTCAGTCAGGCCCAGTTTGTCGAATTCACGCTGACTCAGGTGGATGAGCAGGGTGAAGATAGCGCTACCCTCTACACCAGCCGGTTTGCGGTCACGGGGGAAGCGGGCATCGTGAGTCTGCAACTGCCGGAAACTGCCAGTCTGCCCCCGCTGGTGGCGGGCGATCGCTATCGCTGGCAGGTCGCCGCTTTTTGCAATCCCGACAGTGACAATGGCGATCTACAAATTGAAGGGTGGGTGCAATATCAACCCCCTGCGGAGGAGTTGGCAGCGGCATTGACTGCCGCTGCGGCCTCGGAGCAAGTGGCGCTCTACGCCAGTAACGGTTACTGGTTTGACGCCGTTGAGCAACTGGCAACCCTCGCCGCTGCGGCCCCAGAAGATGCTGATTTGCAAGCTAGTTGGGCCGAGTTATTGCATTCCGTGGGCCTTGATGAGCTGGCAACTCAGCCCTTGGTGCACCGCTAGAACGGGATCGTCTTGCCCCTTAGCGGCTGCGCCGCCAGTTGCACCAGTTTTCGGCCCAGTCGCGCCGCCATTGCCCCGGACGCCAGCGATCGCGTTCCCATTGTTGGGCGGTTTGTCGCAAGATCTCGGTCAGACTGTAGGGCAGCGTCGGCCCGTCGGCAATGCGCCACCAGGGAGTTTGCTGGCCCATGGCGAGGGCGATCGCTTGCACCCATTCTGGGGCTTCGGGTCCCACCCCATGGCAGCCCAAAAGGCGACCATCGCGATGAGCGATGAGCTTGCAAAAGCCGATGGTGGCCTCCCGCCATTGAGCTTGGGGATTGTCATAGAGGGCCTGGCGCGCCACCAAAATGTCCTCTTTGCTAAAGCGTTCGTAGGCTTGGGGCTCGGTCAGGCCGACTCGCGCCAGGGGGGGCTGAGTGGGCAACTCGTAGGGCACGATGCCGTAGTTAACCCGGCGGCGATTCCAAAAGAGGGCATTGTGCACTGCCCAGGCGGCCTCTTGGCGGGCGATCGCGGGCAGTTCGTAGCCGCCAATGGCCGCCCCACAGACGTAAATGCGGGGGTGCTCAGTTTGCAAAAAGGCGTTGACAGTCATCGGGCGATCGTGGGGGAGGCAAGTTTCTAAGCCCAGATCGTCGGTATTGGGGAGAGGGCGAACGGCCAACACCAACGCGGCGGTGGTGATGACGGCATCGGTCAGCTTGACCGCGATCGCTGGGGCCACAGGGGTCGTCGCCTGCGGCGAAACTTCGGTCATGCTTGCCCCCAACCGTAAATCAACGCCCAAAGCGCGAAGGTGGGCGACCATCCAGCGTGAGACATCCGGATCTTCTTGATTCAGTAGGTTCACCCCGGATGGGATGACGGTGACAGGAATGTGCCAGTAGCGGAGCCACTGCGCCAGCACCAACCCCTCGGGACTGCTGCCGATGATCACAACCGACGATGGCAGATGCTCACGCTGCCAAAAGGTTTCGGGCGTGTCGTAGGGCACGGCATCTAAGCCTTTGAGGATTGGGGTCTGGTCGCGGTTGCCGGTGGCGATTAAGACGGCCCGAGTGGTGAGGGAGCGGGAAGGGGTGGCAATGGTGACGGGGCGATCGCCCACGATTTTTCCCTGTTCGGCAAGGACATCGACCCCCTGCACCATTAACTGCTGGAGGCTATCGCGGGTCAGGGTGTCGGCAATCAACGCGGCCCGTTGTTTGGCCCACTGCCAGGGGGTGACATCACTTTCCGGGGAGGGGAGGGCAAACGGTTGACCGGCGGTGGCGTGCAAGAGCCCTCGGTGGAGGAGGGGCGATCGCGGTCCTGATAAACCCTGTAAAACGAGCGCCACGCGGGCTCCGTGCTGGGCTGCCTGGGTCGCTGCCCCATAGCCTTCGGGGGTGCCGCCCACAATCACCAAGTCATAGTCAACCGCCATGCCTGCCCCGCTCGTCTCAATGGATGCCGCCCTTGAGTGTAACGTCAATGACGACGGTGCAGAGGCGCGGGCGGGCTGCCTTAAGGAGACACCAGGGCAGCAAATTGTACCTTCACAGAACCATCAATGTGAGGGTTGAGCGCGACGGCTGGGGCCTCCCTTAGCGGTGCTGCGCGAGCGATCGGCTAGCGGTCTGGGTTGGAATTGGCGACTTTGGGACGGTCTCGGACGCCGACTGTTGGGCGGCTGCCTGTTGACGCTTGAGTTCCTTCACCTTGAGCACAATCAGATATTCATAAAAGCCTTGCAGGGTACACCAGGCAAAGCCCGCCTCGCCATCGCGCCAGCCCCCCAGCATGAAATACATGTAGAACCAACGGACTAGGGGCCGCAGCGGCAAGCGTAGGGACAAATCCTTGAGGGCGTGGCGACGCTCAACTTCCGTCTTGCCAAAGAACAGTTTTTTCCAATTCACGCGGCCTGACTGGAGCTGATGCAGCGTTTCTTGGGCCTCATCGGTGGAATAGCGGTTGTGCTTTTCAATCCACCGACTCATGCCCTTGCCGCAGGTGTAGTGGGGATAGGTTTCGGTCAAAAATCCGGTGCTTCCCTCACAGACTTCGCGCTCGGTGTGGCCGTAGTCAGTGAACCAAACTTTGCCGATCTGCAAGAGGCGGAGCTGATAGCGGGGAAACTGGGTGCTGTGCTTGATCCACCGATCCATAAACATGACCCGCTCGGCGGCATAGTACCCGACGAGTTCTGGCTGGCGAATGACTTCACAACATTCTCGGAAGAGTGCTGGCGTCATGCGTTCGTCAGCTTCAAGAATGTAGGCCCATTCGTACTTGGCGGGAATGTTTTCCAGCATCCACGTGCGCTGTTTGCCGTGACTTTCGAAGGGATGCTCAATCACCCTGACCGGATATTGGGAAGCGATTTCGACGGTGCGATCGCGGCTGCAAGAATCGACCACAATGACGTCATCAGATAGCATCGCGGACTCAATGCAGGCGGCGATATCTAGCTCTTCGTTGTAGGTCAGAATGTAAATCGAAAACATGGGCGTGGAAGTAAAGGGTGGCAGACGCAGACGGCGTGGTGGTTGAGCGGTTTGACGTAACGCTAAGGAATCAGAATGGAGTAAGTTCCAAATTTTGAGTTTTGAGTTGAACGGTCAATTCAAAATTCAAAATTCAAAACTGAAAACTCACTCATCCCTAAGGAATGAGAATTGAATAAGTTGGGATAGCCGTCTCGGCTGTCCCAAGGCAGGCAAGATGCCTGCCCTAACAATTTGGCTGTTATGTGATCCTCATTCCTCAGGGGAGAACTCTCCTGTCGTACTCTCATTCAATACTTCCCATATCAACCTATCCTTCCGAACAGATCGGTGATTTCCATGAAAAGTTCATAGAAAACCAAATGGCGATAAGTAAACAATGAAATTAGCCAGCCGGGCGATCGCTGGCGGCTGCCCCCAAGCCCGGTAGCCCAGAGATGCGCCTGCGCCATCAAACCTATCGCGCCAGGTGCGGTACCTGTGACCGTTATTCCACTGATTGACGTTGCCAGTCAGCAATATTCCAGGTGCTCGTATCCCAGGGGGTCGGGTCGAGGCCGGTGAGGTCTTTGGCGACGCCATTGGCGATCGCTCGATGCACGATCGGGATCACAGCGACATCGGCTGACAGCAGCGCGTCCATTTCTTGAAACAGGGCGGCTCGTTTTTCCGGATTCAGCTCTTGCTTCGCGGCGGCCAGCAACGCGTCATACTCCGGGTTGCAATAGCGGGCATTGTTCGGCTCTTGCCACTGGTTGGCCTGAGTGGCAATCTGGTCACAGGTCCACCAGCTTAGATAAATGGTGGGATCAGGATGATCGTTGCCGGTCGTATATGCCTGGATGTCGGCGTAAAAATGATTAATGCTGTTGGTCTGCTCGGGATCTCCGGAAAAGAAATCATCGATCCGAATGCGTTTGATATCGACATCAATACCCAGTTCTTCGAGACTGTCTTTAATGAACGTTTGAGTCTTTTGGCGCACCGGATTGACTGACGTTTGGAAAACGACTTCCATATTTTTGCCGTCGCGATCGCGAATCCCATCGCCATCACTGTCGGTCCAGCCCGCTTCGTCCAACAACGCTTTGGCTTTTTCCAGGTCGTATTCATAAGCCACCGTGCCCGGACTTGCGTAGGGACGCGGCGCGACTAGCAATTGCGCGGTCGGGCGACCGGTGAAACCGTACAGTTCTTCGGTGATGGCGTCGCGATCAATGGCATAGGCGATCGCCTGCCGCACCCGCACGTCACTCAAAAATGGATGGGGCGCTTGTAAGCTAGAGCGCTCGCCCGACTCCGTTGCCGCAAACGGATCGGTGGGATTCAGCATAAGGCGTTCCACCAGCCCCCCAAAGACCGTATCCACCACTCCTTTCCCATCTTGTTGTAGGTCTTTGAGCAATTCCACTTCGACTTGCAGGTTGTGGGCAAAGTCGGCTTCCCCGGTGCCCAAGACCTCGCGAGCTGCCGCGTAGGGGGCTAATCCGCCTACCAGTTCGATCGCGGCAAAGTAGGGCGCTGTCCCCCGATAGTTGGGGTTGGGCTTAAACGTGATGCTGCCCGGTTGTGGGGTGTCTACTTGATACGGGCCAGTGCCGATAGGCTGCAAGTTGGCCGCCGCCAAACGAGCGTCGGGGCCATTCGCGGCGGCAAAGATATGTTTGGGCAAAATCACCCCCGTTTGGCCGGTGAAGGGAATTTGCCAAGCGGGCGTCACGTCTTGGAAGTTAATTTTGACGGTTTGTTCGTCGATCGCTTCTACCGATTCCACCGCTTCGTAATATTGAGCAGTCGCTGCGTTGACTTTAGGATTGCTGACAAAGTCAAAGGTGAACACGACATCTTCAGCGGTGAACGGTTCGCCATCAGACCATTGCACATCTGGCTGGAGCTGCCAGGTGACGGATTTGCCATCGGCGGCAATGCCCCCATTCTCGACCGTCGGAATCTCTGCGGCCAAAATGGGAACTAATTCGCCCCGTTCGTTGGCGGTGGCCAGGGGCTCAAACACGATCCGCCCGGCCTCAAAATCTTGTACGCCTGTCGCCAGGTGAGGGTTAAGTGTCGCTGGCACCCGGCTGTACAGCATCCGCAAAGTAGAAAGATCGCGCTGGGGGGTGACCTCGGTGGGCAGGGCTTCGGCGGTGGTGTCGGGGGTGCCTGGCTGGCTGCACCCACTGACCATCCCCGTACCCATGAGTAACAAGACGGCGGCTAAACCGGGTAGATATCGACGCTGATCGGCCATTGACGTATCCAAGATTACGGATTGCGATCCTATCCTAGCGATCGCATCCGTAATTGCGGGGTGTGCTAATTATTGAGTTGGGCCAGGGGCGATCGAGGGGCAATCCACACGCTTGATTTGCCGACATCCTGCCCTGAGCACCAGCAAACGGTCACTCTTTTCAGCCTTGGGCGGTTTTTACCGGATCATCGGCAAGTTCACAGGCTATACCCCCGCCGATTGTGGTTGACGTTTGCATTCAACGCCAAGATTGGGCTCGGCGATGTTTCGGAATCCAAGTTTCACGACAGCCATAGACCCCAGGACGCAGGGCGGTGCTTTGGAGATCGCTCGCTTTGGGGGTGTAAGTTTGATCCGGAACTGTTGATCCCCGAGGGGCGGTGGGTAGTTTGGATGCTTGAGAGGTCATCCCAGTACTCTGATTTTGAGCTTGCCGACGTTGCAAAGTTGCCAGGGCGGCTAAAGCTTTATCCCAAGTCAAGTCAGGCTTGGCCATCCAGTGCCGCAACAAGTTCAGGGCGGTATCAGCTTGGGGATGGGGAGCCTCAATGTGCAGGGGTTGCGAGGCCCGGAGGGGATCTCCCTGCACAGCAGCTAGGGCCTGACGCACCGCTTGAGTAATTTGAGCCTGTAGCTGTTTTTGAGCTTTGGTGCGTTGGTACTGCACACCTTTTTCACTCGCGGCATATAGCGCTGGCAGGCGATTGAGGGCAAAGGCCTCGATCTCACTGCGCTTGAGATACCGGCTTAAGCGGATGGGTAGAGCTTGCAGTTGCCGATCCACTTCTTCGGCAACCAATAATTCCATAATGTTGATATGAGTCGTCGCGGGAGTCAGTGGCTGTTGACTAAGCATGGGCTGCACCTATTGATATGTTGATAAAAGTTGACTGCGAGGAACTGTCAGCAATCGTTATCCCCACATCGCATTTTTTGATGAGCAACCAGAATGTGCTCTATGACACCAGTATATTCCCGTAGCGATCGCTGTCTACGAGAATATACGCACTCTTAAAAAAGACTGGAATCTTCGACGAAAACGCGCTGGTGCTGGGGCCAAAGCGTGATTTGAACGCCTCAAAAACGTGATTCAAATCACTTTTCGATTCGGTGTCAGTATTTTTACGCAAGCAGGGCTTTGCAAGGGGTTCACACAACGCGCTTCTGAGTCCCTCAGTGGCCGCTGCAATGAACTTCCAACTCTTCTTTCAAGGCTTCATCTTTGTGGGAATAGGAGATAAATACGTCTAAAGGCTTTTCTGTAGGGGCACTCATGGGCCGACATGCAACTTTTAGGCCCATACTATAGCCACGTTTGGGCATCGTCGCTGTGTCCTTTGAACGGGGGAATAAGGAATGAGGATCAAATAACATCCAAATTGTTAGGGCAGGCAAGATGCCTGCCTGGGGACAGCCGAGACGGCTGTCCCAACTTATTCAATTCTCATTCCTAAGCGAGCAAGCGACCTTGCCCTTGCCGAGGTTGCCCGTGAGCGGTCCAGCGGGGAATTTTCCAAAGCGGCTTCTCCCTACCGGCGGTTGGCGGGTGACGGTGTGGGCGATCGCGGAGCCGGGTTGGCCCATTGAGGCAGGAACCGGGAGACGCGATCGGGCAAGATCCCCAAGAAGATCCTCAGTAATCCCAAATCCCCAAAAACTTAATATTGTATTTCGTTGGGGCTTTTCGATTTTTGGAGAAAGCTCCTTTTTTCTTAAGGTTTAATTAGGCCGAAACATGGATCTGTAAGGTTAAGTAGTTGTCTCAAAAACGTTCACTTTTCTCAATATAGGCTTACGCTTCTTAGCTCGATGAATTTTCTTGTGGAAGAGAATCAGGAAGTTTATGGGGGCGTTAATCTGAAGCTAAGCCAGCGAATCAACTGGCCATTGATTCATCCGATTTGCCAGGCGCTACGGGAAATCAGGTGAAGCCGTTTCGCCCACATGGAAGGGGTAAATTATGACCCAGAAAGGATTAGCGGGGCCGCGCAATGTTGCCATTGTTGGCCCCTACTCTAGTGGTAAAACGACCCTTTTAGAAAGCTTGCTATATGTGAGTAAAGCGATTACTCGCCGGGGCAAAGTCGAAGAAGGAACGACCCTGGGAGATGCCACACCCGAAGCCCGCGATCGCACCATGACCGTTGAGTTAAATGCCGCCAGCGCAGAGTATGGCGGCATTCGTTTTAATTTTTTAGATTGTCCGGGTTCGGTAGAACTCCAGCAAGAAACTGACAACGCTTTGGTGGGTGTCGATGCCGCCATCATCGTGTGTGAAGCGGATCCTGCTCGGGTATTGACCCTGGCTCCGCTCTTTCAGTTTTTAGACAGTTGGGAAATTCCCCATCTGATCTGGATTAACAAAATGGATCGGGCCACAGCGCCCTTTCAAGAAATTTTAGAAGCGTTAAAATCCGTTTCTAGTCGCCCGATTTTGCCACAGCAATATCCCATTCGCGAAGACCAAAAACTGGTGGGCTTTATCGACCTCATCACCGAGCAAGCCTATCACTATCACGCCGATGCGCCCGCTGATCCGATCCCGCTACCGGAGTCGCTCAAAGCCCAGGAGCACGCTGCCCGTGAGGAAATGCTGGAAGCATTAGCGGACTTTGACGACCACTTGCTAGAGGAACTGCTGGAAGAGGTGGAGCCGCCGCAGGAAGAGATTGTGAACGATCTCAAGCAAGATTTGGGAGCCGACTTGATTGTGCCGGTACTATTCGGGATCGCGTTGGAGGACTATGGGGCGCGTCCTTTGTGGGATGCTCTGGTGAAAGAAGCGCCCGATGCCACGGCCACTGCGGCCAATCGGGGGCTAGAGGCCGATAGCGACGAAACCCTGGCGCAAGTGCTCAAAACCTTTTACACGCCCCAGGGCGGCAAGCTGTCGCTCGTGCGGGTTTGGCAAGGTAGCCTGACCGATGGCGATAGTTTGAATGGCGATCGCATGGGCGGTATCTACCACATCATGGGTCAACAGCAAAACAGTGTGACGCAGGCGCAGGCGGGCGAGATGGTGGCGATCGCGCGGCTCGACAGTGCCCAGACCGGCGCAACGCTATCGACTCAGGGTGCGCCGAGTGTGGACTTGCCTCAAGCCGAAGTTCTAGCCCCGGTTTATGCCCTGGCCATCACGACCGAAAAGCGCAGCGACGAAGTGAAGCTGACGGACGCCCTTAATAAGCTGATGGAGGAAGATCCCTCTTTGCGCTGGGAGCAGCACGGCGATACCCATGAAGTGATCTTGTGGGGACAAGGTGAAGTTCACTTGAAGCTCACCCTTGATCGTCTGCGCCGGAAGTACAACCTGCCCATGACGACTCACCTGCCCCGCGTGCCTTACAAAGAAACCATTCGCAAGGCCAGCAAAGAAATTCGCGGTCGGTATAAGCACCAAACCGGCGGCCACGGCCAATTTGGCGATGTTTATCTCGATATCCAACCCCTGGGTCGCGGCGAGGGCTTCAGCTTTGACCAAAAAATCGTGGGGGGGGTCGTGCCGCGTCAATACATCCCCAGTGTGGAGACTGGCGTGCGGGAATATTTGGTCCAGGGGCCGTTGGGCTTCCCTGTGGTAGATGTAGCGGTAACGCTGACAAACGGGTCCTATCATGCGGTGGATAGCTCTGACCAGGCCTTTAAGCAGGCAGCGCGGATCGCCATGCAAGAGGGACTGCCAAAATGTGAACCCGTTTTGCTAGAGCCGGTGGCGGCAGTGGAAATCTCGGTACCCAATAACTTCACCTCGAATGTGTTGAAGCTGATCAGCAGCCATCGGGGGCAAATCTTGGGCTACGAAGGTAAAGCCGGTTGGCAGGGCTGGGATGCCGTGTCGGCATACATTCCTGAAGCCGAGATGCAAAACCTGATTTTGGAATTGCGATCGCTCTCGATGGGGGTCGGCACCTTTAGCTGGAAGTACGACCACCTCAATCCCGTGCCGGATGAGTTGCGCGATCGCGTGCTGGCCCAAATCAGCAGCGACTAACCACTGCCCTGGTTGATGTTTGAGTGACAGGTGCGTGGGGTTAATGGATCCCCCTGCGGTATTAGGACTGGCTGCCGGGGGATTTATTATCGGCATGTTTGGAGTCACCCGTCCTGGCCGGGGCAACGCTGATTAATGGTCAGAGCAGGGGCCGATAGGCTTGGTCGGTTGGCATATCACTGGTTTTGTGGGGAACCGTCAAAGAACTGAAACAGTTGATCGGTAGTTTCCGTAACAACCTGTGTCAAGATGGTAAAACTGTCGTGTTGAGCGGCTCGATTGCTAGGGCCATCAGCATAGGTTGAGATTGAGAGGAGGCACAGTTAGCAATGCAGGTTGGCGATCGCGTGCGCATTAAGGATTCGGTAATCTTCTATCATCATCCCCTGCATCGCAACGCAGCCTTTGATGCCAAGGGAATGGAAGGCGAAGTCACCAACATGTTAAAAGACTGGAAAGGGCGTCCCATCAGTGCCAACTTCCCAGTAGTTGTAAAGTTTGAGGTCGAGGGGGCAAAGCGACCCTTTCAAGCCCACTTACGCAGCGATGAACTCGAAACTGTCAACTAAGCAGCCGACGATCTTTGGGTAGCTGACGCGAGCAGCCAACTATGAATTCTCTAAACGCCTAACCCCCGTTGAGTTCTTTTCAGAGCCAACGGGGGTTTTTGCCAGGGGTATCCGTGGCGAGGCTTAATCCTGACCAGCAGGAGCCAATCGCTTCCGCAAGGACTCAGCACGTCGCTTCGCGGTTTTGTTCTCCGGATCAAGCTTCAGGGCCTCTTCATAAGACTCTAAGGATTGCGCAATGAGCTGCTTACGCTCGTAGCTATGGCCCAGATTATTCAACGCGGTGACGTAACCTGGCGCAATATCTAGGGCTTCTTTATATTGGCGGATGGCTAAATCGTATTGCTCTTGGGAAAAGTAGGTATAACCCAGCGCGTTATAAATGAGGGCGGCCTGTTCTGATTCCTCGTTACCCAGTAATTTCAACGCTTGTTTGAGTTGAACAACGGCTTGCGAATAGAGCTTTTTGTCCAGCAGCAGGCTGCCCAGTTCGTAATGTTCTTGGGCGGTGCCTTTCTCTTTGGTCAGCTTGTTTTGCAGCCGGTTGAGGGTGCCTTCTACCCGCCGGGTCCTATACACCTGGCGAATGACGAGCACTGCCGCGACGCTCAACAAGACCAGCAGCGTCACCAGGTAAGTCAACAGGAGATTGGTATCGTCCATATCACCGCGTTAAAAATCAACTCAGAATTAGCATCTTATACCGTCTATCTTGACATGCTGAGTCCCCTCATTGCGGGTTCTTCTGCAAGCTTGTAACAGCTTGACGCAGCAGAACTTGAAAGTGCCAGGTGCCCCTCAAGGAAGCTGGTGAGGAGAGCCGATAGGCTAGGGCAGGCCCCAGAGGGTAGCGCGTTCTTCTAGCCATCCATCGGCGTGCCACTCGTTAATCGCGGCATTGACCAGGCGGCGCAAATCGGTGTACTGGTTGCCCTTGGGCAGCACGATCGCCAACGGTTCCGCAGTGAGCACAGTCGGCAGTAACCGATAACTGGGATCTGCTTGCGCCCAGCCGGTCAGGACGGACAGATCAGCCGCGATCGCATCTGCTTGTCTAGCTTCGAGCAACTCGTAGCCCTCGACATAGGAGGCTACCCCCACCAGCGTCGCTCCGGGTAAGGCGTAGTTCACGTGGGTGACGGCTTCAGAACCTTCGATCAGGGCAATGGTGCCCTGCTGTAAGTCTCGGAGATCTTGAATTTGGGGATCACGAGTCAGGAATGCTGTGCCGTCGAGGTAGTACGGCGTGCTAAAGCTGACTACCCGCTGACGCATCGGGGTAATCGACACCCCCGCGATCGCGACATCAGCCTCATCGTTGAGTACCGCCGCGAGGCGATCTTGATTAGCTACGGGCAAAAACTCTACCGCTGTGGCATCGCCCAACAGGGATTCTGCCAGGCGCATGGCGATATCGATTTCTAGACCTACTAGATCGCCGTCTGCGTCCACAAACCCCAGGGGACGCCAATTGTCTTTAACGGCAACGACGAGGTAGCCCCGTTCTCGAATGGTTTCTAAATCCGCAGAAAAAGCAACTGGGGATGCAAACAACCCTTGCACCCCCAGTACCATGCCAAAAATAGAAAGCGGTAAGCGCATGCCGTAAGCGGACAGGACTCCCCTCAAAGTTTAGGCTTTGCTGGCGATTTCGACGACTTTGCTGAAGCCTGCGGGATCCAAAACCGCCATTTGAGCCAGCATCTTCCGGTTGATCTCAATGTCAGCTTTTTTCAACTGCCCAATGAGTCGGCTATAGCTCATGCCCTGCTGGCGGGCAGCCGCATTGATCCGCGTAATCCACAGACGACGAAAATCACGCTTACGACGGCGGCGATCGCGATAGGCGTATCGCAACGCCTTCATCACCTGCTGGTTAGCGATGCGAAAGAGCTTGGAGTGAGAGCCGCGAAAGCCTTTAGCCAGCTTAAGAACCTTTTTGCGGCGTTTGCGGGCGACATTACCGCGCTTGACCCGTGCCATTGTGTTTAACCCTTGTGTTTACAATTACCAAATTTGCGAAACTCTGTGCCAAGACTGAGGCGAACGTCAGATGCATTGATGCTGCTCTCAACGTTAGCTGCTTAGGAATAGGGCAGCATCAATTCAACGTTGGGCGCATCCGCATCGGTCACGACTGTTTTTTGACCCAGGTGAACCTTACGCTTGGTTTTCTTTTTATCGAGTAAGTGGTTCCGAAACGCTTTGCGGCGCATGAATTTGCCACTGCCGGTGCGCTTAAAACGCTTGGCAGCCGCTCGGCGAGTTTTTAGCTTCGGCATAACGACATTTTCCTATTTTCGACACAGTCTTACATGATATACCGAGCATCTTGATCTGCACAAGAGGCCAATAAACCAGTTAAGTAGATGGGCTTAATTGTTTGTAGGATGTGGAGCACCAGCGTAACGCATTAAATCCCTGTGGAATGGTGCGTTACGGCTTCGCCTAACAGCACCCTACGACATCGTTTATTTATGTCCACCTACTTATGGCGGAATTCGCAACTGAAATCCTGGTCAATAGATGACTACAGCAATTTGCGGTGTTTTGATTAAACCACAGTTTGCCAGAGAAAAATCGTCGCTGGGCTGGGGAGAGCGAGGCGATCGCCGAGGAGACTATTGGAGCAACAGCCCCCTCAGGACTGCCGGATGAGAGAACAGCGATCGCTCGGCAGTCCTTGAATATCGGTCGATAGGCGAAACAGATCCCCTGCCTGGTAATACTGCTGCAACTCAGTTTGGCTCATGCCCGCCGATGCCGTCGTGATGTACAGATCCGTCAAATCAGGGCCGCCAAAGGTGCAAGCAGTCACCAGCGGCACGGGTAAAGGGACTCTCAGCAGTTCTTGCCCGGTGGGATCAAAGCGGATCACGCAACTGCCATTCCACATGGCTGACCAAATGCAGCCTTCGGCGTCGATGGTGAGGCCATCGGGGTAGAACGGCTCATGGGACAGATTGATGAGCGGTTGGCGATCGCTGATCTTTCCGCTCTGGGGTTCAAAGCGGTAGGCGTAAATCGTTTTTCGAGGGGTGTCGGTCAAATAAAAGGTGCGCTGGTCAGGACTCCATCCCAAACCGTTAGAAATGGATAGCTGCGTTTCCATCCGTTGCAGAGTGCCATCGGGGTCATACCGATAGAGATTAGCGCGGGGCTGTTCGTGCTTATTCATGGTGCCAATCCAGAGGCGACCTTGGCGATCGCAGCGCACATCGTTGAGGCGATTGTCGGGCTGATCGGCCTCAATCGAGACCAGGGAAATCAGTTTGTGAGTCGTTAAGTTAAGTCGGCTCAGGCCATTTTCTTGGGCCACGATCAGTTCGTCGCCCTCGCTGATGAAAAGACCGCTCACCACCGTATCCAGCTCGATGAAGGTATCTTCGCCAGTCGCCGGATCAAAGGTATGAACCCGCCGATTATAAATGTCGACCCAATGCAACACTTGCCGCTGATGATGCCAAAGGGGGCCTTCGCCGAGGCGGGCTCTGACCGCTAGTACACAGTCGGGGGATGTCGCGGTGGGGATGGGTGGGCGATCGCTAGGCTGACCAGGGTTCGCGAAAGTCGGCATACAGGGTCAATCCTCCGTCGATGTAAAGGGTTTGGCCGGTGATATAGGTCGCTTCATCAGACACCAAAAAGGCCGTAGCGGCAGCCATTTCTTCGGGGGTGCCGGGGCGACCCAGGGGAATGTGACGATTGATTTCGGCTTCTTTTTGCGGATCATCAACCCAGTTTTCGTTGATGGGGGTTTCGGTCGCCCCCGGTGCGATCGCGTTGACCCGGATGCCCGCCTGAGCATATTCCAGCGCCAGGGTGCGGGTCAGGTTGCCCATGCCCCCCTTGCTCATGGAATAGCTGATGTATTGGGGACGGGGGATCACCTCGTGGACGCTCGATACATTGATAATGACACCCGGTTTGGACTGCCGCAAAAACTGTTGAATGGCCTCCCGTGAACAGAGGTACGCGCCGCGCAGGTTCACGTTGATCACTTTGTCAAAATCATCCGTGCTGACTTGGTGAGAAGACGCTTCTATCTGAATGCCGGCGTTGTTGATCACGATGTCAACGTGGCCCCAGGCGTGGGTGGCTTGCTCAAATAAGTGCTGGATGTCGGCTTCTTGAGACACATCGGCTTGCACGGTCAGGGTCTGGATGTCGTGACCAGCGGCTTTGGCCCCTTGTTGGGCTTGTTGGGCGGTGGTCTCGGCTCCTTCGGCATCGCTGCGGTAGTTAATCACCACGTGGCAGCCTTCTGCGCCTAAGCGAATGGCGATCGCTTGTCCAATGCCTGAACTCGCTCCAGTCACGATCGCGGTTTTGCCTGTCAATCCCTTCATGATGCTTGCCTTTCTTGAGTCGTCAGAAGCCGGTGGTTGCTCCCGCAAAGTAATCTGTCTGCCGCCGGAAATCATCTCCTACGGGAAAGAGATGTCATCGGTGGAACGACGTCGCCCCCAAACTGGGGTGCCCTGCCCTTGCTTACCCACAGCTTTCATCCAAATAGTATCTTGCTGCATCTTGCAGAACTACGCTATAGCGGATAAGCCGGTTATCAGGCCCAGACAAATGGCCGTCATGAAATCGAGGTCCAGGGTGTCGAGGCGATCGCTGAGTTGATGATAATGGGGATTGCGCATAAAAGCGGTATCGGTGACCATCATAGCCCGATAGCCACAGTCCCAAAAGGGCGCATGGTCACTGAGCCGAGTCGCGGGGATCGCCGCCCCCCGGTTAGGGACGGGCAGCCATTCGCAGGCCGCGCCAGAGCGCTTAAGCTGGCGGCTCAATTGCTGCATTGCCAGCACTGTCGGGAGGCTACCGATGAGCGCGATGTAATCGCCCGTATGGGGATAAAGCCGCGTCAGTAACGGTGAGGGGTACTCCTGGCTGTGGGGGGTGCGATCGCGATATCCCAACATCTCTAGCGACAACATCAGGTGAACGGCCTGACCATCGGCTTGGAGCTGGGCGGCATAGGCCTTGCTGCCCAGGAGTCCGTATTCTTCCATGTCAAAGGCGACGAACCAAAAGGGGCGCGGCAAGGGTTGGGCGGCAAAGTGGTGAGCGAGTTCGAGCAAGACCGCGACCCCACTGGCATTGTCGTCAGCACCGGGAGTGCCGGGCACTGCATCGTAGTGTGCGCCGATAATTAAGGGTGGCATAGAAGAGGCCGGGGGCGAGGCTGCCGGTAAGGTCAAAATCCAGTTGCGATGCTCGCGTCCCTGCACCTCAAAGGGATAACTGGTGACAGCCCCCCAAGCCGCCAGCGTGCTTTGAATATAGTGCTCAGCTAGGCGATGTCCGCCCGAGGCCAGGTAGGGATCGCGATCGCCGACCAATGCCTGCAAATGTTCTAGCAGTCGGGCTTGGACTGCCGCAAAATCCCGCTTGGGAGTCTCTCCAGGAGGGGGCGATGTCGACATAAGTTCCCGACATTAGGATTTCTTAAAGTTTTCGAGAAACGATTGTGGAGCCTTTGTTTGAGCGATGACCTCTGTCTCTATACCGATCCCCAATTCAAATACACGTGCTTATACTGGGTGATTAATGCGATTTTGTATCCGCCAACACGGATATGGAATCCGTATTGGCGCTTGTTCTACAGGTCTTGGCATCTGCCAAAAAGTCATGGAAATTCTGGGAATTGTCTGGGCAGCATCTATTATCTACCCTGCATCTGCTATCGCTAAATCTGCACAAGAATTTTTAACCTCATCCCCGCAGCAGTACGAAACTTTGCTCAGTCATGAGCCCAGGGGGGGATGGCGATCGCGGCAACTCAATTCGCGGCGGCCCGCAGCTTGGTGGCCCAAAACGCATACTGCCGTCCCCCATCAATTCGCTGCCCCTGAAGCCAGAGTCGCTTGGGGAGCCTTCTTGCCACTGGGGCTCTTGAGTGGGCAGCGCGATCGCCTCTCGCAGCAGGAATCATTTCAAACTCTCGTGCCGGCGATCGGCAATGCACTCACCAGCTTTGAACCTCCTGCTGACGTCTCACCGGCGGCCAGTGCGGCGACCCGGACGGCTGAGCCTGCCCTGTTTGACGACGAGTGGCATAGCTGGTCAGCGGTAGCTGCGGTTCGGGTGGAGGAGTCAGCCGTTGGGCTACCCGCACCCGCATCCCCGCCCCAAAACCAGCCGCGCTGTCTGCAAGCAGCCCAGGCGTCTTATCAACCCAGCGCCTTGGCCTTAAAGGCGTCTCCTAAGACGCAGATTTGGGTCCATAACCAATTCATTGGTGAAGTGTCGGGACAGGTGGTTGCCCAAAAAATTGCCACCAAACTCAGAACCCTCGCCCAATCTGGCAAGTTGGATCCCACTCATTTGCGTTTGCTGGTAGGGCAGAACTTCGTGGGCATCAGTTATCAAAACGACCTCTTGTTCCTGGTGGATGAGACCCTACAGCCCCATCCCGAGGTGCCAGCTACCGTCACCGCCGCGCAATGGGTCAATAATTTGCGCACCGCCTTTGATGAAGCCCCGCTCGGCACAGCGGAAATTCAAATGGCGGTGGAGGGACTGCAGGAGTCGACGGAAACGATTTACGGCACTGCGTCGTGGTATGGACCCCGGTTTCATGGTCGCAAAACTGCCAATGGCGAGATTTTTGATGAAAATGCCCTGACCGCAGCGCACAAGACCTTGCCGTTTAACACGCAACTGAAGGTGACCAACCGGCTCAATGGCCGATCCGTCGTGGTGCGCATCAACGATCGCGGTCCTTACATCGGGCAGCGATCGCTCGATCTGTCAAAGGCGGCAGCCCATTGCTTAGGCAGTACTGTCAATGGTGTGGTTCCCTATGAGGCAGTGATTCTGGAAGCCGTCCAAAAGCCGAAGCTCGATGAACTGGCTACGGCACGGTTGACGGTCGACTAAAGCGGTCATTGATGCGCAACGGCCCCTGACGCTCGCGCGACACTCCAAACGCTGACAAGGATGTCTTGGCTATGGGGGGGGCGCATCCCGTGCGGGGGGGATGCGGCTATTTCATCCTGACCTCAAGCTCAAGTTACCGAAACCAGGAGATTTTACAGACCAATGCAAAACGTTAAGATGGGTTACAGAAATTTCCAAAGATCGATAGAGGATTATCGTTATGGCAACATCCAACGTTGAAATTTACACCTGGAGTCGCTGTCCCTTCTGCATTCGCGCAAAGGCCTTACTCGATCAAAAAAGCGTTGACTATACCGAGTACTGCATTGATGGGGATGAAGTGGCCCGTGCTCAAATGGCTAAACGCGCTGGGGGAAAGCGTTCTTTACCCCAAATTTTTATCGATGACCAGCATGTTGGGGGGTGTGATGATCTCTATCATTTAGAGCGGCAAGGCCAGTTAAATTCGTTGCTAGCGGTTGGCAAAGCCTAATTCAGCCTTCTGCCAATGAGCATCGGAGAAGCTTCAGCAAAACCCTCGCTGCTGTTGCCTGGTCATGATTTCAGCCAAACAGCCACCCTGATCCTAAGGAATGATCGAGCACCAGCTTGGTCAAGTTCTGTGATAGCAAAATTCGCTAGCCCAAAGCACTCGCGCCCTCTGGGGAGAATACAGAGAACGCGAGTGCTGACTCAGGTCAGACCGCAAGCCGAATTATCCTAATGTGGTCAGGCGACGGTTACTGACTGCTGCTGCTGGTTGGCGTGGTGACCATTGTGGTTATTGCGCGGTTGTAACAACCCATAACCCCCGTGGTTACGCTCATAAACCACGTTAATTTCCCCAGTATCCGCATTGGTAAACATGTAGAAGTCATGATCTACCAGCTCTAACTGTTCTAAGGCTTCTTGAACGGTCATGGGCGGCATTGAGAAATACTTGGTCCGTAATACGGCCTCGGGCAATTCGGGAGATTTATTCAGTAATTCAGAAACGTCAGCGGTTGGATTTTCGGTGCTCATCAAAGCATCATTCGGCTTAACTGACGAGAAATTACGACCATTTCTCTTTTCTTTATATTTCCGAAGTTGACGAGTAATTTTGTTGGCAACTAAGTCAATGCTGGCGTATAAATTTTCACTGCTTTCTTCGGCTCTAACGACTGCTCCGTTGATATACAACGTGACTTCTGCGCTCTGCTTAGAGGTGGTGTGAGCATTCTTGGCCACAGATAAGTTGACGTCTACCTCGTTGGTCAAATGCTTGAAATGACTGACTGCCTTGGTAATTTTTTGGTCGACATAACTGCGGATGGCATCCGTGATCTCGATGTTCTTACCTTGAATCACGAGCTTCATAGAGTCGCCTCCGTTGCGATATTCGTTTGATACTTTCACCGTAGCACCTTGTATTCTGGACGACAGTCAGCTTCAGGATCCTTTGCAACCGTTGATATTTCTTGATTACTTTTTCATGAAAATTTCCGCTTGAGCCCTTTTCCTCGTGCTAAATAATGTCCCCGTCTATGTCCGACCTTCAACCTGCGGCGGCAGCGATCGCCCCGGCCCCTTGTCACCTCTATCGGCTGGGGTTGGTACCTTATGAGCGAGCCTGGCAGTGGCAAACCCAGTGTCTGACAGCCCTGCGACAAGCTCCCGAATTGCCCGATCACCTGATGTTGCTGGAGCATCCGGCGGTTTACACCCTAGGGCAAGGAGCCGACGATCGCTTCTTGAAATTTACGCCACAGCCGCATTTGCCCCCGGTACTCAAGGTCGAGCGCGGGGGGGAAGTCACCTATCACTGCCCCGGCCAACTGGTGGGCTATCCGATTCTCAATTTGCGCCGTCACCAAACCGACCTGCACTGGTATCTGCGGCAGCTTGAGGAAGTCATTATTCAGACGTTGCAGGGGTTGGGGCTGGCGGGTGAGCGCTGTCCTGGATTGACCGGGGTGTGGTTGGAAGGGCGCAAAGTGGCCGCGATCGGCATTAAGGTGAGTCGCTGGATCACCATGCACGGCTTCGCGCTGAATATCAATCCTGACCTGTCGGGGTTTCAAAAAATTGTGCCCTGTGGCATTAGCGATAAGCCAGTGGGTAGTCTGGCTCAGTTTCAGCCAGAAATCACGGTACAGCAGATACAGCCAGTCCTAGAGGCAAAGTTTGCCCATGTTTTTCAGCTGCGGCTGGTACCTCAAGCTTCATCACGGTTAGGCGCGATCGCTTCAGCACCCCCCCAGAGAGCACTTTTGCCGTAGCCATCATCAGGGATGAAACTGGGTTAACTGAGCCAGCGCTGGCAGCGCCATGAGCGGATGACTGCGCCATGAGGCAGCGGCTACGATATGCACTCGCGCAAGGTTTTACATATGCGTTCTTCCAGGGGCGCAAAATTATCCATTGATGCTACCGCAATCCTTCGGGTGAAAATCTCCACATTCCCCGTTGTCAAATCCTGCCCACTCGGAAAAGGAAATCGGCGGTTTACAAAAACTTTTGCGAATTGACTGTCAGACCTTTTGGAAAAGTGGAACCTCCCTCTTATCACCATTTATCTTCAGATCTGGCAGTTGATATTATCCCGCCCAATTTGGCCCCCCTGCTCCCCAAATTTTGGGGGGGGGCTGAGGTCAAAGTCCCCTAACATGGAGGGCTTAAAGCCCTTCGGGCATACAAGAAAAGGGGACAAATGCAAGATGCTGATGGACTAGTGCAAGATGTGAGTTATCCCCACTTTCTGCTTTAGGGGATAAGTAATCGGCTAGGTAAATTTGAGAAGGCGATCGCGTAAATTGGAGATGAGAGTGTCAAACTTGGCACAACAATCATGCGGTTGCTGAGATTTACTTTTAATCATCCAAATACTTGGGAAACAGCGCTGCTTTACTGTTAGTCCTGATCGCCGATGTTTTAAGCTGAGCTCTGATGAAAGGGGCGATCGCACGTTACAGTAAAATTACCGATGGGTGTGTTCATTATCAGATTGAGATTGCCTAGCTGCTAATTGTTGCTCAGGTTAGCCGTTGAAGGCGGCCTAAAAAGTGCCTGCTTTTCCTTATCCTGCTGCGGCCTCACGGTTTGCGATCTGAGGCTGTTTACATGAACTGGCGGCAAAAATCATTTCGGAAAACGCAGGAAAAATGCGCTGAATTTTTGCCCGTGCAGCATTTCCTGAAGTTTGTAACTGGTGATTGATTGGTGATATGGCGGCAGATCAACCGCCCAGCACTGGCAACTCGAACGAACTGCTACCAAACACGCCCATGGATGAAGGATTAGACCATCTGCCTACCAATCGAATTTCTGTAACGCCTGAGAAGGCTGTGGGCTTTGTCAGGCAAGAGGAATTTGCGTCTTTGCCAATGCCGAATGCTCAACCGCAGGCCCCATCTGCTCCGGCCCAAGTTTACTCCACTGGTTTAGCCGATGGCGTTTTGCCCGAGAGGCCACAAATTGAGTGTACGTCACGCAGTCTTGACGTCAGTCACGCGAGCCCTCTAGCGCCACTGAGAGCGCGTGACAGCCGAGCGCTTGAAGATTGTTTTGAGCATGAGCATCTGCAAGCCATTGCGTTGGATATTCATCGCTACCTTGCCCGCATCTATCCTGAACCTTGCTGGGAAGATGAACCCTTTGAGTTTTTGAACGGCTACATTTGAGGAATCGGGTGATGGGGCATGAATCGTTGGCTTTTCCGGATCCAGGGTGGCAATCGTCTAATGAATTACCTTTAGGGGTGCTAGCATCATGGACTTCCACATCGATACATTACTCAATTTTCCTAATGCAACCGTCGAGCCGTGCATTCAGGAAGCCGGAGATGTATTGCTGACATTGCGATGACTCAACGATGCCGCCGATTGTCCTGACTGTAGAGCATCCAGTGGAGAATTGCACCAAAGTCGGCCAGTATTATTACGTGATTTAGCCATTGTTGGCCAAGCCACTCATTTAAAGATGCCAAGACGCCAGTTTTATTGTCGTCTTTGCCAGCGGTATTTTACAGAATCCCTTCCGGAGGTAGATAAAGGGCGACAGCTGACAGACAGACAGAAGTGCCTCTGGTGTTGGGTAGAACGAAGTGAAACCCAACACCAGAGGCGGTTTCGTTGGGTTGTGCTAGCGCTTTAGCGTTCGCGCAGCGAGGGCTTTACCCAATCTACGCCTGCGGCAAGATCGCGGCGCACAACCGCTCCAGTTCTTCCTCCAGGGTATTGGCGGGCATGGGTTCTCCGGCCTGCCGATACCAGTAGCGGGCATTGCTCTGGTCGCCCTCGACCCGATGCAGGTAGGCGTGAATGAGGCAAGCGTTGCGATCGCTATACGGCTGCACCAGCTCGTGAGCAGCATCCCACTGTCCGGCCCTGACCAGGGCTAGCGCTTGGGCCGGGTCACCGGTCATCACTTGCCTCCTGAACTAGGAATTTGCGCGGCTACGGGGATGGGGGTTCAGGATCACTGTCAGCGCTGCGCTCAGGCTTGAGCAATGGAAAGGCGATGACATCGCGAATGCTGGGGCTGTCGGTGAGCAGCATGACGAGGCGATCGATGCCGATGCCCAAACCGCAGGTGGGGGGCATGCCGTGCTCCAGCGCGTTGAGAAAGTCTTCGTCCACACCGGTCGCTTCCAAATCGCCAGCGGCCTTGCGGGCCGCCTGGGCCTCAAACCGGCGACGCTGATCAATGGGATCCGTCAACTCCGAGAAGCCGTTGGCCGTCTCGCGTCCGGCAATGAACAGTTCGAAGCGCTCCACTACGCCGGGCTTGCTACGGTGGGGCTTGGAGAGAGGGGACACCTCAACGGGGTGGTCGATAACGAAGGTGGGCTGCACGAGGTCCGCTTCGACGGTTTCCTCAAACACGGTGTTGAGCAGACGCCCCAAGGAGTCGCAGCCGTCCAGGTCAGTGATCCCGAGAGCGATCGCTTTTTCCTTCGCGGCGGCGAGGTCATCGATCTGCTCAAAGTCCAGCCCGGTCTTTTCTTTCACCAGTTCGTGCATGGTGGCCCGTCGCCAGGGCGGCGTCAGGTCAATTTCCTGATCCTGATAGGTGATTTTGGTCGTGCCCAGCACGGATTCGGTGACTTGCGCAATGAGGGTTTCGGTCATCGCCATAAAGTCATGGTAGTCGGCGTAGGCTTCGTAGACTTCAATGCTGGTGAATTCGGGGTTGTGGCGAGTCGAGACCCCTTCATTGCGGAAGATGCGGCCAATTTCGAACACCTTTTCAAAACCGCCGACAACCAGCCGCTTCAGGTGCAGTTCCGTGGCGATCCGCAGAAATAGCGGCATGTCCAGGGTGTTGTGGTGGGTGGTAAAAGGCCGCGCCTCGGCTCCCCCCGCCTCACTTTGCAGCACCGGCGTTTCGATTTCCAAAAAGCCGCGATCTTCAAAAAAGCGGCGAATCCCGGAGGTGATCAGTGCCCGCTTGCGGAAGGTGTCGCGCACCTCAGGATTCACAATCAGATCCACGTAGCGCTGGCGATAGCGCTTGGAGATGTCGGTCAACCCATGCCACTTGTCGGGCAGGGGCAGCAGGGACTTGGTGAGCAGCGCATATTCCCGCACCTTGACGGAAAGCTCGCCTTTGTCGGTGCGCTTGATCGTGCCCCGCACGCCGATGAAGTCGCCCACGTCGGTCAGTTGCTTGACCTGGTTAAACGCCTCAGGATGGTCGACCATACCGTCGCGAATGACCTTTTTGTCGAGATAAAGCTGAATGGGGCCGCTTTCGTCTTGAATGTTGAAAAAGGCGAGTTTGCCGAAGACGCGACGAGCCAGGATGCGCCCCGCGATCGCCACTTCATCCTCAACTTCTGCCCCCGCTGCCAAATCCTGATATTTCTCCTGCAGTTGCGCCGCGCTATGGGTCTTGTCCCACCGATAAGCAAACGGATTCAGCCCCGCCTCGGTGAGCTGCTGCACCTTTTGCAGACGGGTCGCCCGGATTTCATCCAGGGTAGAAGCGCTCTGGTCAGGTTTTGGGGACTCGTTTTGGGCCATGGGGTTTTGCCAATAGGCGACGACAAACAAACATTCATTATAGGCAGACTGTGAACCGACCTCCCCCACGGTTGAACGCGATCGACAATTTTTTAGCCGGGTCGGCAGGCGATCGCCGACCCCTGAAAATTTAAGCCGTTTGTGCGCGTCTCAGCTGTCAAAACATGGATTGACAATGTTTGCCGAGGGGGGCACCGAGGTGCCCCCCTCCCCCAGTCCCAGACTTGATTGAAACCTGAGACCAGAGTCAGTCGTTACTCTGCCGAACCCCGGAAAGGACGGTTGCCACGTCGCCCTTCCAACTGCCCACGGAAATCATCGCGACGCTGCTCCATACGCTCAGCCAGGGCGGTGCGCTGCTCCGGGGTGAGCACGTTGCGGATGGCGAGCATGTTTTCAAACCGCTGATCGGCCACTTCGCGGTGCAGGGTTTGAATTTCTGTATGCTGGGCGCGTAGTTCCGCATCCGTCGCCGTCCCCGCCATCAGGTCGTGCAGAGCTTCGCGTTCCGTTCTGAGGTTGTCGTGGAGCGTCTGCATCTCTTCGCGATCGCCCTCGCGAATGGTGCGGATTTGGGCGACCTGGTCGTTGCTGAGGTCGAGGGTTTCGATCAGCCGCTCGGCGCGATCGCCGTGGGGACCATCGCCCCTGCCGGCACCGCCGCCGCCCTGGGCCTGTAATTGGGAAGCGGTGAGACCCCCCAACACGGGGATAGTCAAACCGGCGATCGCAATTAGGGAAAGAGTTCTACGATTCATCACAAATCTCCAAAATCAAACATTAATAAGGGGTGGCATAAACCGACACCAGCCAGTCGGACTGGGTCGTATCGAGCGGCAAGCGCGCCTCATCGCCATAGGCACTGGCGTACCAGGTGTCCGCCACAAATTCGTCCACCCCAGCGGCGGTCTGTAAGCGGGGGGCGGTCAAGCGCCAGACAACCCCCGCGCCCCCCGCTAGCACCAGCGCAGCGGCGAGCGCTCGGGCGGTCCACCGTCGCCGCTGCGGGCGAACCCACTGCCGTTGCGACTGGGCAACGGTAGCCATGAGCTGACTTTCCAACTCGGGAGCAGCCGGGGGGGGCTCAGGCCGATGGCGGCGCAAAAACTCGACTAAGCGATCGTCATCTGGGGGGAAGGTCATAGCTGTACACCTTCTTGTTGCAAAGACTGCCGCAGGGCAGCACGGGCATGATGCAGGCGCGACTTGACAGTGCCGACGGGCACGTTCAGGATGCTGGCGACTTCCTGCTGGGGCAGATCTTCCAGATCATGGAGCACCAGAACGGCACGATGATCCAGCGAGAGCGCCTGCAAGCCCCGCTGCACCAGGTCTTCATAGTGCAATTGGTGGAGCGGCGACGCCTCCGCAGGCGGATCGACGGACGGCAGCGGGGGCTGCGATCGCGCTTGGCCCAGGGTACGGCGGCGATCGGTCGCCACGTTCCAGGCAATGCGGTATAACCAGGTGGAAAACTGGGCCGACTGCCGAAATTTCGGTAAGCCTTTCCAAGCTCGCAAAAACACCTCCTGCACCAGGTCATCCAACTCCTCCCCACCACAGAGCTGAAACAGCGTGCTCCGCACTGGCCCTTGATAGTGCCGGTACAGTTCGCGAAAGGCCGCAGTCTGTCCCTGCAAACACTGTTTAATCAGTTCAGCATCGGACCGAGGCCCGGCAGGCATTGCTGGCTCCAGTGAGTTGAGGGTCACCGATCGCGCACCTGTTCATTGTGTGGACGTCCTTTTAGACTGGGGGGCGATCGAAAAGGTTCAATCGCGGCGATTTTTTCCACTCGCGTTCCTCTTTTGGAGGTAGCTCACGCAGGTGTTGGGGTAGGGACGCGCTCGAAATAAAAGTACCTACTCAGGCACGAAACTGCTCCATCCCCCCATCCACTGCCGTCAACCGGGATGTTGCCAATCCTTTATCGCCTTCTGCCAGGTGACGCCAGCCGACCGCAGACCCACCTACTCAAACAAGGATTTTCAAGAATTTTCAAGGATTTTATGGATGGTCAGTGGCTGTCAGTTGGCTGATGAAGAATCGCGTTGCCCCAAGTTCAGCTGCTTTTTCAGCCTGACCCAAGCATTCCGCATTTGCCAAAATCGGTTAGATTCCATCGCCGCAACTGTCGATTGCCAATGGGTGAGGTCTACTTGGGCCTGGGCCAACTGCGCTTGCGTGGCTTGCAGCTGCGCTTCGACCTGTTGTCGTTCCGCTTGGGCTGCTTGCATCTCAGCGGTCAGTTGTTTGAGTTGTTGACTCAGTCGGTGACTGGTGCGCCAATCTTGCAACACCCCAGCTTGCAAAAATCCCGTTCGCTCAACCGCTGCCGCATCCCCCGGCAGGATTTGTCCAAGGGGCTGTGGCGAGGGCACGTCTGCCGATCGCTGCAACGTTTCATACAGCGCCAGCGTTGCCGGAAAGTGTAGGGCTAACAGGGCTGGCCGATGGGTGCTGTTGACCTGATTGTGCATGACACCCGGTTGAAAAAGGCGCTGATCGGGCACCGTTAAAGGCAACCCCAGCTTGTGCATGATCTTTTCGACGAAACTTGTTTCGTCTGTCTTTAACAGGTCACAGTGAAACAAAAAACAGTCGTTGGGATATTGCTGACAAAAGTCGAGCACCGTCTGATTATAAGCGTGCCAAATTTCAGCGGCAAAGTTGGGATTGTCTGCAAAAACGGAGTCGCCCCGTGCAAACAGAGAATCGATCACCTCCCAGGGAGAACGATAGGGAAAAACAAATTTTGCTTGGGGCAGTAACTGTTTCCAAAAGTTGAGGAATAAGGTTGTGCGGGGTTCCTTCCACCCCCATAGGGGGTAGGCCTGTGAGCGGAGATCGCACAGCTGCTTTGCTTGCTCGTGGAATGATTCTGGCACCTCAACCTGACTGGCGGTAGTCCAACCGTCAGGATCAATTGCCTGCGCCGCCAGGATGTTTTTGTGTAGCTTGTAGAACGCGGCGTCTTCAAAATAGCCCTGGAGATTGCCAGCATTAGCGGGCAATAAGTTTTCACCAATAAACACCCCGGCCTGCTGCAAAATTGAAGCCGTCAAAGAAGTGCCCGAACGGTGCATACCGGCAATAATGATGGGCTGGGAAATCCTATTTTCGGGCTCAGACATGACCGCAATTACAGAAAAAAGCAACGTTCAAAGCTGGGTGCAGCATTTAATATCAGGAGTCTCCAAAGTTGCCAAACGGCATTTCTGAAATAATCTGAAATCAATGGTGACGATCCTCTGCACTGCAGAACTCATCCGTAACGGCAGGGGACGGGGACGATGGGGGTTAACTTTGGGCGATCGCGGACAGCCGATAGACCTTCGGGATCACCCCAAAATCAATGATTCCGGTTGCCTGTAGACACGTTTCCGGCTGCACCTTAAACATGGCCAAATCCACAGCGCGATCCAAATATATCGTTTCGCCGTTCACCTGACCCAATACCCCCGCATTCAAAAAATACGTTCCCGGCAATAACGAGCAGAAAAATTCAAATTCCACTTTGATCAAACTCCCGGCGGGCACCAACGCCAACCGCTCAGCGTCGCGATGAGAAGCCATGCCCCCCAACTCCACCCCTGAAATCGTTTTGATCAACATGCCAAAACTGACTTGCGTCGCCGTTTGGGAAAAATAGACATCGTAGCTGTAAACGTACTTTTCACCTCGGCAAAGTAGATTGGCCGATTGCCCGGCCAGGGTTTTGATATCGGGATGTTTGATTTTGGCTCCCCGTGACTGATAGGCGATGCTGTGCTGAGGCACCAGATAGGGATCATATTGGGCCTGCCGGTCGCGGTCACTCGCTGGCTCGGTGACGGGCTGAGGGACTTGAGCGACTGTTTCGGTCCAGTCCTGCCGATGATCTGACCAGCCCGGTGTTTGTAAAGCCTCTTGGCGCAGTTGCGATCGCAGTTCCCCGCGCGCTTCGTTGGGGGCATAGATGAGCTTCTGGTAATTAGCGACCACAATTTTGGGGGTGCCTTTCGCAATAATTTCACCTTCGTCAACCAGCACCGCATGGTCGCACAATTCAATGATCGAAGTTGCCGAATGGGAGACAAATAATACAGTGACACCTTTTTCCTGTAAGTCATAAATGCGGGCAAAACATTTACGCTGAAAGGCTTCATCGCCCACCGATAACGCCTCATCAATGATTAAAATGTCGGGCTCAACATTAATCGCAACCGCAAAGGCCAGACGCACAAACATGCCGCTGGAATAGGTTTTGACCGGTTGATCAATAAAATCACCAATGGCCGCAAATTGCATAATGTTTTCAAACTTGGCCGCCATCTCGGCATGGGAAAGCCCCAGTATCTGCCCGTTAAAAAAGGCATTTTGACGACCGGTAAATTCCGGATTAAAGCCACTCCCCAGTTCCAACAGGGCAGATACTCGGCCCCGCACGGCTAGCTCACCAGTAGTAGGCTGTAGCGTCCCGGCGATGATCTGCAACAGAGTGCTTTTGCCCGAACCATTGCGCCCAATAATGCCAACCGTATCGCCGGGGGCAATCTCCAGATTGATGTCCCGCAAGGCCCAAAATTCTTCGGCTTTGGCTGGGCCGGGCCACAGGGCTTCTTTCAGGCGCTCAACGGGGTGGTGATAACGCTTGTACACCTTGGAAATATGCTGCAAGGAAATCGCTGATGCTTGGGACATCACACCCCTCGGGTCGATCGCACAAAGTCGTTAATTTGAGTGCCGTTCACTGTCGAAACCACGATTGCTATTGAGTGAAGCCAGTTAAACCGACTATCTGATGTCAAACAGACTACCAGAATGTCGCCCACCATACTGTACTCATGCGGTTACAGTACATCCGCAAAGGCAATCTTGAGTTTTCGATACAACCCAAAGCCGAGCACAAACACCCCCGCCGAAATTGCCGTGGCGACAGCCCATTCGCCCCAGTGGGTAATCTCCCCGACGAGAATGGCATCCCGGTACATTTCGGCGATCGCCGCCAATGGATTCAGCCAAAACACCCATTGTTGAAAGGGGGGCGGAATCAGCTCCGCCGGATAAATCACCGGGGTCGCGTAAAACCATAGATTCAGCGCGACGGTCAGCGTTTGTGGAATATCGCGGACAAAAACGGTAAGACAGGCCGCGCCGTACCCTAAGCCGGTGGTCAGCAGCAGCAGGGGCAGCCACACCAGCGGCAACACCAGCAGCGTGACGTGCAGTGTTTGCTGGAAAAAGGCGACAAACGCAATTAACGCCATCAGCCCAAACGTATTTTCGAGGAAACCGGACAATACGGGTACTAACGGGAGCAGACTCAGGGGAAAGACGACTTTTTTCACCAAATTGGGCTGACTCACGACGGCAGTCGCCGCCTGCAAGAGCCCATTGCTAAACACAAACCAGGGCAATAAGCCCGCAAACAGCCACAGGCCAAACACCAGAGAATTATCAGCGGGCAAGCCCTTGAGGTCTAACTTGACCTGCAAGACGATCGCAAACACATAGGTGTAAATCAGCAACATGGCTAACTGATGCATCAGGGGCCACAAGTTGCCCAAGATGGAGCCTTTGTAACGGGCGGTCATATCCCGCTGCACCAGGGTGCCTAACAGCGCCAGTTTGGCCCACTGTTCATCGCTCACCGGCAAGCGGGGCTGCAGCCGAGCGCACTGGCGGGTCAGCGCTTGAGTACTCGCCTTGATCGATGCTTTTAAGGGTTTGGGTACACCCGTCATGTCAACTCATCCTCAGCCGGGAATGTTGGCAAGCCTGCGATCTCAGACCGCGTGACCACAGTTTGGGGCAATCTTAGTGCATTCCAGGACATTCGCTGACCAATCTATCAGACTCCGCCCCCTTCACTGCGCTTCCTGACCGCAATTGAAGTTCGGGGGTTCCCAGTGGGTCATGTGCTGCATCTTGTTCTCAAACTGGGCGCTTTTGGGGCGCTTCTAGTGGATTTTACGCATTTCACCCAACCGACCAATGCTGCTGGCTCTTACCACGTGGCCCCATGGGTTTGTCGCTCACCCCAGAGGCGCTGGGTAAACTCATAAGCACCGACGGGTCTCGATACGCTTGACAGAGTCAATGATTGACAAAATTAATGCCGATAATTTGCCCTGAAAATAAACCAACCTAGGGTGGGTCCGGCCCTCACCGATCGCGCCCAAACTGCCTGTCTAAAAGTGATGCGACCCAGCACCCCCAGCCGGAATGCCCAAGCTTCTGTTCATGGTTTGGATCATGGTTGGGAGGGGTGCGCCAGCGTCAGGGGCCGTTGCTCTCAAAATTCCTAACGAATCTGTAGCTTGGACCTCTTTTTCTGCCTGTTCAAATCAGTTAGAGGTAGAGTAGTAGGTGTTTGAAACGGTCTTTAGCGCTTTTGATCTGAGAAATCGGGTTGTTTAAGCAGCTTAACCTCTATGTTTCTCAATGATGTTTCCCCATGGCCTCCGAGGCGTTTCTGGCGATCGCCCATTTTGCCCCCTCTCTCTGCCCGCGTCCTAGCCTGTTCCCATTGCTAATAGCAGCGATCCTCCACTATGGCACCGTCTAACTCCAGCATGTTGGCGACCTTCTCCCAAGTCAATCAACAAGGGAGCCTCACCCATCGGGTAAAAGACCTACCAGCACCCCAGTTCATCAATTTGCTGGAGCAGATCACGCGGGAGTTTGAGCACTTCCTGCGGGCGATCGAAATGATCAACAACGAAGCGCTGGAGACCATGCTGGAGCAAATCTTAGAGGCGTTTACCCTCAAGATTGGGCAAATTCTCCAGGCCGATCGCACCACCATCTTCATGGTCGACTGGGACAAAGAAGAACTCTGGTCCAAAATTGCGCAAGGCGAAGGCGAAGGTCGCCTAGAAATCCGCGTACCCGTCGGTAAGGGCATCGCTGGTCATGTGGCCGCTTCCGGCGAATGTCTAAACATTCCCGATGCCTATTCCAGCGACCTCTTCAACCGCAAGACCGACCAAGAAACCGGCTACCGCACCCACAGCATTCTCTGCATTCCCGTCTTCAACAAAACCGAAGAGTCCGTCGTCGCCGTCGTCCAACTGCTGAACAAGCTGGACTCCAACAGTCAGCCCATGGCCTTCGACAGCCAGGACGAGCGCAGCTTCCGCGAATTTGCCTCCTCCATCGGCATTATCCTAGAAAGCTGCAACTCCTTCTACGTCGCCGCCCGGAACCAAAAAGGCGTCTCCTCCCTACTCAAAGCCATCTCCTCTCTAGAGCAGAGTTTGGATCTCGAAAAAACCTTGCAGTCGGTAATGGCCGAAGCCCGCGACCTGATGAGCGCCGATCGCAGCACCCTCTGGCTGATCAACGAAACCACCAATGAGCTGTGGTCGAAGGTGAAGTCCGGCGACGGTCAAACCCTGATCGAACTCCGCATTCCCGCCGATCGCGGCATCGTCGGCTTTGTCGCCACCACTGGCAAAACCCTCAACATTCCCGACGCTTATCAAGATCCCCGCTTTGATCCCGCCTCCGATAAGCGCACCGGCTATCTCACCCGCAACATTCTCTGCATGCCGGTGTTTGACTCCTCTGGCAAGCTCATCGCCGTCACTCAGCTCATCAACAAAAAGCAGGGCTCCTTCAACAGTTCCGACGAAGAGTTCATGCGAGCTTTTAACATTCAGGCGGGCATCGCGCTAGAAAATGCCCAACTGTTTGAAAACGTCCTGGTCGAAAAGCAGTACCAGAAAGACATTCTGCAAAGCCTCTCCGATGCGGTCATTTCCACCGATCTGGAAGGGCGGGTCGTCACCATTAACGACGCCGCGCTGGAATTGTTGGGCTGCCCCGAAGCGCCAAACGACACCGACCATACCCTGCGAGAAGCCTGGGAAAAACAGCTCATCCACCGCTACGTGTGGGACATCATTCCCCTCGAAAAGCTGCAATATCGGCTAGAAGACAGTTTGGAAACCGGGGCCAAGCATTATGTGCCCGAGCAAACCTTAAAAGTCGCCACGCCAGTAGCGGTAGTGCTGGCGGGGACCACGGCCACCAACCTCGATCCGGCAGATGCCTTGCTCTTGCTCCCCGACCCGGAAAATGACCAGCGGTTTTGGCCCTGGGGGCATCGTGACGACACTACCCCCCTCACCAAAGAGCAGGTGCAAATCATCGAGCGCAGCATCAACTTGACGGTGAACCCGCTGACGAATCCCGAGGGGGGAGTGCGCGGCGGTCTGCTAGTGCTCGAAGACATCAGCCAAGAAAAGCGGATGAAGACCACCCTCTACCGTTACATGACGCCGGGAGTCGCCGAGCGAGTCATGGCCCTGGGTGAAGACATGCTCATGCGCGGTGAGCGGCGAGAGGTCACCGTCCTGTTCTCCGACATTCGCGGCTACACTACCCTGTCGGAAAATCTGGAAGCCGACAAAGTGGTGGAATTGCTTAACGCCTACTTTGAGACCATGGTGGAAGCTGTCTTCACCTATGAAGGCACCCTCGACAAGTTCATCGGCGACGCCATCATGGCTGTGTATGGTGCGCCCCTGCCCCTGCAAAACCACGCCTGGGCAGCGGTGCAGTCGGCGTTGGATATGCGTCACCGCCTCGCCATCTTTAACACCGAACGCCTGCGGCAAAATCAGCCCGAAGTGCGTATCGGTATCGGCATCAGTTCCGGTGAGGTGGTTTCGGGCAACATCGGCTCCCAGCGCAAGATGGAGTATACCGTCATCGGCGACGGGGTGAACCTGAGTTCTCGCCTGGAAGGGGTGACCAAGCAGTACGGCTGCGACATTGTGCTGAGTGAGCACACCTACGAACTGTGTGAAGACATGATCTGGGTGCGCGAACTGGATAAAACCCGAGTCAAGGGTAAGACCCGGCCTGTAAGCATTTACGAACTCGTTGACTTTAAAAGTAATCCCCTCGACCAAGCGACTCAAGACTTCCTGGCGCTTTACCAAGAAGGCCGTAAAGCCTATACCAGCATGCAGTTTAAGCAAGCCATTGCCTGCTTCGAAAAAGCGGCTCAACTGCGCCCTAGCGATCGCGCTGTTGATGTCCACATCAATCGCGCCCAAGCCTACCTCGACAATCCGCCCCCCGCCGATTGGGACGGCGTCCACACGATGACCACGAAGTAGCGGGTCGGTAAGGAATCAGGATTTTATAAAATCCAAGTTTTGTCGGGCAGGCAAGATGCCTGCTCTTGGACAGCCGAGACGGCTGTCCACACTTAATTAAATTCCCATTCCTAAGGAGTCCTCCCCGGCAAGAGAAGAGGGTGTTTAGGTGCGTAGGGTGCATCGCCCCATGCACCCTCTCGCAGTGCCCCCCTATCCCAGCGCAATATCCAGACACATCATCACCACAAAGCCCACCATCACCCCCAGGGTGCCGCTCTGGCCCAGACTCTTTTGCGAAATATCAGGAATAATCTCATCCACAATGACGAATAGCATCGCCCCCGCCGCCAGGGCCATGCCCCACGGCAGTGCGGCTTGAGCGAGGCTGACGATCGCGACCCCAACGAGACCCCCGATCGGCTCCACCAAGCCCGTCAAGGTCGAAATGCCCAACGCATACAGGGGCGCATAGCCCAGGCTCTTGAGCGACCAGGCCACCACCAACCCCTCCGGCATGTTTTGCAAGGCGATGCCCAGGGTTAGCGTTAGCGCTTGGGAGACATTCTCCGAGCCAAAGCCCACCCCGACGGCTAACCCTTCCGGAAAATTGTGCAGCGTAATCGCGGCGACAAACAGCCAGATCCGCTTCAGGCTCTCAACCTCCGGCCCTTCTTGCCCCTTAAAGAGGTGCTCATGGGGAAAGCGGTTGTGCACCAGCCACAGCAGGCCGCCGCCGAGAAAAATGCCGAAACTCATAATGACCGCCGCGATCGCTGACGAATAGCCCAAGCTCACTGCCGCCGCCGTGCCCGGTACAATCAGCGAAAACGATGTCGCCGCCAGCATAATGCCGCCGCCGATGCCGAGCAGCACCCCCTCCACTTTTGCTGACGGCACGATGGGCAGCAACACCGGTAAAGCTCCGATCCCGGTCCCTAACCCCGCCACCAAACTCGCGATCACCCCTAATCCTGCAATTTCCACGCTGCTCCGCCCCCTTTGGCAGTCTGCCGCTAATGCTCTTCTCAGCCTAGTGGATCTCCAGTCAAATTCTTGCCGGTAGGCGATTTTACCCCGATTCCTGAGGCCCGACTCAGACCTTATCAAGGCGGCCAAGCTGGCCCCATTGCGGTACTCATGTTGAAGAAAGGAATGGTATTCTGACAAGACTTGATCGTGTGGTAAAAGCGATCGCTCTCCATTCACTCACCCCGGCTGCCCGACTTATGAATCCTGCCCTCACCCAATTTGGCGACCAGATGTCTCACCTCACCGGCGTGAGAGCCATCATGAAAGACATTATCGAAACGTTGCGAGCGGGCCAGGGTCAATCTTTCATCAACTTGAGCGCCGGGAATCCCGTGATTTTGCCCGAGGTGGAGCAACTGTGGCGCGACTGCACCATCGATCTGCTCAACAGTCCCGACTATGGCGAGGTGGTTTGCCGCTACGGCTCCAGCCAGGGCTATGAACCGTTCATTGAGGCGGTGCTGACGGACTTCAACCAGCGCTATGGGTTGAACCTGAGCGATCGCAACATCCTCGTCACCCCTGGTAGTCAGGCCCTCTACTTTTTTGCGGCCAATGCGTTTGGGGGCTATGCCCGCGACGGTCACCTGCGGGAGATTGTGCTACCCCTCAGCCCCGACTACACCGGCTACGGCGGCGTCTCCCTCTATCCCGAAGCGCTGCGAGCCTACAAACCGACCCTGGATGTGGATCAGGCGGCCCATTCCTTTAAATATCGGCCTGACTTTAGCCAACTAGAAATTACCGATCGCACCGGCTTCGTGCTGTTTTCGCGCCCCTGTAATCCGACGGGCAACGTCCTGACCGATGACGAAGTGCATCGCATCGCCGACCTTGCCGCCCCCCACCATGTCCCCGTCTTTGTCGATTCGGCCTATGCGCTGCCCTATCCCGCGTTGAACTTTACCGAGATGACGCCCATCTTTCGGGACAACATGGTGCACTGCATCAGTTTGTCGAAGGCGGGACTGCCCGGTGAGCGCATCGGCATTGCCCTGGGGGATGAATCGGTGATTCAGGTGTTGCAGTCGTTTCAGACCAATCTCTGCATTCATTCCTCCCGCTACGGGCAGGCGATCGCAGCGCGGGCGATCGCTTCCGGTGCGCTGGCTCACCTGGCGGAAACGGTGATCCGGCCCTACTACCGCAACAAATTTGCCGTCCTCGCCGATAGCCTGGACCGCTACATGCCTGCTGACGCGCCGTGGTATCTGCATCGGGGCGAAGGGGCGATCTTTGCGTGGCTCTGGTTTGACCAACTGCCCGTGAGCGATCGCGAGTTGTATCAGCAACTCAAAAAATATGGCGTGATCGTCGTACCGGGCGATCCCTTCTTCCCCGGTTTGCAAGAAGACTGGAGCCACACCCAGCAGTGCATTCGCATCAGCCTTACCGCTAGCGATGAGGAAATTGCCCAAGGCATTCAACAGCTGGCCACGGTGGTGACCGCGCTGTATCAGCAACGTCCCGCCCCCGTCGCTGTAGGCTCCTAAAGAGGGTGATGAACGTTCCCATGTCTGAAGAGTGGTTAGAGATTGGCCGCATCGTCGCCCCCCAGGGGCTGAACGGCGAGCTGCGGGTGTATCCAGATACGGACTTTCCGGAGCGGTTTTTGGAGCCGGGCGATCGCTGGTTGCTGAAACCAGGGCAAACGGCACCGGAGTCGGTCAAGCTGATCGCGGGGCGGTATCTCGCGGGCAAAGGATTATATGTGATCAGGCTGGAGGGGGTGACTCATCGCGATCAGGCAGAAGCCCTGCGGGAGGCGCGACTGATGATTGCGGCCAGCGATCGCCTGGAACTAGAACCTGATGAGTTTCATGTGGCTGATCTGGTGGGTCTGACGGTGCGGCTCCAGGCGACGGGGGCTGATATCGGTACTGTGGTTGATATCTACTCTGCGGGCAATGATCTCTTGGCGATTCGCCTCTTTGCTGCACCGCCCCCACCCGATGAGGAATCCCCAAGCGCCAAGAAACGCAAGTCTCCACAGCCAGCGCCATTGCTAGTGCCGTTTGTCCACGAAATTGTGCCGATAGTAGATTTGGCGGCGGGTTACGTCGAGATCAATCCGCCCCCCGGTCTGCTGCCGGAGTTGTGATTCCTCGGGGCGATCGCAATTCGTCTTTGAACCTGGGTAGTCTGACTGAGAAACCCAGTTAACTGCGTTCTGTCAAGATGGGTGATTCCCTGCTTAACTTAAGTTGCCGAATTCAGTACTTTAGTGAGATAAGGACTACGGGTACATTTGAGATCATCAAATGCACCTTAATTTTTGTTGACCGACTCGTAGGGAGTATCTGACCATGGAACTGGCGATCGCTGTAGTAGCTTTTGGCACCATCTTCGTTCTCTTCACCAAAGAGATCTTCGGTAAGTAAGTAGATGGGCTGAATTATTTGTAGGATGTGTTAGCCCCAGCGTCACGCCTCAAATCCCTGTCGTAGGGTGCTGTTAGGCGAAGCCGTCACGCACCCTACGACATCGTTGATTTATGTCCACCTACTTAGCCTGGGGTGAATGAACCGTGGTGAAAACGACTGGAACCCCTCCGCTGTCCTGATCTCTACCTCGGATTAATACTCCTGACTGGCTTAGCTAAGGAATGAGAATTGAATAAGTTGGGATAGCCGTCGCGGCTGTCCCAAGGCAGGCATCTTGCCTGCCCTGAAAATTTGGATGTTATTTGATCCTGATTCCTAAGATGCCTCAGACTGCCGCACGCCGAAAAAGTCAATCCGGTACTCACTGATTTTGGTGCCGGTCTGTGCTTCTACCTGACGAATCAGTTCTTCAGGTAGTTCGACGCGGATGTCGATGATTTGTTCCGTATCTAAACAGTTGACGTGGCTGTGGGCATCATTGATATGCCCGTAAAGGCGACCGTCTGACCGCTCGACACATTCAATAATGTTTTGCTCAGAGAGGGCTTCCAGGTTTTGATAAACCGACGTGTGGCCAATTTCGCAGCCCTGACGATTGAGGCGATCGTAAATTTCGCGGGCTGACAGATGCTCTTTGGCTTCCCAGAGCAGCTCTAGGATGTAGCGACGTTGGCGACTCAAGCGCATCTTGAGGGCCTGACAGCGCTCGAACGCATCTTCTAAAGAACGAATGGGCTTGGATGCCGTCGGGCTTTCCATCAAAGTCTGCTCCACGTATCTGCAAAAAGGTCTTCGCTGCTGCAACAATTCAGTCATCTCGCGACCCTAGTGTACAAAGCCGCTGAGAAAATGGCAGAAAATTGTCAACGGCTCAAAGTATGGCCACTCTAAAAGTCTGAGCAGAGATAGTAATCCATACTCAGTACCACTTTAGCTTGCATCGAACGGAATCGACCAAAGCCAGGTGGACCAACCAATTGGCTTGAGGGCCAGATGGGCGCAATTCAAACTAAGGCCAGTCGTTAAAATGTTTCTTGAGAAAGGTAGTTGCGTCATCCACGGATAAAGGCTTGGCCCAGTAGTATCCCTGGCCAAATTCGGCTCCGAGCGATCGCAGGGCTTCCACATCTTCGGCGGTCTCTACCCCTTCGGCAATGACATCCATCGCCAGGGTGTGGGCCAGGTTGACAATGGTGCGAACAATGGCAAAGTCCTCGGCGCTATTCATGTTGCGCACAAAGGATTGATCCACCTTGAGGGTGTCGATCGGAAAGCGGCGCAAATAACTCAGCGATGAGTAGCCGGTCCCAAAATCGTCCAAACTGAGCTTGCAGCCTAGCGATCGCAGTTGCAGCATCAGGTCAATAGCGGCCTCGACATCCCCCATCACCATGCTTTCGGTAATCTCCAGTTTAAACGTGAGCCCCTCTAGTTCGCGACCGTGAAAACTTTTGGCTAATTGCTCAATCAGGTCTGGTTGGGTAAATTGTCGTCCCGAGAGGTTAATGCTGATCAGCAGCGGCCAATCAGGAAACTGTTGTTTCCAGGCGTAAGCCTGTAGGCAGGCGGTTTCACAAATCCACTGGCCCAGGGGAATGATCAAGCCCGTTTCTTCCGCTAGGGGAATAAACATGCCTGGGGAGACAAAGCCCCGATCAGGATGCTGCCATCGCACTAGGGCTTCAAACCCAGCGACCCGCCCCGTCTGAATGGACATAATCGGCTGGTAGTAAAGTTCAAATTGCTGCTCAACGATGCCCTGGCGCAGGTCGCCCTCCAGAGTGAAGCGCTGCAGATTGGCTTCTAACATGCCGGTGGCAAAGACTTGATATTGGGTCTGACCCAGCGATTGCGCCCGAAACATGGCGGTATGGGCATCGCGCAGAATGTTTTCGGCGGTGTAAATGTGGTCGGGTTGAGTCACGGCAATCCCAATGTTGGTGTCGGTCACGACGGATTGCTTGGGGGAAATCGGAATGGGCTGGGTGACGTCGTCCCGCAGTTGGTTGGCCAGGGTTTCGAGGGCGGCTTTGTCAAAAGCGGGTATGGCGATCGCACAGTCGTCTTCATCGATGCGGGCAATCTGGGCCGATTTGGGCAAACGCGATCGCAGGCGGCGCATCAGTTCGAGCCACATATAGTCGCCCGTGGTCTGGCCTAGACTGCTGTTAACCAAGCCGAGTTGATCGAGGTGAACGTAGAGAACCCCCAGCGGGATGGGTTTGGCCTGGCGTTGTCGCTGTTTGAGCGATCGCCGCAAATAGCCCAGCAAGGAATTTTGATTGAGGGCACCCGTCAGAGCATCGTGAGACGTGGTGTAAAACAACCGATGGGCCATCGCTAAGCCCAACGCCCCCAAAAAGGCGAGCACCGGGCCAACGACGGGAATCCAAATCAGATGACTAAATAACCCCCCACTGGTGAGCCCGATCAGACTCAAACCGCCCAAGGCCGTCAGGGCCAACACGAGGGGCCGTCGCAAGCGCCAGGCCAGCAGACTCCCCGCGATCGCCCAGGTCAGCAACCACAAGCCCTCTAGCCACTGCGGCCAAAAGCGAAACGGTTGGCGGGTGCCGGTCGCGAGATCCACTAAATGGCTGACCATTTGGGCATGCACCATCACCCCCGACATCTGAAACGCCTCTTGCCGGACGGCACTGTAGGGGGTTGGCAAAAAATCTTTGAGACTGGGGGCGATGCTGCCGAGCAACACAATTCTCCCGGCAAATTTGTCTAGCTCGGCAGCGGGTACGGCGAGAAGTTCGCTGAGGGAGAGGGTGGTTGCGATCGCCTCGGCCTGGCGGTAATCCAACAAAATTTGGTACCCGCGGGTATCCGCCGTCTGGTACCCACCATCGGTTTGTTGGAGTCGCCACAGCGGAACGTCGTTCAAAAAAAGAGCGGCGGAATTGTAGTCAAACTCGCCGCCGGAGTGAGCCAGATGCTGCCGACTCACCTGTAGCGCAAAGGAAAAGTAGGGATCTGCGCCATCCCCTACCTGCATTAAATTGCGCCGCAAAACGCCATCGGTGTCGAGCGTGAAGTCATTGAACCCGACGCGCTCGGGGGGCACCGTTGGCGGCGGCGGAATCGCGAAGGCATTGTTGGTAATGGCAATGAGATTGGGCGCACTGAGCGCTGCCGTCAGGGCTGGCTCTCCTGGTGGCACTGGCAATTCGCGATAGAGGTCAAGGCCAATCACGCTCGGGTTAACTGCCTGTAAGCGCGTCAGGGCATCAGCGAGGACTTCATCCGTAATGGGCCAGCCATACTGCCGAATATCTTCTTCGGTGATGCCGATGATCAGGAGGCGGTCATCGGTGGGCAAGGGTGGGCGTAACCTGACCCACTGGTCAAACATGGCGAGTTCCAGGGGCTCTAGCCAACCGACGCGCTGAGCCACCAGCACCATGCCCACGACCACCGCGCTGGAAACCGCCACAGAGCGCAACGCCGCCCAAAAAATTTGAGGGACGATGCGCCGCTGATCAGGGAGGCGATCGCGACCGCTAAAGCGCGATCGCACCTGGTGGAGTAAAGTTGCCAGTCGAGGCAAGCGTCCAATCCTCACTCGGTTGCATTCGGTAGACGCACGGATAAAAGGTCATCAATGGCAGTGTCAAGCCCCAACTCCGCCAGTAATTGAAACCACTGGGCCTGATACTCTTGGCACTCTGGGGCCTGGGCGAGCAGTTCCGCCGTCAGGGCGATCGCATCGCTCCATAAACCCGCCGCCTGATAGGCCTGCACCACCGCTAGCTGCGAATCAGCGTCAGCTACGTCACTCGCCGCCATATCGGTCTGTTGAATCCAGCCCTCCAGCACGATACTGGCAGCGGGGTTGGCTGCATCACAGGCAGCCACAAAATACCATTGATAATATTCGCCGACTGTAAGCGTGTCAGCGGGAATCTGCACCCCTAAAAGCTCGGTTTTTGCCCCTGCTTCTAAGGTTGTCTCATAAACCGAGTCGGCGGCTTCGTCTTGTAAGTAAAAAGTAACCTGGTAGGCTTCGTTAGTCTCGGGCACAGCGAAATACAAGGTGGGCTGCTCTCGATTGGTCAGGCCCAAGTTATTGGCTGGATTTAAGGCGACCACCGCTGCCGCATTAATGGCACAACCGCCACGGGTTCCGCCCCCCACCCGCCGTCCTGGAAACTCGTTTTGATCTTGCGCCACCGCCGGTAATGCTACTACCGATGAGCATAAACAGAGGGAGATGCCTAGCGCTGACCATGCTTGCTTGGAGAAAAGTGAAGTCATCAAAATAAGTCCCTGAGCCCAGTATCTGGAGTTTAATTCTAGGTTCTTAATATGCCCAACAAGAAGATTTTGTGATGTCTGGATTGGCCGCAACCGCAGGCTCACCCCAAGGTGCTGTGGGCGATGAATCGGCCCTGGCAGGGGCGCATTAAGACGACATCACTTACCCAATCCCCAATTAAGGTCGCTCTGCCGGTAGCGATCATATTGACGCGGCGGATGCCTAAGTAGCTGGGCTGATTCAACTGTAGGATGGGTAAAGCCCTTCGGGCATGGCTGCGCTAGAGCGATAGCGTAACCCATGCGGGTGTTGGGTTTCGTTCCTCAACCGCAACCTACGGCGTCTTACGTTTAATTGCAACTGCCTACTTACGATTTGTGGATCTTCCGGAATTCCCGTGGTACCCCCTAGATGTAGTGGATACTAGGTGAAGCCAAATTTCTCATACCCATCGAGGTCGAGAGAGAGTCGCTGAAACATCGTTTTCACGTCAAAGATGCCATAGCAGCGCCGTTTGAGCACCTTCACTCGGTTATTGAAGCCCTCCACAAAGCCGCTAGACCAGCCTTCTAAAAAGTAGTTCGTGATGAGGTCTAGCCACGAGTCCACCGTCCCCAAGAAACTCTCAAATTCATCCAGGTCGCTGTTGCGCACCCGTTTGCACCAAGCTCGGATGGCACATTTGGCTCCCCTTTTCGTGTAATCGCGCTCAAAGATGGCCGTTAATTCCTCGCGCAGAGTGTACGCTTGCTTGAGCTGCGGTGAATGGTCGAACAGGCGCTCCAGCAGGGCCTGCTCCTTGTCATCGAGGTCCTTCGGCGATTTGCGGAACGGCCACATCGCCCCCTGAATCTGCGAGTACTCCTCCTGGGATAAGGCCTGCCTCAGTCGTTTGAGCTCATGTTTACGAACGGCATCCGCACAGCCATGATAGGCCCGAGCCACATGAAAACGGTCCACCACGATGTGGGCCTGGGGCACTTCCTCCTCAGCCGCCGCCACGAACCCCTGGTACAGATCGGTGCAGATACGCTGAATGGTCTCTTTAAGCCGCGTTGGGATGGACTGGAAAAAGTCCACCACCGTCTGCTTCTTCCGGTCGGCCAGGATGGCAATCACCGCCACCCCCTGAGGCATCAAGGGCACGGTGACCAGGGTGACATAGTCCCGATGCCCCCGCTTCAGGGCAATTTCATCAATCCCCACTACTTCGATGTGCTCAAACTCATCCCAGTTCACCTGGGGGCTCACCCAACGCTGGAGCACCCCCAAAACCGTCTCGTCAGTGATGGTCAGCTTTCGGGCCACATCGGCCATCGTTGAGTTGACTAATAGGCGCAGCAACCACTGTTCGTAAGGCTTCGTATTCGGACTCCGTAACGCTTGCCAACTCAGGCGTTGAGTGGTGGTGGGATGGCCCTCGCAGAAGGGACACCGATAGCGCTTCGGGCGGATCTCAATCAAGACTGGGGTTTCAAACACCGGCAGGTGACGGAGTCGAATCGCCGTGTCAACCCCATGAAACGGGGTGATTGGCCGACCACATTGATGGCACTGGGTGCCATTCACCGTACTCTCAACCCGAATTAACCAAGCCCCTTGTTCGGTTGAGGACACTTCTAAGACTCTAACGTCCGGTAGGTCCAGTGGGATGCGAATCGTGTTGTCCATGGTCAGCCTCCTACACAGTCGGCATCTCAATCATCCCATAAACGGCATTTCACTGAGGATGCACTAGGGGTAGAGGTCGACCACGCCAATTCCGGAAGAGCCAAAATTCATCTAAACCGCCTTCTGCTGACGGCTTCGGTCCGTCTTGCCGCCCGCCGAAGACCGTCAAGAAACGTCCACCTCAGGAGCCCTCGAAGCCCCCCCCTCGTCAGGTGCGTAAGCTCCAGCCGAGCGCCGCTTGTGACCAGGTTCAGGAGGTGTTGCCATCGCTCTGCTCAGACTGTGGTGCACCGCTCCACGGGCATGACCGCCACCCTCATCGTCATCAACAGCTAGAACTCCCCCCCATCCAGCCGCGGGTGATTGAATATCGGCTACATCAACTCAGTTGTCAGGTTTGTGGGCATCAAACCCGAGCCCATCTACCAGCGGGGGTATCGCCATTGGGTTACGGAGAACGCTTGAGTGCCATCGTGGCGCTCTTGAGTGGTCCGTATCGTCTGAGCTATCGTCAGGTGTGCGCGCTGATGAGTGACCTGTTTGGCGTGCCTCTCTCACGGGGCAGTGTGGGTCGCTTGCGCGCGGAGATGAGTGCGGCCCTGAGGGCTCCGGTGGCCGCCGCCCAGGACTACGTTCAGCAGCAACCCGTGCTCCACAGCGATGAAACCAGTTTTCCGCAAAGGAATCGGGATGGGGGCAATCCTCATCACACGAAGGGGTGGCTGTGGGTCTTAGTGACGCCGCTGGTGAGCTTTTTTGAGGTGGTTCTGAGTCGGTCTCAGCCCACCGCCCAAGCCCTGATTGGCGAATCCTATGGCGGCATCGTCACCTCTGACCGCTACAGTGCGGATACCTGGATGGCGCTAGCACATTGGCAAGTCTGTTGGGCTCATCTCAAGCGTGACTTCACGGCCATCGCGGAGCGAATGGGGGCCTCTAGCGAAATTGGGGCAGCGTTGCTGCGTCGCCAACGTCGGCTATTTCGCTGGTGGCATCGAGTGCGGGATGGCACTTTATCCCGTGAGCAGTTCATCCATCAGGTCACCTATCTCCGGCAGGGGTTCAAAGCGACGCTAGAAGAAGCTGCCGCACTGCCGATTGCCCCCGATGAGAAGTCGCCCCTCGCGAAAACCGTGAGGGAGCAGGTCACTTTCTACGTAGAAAAATACCGTTCAGGAGTGAGGTCATCATTCAGGTAGGCACAGCGATGCGCCAACACTTGTGGCACCCGCTCAGGCTTCCAGGAAGCCCCGGCCAGTTTCGTGCGCTGGCTAATCTGCTTGACCAAAGACTCGACATCTCCCGAACCAATGGTCCAGCCTTCTTCCTGGTAATAACGATAGTTCGGCAGGCGCTCTCGATGCCGTTGCAAGTAATTACAGAACCGTCTGGCGCTCTCCGAGCCCTCTGCTTCTAACAACGCCATGGCCGCTTCCACCTGACCTTGCCACAAATGACTGCGGACCGTTGCTAAGATCTCACTCGTCGCTGAAACGCCATGTAAATTCTCCATCAAGTGATACCAATCTAAGATCTCGTGCCGCTGATGCTCAGTGCCAATCTGAGCATAGAGCCCCCAAACCCCCTCATGACCATCGCCTAGACAATCAACGGTGGCGGCTAACGGCAATCCGTTGGCCCACGCCAAGAGGCTTTCGTTGTCTTTGAACCACGCCGTGCCTTGCGCTTCTAGGCCCAGATTCAAGGCTTTGTATTCGCGCCACTCAGAGGCTTCTCCCTCCGGTGTCCGGAGACGAATCATGCCGCCATCTAGACTCATCTGCTCGATGGGCGCTTCCGGGACGGGCACCGGGAACGACTGTCGATGCACCAATCGTTGTGGCGTTGCTGAATAAGGGTATGAATCTATGCTGGGACAGGCACCTCCCCAAACTT
>Ga0076930_100129_pt1 | contig 109558 bp, 94 predicted proteins | sample HotLakConsoUCCRE_FD_71149 | JGI IMG/M metagenome (GOLD analysis project Ga0076930, IMG submission 71149) | Hypersaline microbial mat communities from Hot Lake, Washington, USA - Hot Lake Consortium UCC-RE (version 3) (version 3) ...
AAGTTGAGAACTGGAGTTTTGTATGATCGGGCAGAACCTCACCTAACCTCTCCTTTCAAAGGAGAGGAACCAGAGTCTTGTCAAACCTCTCCTTGAGAAGGCTACTGTGTACACATAAGTCCTGAAACCCTTGTTGTCAGGGCTTTTCCCTCATCCCCCAACCCCTTCTCCCAAAGCGGGAGAAGGGGTTGGGGGAAAGCCTTGTCTGGCCTCCCCCTCGCCCAATTTTGGGAGAGGGGGACTTAGGGGGTGAGGGCCGAGATGTGTATACACGGTAGCCTTGAGAAGGAGAGGTGCCGCAGGCGGTGAGGTTTCCCACATGCCAAAACTCCATTTCTGAATCTGGATGAGGTTTATGTCATTGGCTCATTAAAAAATGTGCAAGCGGTCAGATTGATCCACTTGCACATTCTTGCTGGGTTCAAAACTTGATCGGGGGAACTTAACTTTCTAAGCTTCGCGGTTGTTCAAGAAAGTCTGGATTTGCCCCAAAGCGGCTCTACCAATATTAAAAACTGCCCAGCTACCAGCCAAAATGATCGGGGCCAAAACTACCACAATTCTCCAATCCATCGCCAAACCTCCTAAATCAAGTGACTTAATAGGACGTCACAATTTTCTCATAATCACTTTCTATCATATTTGAAAGTTGGCTCATAAGGTAGCGAAGTCACTCAAATCCCAGGAGGTGGCTTTTGCCCGCGTGAGCAAGGGCGAGTTGGTAATACTTTTGGGCATGGTCGATCAAGTGGGCCGCTTCCTCATCAGAAACGGGACGAGCAACCTTCGCCGGCACGCCCATGACCAGCGATCGCGGCGGCACATCTTTGGTGACCAGGGCTCCCGCTCCGACGATGCTCCCCGCACCGACGCGCACGCCATTCAACACGATCGCCCCAATCCCAATCAGACAACCCGTTTCCACATGGGCACTGTGAATCACGGCGCGATGGCCCACCGTGACATGATTTGCCAACACCGTCGGCTGTCCGGGATCACCATGGAGCACCGCCCCATCTTGAATATTGGTGTATTCCCCGATTTGAATGGTTTCCACATCGCCCCGCAGCACTGCGCCGTACCAAACATTGCTCCCCGTCGCCAGGGTGACCCGACCAATGAGAGTGGCTCCGGGCGCGACAAAAGCCGCCTGAGAAATATCCGGTGGTGGCCAAAATTTTCCCGGTGCCGACAAAATGGGATTTGGAATATCAGTCATCAGCCAAAGCTTTATATAGAATGAACAGTGGAAGGGTTGTTCCCCCCGCTATAATACGGCTACCGGATTCCGTCGGACTGCTTCCATCGGCCTACTGCTAAATGGTTAATCCAGCCCTGCAACATCCCATTTTTGGCCCTGACATCAAGTGCCCTCATTGTCGGCAAAAAATTCCGGCATTGACCTTGACTGATACGTACTTGTGCCCGCGTCATGGAGCTTTTGAAGCCGACCCCGACCATAAGGAGTTGGTACATTTACAGTCGGGTCGGCACTGGCGTCAGTGGGAAGGCGAGTGGTATCGTCAGCACACTCACCCAGATGGAATTCGCTTTGAGATTCATGAGGCTTTGGATCGCCTTTATACCCAGGGGTATCGGGCAACTCGGGTAATTATCGCTAAACGTTATCAAGATTTGGTGAAAGCTTACCTTGAGCGGAGTGCGCCCTGGCGAGGACACAGCGAGGGCGGTCCCCCCCGTTTGTATGGCTTGCCAGTGGAGTTCAGTCCCTCATCAGACGAAGATCCCTGCTGGAATGTGATTAACTTCAATCTTGAAAAAGAGCCGGGAGTGCCGGTGCGCTATCCCTATTTTCGGCTGTTTGAGTAATCTTGAGGAGCGGCAGGAGAGTAAGATCCTGGTGAGGGGTCGGTAAGCGTTACTGCCTCGAGATCGGCTCCAGGGAAACGCCCATCGAGATTGCAGTCGCAAAACTGGCTTGGCCTATTGAGAATTTTGTGCTTATGCATCATGCCTCCATCCGTACACCTGATATTCATCGGGCGATCGCCTTTTACTCGCTGCTCGGTTTCGAGATGGAGACGCAATTCACTGCGGGCATCACGCTGGCCTGTTGGATGACCGGGCTAAATGGGCGCATTGAGCTGTTGCAGATTCCCGAACCTCGTCCCGCCCCCGATTGTTTCCACGACGAACATTACACGGGCTATTACCATTTGTCGTTTGACCTAACAGCAAGCGTCGATAGTTTGCCAAATTGGTTAGAATCGCTGGAAGCACGATTTACTAATGCCCATGGCCAAGGCTCTGAAGGGGTTGCGCCCTTAAAGGTATTACTGCCCCCCCAGCAACAGATGATTGGCAACCGGGTCTATGAAGTGGCGTTTATTGCCGATGTCGATGGCTTGCCACTGGAGTTTTTGCGGATGGTGAAGGATGAGCACTAACGGGGTCAAGCCGTTTGAGAATAATTGGGCTTACCTAAAGACCGAATTGCGCTGGCTCGATCGCGTGCTGATGATGGCGGTCGCCCGCAAACGACAAGATGATAAGGTATTGCATCGAGTGGCTAATTCCACCGCTGATCAAGTGACAAGCCATTGGTGGAAAGGCATTATTACCGTCAGTCGGGGGATTGACGATCGCGAAGGGCCGCCGCCGAAACCGCATCCTCAAACTGCCGCCCCCCCAGTGAGTTATAGCCAACAGCTACAATTGCGGATTCGCGCCTGTGGTCAGGCGGGCATTGTGCTGGCGTTACCGCTGTTGCGCGATCGCCTCCAACTCTCAGAGGTTGAAAAAAATATCGTGCTAATGGCGATCGCCCCCGAAATCAATCGCCGTTATGGCCGCCTCTATGACTATCTGCAAGAAGACGAGGGCGCGTTAGCCGACCTACCCACAGTTGATCTGTGTCTGCGTTTGCTGTGTCGCAATGACCAAGACTGGCAACAGGCGCGGGCGCGCCTCACGGCTAAACATTCGTTAGTCAACCGAGACCTGCTGGAATGGATTGGCGATGAAGAAGGGACTCTGTTGAGTCAACAAGTGCGCGTCAGCGATGACCTGGCGAATTTTTTGCTGGCGGATCATCCGGCGGCGGCGGACTTAGAGACTTTGCTGTCAGCGTCGCCGCTGTCAGAGGGGGCTCCCATGATCGTCACGCCGTCAGCGACAGCCCCTCAGCGATCGCCCGCTGAGGTTGATTCCCCTGAGCCATCCGCAATTGTGGCGACGATCGCGCCCACCTGGGATGATTTAGTGCTGCCGAAAAAGCTGATTCAACAATTGCAATACCTCAGTCGTCAAGCCCAAGCTCGCCAAGCCCAAGCCGATGCACCGGGCTTAATGGTGTTGCTGCTCGGGGCAGGCGGAACTGGCAAAACTACCGCCGCTGCCATCCTGGCTGCCGACTTGCAGGTGCCGCTGTCGTATGTCGATCTGGAAACACTGGCCCCAGATGAATATCCGGCAGTTTTGACTGCTTCACCGGCAGAAAACTCTAGCCTCTTGCTTGTCAAACAAGGAGAGCAGTGGTTTGGCCGCAAGTCGCAAGTCGAGCAAACCTGGCTGCACCAGTGGTGGGAGTGGCGACAACAGTTTGGCCTAACCCTGATCACGACGCCCCGACCCGACCAAATTCGGCCGCGTTGGCGACAAAAGTTTGATGCCATTCTCACTTTGCCACGCCCTCATGCCAAAGCCCGGCAGCAGCTGTGGGCACAGGCTTTTTCACCCGATATCAAAACCGCCAAAGTGGATTGGGCGGCGATCGCCCAGCAACTGCCTTTGACGGGGGGAGAGATCCATGCGATCGCCCAATCCATCGAGTTAGATTTGCGATCGCGCCAGCGAACCACCCTCACCCTCTCGGCTTTGCGAGCGGCGATCGCCCTCCATCAGCCGCACTTAGCGGTGCCCGCCGCCACACCAGCAGACCCTTAAAGGGGGCATCCATCCGCCCCATATCGGGTGACGGTAGCGCTAGGCCAGCTTGAGCCGTTGATGACACAGCCAAGATGAGTCTGGATTCTGTTGATAAAAACGCAGTTCCCAACTTGTGGCAGCGTGCGGGTCGACGACCTCTTGGGCAAGCGTCTTGAGGGGGGCGGCTTGGTCAGCCGTGAACCCATAGGCCAGACTCAGGTGCAGCCAATCCTTAGGGCGCAGGGGAGTTTTCCGGGTGGGAGAGGTCGCCGTACAGACAAAGTCGAGCACCAATTTTTTCAGCCATTCGGACGAGAGTTCTAGCCCATGCCAGTCATCGCGGAAAGTCATCGCGGTCACGTCAACAGGGGGAGCCGGTTGCGATCGCCGATATCGTTTCAGCGATCGCTCTAAGACTTGGGTATACTTCGGCACGCTACTGGGAACGTCTTCAAAAAAGCCCGTCAGCGTGCAATGCGGCATATATTGATGAGCCTGATTGGGACCACAGGCGAGGCGGCTTTTCGAAAAATAGGTTTCTAGCTGCTCGGCCAACTCCCCAACCGGACAGGCATACACAATCAACTTAGGCATAGGTCGCGGTGGAGGGCTTTCCTCAGAATGTCGCAAATCAGCACTGCACCCACAAACCCCGATCACCCTGCTACAGCAGTCACCTAAGCGCCAGCATGCAGCGGCGACCAGGCAACTTATCGGCACCCCAGCGCCACCCCCAGCATAGGGAATTGTGCCTATGAAGGTGTTAATGCCGGTTTATGGGGTCATTAACCTGTCGTTGACTTTTCTAGCCTCGCCCGCAATGGGTACGTTGAGAAAATTGATTGGGGGAATGAAGCGCGACGGTGAGCGATCGCCGTCAGTCCTTTGGGCAAGAGGCAACGCTAACGGAGCAGCCCCTTGCTCTGTTGGCTACAACGGTCTACTGCCGCATCTCCCAGGAAATTTGTGGGCAGGGTAAGGGGATGGGCGAGTGCCCAAGCCTGGGGCGCATAACCATGCCTTCGCTCAGACCCAGTTAATGCGCCACCGGGCAGGGTAGAGGCCTCGGCATACGACTCCGCTGATCGAGCCCTCTCGTACCTGCCCAATGACGCGAATATCTCGGGCAATCGCTAATTCACGGTGAGCAAAACTGCATAGACGCCGCAATTCGCGGTGGCGCAATTGAGCATGTCAATCTCGTAGACAAATTGCCCCGGTTGCATCACTGTGAACTCAATCAGTCCTGTCGGACCGTAGGTCGTGTCGCTCGCCCCAATTTGGGGGAAATACACATCCAAATCGACGGTGTCATCATCGCCCCCAATCAGCAACACATATTCTCCTGTGTAGGGAATATCGACGCTGACTGTCCTGACATCACCATTTTCTAGAAAAGCGGTGTAATAGGGCGCGCCATCCAGTGAAGTTAAGTCATAGCCTGCTTGCTGCAAACGCAGTCCGGCATTGTATCCGGCCTGGTACATCGAGTCTTCGGTCGCATTTTGAGCAACGACGGCTGAGGCAGTGCTGCCTACCGCGATCGCGACGCCTGCGGTGATCCCAATCAACTGTCGGCTAACGCTGTTAAGAGACATGATGATGAACTCCTTCGTAAGTCATAAGAGTGTCTTTAGCTGCACGGCCTACGGAAAGAATGCCCACGCTGGTAGGCCTAATCGAGATGCCAAAGTCTGGGGGCACCCCTGTAGTCCGTATATAGACGCCTTGCCCAAGCACAAGCACGTCAAGATCGCCTTGCTTTTTTTGAATACCCAGATCGAGACTCGCTTTTCAGCAGGCGAGTCAAATTCTTTACCTTAAAAAAGGATTTACGGATAGAGCCTAAATATCGCCTTCCCCTTCGAAGAGCGTTTCTAAAGGCTGGGCGTTGATGTTGCGGACTTCCTGGAGATAGCGAGAGAGCACATCATTTTGACCGTGGGTGACGTAAACCTGCTTCGCGCCCGTTTCTTCGATCGTGCGGATCAAGCTTGACCAGTCGGCATGGTCTGATAGCACGAAGCCACGCTCATAGCCGCGCCGGCGGCGCGCCCCTCGCACCGCCATCCAGCCTGAGGCAAACGCTGTTTGCGGCGACTTAAAGCGTTTCATCCAGCTTGAGCGATAGCCCGAAGGGGGAGCGAGAATCAGGTCGCCCGTATATTTGTGGCCCTTAGGCACATCGGATGTCGACACGGTGGGCAGCATCGAGATACCCTGCTCGCGGTAGATGTCGTTGAGGGCAGCGATCGCCCCGTGCACATACACTGTCTGCTCAGTGAACTTGGTCAACTCGCTGAGCACCCGTTGGGCCTTGCCAAAGGCATAGCAGAACAGAATCGACGGGCGATCGCGATCGCCTTGCCACCATTCATAAATCTGGCGGGCGGTTTCCTCACCAGGCTCCCATTTGTAAATCGGCAAGCCAAACGTCGCCTCGGTAATGAAGGCATCGCAAGGCACCACCTCAAACGGCTCACAGGTGGGGTCAGCACACCGTTTGTAGTCTCCCGATACGACCCATACCTCATCGTTGTGTTCTACCCGCACCTGAGCCGAGCCCAAGACATGTCCCGCCGGATGCAACGATACCCAGGTATTCCCGTATTTCAACTGTTCGCCGTACTGCACCCCTTGCAGATCGATGTTTGCTCCCAGCCGCTTGCGCAACACGCCCTCGGCCTGGGCCATGGCTACATAATGTTGCGACCCCGATCGCGCATGATCGGCATGGGCATGGGTAACCAGGGCCGTCTCAACGGGCCGCCATGGGTCAATATAAAAGTTGCCAGCTTCGCAGTACAGCCCTTCTGGCCGCACGGTGATCAGCGTCATGCCAAGTCAGAGTTCAGGTGAGCAGAATACCTACTAGGGTAACTGCGGCACGGTGGCGATCGCTACTGTCGAGGTGTTAGCCTCCGGAGCTTTGCCGAACCACGTTTCGTGGATTGCAGCCACCACACCCGCTTCCTTAAAAGCGGTAATCAACTCGTTGACCTGGTCCCGCAGGGGATTGCCCTTCGCAAACATCATGCTGTACTGCTCGCCCGTCGGAATCCGCTCGACCACCGTCACCTCGGGATGGCTTTTGGCGTAGTACTGCAGCGCCGGGATATCTGAGATGTAACCATCACATTCCCCCGCTTTCAACGCCAGCATCGCGTTCGCTAATCCTTCAAAGCGCTTGATGGAAGCAAACTGGTATTCATCGGCATGCTCTTGCACCCAAGTATCGCCCGTCGAGCCGCTATCAACGCCAACGACCTTGCCTTTCATTTCGGCCAGGGATTTCACGCTGCTGCTACTAAGGGTTAGCAAAGATTGATCACTGTCGTAATAGGGTTGGGCAAAATCCAGGGTTTCCATGCGCTCAGCGGTGATGGTAATGGAGGAAATTGCCAGGTCAATACGGCCGGAGAGGACAGCTGGAAAGAGTTCCGTGAAGGGCATATCGATAAACTCGATGGGGCGCTCCAATCGCTCCCCAATCAAATTAATCAAATCCACCTCAAAGCCAACCACATTGCCCTCAGCATCGCGAAATTCCCAGGGGACATTGCCGATATTGCCACCCACTTTCAGGGGAGTGCCTTTGTCAGCAGCAGAAGGGCTGGAATTACTGCAAGCATTGAGGGCGATCGCTACCCCAAATCCCGCCATGCCAAACAGCATTGAGCGGCGCGATACTGATTTCAGTGAACCGTTCATTGATTAGATCTCCTTAACTAAATAAGTGACAAACAAATCGAAAATTCTCGGCCACCGAAAAGGTTTTAAATATCAATAAATCGTTTTCAAGCCAGGACTAAAAACAATCAGATGATTCTGTTCAATCCAGTCCCGATAGGAATTTGTAGCGGCTTAATTAGCTTAACCAGCAATTTCAGGTGTCAGCAAAATATTGACAAAGCCTCACTAATCTAGTACTCCCAAATGCTTAAAAATCTAACTTGATCTAGCCATTGACAATATTTCCTCAAATTATGTGGGCTGATTTTTAATCGGCAGAGTGATTACGAACTCGCTGCCCTGCCCCAAAGCGGAATTAACGGCGATCGCTCCCTGATGCTTTTGAATAATTTGATATGAAATTGACAACCCTAAACCAGTCCCTTGACCAATGGGTTTCGTGGTAAAGAAAGGATCAAATAGTCGGCCTTTGATTTCTTCGGGAATGCCCGGACCATTATCCCGGATTTTTACCACCACCTGACCCGAAGCCGCTTCAGTCGAAATGGTGACGGTTTGGTCAGAAGATTCTTTATCTGCCAAGAGGGCATCAGTCGCATTACTGATAATATTCATAAAGACTTGGTTGATCTGCGCTGGATAGCAGACCACTGCCGGTAAATCGCCATAGTTTTTGACCACGTCGATGCCTTGCTTGAGGCGATTATTGAGCAACAAGAGCGTGCTGTCGATCCCTTCGTGTAAGTCGACCGCTTTCATTTCAGCCTCATCTAAACGCGAGAAATTACGCAGAGAGAGGACAATTTGCCGGATTCGATTGGCTCCAACTTTCATGGAATCGAGGAGTTTGGGCAGATCTTCCTGGATGAATTCCAGTTCCATTTCTTCGCTGGCTATTTGAATATTTTCCTGAGGATTTGGATATTCGTTTTGATACAGTTGAATCAGGTCGAGTAGATCGTCGGCGTACTCCTGCGCATGGTTAAGATTGCCGTAAATGAAGTTAACGGGGTTATTGATTTCATGGGCAATGCCAGCGACCATTTGTCCCAAACTCGACATTTTTTCATTTTGAATGAGTTGGGTTTGAGCTTCCTTGAGTTCAGTTGTGTAGTTAGCAATCCGTTGAATTAACTCATTAAGAGAAGTGGCTAAGATGCCTACTTCGTCTTGGGTTTTGACTGGCGTGCGAAGACTGAAATCATCTTGCTCCGTCACTTGTTTGGCGATCGCTGTAACTTCCTTGATCGGCGAGCTAATCGCTCGACTAATTTCCCAAGACAGCAGTCCGGCAATCATAATTGATAGCAACATGCTGCCAGCAATAATACTGACGCTGAGATTGGCAGCCCGTGCCAACTCCTGGTTAGCTTCCTCGCTATTTGCTTCAGCTTGGCTGACAAAACTTGTCAGTTCATCCGAATAGCGAAACAATCGGAGATACACTGGGCCATTGGTGAAGTCGGCCATTTGGGTTTCAATTCTACTGACTGTTTCAGCATTAATTGCCTGAGAATCAATGTCATGCAAAATCACTGCCAGTTCATCAGAATACCGCTGAACTTCTCTCTCAAAAGCATTAAGAAAAGATTGAACGGTTCCCGCGTCTCTGGCTGTCAAAGTCGCCTGAATCTCTGTGAGCAAAGCCTGCACGTCTGCTAGCCGTTGATGATAGGCATCGTGAGCGGTTTCAAAGCGAGAAGGATCGCTGAGGACGGGTAAAAATTCTCGCTCTGGACGAAAGTGCGACATCGTTACTTGCAGTTGGCTGAGCAAGCTGACCCGGTGATAGGCCTGCTGCTGCTGTTGCTTTACTTGTCGCTGATAGTGGTTGCCGATGAGGAGTCCTGTGGAGGTGCCGAGCACGGCAATGCTTAAGGAAATGCCATAGCCCAAAATAATTTTGGTGCCGATGCTGCGCTTGGCAAAGAAGCGATCGCGCCATCTCCTCACGGTCTGTATCGGCTGCCACCGCGTCACGAGGGCATAAGTCTGGGTTACCGGTTTGGAGGATAAACGTTGCGTTTGGTGGGGGGGATGTACTTGCAAGGGGCTGGCCTCCGAAGGAAATGGCTGGACAACGCTCTAGCCATCATGGGCAGGTGGTTGCTGCAACTAGGCTGTTAAGTTAGATAAACTCTCGTCTGAGGTAAAACTTGAGATTCGTCAGTTAACGAGCGGAAAACCATGGCTTGCGAGCCACCAAACAACGGTTGATGAATTCTTAACCAATAAAATCTGTGAATCGCCTATCCAAAAGCAGATGCGCATCATCAAAAAAGTTTTAACTGTACCCCTGATGGTCGCTGAGGTGAGCGCTGCCGTTTTCTAGCGACTGCTCTTAATCTGATCTGGCGGTTGCCACTGCACTACACTGAGCCAATCACAGTAAAAACTAATTTCCCGAGGTCATCGAGGGAATATTCACGGATGAAAAATCTCCGGCGCGTTTTAAGATCGGTCGAAACACGCAAGGATCAGTCGAAACACGCAAGTCAGTCCATGACGTCAGGCAAGGCTACATACGGTTCAAAGATTGGTTGGAATTGGCTCTGGGCGATCGCTCACCAAGTCCAGTGTCCTCACCGACCATTACCGCAGAGCTAGCCTAACGCTAAAACTGAGTGTGAAGGATATTGAACGGGGCTGATAGCTGATAGTGGATGCTGCCATCGGTTTGAGGGCGACCGGGTTTCCTGTGTCAAGACAAAGGCTGCCCTGAAAATAAATCGACGTAGGGTAGGTCCGCCCCTTACCGATCGCGGCCAAACTCCCCAACTGCAGGTGATGCGACCCACAATCCCCAGCCCGAATGCCCAAGCATCCTTTTCATGCTTGGGAGTAGCGCGATCGCGTCATAGCTCATTGCCCTTAAGAAACGGATTCGACGGGTTCGGGAGTCGCTACGGCAATCAGCGCCAGGTCCACCTTATGGGCCTGAGGCTCGGTTATTTCAGCGCGAATATTAGGGCCAAAGAATTTTTCGATCTTGTCTTGCTTTTCTAACCACTTCGCCAGGGGCACAGCGGGCGAGTCAAATTCCAGCACCAGCGTATAAGCCCCATCGATCGCCTCTTCACGCACGGCTACCAATTCCGGTCGTTGGTCATCAGAAGGAGCCAGCCCCAGACGTTCTAGCACTTCATCCAGATGGGCCTCTTGGCCATACCGGTAGCGGGTAACGTCGCTGCGAACCTGATTTTGCGTGGGGGTGGCTTGCTGTTCGCGCAGGGCAAGCACTTCGGGAGACGTTTCCTGAGAATATTGGGTTGGTTCGAGTTCGGCTGCTCGCAGCGCCAGACCGCCTAACAACACGGGAATGCCATAGAAGAAACCGGCTAAGTTGAGCGTCGCATTGTCTTGAAAATAGGCGACAAACCCAACAATCGTGAGGATTCCACCGACTACCAGTAAGACATTGCCCAGGGACGTTTTCCGTAACATACATTTATTCTCGGATGCGCTGTCTGAATTGTATCGCCCTGACCCTCATTCCAGCCGGGAACCCTGGTTTGGGGTTGGCAAAGTGGGTGAACTCTGAAGTCACGGAAGGCAACTTTAGAGGCCGACCGAATAGGTCAAAGCCCGCAGGGCAAATCGGGGCAGTGCCAACATCCGTCGCCAGCGCCAGGGCTCTTGATAGAGCCGATAGAGCCATTCCAGATTGTTGTTGCAAAAGAACGCCGGAGCCCGTTGTTTATTGCCCGCCCAGATATCAAAGCTGCCGCCGACGCCGACCCAAATGGCACTGGGGCACAGCGATCGCCGCTGAGCAATCCAAAACTCCTGCCGCGGGACGCCCAGGGCCACCAAAATCACAGTGGGCTGGAGAGTCTTGAGGCGTTCTTCTAAAGCTGGCAAGGCTTCTGGGGTGAAGTAGCCATCTTGAATACCGGCAATGGTCAGGTCAGGTTTGCGCGATCGCCAACGCTGGGCGGCGGCCTCGGCAACTCCGGGCGCAGCGCCCAAAAAGAATGCTGATTGATCCGGTGCGAGTTTTTGTAGCAGGGACTCTGCCAGCTCAATCCCCGGACATCGCTGCAGGCGTTTGCCCTTCAGCCGAAAATAGAGCACGATGCCTGCCCCGTCGGGGATGGCAAGTTCAGCGTTGCACAAGACCGCTTTTAACTCCGGATGGTTGTCCGCCTGCATCGCCATCTCGGCATTTAGCGTCACCACGTGCGCCCCCAAGCCGCGATGCTGCCGTTCCAGCAACCAGTCTTCGTACGGTGTGCCCCAGTGAATGGGCAGTCCCATCACCGATAGGGTTTCGAGTTCTCCCATGATGCTCTGACTTGGTGAATGTATAGCCCCACACAAATGTCTCCATTGCTGTGAGCCTTGATAGCGCCAGGATGGAGCGATCGCGATGCAATCCTCAATCCGGAAATGCATTTTACATCACTCACCCAGAGATAGTTACCCACACCCTGTGGAAAACTTGGGGGAGATTGGTTTGAGAGGCAGGAGATTCCTGAACAGAGAGCGAGGGATGAGCGATCGCGCCCCCAAGATCTAGTAATCCAACTCTTCCTCATACTCAGTCACCTTCTTTTTCTGAGGAATATTGACCGGCGGCGCGTTGTACGGCTCCGGCTCATCGTCAGTCCAGATATCTTCGGTGACCTCTTTCACGTCCGCTTCGTAGTCCACAGGAACCGGATTGACCGGCTGGGTAGGCCAATTGTCTTCTTCCTCCAGCGGGGCTTCTCGATAGGCCAGTTCCGCTTGTCGCTGAGGCATGGGATCCGCCGAGATGGGTTCCGGTTCGCCCCAATCATCTTCCGTCCAGCGCTCTTCCATGGCGGGGGCACGGGTTTGCTGCATCGGCTCAACGGGCATCTGCACCCCTGAGGGCAATTGGTTCGCGGTGGAAACGGGCATGATGTATTCGCTGCCGTCATCGCGCTCCCAGGGAGCCCGGCCAATCCCCAGTCGTTCTAAAATGCCGACACTCAACTGCACCAGCTTGTCTTCGGCCCCTTCAAACACGATCAGGCGATCGGGGCCACTGCTGACAATTTCATCGACTGGCAATTCGTAGGTGCTGATCACCTGATCGGGAATTTTGGGCAGACCAAAGGACGCGATGATGATCGATTCGAGCTTGCCAGTCGTCACATCAAACTTGAGATCCCGCAAGCGTCCCAACATTTCCCCCGATTCGGTAATTACCTCGGAGTTGATCATGGTGCTGTAGGGCGTCAGATTCAGGTCGTCCTCAATCACGTCGTCGTCATCCACCAAAATGACGTCGCCCACCTGACGAATGCTGCTGAGCTGCATCGTATGCTCAGTGCCCGACATCACCCCCGGTAAAAGCTGTTCTCGCAGACCAACGGCAACGACCTCGCAGCGATCGACATCGACCCATAGCTGACTGACAAATCCCAGGCTTTTACCCGTCGTTCTGGTGACAACTTGTGTGCCCAAAAAATCGGAGCGTTGACGAAACTGGTCGTAGGATGGGGTCATAGCCGGAGCCTGGTTGGAACTTGAATTCTGCAAGTAAACCGCAGTTCGGTTTAAAAAATGATTCTACAGGAGGACTCTGATCTTAACAGATCTACATGGATGCACTTTGCGGCTCCAGGTTGATGCCGAGTACTTGCGTATAGGCACCTCGCGCCTGAGTCACCCCAATGGTGCGCTGTGCCGCCTCGATCATGGGACGTCGTAAACTGACCACGATGAACTGGGCTTGCTTAGCCTGCTGCTTAATCATTTTAGACAGTCGCTCCACATTCGCACCGTCTAAGAACATATCCACTTCATCGAAGGCGTAGAACGACGAGGGACGATACCGCTGTAACGCGAAGATAAAGCTCAGGGCCGTGAGGGATTTTTCCCCCCCGGACATGGACGCGAGTCGCCGCACGGGTTTGCCTTTGGGGTGAGCCACTAGATTGAGGCCCCCGTTGAAGGGATTTTGGGGATCGTCGAGTTGTAGATAGCCATCGCCATCGGAAAGCTGGGCGAAAATTTCGCCGAAGTTTTCATTGACCGCCTCAAATGCTTCCTGGAAGGCTTGCTGGCGCAGGGTGGTAAAGTTTTCGATGCGGAGCAGTAGTTCAGTGCGTTCCTCTTGCAGGGTCGTCAGTTTGTTGGAAAGTTCTTCCAAACGCTCCTGGGTCTGGTTGTACTCTTCCAAGGCCAGCATGTTCACTGGCTCGAGAGCTTCGAGGCGGCGTTGAAGAGAGCGGATTTGTTTTTTGACCGCTTCGAGATCCGTGTCGTCAGGAATTTCGGGCAGTGGGTCAGGGAGTTCAGCGGCTTGGTTCTGCCATTCAGTTGCCAAAACAGCTAGCTGCTGCTGCCGTTCTTGGCGGGTTTCGAGGCGCTTTTCCCGCTGCCATTCGAGCTGTTGCTTTTGGGTTTGCCGATCGCGATATTGAGCTTCGACGCGATCGCGATTCCCCTTCTCCTCGGCCAGTTTCGCATCCAACGCACTCAGTTGCTGCCGGGTCTGCTGCATGGCGGTATGGAGTTCTGCTTGCTGGGCTTCGAGGGCAAGGCGTTGCTGATCCTGCTGGGTTTGCTGTTGCTGATAGTCGGCAATTTGGGTTTGCTGTTGTTGCAGGGCCAGCTGAGTACGCTCTTGTTGCGCCTGAAAATCCCGCAGGCGACGTTCCGCCGCCTGGAGCATGGCCTGGCGATCGCTCAACTGCTGTTCCAGAGCCTGTACTGCAGACTGGGCCTGCTGCCACTCGCTGTGGGTTTGGGATTGTTCTAGGGCGGCGAGGGCAGCGCGCTGAGCTTGCAGTTCCGCTTCCTGGGCCGGCAGTTGGTTGGCCAAGTCCACCAGACGACTTTGGGCCGTGGTCAGCTCTTCCTGATACTGGGCCAGGCGAGTTTCGCCCTGGGCGCGTTGCTGCTGAAGTTGGCGCAGTTGTTTTTGCACCTGGACGGTTTGCAACTCCTGCTCGCGATGCTGCTGGCGGGCTTCGAGGAGGGCATCGGCGGCAGCTTTGACGGCCACACTAGCCGCCCCCACCTGTTGGTCACAACGACTGAGAATCTGATCAATTTCGGCGAGGCGATCGCGTAGGGCGATCGCTTCCTCCGATTCTCCCGGCTCGACAGTGCCGAAATGGAGCCGCCCCCGCTGCTTGCTGAGGCTGCCGCCGGTCATCGCGCCGCTGGTTTCGAGCAGTTCCCCCTCCAGGGTGACCATGCGCTGCTGACCGAGGTGGGCTCTGGCGGCTTGCAAGGTTTCGAAGACCGCCGTGCTGCCAAAAACGAATTCAAAGACTTTGCGGTAGCGATCGTCGCAGTCGATCAGGTCAACGGCGTAGTTCACCAGGCCATCGGGTCGCTTCCAATCGGGAATGCGGCTGATTTTGGGGACGCGAATGGCATTCAGCGGCAGGAAGGTGGCGCGACCGGCGCGACGCTGTTTCAGCAGCGAAATGCCCTGGGACGCCACCTGATCGGTTTCGACTACCAGATAGCCCAAGCGTCCGCCAGCAGCAATTTCCAACGCCAGTTGAAAGCGAGGATCAACGCGACCCAGTTGGGCGACTAACCCGCAAATGCCAGGGAGACCGCTGTCGATCAAAATTTGGGTTGCCTGGGTGCCCTGACTTTCTTGCATCGCTTGGGTTTGGGCTTCGAGCTTGTCGAGTTCGCGCTGCTTTTGGCGTTGCTCTTGCAGAAGGCGCTGCTGCGTTTCCTGCTGAACTTTTAACTCGCGTTCGGCGTCAGCGAGGGTTTGGGCCAGCCTTTGAATGTCTGCTGCCGAATGGTCAGCGGAGTCTCCGCCCTGGGCAGGAGGATGCTGGGCCTCGATCTGCTGGGCGAGTTCCTGGACGGTGGCTGACAGTTCCTCAATTTGCTGGGTGAGTTGGCTGACCCGCTCTTGCAAGCGCACCTGTTCAGAGCGCTGGGGTTCCAGGGTGCGCAACAGGTCCTCGATTTGCCGTCGCCGCTGGGTTTGTTCTTCGACCCAGGCTTGAGAGGCACTAGCGATCGCGCTGGTGGCTTCCCGTTTCGCGGCGAGGGCAGCCTGAGACTCCGCCTGACTGCGGGTGAGGGTAACGAGTTCACCCTGTTGCAATATGTGAATTTCTTCGGTGAGTCGGGCCAGGGTTTGCTGATGCTCTTGTAGCTGAATCTGGCTTTGTCGCAGATGCGCCGCCGTCGTCTGGCTATCAGTGGTCAAACCCTGCTGTTGGCGCTGCTGTTGGCGAAATTCTGCCTCTTGGGTCGCCAACTGGGACTGTAGGGCCAGATGCTCATCTTCCCCCAGTGCTTTGACGCGAGTATTCAACGTATCCAATTCCTGCGCTGTGGTTTGCAGGGTTTCGTCCAGTTGCCGTACCTGGCCCCCCAATTGTTGAATGGCCTCGGCATCTTGTTGGATCAGCTGGCGCAAAGTCTCGACCTGTTGCTGTTGTTGCCGCCAGGTCAGAACCGCTTCCCACTCGTTGCGCGTATGCAATTCCGCTTTGAGTCGCTGATACTTCTCGGCTTTGATGCGGTCTTGGGCGAGGCGATCGCGCTGCCCAATCAGCTCCCGTTCCACCACGCGAAACCGTTCTTCGCGCTCCCGCACGACCTCAAGCTTTTCGAGAGCTTGGTTGATTTTGCGATCGAAGGACGCGACGCCTGCCAGTTCGTCAATAATTTCTCGGCGCTCGCGAGAGTTCATCGAAATGATGCTAGTGACGTCGCCCTGGAGCACTACGTTGTAGCCCTCGGGATACACATGAAAGCGCTGGAGTTGCTCGTGCAATTCGGTGAGGGTGCAGGGTTCACTGTTGATGTAATAGTTCGATGTGTAGGTGCCCTGGTTAGTGACCCGCAACCGTCGCGTCACCGTCCACTCGCGGGGAGGGGTTGGCAGGGGCACGACTTTGCCAGCGGTTGCCGCAGCTTCTCCGGCGGAGCCATCTGCCGCCTTGGTAGGCCCATCTTGGCGGGGGGCACTGTCGGCTCCATCGGCGTGGGTTGCCTCCACGTCAACGGTGTTGGCGTTCTCGTCCTCGGACTGGTTGCGGTCAATGATGAGGTCGGGGGAGACGTCGCTGATATCAAAGGTGACGGTCACCGTGGCTTCAGCGGTAGAGCGTCGCCCCATGTGGCTTTGGTTGACCAAGTCGGGCAGGCGATCGGCCCGCATACCTCGGGAGCTAGCTAACCCCAGGGCAAATAGCAGCGCGTCCAAAATGTTCGACTTACCGGATCCGTTCGGTCCCGAAATGACCGTAAAACCCGGCAACAGTGGCACCGCAGTCGTGCCACCGAACGACTTGAAATGGGAAAGTTCTACGCGCTTAATATGCACTGGCCAGAGCTTGAGCGGTTAAAACAAATGTACTTAATTCGCCGGGGAATGGCAAGATCAATTTCTAAAAAAATGGCGAGTTGAGAGAGTGTCTTCCCAATAGAGCGCAATTACCTCCCATTACATGGCCCTAGAGTGGGTCTGTGATTGCCGCAGCAAGGTGCTGCATATAGTGTCTTGGCTCAAGATACTAGCCTATTTCATTCACATATGGCGTTGTTTTGGACAAAATCGTGAAACCTGTTGCAGCCACGACGCTTAAGTTTACTGATAGCGGCGCAGAAATGCTACTGAATGGGTGAAATTTTGGCCCGGCGGTGGTTGCCGGGTTGTCCAATGCGTTTGTGGCCGCCATGGGCGTTGCGCCCCCTGTTTTGCAAGCTCAACGGAATCTGTAAAAGGACGGTTTTTGCGGACTCCAAAATTCTGTGGCCGGTAGATTTGGCGGAGCGATCGCGGGATTCTGTCCCCGAGTTACGTCGAATGACAGAACAATGACAGCGCCGTTTCTCTCTAGGTTGAAAGGGTTATCACCCTCTCATTTTTGGAGAATAAAGATATGGCTCAGCAACTAAAGCAAGGGGATCACGTGCGTTGGAATACGCCTCAAGGGAGCACGACAGGAGTAGTTCAGAAAAAGCTGACCGCAGAAACCCATGTGAGCAGACAAAAAGTCGCGGCTTCGGAGGACGACCCGCGCTATCTCGTCAAGAGTGACCAGTCGGGCAAAGAGGCCGCGCACAAACCCGAGAGCTTGGAGAAACTGGACTAGCCCTATGTACGACTACGATTTACTCGTCATTGGGGCGGGTTCAGGGGGCTTGTCGGCGGCGCGTACCGCCGCCCAGTGTGGCGCAAAAGTGGCGATCGCGGATCCCGACGCGCTCGGTGGCACCTGCGTTAATCGCGGCTGCATTCCCAAGAAGCTGATGGTGTATGCCGCTGAGTTGGCTCGCCAGCAACGCCTCGCCAAAAGCTATGGTTGGGTCAATCCCAATGCGTGCGATCGCTTTGATTGGTCGGCGCTGCGGGTTGCCATTGAGCAACACCAGGCCAAGTTGCGGCAATCCTACCAGTCGAAGCTGACCAAGGCGGGCGTTACGTTGCTGCGATGTGCAGCGCGATTTTTGGAACCGCATAAAGTGGAGTTGGGCGATCGCACCCTCACCGTTGATAAGGTCATCGTGGCGACTGGGGCCAAACCGCTGCAGCCCGATCTTCCTGGCATTGATTATGGGCTGACCTCACGAGATATTTTTCGCTTGCCTGACTTGCCTCGGCAGCTCACCATTGTCGGCGGCGGCTATATCGGCGCAGAGTTCAGCAATATGTTCTGCACGATGGGCGCTCAGGTCACGTTGATTGATAAAAACGACTGCATTTTGCCCGGTTTTGACCACGATATTCGTCAGGTGATTCACACCAGTTTGATGAATCAAGGCATTCGTTTACTGTCAGAAACCGCCCTAGAAAGGATTGAGCAGGGGGACGACGGCCTGCGGATCAAGCTGTCGGGCCACTGTGAAGATACGCTGATGGCGGATACGCTGCTGCTGGCCCTGGGGCGGGTGCCCTACCTCGAAACGCTGAATTTAGCCGCAGCCGGGGTGGTGGTCGAGCAGGGAGCGATCGCGGTGGATGAATACAGCCGCACCGCTCAGCCCTCCATTCTGGCGGTCGGCGACTGCACGAAGCGGGTGCCCCTCACTCCAGTGGCGATCGCGGCAGGTCGGGCGGCGGCGCAGACTCTATTTGGCCCAGAGCCGCGATCGGTGAACTATCGCTGGGTGCCCTCGGCGGTGTTTTGTGCCCCCGAAGCGGCCACCGTCGGCTGGACTGAGGCCGAAGCCCGTAACCAGGTTGATGCCGTTAGCGTTCACTGCACGCGCTTTACGCCCCTGCGCTATGCCCTGCCGGAGCAGCAACAGCAAACCCTGGTGAAAGTGGTGCTGGATGAGCGATCGCACCAAATCCTTGGCCTGCACATGGTGGGGGATAATGTCGCGGAAATCATTCAGGGATTCATTCCGGCGCTGCGTCGCGGCTTGACCCTTGCAGAACTCACGGAAACCATCGCGCTGCACCCCACTTCGGCGGAGGAAATCTTTGATATTGCCTGAGCCCAATATTGGCTGAATTCCGAATTCGACGACCCCATAGGAGGTTTTATGACTCACGAAACCCTAACTAACGAAACTTTAGAAGAAAAATTGGCGGAGAAAAATCAAAATCAGAATCGCGATTACGCTTTGTGGACAGGCATTGTGCTGACGATTTTGGGGGTGGTGGCGATCGCCCTGCCCGTCATTTCTACCATTTTTGCGGAAACCTGGGTGGCGCTGATTCTGTTCACCGCTGGGGGGGCGAAGGTGCTCTACGCTTACCAAACCCGCCGGGAAGGCAACACTGTATGGAAAGGCTTACTGGGAGCGCTTTATGCCGTTACTGGCGTCATGCTGTTGGTGTATCCCCGCACCGGAGTGCTGACACTGACACTTTTGTTGGGCAGCTTTTTGCTCACCGAAGGCGTGTTTGAGCTAATTTTCGCCTGGCGTCTGCGTCCCCGGCAGAATTGGACTTGGGCCTTGGGAAATGCGATCGTCACGCTGATTTTGGGCGGCATGATCTGGTTCCAGTTTCCCTTTAATGCGCCCTGGATCCTCGGCACATTGTTAGGCGCGAGCATTCTGCTGACGGGCATTGCTCGCATTGGGCTGTCACTCAAGCGACGCGACCTGCTGCCCGATGGCGACTCCTCCACCTCGGCATAATTTGATTATCTAACAGCGATCGGTGAGATGGACCGCGTCCGTCTCACCGATTGTCATGTTTAAGGAGCGATCGCTGCTTAGAAGAATTCAAATTCATAGTGTTTGGCGCTGAGAATCAGGATCAGGCTTATTACATGAGCAAGTTGTACGAGCATAATACTTTTGAGTGCGGTTATCCTTGAGAAGGATTTCCGCTCTTTTTGCTATCCCAAATGTCGCGACAGATATATGAATGGAAGCGGTTCTGGTGCCCTCGGACGGGTAGCATCACCTTGGCTGATGGCGGGTATTTGTCGAATCCAGATGCAGAATGGGGGAAGGCATACAACCCTGATCTGCTAACCCTAGGAGAAATTTCAGATGCTCTGTGCCTGATTTTACTAGGAGAACCGGGGATGGGCAAATCGCGGGAACTGGATAAGCTACAGAACCTCACGGAGCAAAGGATATCTCCTGAAGACCAAGTACTATCCTTGAATCTTCGTTCCTGTACTAATTTGAAGAATGATTTGTTCAAAGATGAAGTCTTTCTTGATTGGCTGGGGAACAACTATCATCTGTATCTTTTCTTAGATAGTCTAGATGAAGGGCGTCTAAGTGTGCCGACAATAGCTACAGGGTTGATCGATGAGCTTCAGAAGAAGAAGTATCAGGATCATCTTCACCGTCTTCACATCCGCATCGCTTGCCGTACGTTTGTGTTTTCGGAGATCTCAGAGGTATTAGAGACAGGATTAAAAGAGCTTTGGCAAGAAACTGAGGTTGGCATATACGAATTAGTTCCACTCCGTCGTGTAGATGTTGCTTTAGCTGCTAGAGAAGAGGGCTTTTCGTCAGACAAGTTTTTGAAAGAGATTGACCAAAAGGATGTTGTTCCTTTAGCAATCAAACCAATAACTTTGGAGTTTCTGCTAAACACCTATCGAAAACACAACGGACAATTTCCTCCTGACCAAAAACTCTTTGATCTTTACCTCGAAGGATGCAAGCTACTCTGTGAAGAGGTCAACCCAGGTCGCCGAGCATCAAAGCAAATAGGGAGTCTTGATACTGATCAACGTTTAATTGTTGCGGCTCGCATTGCAGCCGTGACTATTTTTACCAATCGATTTGCCATATGGACTGGAGTTGATCAAGGGAATGTGCCTATCGAAGATGTTTCTCTTCAAGAGCTATGTGTTGGTTATGAAACGGCACAGGAAAGAGACTTTGAGATTGGCAGGAAAATAATTGATGAGGTTTTAGATACTGGCTTATTCTCATCCCGTGGATTAAATCGCATGGGGTGGGCACACCAAACTTATGCTGAGTTTCTAGCTGCTTGGTATTTGCTTCAGCATGAGGTTTCCTTAGAACAAATTAAACACTTGCTCTTCTTGTCTGAGAATAAAGGCTATAGGATTGTCCCTCAACTACATGAAACAACAGCATGGCTGATTAGTATGAGAGATGATGTCCTTCAGATAATCATGGAAACAGATCCTGATGTGCTGCTGCAGAGTGATTTATCAGGTGTTGATCAAGATATCAAAGCAGCAATATTAGCTTCATTGCTAGAGCTACATGATTCAGGCAAACTGGTGTATCAGTATGATGGATTCAATAAGTTTAAGCACTTGAGTCATGCAGGCATTTTGGGACAATTAGAATCGTATATTTCTGATTTGACAAAAAATTTCCAGTCTCGCTATGTGGCTATTGATATAGCTGAGAGTTGTGATTTGCAAGACGCTTCGCCAAGTTTAGTTAAGTTAGCGCTATCTGCTGAGAATCCCTACTTGATTAGGGCAAGAGCCGCAAGATTTGTCGTGACTACTGGAAGTGAAGTAGATAAATTAAAGTTAAAAGATTTATACACGGTACCTCAACATGATCCAGAAGATGATTTGAGAGCATATGGTTTGAGTGCAAATTATCCAAAACACATAACGACGGAAGATGTTTTAAGCCACTTAACTCAACCTCAAGCAAACTACTTCGGTGGTCGTTATCAACGGTTTGTAGCCCATGATATTGGTGAACGTCTTCCCGAAAGCGATCTAGAGATGGCTCTTGAGTGGGTCAAAAAACAACCCGTTAAGCATGAGTCACATTACCCTTTCGATGCTCTTGCAGATAGAATTCTGCTACGAGCATGGGAGCATTTGGATAATCCGGCAATACTTTCAATTTTTGCAGAAATAGTTGTATCAAGACAAAGTCAGTATGCTCAAGTAATTGATAATCATGGCAGTGTCTCATTTAGGGAAATGCTGCAGGGTGACGATGATAAAAGGAGGGCTTTGATTGAAAAATGTGTTTCAATCATTCAACACTCTGATGGAGATCCCTATTGGTTATCTGGTAACAGCCATTATAGTTCCTTAACTCCATTGAAACAAGATTTCACATGGTTGATAGAGAAACTGGTTACAGCTAGTTTTGAGAGGATGCAAAGAGTTTATGCCAAGCTTATTTATTGGGAACTTGATTGGGATAGTGCTGAGCAAATCAGCTTGGTTATCACAACAAGCCAAACTAATTCTGTCTTGAAGGAAGAATTTTCACCTGCTTTAGATTTTATTCCTCTCAATTCTCAAAGAGCACGTGAATCAAAATCACAGTACTTTGAAAGAAAACGGCATTTATCTCATAGGGAACGACAGCAACTAGATCCTTTACCTAGGGTTCGAGTATTGCAATGCCTAGATAGGTTTGATGCTGGCCAAGTAGATGCTTGGTGGCAATTATGCCTAGAAATGACATTGTTGCCAACCAGTACTCATTACAACCAGCCATGGGAGGTTGACATTACAACTCTTCCAGGTTGGCAAGAGGCGGATGAAACAACAAGACGGAGAATTATTGGAGCTGCCAAGCAATATATTTATAGGGGGGATCCCAAGACAAACGATTGGCTAGGCAAAAATTCTTTCCCTCAATATGTTTTGAGTGGCTACCAGGCACTACGACTAATTTCAGTAAAGCAACCCGAGTTTATCTCTGCTCTCTCTGCTGAAATTTGGCAAAAGTGGACTGCCATTATTCTTGATTATCCTAGTGCTAGAGGAGATAGAAGTATAGAGGTAAGAGAAAGACTTTTGAGGAAAGCATATCATAGTGCTTCTAGCGAATTTTTTAGAGTCTTAAATATCTTGATAGACGAGGAAGATTTGCACCCTAGCTCTATTTCTATACATAGAGAATTGGAGTGCTGTTGGGATGAGAATTTGGCAAGCTTTTTGCTTGCTAAAGCACAAGGCGAATCGATTTCTCCTGAAGGCTTAGATAGTCTTCTAGACAGGCTTTTAGCTCATCAGGTTCAAGAAGCTATATCCTTTGCTACGTCTCTGATTACTTTACCTCTTCCTGAAAATGAGAAGAAAAGAAAAAAAGTTTCTATTGCAGCTCAGAATCTAATTCTTTATTCGGCTGATACTTCATGGCCAAGAATATGGAGAATAGTTGAGAAATATCCCGAATTTGGGAAAGCAGTTTTTGAGAAAATTTCATTTTCTCTGAGGTACAGCGGAACAAGTGAGAAGCAGATTAAACCGGAGTACCTGGCAGATTTATATATTTTCTTGCTAAAACAATATCCTGATCCAGATGCTGAGAGCCAGATTGATTCTGAAGAGGGAGAACTTAGTGTTTTACGAGCACGCAGTATAGGACCAGAAGACAGTATCAGAATGTGGAGAGATGGCATTCCGCAGAAACTACAAGATGTGGGCACTCCTGAAGCATGTCAAGCACTTCAGCACATGATTGATGAGCTTCCCGAATTAAAAGAACAATTGCAGTGGCGACTTCCACAAGCTGAAGCTCTAACCCGGCGCAAAATTTGGCAACCGCTAACACCAGAAGAATTTCTTCAATTCGTAATTCCCCCTGAGCTATCAAATTCAGAAGTAGTAGATAGATTAGCTAGAAAAATGGAAGATGAACCTAAGATCAGAAACGAAATCAATATCTCAAATTCACCAAACTCACCTATTAATGCTCCCATCGGAAACAGTGGTGTGACCAATAACCAGGTAACCACTGTTTCCGATGCTGGTTCTGATACTGAGAAAGGTATTAATTGGGGGATTTGGCTTGCTGTAATCGGACTGGTCGTCTCGATAGTTGGTATACCCGTTGGAATGGCTGTAAGTGGTGCTTTTAACGATGAGTTTAAAGAATGGTTGAACCGTGTTTTTTCAGCTGAAGTTGAGCAGCAACCTGTCCCAAAGAATCAATAGGAGAATAAGCTATGCAAATAACTATTAATCTTCCCCCAGACTTGGAGCAAGACTTGATTCGTCAAGCGATTCAATCAAAAGTGCCGCTGCAAACCTTGATTCTTGAAGCCCTGCGCCAGGTAGCTCAATCCACTGCTGCCGCCACATCACAGTGGTCAGAGATTGTCTTGTCTCACGAAGGCACCCCCGACTTCCCCGCATTTGAATCTTACCGCGACGAACTCCTGCCACCTCGGGAACCGGAGCTGTTTTGATGCGCTATTTGCTCGATACCTGCGTCATTAGCGACTTCATCAAAGCCGAACCGGTACCCTCGCCAGACTCAAGCAAACGCCACCTGCCGCAATCACCATCTCAGCAATCACCGTGATGGAATTGCGCTACGGCCTAGCGCTTAATCCGCAACGAATCCAGAAAGTGGAACCCGCGATCGCCCTCCGAAATAACAGTACCGCTCCTCACGTGGCTCCGTCCCACCTACCTACTATCACCACGATCTTAAATTTCCCCGCCGATCCCTTATCTGACTTCGCTAGTTTGGGCGGCGCTGCCATTGTTGCCTGCCACAGCCGTCGCATCCTCAAACTTTTGCTGGTCAAAGTGGTACACCGTGCGAATCGGATACGGAATGTTGTAGTCGGCTTGGTCGCAGGCAGCTTTGAGGGCCATGATCACCTGGGTGCGAGTGCGGCGAATAACGAGTTGGGTCGGTTGCGTCCAGTAGCGCACGATGAAATTGATGGAGCTGTCGCCAAACTCGGTGATATCCACTTCGATCGCCGGTTCATCCAGGACCGCCGCCACCGTTGCGGTCGCTCTGTGCAGCACCTCACGGGCCTGGGGAAGCGGCGTGTTGTAGTCCAGACCGATGACTAGATCCGTGCGGCGCTTGGAGTCTTCCGTCAGTACTTCGATCGGATTTGTAAATACTAACGAATTAGGAATCACAATATTTTCGTTGTTATAGGTGCGGATTTTGGTGGCGCGAATATTGATGTCGTCAACCGTGCCTTCATAGTCGTTGACAATAATTTGGTCCCCTACCTGAAACGGTTGATTTAGCAGCAGTAAAATGCCCGCTAAAAAGTTTTTGAAAATGTCTTGAAAGGCGAAGCCAACGGCAACTGAGCTGAGTCCTAACAGGGCGATGATGTCGCCCAATCCCAGATCAGGAAATAGCAGAATGCAGACCAGCAAGACGCCGCCCGCCCAAATACCGACGGTTGCTGCCTGCACGGCGAGGAGTTGGAGGGAAAAGTTGTCGGTAAACCGCTCGACCACAACCCGCGTGAATCGTCGGATGGGTTTGATGGTATAGGGAATCAGGCAAATAATAATGAGGGCCGTGACTAAAGCAGGGACAAACTCGATCGCCCCACCGACCAGTTCGAGTAGGCTATTTTTGACGGTTTCTAAAAGCGCAGACATTGAGTAGATAAATACAGAACAATTGAAGAATGTCACTAGTTTTATCTATTAACAAATGTAAATGACATCCATCTAAAGTTAGGAAATTGGCCGCGTCGGCCATGTCTGGGTCATGATGTGGCTGGGAGGGACGCCAACTGAGCGATCGCTGTTCACCGACAAGCAATCCGTCGTCGTCGGGGCGCAAACTTCTTAGAATAGAGAGCGACCCGAAAACCTGGATACCACTGTGACGGTTATTCCGCTAGCCACGACCGCTGACCCGATGGATTTGCTCACCGAGGCGATCGCGTCCCTCGACCTGCCCGCTGATTGGGTGGGCATTCGCGCCACGCGGGAAGAAAGCGTGTCGCGATCGCAGCGCGACGGTAAGCCCGAAGGCAATCGGCGATCGCTGCAACAGGGGGCCATGGTCGAGGTGCTGGTGAACGGGCAAATAGGCTACGCCGCCACTAATCGCCTCACTGTCGCTGGACTGCGGCAAGCGGCTGAGCTCGCCTGCCAACAGGCCCAAGCTGCCGCCCCCTGGCGCATCCATGCCTTTTCGCCCGAGATTCGCCCCAAGGTGTTAGGCCTCTACCAGACCTTTGCCGAAAAGCCCTTGAAAACGCTGACCACGGGCCACGCCCACGAACTGCTGTCCCGCATCTGTCAGGGTCTTAAAGTCTCTGACCAGATTGTGCAAGCCAGCGCCAGCATCAGCGCCAAAGAAGTCGATACCTGGCTGGTGAGCAGCAGCGGTACTCAAGTCCACCAAAAGTTTTCCTTCTTCACCCCCAGCTTTAGCGCCACCGCGCAAGCTGGCCCCATCGTGCAGACCCGCACTAACAACGGTCGCGGCCATGCCTACCAGGCGGGGTGGGAGTTTTTGGAGGTGGGGGATGAGCTGTGGGCCTCGGTACAGCGCATTGGCGAGCAGGCGGTGGAACTGCTGACCGCACCGGAATGTCCTGACATGACCACGACCCTGGTGCTCGCGCCCGACCAGATGATGCTGCAAATTCACGAGAGTATCGGCCATCCCCTAGAGCTAGACCGGATTTTGGGCGATGAGCGCAACTATGCCGGTGGCAGCTTTGTGAAACCGGAGGATTTCGGCCATTTGCAGTACGGTTCTGAGTTGCTGAATGTCACTTTTGACCCGACGGTGGAGCAAGAGTTCGCCAGCTATGCTTTCGACGACACTGGGGCGGTGGCGGAACGGCAATACCTGATTCACAATGGCGTCCTCCAGCGGGGCCTGGGCAGCCACGAAAGTCAGGCGCGGCTGGGGGTGCCCGGTGTGGCCTGCGCCCGTGCCACCAACTGGGATCGTCCCCCCATCGATCGCATGGCGAATATCAACGTGGAACCGGGCGATCGCAGCTTTGGGCAAATCATCGGTTCGATCGCAGACGGAGTGTACATGGAAGCGAATCGCTCCTGGTCCATCGATGACCAGCGGTTCAAATTCCAGTTTGGCTGCGAGTATGCCCAGCGCATCCGCGATGGCAAACTGGCGGAAACGGTGCGCAACCCTAACTATCGCGCCACGACCTCCCAGTTTTGGCGAAGTTTGTCCCAGGTGGGCGATCGCAGCACCTGGCAGGTATTCGGCACCCCCTTCTGTGGCAAAGGGGAACCCAACCAGATCATTCGGGTGGGGCATGGTGCGCCCGTGTGCGCCTTTAACAACATCGAAGTGTTTGGAGGGGCGGGCTAATGCAAACTTGGGAAACGACCTTTAACCAACTGATGGATGCCCTGATGCCCCAGCTCACCGCAGGGGAAACGCTGGCGGTCAGTTTAGTTGCGGAGGAGAGCGAGTTCACCCGCTTTAACCACGCCAAAGTGCGCCAGACCGGCAGCATCGAAAACGGCTCCATGTCAATAACGCTGATGGGCAACGGGCGATCGACCACCGAGTCCATCACCTTTACCGGCGAAAAAGCGGCGGACTGGCCGCTGCTGCAAACCGCCCTGCAAACCCTGCGAGAGGAATTGCCCCAACTGCCGGAAGATACATACCTGGTGCTCCCCGAGGGCGATGATCATAGCCGGGAAGTCTATGACGGCGAGTTACTGGCAATGGATGCGATCGCCCCCACCCTGCTGCCCCAACTGGCGGGACTAGATGCCGTCGGTCTGTATGCCGGGGGGCGCTGTGTGCGGGCCTATGCCGACTCTGCCGGTCAGCGCCACTGGTTCGAGACGGAGACTTTCACCCTCGACTATTCCCTCTTCACCGAATCGGGGCAGGCAGTGAAAGGCACCTACGCCGGACGCCATTGGGACAACGCCGCTTACGCCGACAACCTCGCCGCCGCCCAAACCCTGCTGGAGCAGATGTCCCAAACGCCCAAACCGCTGGAACGCGGCCAGTATCGCACCTACTTTGCGCCCGCCGCTGTCGCTGACTTAATGAGTATGCTCTCCTGGGGCGGCATCGGCGAAGCGTCCATTCGGCGGGGCGGCAGTGCGCTGGGGCCATTGCAGCGGGGTGAAAAATTTCTGTCAGACAAAATTCACCTGGCGGAGGACTTTTCCCAGGGGCAGGTGCCCCGCTTTAATCAATATGGGGAACTCGCGCCCCTCACCATGCCGCTGATCGCGGGAGGCCAGTTAAAAAACACCCTGGTCAGCGCCCGCACTGCCAAGGAATACGGTATTCCCTCTACCTTTGCTGAGGGCGGCGAATACCTGCGATCGCCCACCCTTGCCCCCGGTAACCTCGCCGAAGCCGATATTCTCGCGGCGCTAGACACAGGGCTATATGTGTCGAACCTACACTATTTGAATTGGAGCGATCGCCCCAACGGGCGCATCACCGGCATGACTCGCTACGCCTGCTTCTGGGTCGAAAATGGCCAACTCGTTGCCCCCATTGAGAACCTACGGTTTGATGAGAGCCTCTACAATTTCTGGGGAGCCAACCTGATCGACTTGACCCAGGAGGTCAAATTCATCCCTGAGGTCGGCAGCTACGGCTTCCGCGACCTCGGCGGCACCCTCGTACCGGGCATGCTGGTCGAAAGTTTTGCGTATACGCTTTGACGCAACCAATTGCTGAAATTGATCGCGATCTCATTCAAATCGAGTCCACCCAATCTCTGCTCAGGTGAGCGATCTGCTAAAGCCAGCCAACGCCCCCAGCACTAGAGCACCGGGACAGTATGGCGAAAAACCCGGTTTCTTCGTCGCTGCTCTAACGGCATCACTGGCCTTCTGGACAAGAAACCGGGTTTCTGTACCGATGCTCTAGCAGGTTCTTTTTTCCGCAAAGCTTTAGCCAGTAAGGATTTCCCGCAAACCCGCTACGAGTTGTGATTGAGTTAAAACAACTGAACTTTTGTCGTCTACATTCTGAGCTTGGCTGCTGAACGTCAATTTATTACCCACCACCTCCCGATTGATCCAACACCCTTTAGCTGCTACCGACAGTTGAGCAAAGATTATGAGGTTTTACTTGAAATCAGTAATGCGCTTATGGACTTTGCCATGATGCGGATTATGATATGCCGCTTAGCCTCATTTGATACCTCTGTTGGATTCTCAAACATCCTCTCAACATTGAAGCCGTTAGGGAGCGGTGTGTTATGTCGGTTGCCAGCGATTTATGACCGTTCATTCCAACTTAACCGTCTGAAGATTTGCCTCTATTGTGCAGGATTAACTTAAACTAAGCTTTACACAAAATTAATTTTACTTGTACCGACTCTTAAGTCCCTTGTTTAAAGATTATTGAGAGCTTAGTCGTGTCAAAACAGGTATGGACATCTAGACCTATTTTTCCTCGCTGTGCGGGGATTGCAACGAACATGGCAAAGGAGTAGGATTCAGCTATCTTGGGAGCAACATGCGACCAGAAAAACAATTTTTTATGAACACCTCCTCCATACAGCCTGCTGTGTATGTCAACCAACTGTCCAAATCCTTTAAAGGTCAGTTAGCCCTGAAAGAGGTGACGTTTAAGGTTGACGTCGGGGAGAGAATTGCGTTAGTTGGCGCATCTGGGTCAGGTAAATCAACACTTTTACGTAACATCAATGGTTTGCAATTAGCGGACCAAGGGGTGGTTGAAATCTTCGGCAGTCCCCTGCAAGCTGACGGCAAACTCCATTCTAAAACTCGTCAATTGCGAAGTCGCATTGGCTTTATTTTCCAGCAGTTTAATCTGGTGAATCGCCTGACGGTTCTAGAAAACGTGATGGTGGGAAATTTGTCTAAGCTTTCACTGGGGCGCTCCCTTTTTCACTACTTTTCCAAAGCAGAAAAGTTGCAGGCTCTCTCAGCTTTAGAGCGGGTCGGTATTTTAGAGCAGGCCTATAAGCGGGCGTCGGCGCTGTCAGGGGGGCAGCAGCAGCGGGTGGCGATCGCCCGGTGTTTAATGCAAGGAGCGCAAATAATTTTGGCGGATGAGCCGATCGCCTCTCTCGATCCAGAGTCAGCTCGGAAGGTCATGGAACTGCTCACTCGATTAAACGAAGACGAGGGTATTACCGTCATCACCTCCTTGCACCAGGTCCAGATGGTACGTCGATATTTTGATCGCGCCGTGGCGTTACGAGATGGCACCGTACGGTTTGATGGGGCAACTCAAGACCTGAACGACCGTCGACTCAGCGAGATTTATGGCTCGGCTGCCGAAGAACTGGTGATGAGTGGTCATGCTGAAGTTTTCACCGCCTCGCAAGTATAGCTGTCACCCCACCGCTGGTGAATGGGAGCTCGTCGCTTAGCTCTGACGCTAGATCGGTGGCTGAAGTCTTTGCTGCTACTTAAGGGTAGCCGTGGGTCCACGGCTGGTGAGGCGGGCTCATCATTTACCTCCACGGCTGGATTAGTGTTTGTGGGTTTGTTTTTTCGGTCCATATTCAATGTGAGGGTTTTTCATGAAAACTTCTGTTTTAACGAATTGGTCTGCACGTCTAGCTTTTGCGTTTGCCGGGACGGCGCTGATTGCAAGCTGTAGCGGTGCGCCCACCAATACTGACGCGGCGGACGCGGGCGCTGGTGAAGCGGCGGCTGATGCTACTGCTGCTGAAGGTGAAGTTTGTGCTCCCGAAATTGCCGAAATTGACTTTGGGATCATTTCCACCGAGTCCCAGGAAAACCTGCAAGAACTGTGGGAGCCCTTCCTCGCTACTATGTCAGAAGAGATGGGCCGCCCGGTGAATGGCTTTTACGCCACTGACTATGCCGGTGTGATTGAGGCCATGGGTGCGGGCAAAATTCAAATTGCCTGGTATGGCGGCAAGTCCTATATCGAAGCGGCCAAGCGGTCTGGGGCGGAAGCCTTTGCGCAAACCGTGGCCAGTGATGGGAGTAAAGGTTATTACGCCCACCTGATCACGAATAAGGAAAACCCCATCGTTTCAGAAATTGATCTGGAAGCGGGGAATGGGGACCAATTCGTGATCGACAACGCCGCGGATCTGACCTTTGCCTTCAATGACCCCAACTCGACTTCTGGCTATCTGGTGCCTAGTTATTACGTGTTCGCCCAAAACGGTGTGAATCCTCAAGATGCTTTTAGTGAGCTAGTCTTTTCGGGTAGCCACGAAGCGACCGCTCAGGCGGTGGCTAACAACCAGGTCGATGTTGCGACCAACAATAGCGAGTCGATGGCCCGGCTCCAAGAAACCGATCCCGAAGCTTTTGAGCAGGTTCAAATCATTTGGACTTCACCGTTGATTCCCGGCGATCCGATCGCGTATAAGTCAGATCTGCCCGACTGCTTAAAGGCAGAGTTCGAAGACTTTTTTCATAACTTCGACGACGAAACCGTGTTGGGTCCGCTCGACTGGGCGGGCTTTGATCCCGCTGGGGATACTGATTGGAACACCGTTCGGGAACTCGATTTCGCCCAGAAAATGGAAGAGGTGAAAAACGATACCGCTCTTAGTGAAGCCGATAAGACGGCTCAACTCGAAGAGTTGGAAAAGCAACTGGCTGAACTGGAGTAAGGCTCTGATCCCCGTTGCCCGCTACGCCATAGGGGCCGCTGTCGGCCCCTGTAGCGTCTCTACTGTTTGAAGTTCCGTAATTGATTGTTTACCATGCAAGAGACTCCACGCCTACACTCCCCTGAGACGGCCTACTCCCCAGCAGTTCAGCAAGTCCTGGCGCAAGAAAAGCCCGTTTGGACGATTTGGAGCATTGGGGGGCTGATGCTCGCGATCGCGGTGCTGATTTACGCCGGTATTTTGAGCGATTTGAGTTTCGTGGAACTCTTTGAGGGCATCGGGGCCATGTTTAATCTAGTGGTCAAGTTCTTTCCCCCTGACTTCACGCGCTGGTGGAGCTATTTTCAGGCGACGATTGAAACCATTGCCATGGGCATTTGGGGGACTTTGTTGGCTGTGATTGTAGCGATTCCCCTCTCGATTTTGGCGTCAGAAAATGTCTGCCCCAACTGGATTGTGTTTCCCGTTCGCCGACTCCTAGATGCCATGCGGGCGATTAACGAACTGGTATTTGCCCTCATCTTTATCGTGGCGGTGGGCCTGGGACCGTTTGCGGGGGTGCTGGCGTTGTTTGTCCATACGGCGGGCACCCTGGGCAAGCTCTTTTCGGAGGCGATCGAGGCGATCGAACCTGGTCCTGTCGAGGGCATTCGGGCCACGGGATCGAGCAAAATTCAGGAAGTCATTTTTGGGATCATTCCGCAGGTGATTCCGCTCTGGACGTCGTTTACGTTGTATCGGTTTGAGTCGAATGTGCGATCGGCCTCAGTCCTTGGCATTGTCGGAGCGGGGGGGATCGGTGTCACCCTCTATCAAAACTTCCGCGCCTTCAACTATCAGAATGTGTGCGCCATCCTCATTATTCTGGTGGTGACGGTTGGCGTCATTGATACCATCTCCGCCCGGATTCGCAACCGTCTGGTCTAAGCCCAAGTTTCGGAAACTGGACGCACATCCATTTTTGAGAGCTTCTCCCCCCCTTAAAGCCGTTCGGGCATACACTTCGCGTCAGCGTAGGGGGGGCAAAGAGGGCCAGGATGTGAGGAGCCCTTTAACCAAGGGGGCGGCGATCGCGGGGAATCCTCGATTTGTAGCGCGACTTGGCCGCATTGGTGTGAGCCCATTTGGGAGAGTTATCGTCAGACAAGCAAGGAGTGTATTTGGAAACGTCTAGACAAATTTGCAGGGGCGGGCTAGGCTACGGCTTCGGTGATGCAGTTTGACCAGGGGGAGGGCTTGGACATGGCAGAACAGGTGTATACCAACTATCGGTTGCAGTTGCCCGAGGGGGAGAGCCTCGGTACGCTGGTGGTGCGGGATGGGTGCATTGCGGACGTGCAGCCGGGCGTCGTACCCCAGGGGCACGACGGTCAGGGGCAATACCTGATGCCGGGATTGGTGGAACTGCATACGGATAATTTTGAGCAGCGGCTGTCTCCTCGACCCAAGGTGCGGTGGCCGATCGCGATGGCGGCGGTCTACCACGATCGCGATCTGGCGGCGGCGGGCATTACGACGGTGTGTGATGCGATCGCCGTGGGTGACATTACCCCCACTTCTATGCGCATGACTCAGTTCGACCCAATGATTCAAGCCATTGATCAGGGACGACAGGCCGGTCGGCTCGTGGTCGATCACTATTTGCATCTGCGCTGCGAATTGGGCTATGACCGGGTGCATGAGGTCACGGCGACCTATGCCGATCATCCTCTGCTGTTGCTGATTTCCCTGATGGACCATACACCGGGGCAGCGGCAGTTTGTGCAAATCGATAAGTACAAGGAGTATTACCAGGGCAAGCACGGCGTTACCGATGATGAGATGGAAAATTTCATCCGCGATCGCATCACCGCTCAGCAGCGCCACGCCCATGAAAATCGTCAGCAACTAGTGGAACTGGCGCGATCGCACCAAATTTGTTTGGCGAGCCACGATGACGCCACGCCTGAGCATGTGCAAACCGCCGTGGCCGAAGGGGCGCACATTGCCGAATTTCCCACCACGCTGGATGCCGCCAAAGCCGCCCAGGCCCACGGCTTGCAGGTGATGATGGGGGCTCCCAACTTGATATTGGGCGGTTCGCACTCGGGCAATGTCGCCGCCATGGAGTTGATCGAACATGACCTGGTGGACGTTATTTCCTCTGATTACGTGCCCCAAAGCCTTGTCCAGGCGATGTTTTTGATTGCCGAACAGCAGGCAAAACCGCTCTACGAAGTCGTCCCCCTGTTTACCCTCAATCCGGCCCAGGCAGTCGGACTGGCGGACGACCGCGGCAGTTTAGCAGTGGGCAAGCGCGCCGACTTTATTACGCTGCACCATGACGGTGTGGCTCCCCGGCTAACGGCTGTCTTTAGCCAGGGCGATCGCATTGCTTAGGAATGCCAATTCAACAGGTTTGAACAGCCGAGACGTTCAGGAGTGCGGCTGGCGAGGTCGCGTCGCCTCAGGTCACGGTTGCTAGCCAGGACGTTGTTGGCTGGCTTCTAGCTGAGATCGCAGCATTTCCCAATCAGTGGCAGGGGCCTTACAGTACAACCCTTCGCAGATTAGGCCGACCGTGCCCGCTGGCAAGTCCTCATCGCCTTGAATGACGGCGGTGGGAGTGTATTGGGAGACGAGCCCAGCCGCTTTATCGGGGGCCACTGTGACCAGGGTGGCATGGCGAAACCAGTCCAGGGCGGTAAAGAGGGAGGGACAGGCGCGAGGAATTTGGGCCATGACTACCCCAAAGGCTTGCAGACTTTTCTCCGCTCGATCTAGGTAGTTGAGGTCTGTCGTCAGCAGGGAAAGCTGCACCAGATTGGCGATCGCGATGCCGTTAGCGGCAGGCACGGCGTTGTCTTGGTAAGTCCGCTCGCGCACCAGCAGGCGATCGCTGGCATCGGAAGCGGTGTTGTAATAGCCCGCCAGGTCGTTGCTCCATAACCAGTTGTCAAACTCCGCCTGGACGGCGATCGCTTTTTGGAGCCAGTCCACCTCGTCATCTTGCGGCCATTGCCAGTGGGCTTGATGCAGGTCAAGCAGCGCTTTGATCAGCAGGGCATAATCTTCCGACTGTGCCCGCACCGACGGCTGCCCTTCATAGTTGAGGCGGTGCAGTCGGCCCTCGACCCACTGCTGCTGCAAGCAAAATTTTGCGGCCCGAGCGGCCATGTCATAAGCTTCGCGATCGCCCATCACCGCTGCGACCCGCGCCAGCCCCGAAATCATCAGACTGTTCCAGGCAACGATCATTTTCGTGTCCGTCACAGCGGGAATGCGCCCGGCCCAGTCGTGACTTTTCGCTTCCTGATTATTGCGAGCCGGAGGAAAGGTCGTAAGCGCGGCACTGCGATCGCCATAGCGCCGCTGAAACAACTCCTCCAGGGCTGATTCCGTCGTCTCACTGAGGGGACCCGAAGTTCGGCGCTGCAGCACATTCTGGCCCTCAAAGTTACCCGCCACCGAAAAGGTGAAATCCTCGCCCAGGGCATTCAGAGCAACTTCGGCAAGAGCCTCCCGGAGTTCTGCATAGGTCCACACGTAGAATGCGCCTTCTTCGGGCTCTGCCGCTGTTGCCGTCGGAAAGCTATCGGCATCCTGCGCGGCGTAGAAATACCCTGCCGGGGCGGTCATCTCCCGCTGCAGCCAAGATTTGGTGAGGGCGATCGCCCGCAGAAAAGCCGGTTCGTGCACGCCCAAGCTCCACAACTCCGCCAAATATTCCACAATCTGGCCGTTGTCGTAGAGCATTTTTTCGAAATGGGGCACCGTCCAGGTAGGGTCGACCGTGTAGCGATGAAAGCCCCCCGCGACATGGTCAAAGATGCCGCCCAGAGCCAGATCGAGCCCCCGCTGCTCACACACCTCTACACTGTCGGGTTGCGTTTCGCCGACGATGTCAAACCGTCCCCCCCGCAGGGCGGCCAGCGCATAGGGGATCATCGGAAACCGGGTGCCGTCATCCGTCGGGGCTAAGACACGCGCACACAGCCCCACCCCCCGTTCTAAAATTTCCTGACTTAAATCCTGACTAGCGGGCAGCGCTGCCGACTGCTGCAGATTTTTGAGAATTTCAGCCTTGACGGCCCCCAATTTCTCAGTTTCCGTGTCGAAATATTGCCTCAGGGCTTGCAGCACTTGCAAAAAACCGGGACGACCGTACTTCGCCTCGACCGGAAAATAGGTGCCGCCATAAAAGGGCACTAAATCCTCCGGGGACAAAAAGATATTCAACGGCCAGCCCCCCTGACCCACCATCATTTGCAACGCCTGCATGTAGATGCTGTCGATGTCGGGGCGCTCTTCGCGATCGACCTTGATGGGTAAAAAGTGGGTGTTCAGATAATTAGCGATCGCGGCATCGGAAAACGCTTCCCCTTCCATAACAGTGCACCAGTGGCAGCTCGAATAGCCAATGGAAAGAAAAATCGGTTTACCGTCCCGACGGGCTGTTTCTAGCGCTTCATCGCACCAGGGCCACCAGTCGACGGGATTGTCTGCATGTTTGCGCAGATAGAGACTCTGAGCGTGAGCAAGGCGATTAGGCATACAACAGTGTTGGGCGCATCCCTCACAATCTAGCGTCTAAACACAGCCATCGGGCCAGGTTACTGCGGGAAATTGGCCCGCCCGATACTGTACGACTTTGCCTGCGCCATCGGTTTCAAACACCAGACGATACAGCGCGAGTTCCGGATCTTGGGGCACGAACGTCAAAAACTCTCCTTGGGTATAGGGGTTGGGGGTCATCTCCAGTTGTCCGGCATAGAGGGCTTCTAACTCCTTCGTGGTGGAGCCGATCTTCGCCCCGCTCACTGTGGCCAGAGAACTCCCCGGCCAAACGTCAATCCGAATCACGCGGTTATCGACCACCATCAGCCCCAGGGCCTGCGACACCGCATCGGGTTGATAGTAGGCACAGTCGCCGCCGATATTGCTACCAATGGGCACCAGCGGCAAACCCAGCGCATCGGTCGCTGCTTCCAGGGTCATCCCAATTTGCAGAGGGCCGATGCCCGTCAGGCGCACTTCCGCGTCCTTAAAGACCGATTCTTCGACTAGAATATCGGGGTTGCTTGCGGCGATCGCCCGTTCCATACTAGGGAAGTAAACCAGGGATTTAGCGACGAACCCGAGGGGCTGCAGGGAATTCAGCAGCTGCGTCTGGCTCAAGGCAACGGTTCGGGAGGTATTTGATTTGGTGGGCTCAACCGGACTGGTCGCAGTGGAATGATGACTCATTGTGAGTCCTGTCACCACCAAGCTCAACAGTGCCGCTGAACCAATTAAGGAAACTTTGTTCATAAGGCTTTCGACACAACAAGCAATTTACATCTACAGAAAAGGAACACTAGATTCTTTTAACCGATCAGCCTCACTTTTGTCAGTTAAATTCAGTAATTTCCGCAGAAATATCTGCAAAATTCCTCTCCCGATGTCAAGTTTTAATCCCTAAACGTGCCCTACTTTTCCCGTTCTCATCATCCCATGCCTCGGCGTCCTCGCCCCAAAAGTGACGGACTGGTATTGTGGGTTGCCTTGGGCACCCTGGCCGGCGGTATGGCTGGCTGGCTAGTCGCGAGCGGCTTCTCTCCCCTCGGGGGCAATCTATCTGGCCCCTCTGCTCCCCTGGGGGCCGTTCAGTCACCCGGTCTCACTGAGGGGACCGGCCTTGATGCAGAATCAATGAATGCTGCGGCTCCTTCGGAGGCAATGCCCTTGGTCGTGCCTGACCCGAAAATTCCCGATAGTGCCAGTCTCAATCAACCGGAGCCCCTGCGATCGCCGTTAGCCTTTGTGGATGTCGGGGAGAATTATTGGGCCAAGCCCTACATTGATGCCTTGACGGCCCGTGGGGTGCTTACGGGTTTACCCGATGGCACCTTTGCGCCCGATCGCCCCCTGAGCCGAGCCGAACTCGCGACCCAGATCGCCAATGCATTTGCCATGACCCCGCAGGACTCGTCCCCATCCTTTGCCGACCTCCCAGCCGATTATTGGGCCACTGAGACGATTCAAGCAGCCGTCGCGATGGGATTTATGAGCGGGTATCCCGACGGGGAGTTTCGCCCAACGCAAAATGTGTCGCGGTTGCAGGTGCTGGTCGCCTTAGCGGCAGGCCTCTCACTGCCAGAAACGACCGTATCGCAACAGCAACTCCAGCAATATGCCGATTGGCAAACGATTCCGACTTGGGCGCGGCAGCCGGTGGGAGCTGCTCTTGAGGCGGGCATCATTCGCCCCGGTGCCGATACTGAGCAGCGCTTGCGGCCCAATGATCCGGCGACACGGGCAGAAGTGGCGACCCTGATTTATGCGGCCCTGGTTTATTTGGGCAACGTGGAAGCTCTACCGTAGGAAATTCGAGCCAGGCTGGCGACGGTGAATAGTCAAAAGCCTGACTCAACTAGCTGCTGAGTCAGGCTTTTATGACATATAGGGGAAGCCTTGAGTCGCTAGCTGGTGAAGCCCGGTAAGCTCACCCCGCCCCCCGAAAAGCTGGGTAGATCAAGCTGCTGCGATCGCCGAGTACGCACCGCTAAGCGATAGCTCACGCTTTGCAACTCTGCCTGTAAGCGGCGATTTTCGCCCTGCAGATGCTTGACCTTGTCACGAACGGTCCCCATGCGCTCGTCAAATTTTTGACGATACACCTTGGGTAGCTCTTGGACGACTTGCTCCAGCATGCGAGTGCGATCGGTCAGTTCTTGCACGGTCTGGCGCAGCTGGACGGTTTCTGTATTGCGCTCTTCGAGCTGACCTTGATAAAAGGTGACTTGCTGCTCCACGCTTTGCAGCTGTTCGCGCAGCGCCCGCACTTCAGCTTGTTGTTGCTCTGACGATTCGGTCGTTGTCGGCATCACACCGGCATTGCCTTTCACCAGGCGAAACAACTCTCGTGAAAGTTGCTGCACCAGTTCGTCACGCATTTGCAACTCTTCTCGCAGGCGAGTTACTTCAGCTTGCTGTGTGGAGTATGAGGAATTCATTACTTGCGTCACACCACTAACCCTTAGTCCAAAAATCTTCAGAAGCGTTCGACTCGCAGCCTGTACACCTGATGAGTATAGGTCCGAAATGGGTTTTTGAAACAGTGCAATGGGTCTTAAAGCGATCGCTAAAACCGCAAACACAGGCCTAAAAAAGACTCAAAACCACGATCTCGGCTCAATTTGCTGCCACTTTAACACCTCATTCCAAAAATGCAACGAAATTCATACAAATCAATTATGGGCACAGTGACAGTGTGCTGTAGAAGATTGAAGACTGGCCCATACGCGATCGCGATTCGCCAGCCTAACGGTGCGTCGCTGCCGCCCGTCATCGCCGTCCAACCGTGGCCCCAACCGCAATCAGCAGGCTCAAAACGAACAAATCTTTGCAACTGCTCAACACGACTGAGACGGCTGCAAAGATTTGAACCAAACTTGGAGGGAGGGCGACGCGATCGCGGGAAACTAAGCGGCTCCCGGCGGGGGCGCAGACGGAGACACTCCCACATTTTCCGCAGCGGGCAGGCTGTCACCTTCAGCGAAGTCTTCGGTCAGGGGTTGATTGAGGGTCAGGTAGCGAATCACGTTTTCACTCAGACGCATGGCCCGTTCCATCGGCGCAACGACATGCCCAGGGCCTTGATAATTCATCTGAATGTAAATGCCCTCGCGATGGTTTTGAATTTCGTAGGCTAACCGCCGCTTACCCCGGTGTTGCGTTTCCAAAATATTCGCCCCCTGCTCTTGCAAAATCTCCTGATAGCGGGCGATTTCAGCATCTACGACCTCGTCCATAATGTCGGGCCGCAGAATGTACATCGTTTCGTACATCATTTTTTTCATGCAAAGTCTCCTTGTGGACAAATGGCCTTTCCCGGTATAAATGGCCTCAGGCAACTTTCTTGAGGATAAGTTCGCTGAGTCACCGGCCAAAAGGCAAGGATTTACAATCATACCAGTATTTGAAGGAATCCATGGCGCAACGGTACGTTCGAGTTCAATCGCAGGCAGGGCCACTGCATTATGGCTTGCTGCAATCTGACCGCAGTGTGCGGGTGCTAGATGCGCCGCCCTGGCTACAAGGAGAGGTCACGGATGCCGTTTTAGAGGCTGATAGCTATAAGCTATTGGCTCCCTGCGCGCCGTCCAAAATTATTGCGGTGGGCAAAAATTACGCGAAGCATGCAGCGGAAATGGGAGGCGAACTCCCCGAGGAACCCTTGCTGTTTATGAAGCCCTCGACGGCGGTCATCGCCACTCAGTCGCCGATTTTGTACCCGCCGCAGTCGCAGCGGGTGGATTATGAGGGGGAGCTGGCGCTGGTCATTGGCGATCGCTGCCTTGACTGCAACGAAGACATGGCCCAGGACAAGATCTGGGGCTACACCATCGCCAATGATGTGACGGCGCGCGATTTGCAGGCCCGCGATCGCCAGTGGATTCGGGCGAAGGGGTTTGATACGTTTTGTCCCCTCGGTCCGTGGATCGTCCGCGAACTCAATCCGGAGGCCAAGCTGCAAACGTTTTTGAATGAAAATCCTGAGCCGGTGCAGAGCGGAGAAATCAGCGACATGGTGTTTTCGCCGGAGATGCTGGTGGCCTACATCAGTCAGGTGATGACGCTGTTGCCGGGGGATGTGGTGCTGACGGGGACGCCCGCCGGGGTGGGGCCACTCGCCATCGGCGATCGCATCCGAGTGGAAATTGAGGGCATTGGTTCGCTGGAAAACACCGTCCAAGCTCGCCCCGTGCCCTCTCAGTTGCTCTCAATAGACTCGATGGACTCCCAGGGGACCATGGATTCGATGGAGTCTCAAAGTTGGTAAGCGGGGCGTTCGGGCGGCACAAGGCGACGTGGTTGGAGGGGGGGCGATCGCGCTCAGGCCGTTGCTCAGAACGAGGTGCGTGACCATCTAGACAACAAAGCCGGACTTGCATAGCAAAGTCCGGCTAGACAATCGTTGATTTGACTTGACGTCATCTCCGCCGCCCTAACGCACCTGCATGTAAACGGCCTCAGACAGGGTGGGGATTTCCGCATACTCACCCCGAATCGTTTGCACGAGGGAGTAAGCGATCGCGCCCAAAATACCGAGCAGCACCACGTTCAAAATCGTGTCGACAAACAGCCCGGTGCCCAACGTCGGCACCAGCACTAAGTCGAGAATGATTTGCCCCAAAATCAACAGAATATCGAGCAGAATCGCCTGCATCGTGTTGAAGCGAATGAAGTGGCTGATGTTGGTGTTACGCACCACCAGCGTCAGCAACAGAATGAATACAATCAAGCCTGCAAAGGGGAAGCTTGTATAAATGCGGATCAGCGGCATCAGCGGCACGAGAATGATGCCCAGTGCCGGAAACTGTGAAAATAAGCCAATGCCTGAGCGCACGGCAAAGGACATGCCTAGCATCGAAACTTCCATCAGGGGAAGCAGATAAGGTAAGCAGGCAAAAAATCGGTCTTGTGCTGTTGTGGTGCCACGCCAAGTCATTGAGAGCGCTGAGCCTCCGCGAACTTTTCAGAACACTATATATGCTAACTGAGAATTCGTTGGAGGATGGTGTCGCTTCAGACTTTCTCTCGATCTCCAGGGGGCTGAACTAGCCTAACATCAACCAATATCAGCAATTTTGAAGCCCATCTGACACTCATATTGCGGGGGTTGCCCTTCTTGCAAATTGGTCAAAGAACGACCACACGACAGACGACCATGGTGAAACCGGGGTTGTCCTTGTTGGTCAGCCATCAGGCAAGTTTGGCAAATAGCAGTGGGAGCGAGGAGTTGATCTTTCATCATGACAACCAACATCTGCATTACCTCCCAGATCTTATTTAAGTTGGGTTTCATATGGCTTTATTTTAGGTCAGGGATCCCCGTAAGATGTGTGCAAAAATACACACCTTAATGGGATCCGGCGATCGCCGGGAATTTTTTAGACCGTCATGGCTGTACTGGTTAGCTCAAGGATGGCAGGCCGTAGGGCAAAGGTGGAAGGGCCAGCTTACGGTTGGGTGGCTAACCACCGAGCAAAATCTTGAGCCCGAGCAATCCGGATGCCCCCTTCGCCGATATAAGCCACTTCCGGCAGATACTCAACCGGGGGCGTTTCGGGCGGGCGTGCCACCTTGTCCGCAATCCGCAACTGGGTGGGTTCCATGTGGAGGGCCATGATGCGGCAGTGGGCATTGCCCTTAGACCCCGCATGGGCCAGGCCTTTGAGGCGACCCCATACCAAGATATCCCCTTCCGCCACCAGACTGCCGCCGGGGTTGACATCCCCCAAAATCACAACCGTCCCCCCATGGCGAATTTCCATGCCGGAGCGAATGGTGCTCTGCAAATACAGGGGCTCGTCGAGGGGCGTGCCAGGCTGGGGCGGGGCCGGGCTGAGATGAGTGACGGAAGTCTGTTGCTCAACGGAATACCCAGCAGTCGCGGCCGCCACAGCCGTTTGGCGGCGACTCGTAAACACCCGCTTCAGGTTCAGGTCAGCGACGGTGAGCGCATCCGCGATGGACTGTAGTTGACGGGCATCCAGCAGGCGATCGCGGGCCACCAAATACACCGCCGTCTGCGGCTGCCAAAATCGTTCCCCCGCCGACAGACGATGCTTGAGCTGCTCCCACACTTCTTCCCAAGGGGACGTCGTCGCCTCGGCAGGTTCAGGCGGCAGCAACAAGAGCATTTTGCCCCCCTGCGTCTTAAAGCGCACTTGCCGGGTTGGGTCAGTTTCCCCAGTAGGGATGTCAGGCGTCACCTCAGGGAGGATGGGATCCGCATTGACGGGCGTAGAATCCAAGCTCATGACTGGCTGCAAAATAGGGAAGGGCGGGCTCGTCATGCCATCTTAGAACAGGATGTCTGGACTGTGTGGTCGGATCAGAAAGTTATTGTGGGCCGCCATTACAAGAGTAGGAACGCACCGTGATGGAGACCTGGAGTGCCTTACATGCTCATCTGCACCAAACCTTGAGATCGCGGCGGCTGGTGGGCGACAACGGTCCCTCTGCCCCGGCGACGGCGGCTCAGTTGTTGCCGAAGGGGGCGCATTTGCTGGTGGCGATTTCGGGGGGGCAAGATTCCCAGTGTCTTTTAAGGCTGCTGGTCGATTTGCAGCGTCAGTGGCACTGGCAGCTTCACACCATTCACTGCAACCACCGCTGGCGGGCAGACGCTGAGGCTAATGCAGACTTTGTGGCGCAAGGGGCGGCGGCCTGGGGCCTGCCCTGCCGGATTGCGGTGGCGGCAGACCCGCCCACCAGTGAAGCGGCGGCTCGTCAGTGGCGCTATGGGGTGTTTGCGCAGGTGGCGACCGAGTTGGGCTGCGGTCACGTGGTGACGGGGCACACCGCCAGCGATCGCGCCGAAACCCTGCTCTTCAACCTGGTGCGCGGCAGTGGTCTCGATGGGTTGTCAGCCCTCACCTGGCAGCGATCGCTCAGCCCCGCTCAGCCCTCCATTGCCCTGGTGCGCCCGTTGTTGAATGTGACCCGTGACCAGACCGGCACTTTTTGCCGCGACTTTCATATCCCCGTCTGGGAAGACGTGACCAATCGCGATCGCACCTATCGCCGCAATCGCCTCCGGCTCGACGTGTTGCCGTTACTGCGTCAGCACTTTAATCCCCAGGTCGATGCGACCCTGGCTCAAACAGCGGAAATTCTCGCGGCGGAGGTGGCTTATCTGAACGCCGAGGCAACTCGTCTTTACGCCGATTGTGTCGTAGCTGAGCGGCTGCAACGGCGATCGCTACAAACCGCCCCCCTAGCGCTACAGCGGCGGGTCATTCGGCAATGGTTGACCCACCATCTGCCCACCGCCCCCCAGTTCGACCATGTCGAAAAGGTGCTGGCCTTGCTCACAGCACCCAACCGCAGCCAAACCGACCCATTTCCCGGCGGGGCGATCGCCCTGGTCGATGACCCGTGGATTTCACTCCAATCCCAAACCCCATAAACCCTGACCGGCCACCCACCGACCCACCACCCTCACACCCAGCCACTCCACCACCCTCACACCCACCGACCCCGACAAATCCCCCCAGGTGCCCACCCTTGCCCGGTATACTGACGAGGGAGTTAAAGGAGCACCGAAGGTTTTGGGCGTTGATCTGCGCAGCTACGTATATATCGACAGTCTGCAACCGCAGCATGCTGCGTATATGGGAACGGTTTCCGTCGGCTTTTTGCCGTTACCCGGCGATTCATCCCTGTGGTTAGAGATTTCTCCCGGCATTGAAATTAACCGCCTGATGGACATTGCCCTTAAAGCTGCCGTGGTGCGCCCAGCGGTGTTGATGGTTGAGCGGCTCTATGGCAACTTAGAAATTCATGCCAGCAGCCAGGCTGAAGTGCACGCAGCAGGCCGAGCCATGCTCGATGCGCTGGGGGTCGATCGCCGCGATTGCCTACGGCCTCGGGTGATTTCGAGCCAAGTGATTCGCAATTTAGATCCCCATCATGTGCAACTGATTAACCGCAGCCGTCGCGGCAATATGATTGTGGCCGGGGAAACCCTGTATGTCTTTGAGGTGGAGCCTGCCGCCTATGCTTCCCTAGCGGCGAACGAAGCGGAAAAAGCCGCCCTGATCAATATTTTGCAAATTAATGCGGTGGGTAGCTTTGGTCGCCTGTATTTGGGCGGGGAAGAACGGGATATTTTGGCGGCGCAACAGGCCGTATTGTCCATCATGGAAAGCCTGCCGGGGCGCGATCTCGAAGATGTGCGGAACGAGTAGCTCCGAAGTGCCAGCCCTGCGCCGCAGGGGGCCATCGAGGCCAGTTAGACAGGGGATTAAGGGTGTTTTTTTCCGTCGCCCGATGCGGATCGCCCTTGCTTAACCAGGCTGGAAGTCGGATTCAACGCATCAATGGCTTCCCCCAAGGCGGCCGTTAGATCTTGGCGAGTTTGAGCATGATCGCGTTTTTCGGCCTCTAGGGCTTTTTGCAAGCGATCGCAGGTTTGCAGCGCTTTGACCAGTTCCTTGCGTAACCCTTCCACGGTTTGCAAATTGCTGCCATCCAGGTGATTCTCAAGTTCGGCAGCGATCGCATCAGTGTGGTGCGATCGTAATGTAGTCAATTCGGTGCGCAGAGTGGCCTCCGTGGCCCGGAGCGCTTCGACCTCGGCTCGCCGCTGCTTAGCCTCCGCATCATACAGTTTTCGCCAATTGGCCGCACTTTGAAAGGCCTGATCGCGCTCTTGACGAGCCGCCTCCAACTGCTGTTGCAGCGTGCGAATTTCGGTAAGCCAGCGGGTAATTTCTTGAGTCATGGGAGAAGGGGGCAAACACAACACGCTGAGGCCACCGGATGGCACCCCATGCTAAAACAGCAGAGCTTTGAGCGGACCTGGAGTCGGGAGGATAATCAGCACCAAGAGCGTGAGGGCAATTAACCCTAAGAGGTCCCGTTTGTCATCCAACTCACTCACATCGTTGAGCGCCGGTTCGTCAATCGCTGGAATGAAGAATAACAAAATCGCCCAAATGAACAATTCACTGTGTACAAAGGTGAGCCCCAACACCAAAAAGCGACACACCTGACCGATAATCGCGCCGTTGCGCTGACCATACATAGCATGCACGATGTGGCCGCCATCGAGCTGCCCGACGGGCATCAGGTTCAACGCCGTCACTACCAGTCCTAACGCGCCGGAGACCGCCACCGGATGCAGATGAATAGCATTATCGACACTGAGTTGGCTACCCAGGGCCAGTTTACTCAACAGCGACAGGGCAATCGAGGCTCCGGGGTCTAGGGCTTCAAAATTTAGCAGGCTGGCGGTCTCGGGAATCGGCACGATCTCAGAGTGGGCCAGCCCCCACAGGAGCAGCGGCACGGCGACGATCAGCCCCGCCAGAGGTCCCGCGATGCCCACGTCAAATAAGGCGCGACGGTTGGGGACGGGCGATCGCAACTGAATGAAGGCCCCAAAAGTGCCCAAGAAAAATGGCACTGGGATGAAATACGGCAGCGTGGCTTTCATGTTGTAGCGCCGCGCCGCGATGTAGTGCCCCGATTCGTGGACGCCCAAAATCAGCAGCAGCGACAGGGCGTAGGGCAACCCCTGCCAGAACAAATTGGGATCAGCCTGAAACGTCTCCTCGGTCATCCCCGCAATGAAAGCGCCAATAGCCGTTGTGGTAAACAGCGTGGCAATTAACAAGCCCAGGGCAATCCCTGGTCGGGCCAGCTTTTCAGGCCGGGCAGAATGAGCTTTTTGCCGTTCGGGATTGGGCACCAGGGCAAAAAACGGTTTGCCGTTCAGACCTTCCTGAAAGACGACCAAAAACCGTTTGCCGAAATGGGTCTCGATATTTTCGCGCACGGTGTTGTAGGCCACCGTCGGTGATGAGCGGAGTTGACCTTTACAGATCAGGGCCTGGGGCCGGTACTCAATATTTTGCAGATAGAAGACTGACCAGGGAAAGCAGTGTTGAATGGTGGCTTCTTCTTCTTTTTCTAACGGGGGGATGGTGGCTTTCTCGGCAGCGGCTTTGATCGCTTCGGCGGCGGTTTGCTGGGCAGTGGTTTGTTGCTGACCCGCTTTTTGGGGAATGCGCCCCCACTGAATCAACAGCCAATACAGCACCGGACAGACGATGAACAGACCCAGCAAAACCCCGATGGGAAACGGTTCTTCGGCGCGATCGCTCAAACTCCAAAAGGCGAGCACAAATGCTGGAATCATCATGACCAGCCACAGCATCCAAGTGGGCGTGCGCGTCAAATCAGCGACGCTCTTTTTCACCACGTAGTACGTAAAGATGCTAAGCAACAGCAATAAAATCAGCATGTGAAGAGGGTTCCTGCTTGTCTCACGTCAGGCAAGCCGTTACCAGATATTAGCGCCACTGAAGCTTGCAGAAATGAATCAACCAATCGTTCGTTCTCTTAATTCTACTGTGACCACATTCTACTGTGACCACGGATCAGCCCCAGCCTTTAGGATATCTCAACTGCTTGGATAGACGCACAATCAGCCGACAGCGGTAAACCCTCCAACTGCTCAACCTAGAGCGCGAGACGGATGAGCGGAAACTAACTCTGACTGAGCCCCAGAGATGAGCCCAGTATCCTCCCTAACCCCCTAGCAAATGGTGTCAGTCCCTATGCTACGGTAAACAACTGTTCAAGAAAAGATGCTGTGGAGAGAATTTCATCCGCTCTCCATAACATTATTGTGAGTTGATCGGTACTGAGATTTCATTTTGTCTGTCAAACCACCGCGTCCCATTCTCGAAGGGGTCTATGCCTTTCCGCCTAACCGTGCCACCCTCGGGGGAACGGCCTACTTTTGCCAAGCTCAGGATGAGGCCGGACAGCCGACGAATCTGCTCATTGATGCCCCCGCCAATACGCCTGAAGTCTTAGCGTTTTTGCGCGATCGCGGGGGGGTGCGCTATTGGGTCATGACCCATCGGGGGGCAAGTGGTGAGGCTAAAGCGCTGCAAGCGGCCCTTCACTGTCCGGCCGTGGTGGTGCAAGAGCAGGAAGCCTATTTGTTGCCGGAGTTGCCGAATCTGGTCACCTATGGCGATCGCTATGCGCTCCCGCCCCTGGGGGAGGTGTTCTGGACGCCGGGGTTTTCGCCGGGGTCAGCCTGTGTCTACCTGCCACAGCAGGGGGGCATTTTGTTTACCGGACGGCACCTGCTGCCCGATCGCGACGGCCAGCTCAAGCCCCTCCGATTCTCCAAAACTTTTCATTGGCCGCGTCAGCTCCGACAGGTCAAGCAACTGCAAGCCCAATTCACCCCCGATACCCTGGCATACGCCTGTCCGGCAGCGAATACGGGATTTTTGCGGGGGCAGGCGATCGTTCACGATGCCTATGCCCACCTGCAGGCGATCGAGCCAGCGCACTTGTTGACAGCCACAGCATTGCTGTAGCAGCGTGCTGTCTGGTACCTAATCGTCCGCCAGCAGGGGCGCAACGCCTGCGATCGCACCACCGGCTCGATGTTGTTGCTCCAACACCCAAGTCGAGGCGATCGGCCTGCCTGCCCTCGCGATCGCCCCCATGCGGTGCGGCAACTACTTTTTAGAAACGGCTGGACAATTTGCCAGATACCAGCGCCAGGGAATCTCAGCGCCCTGAGTCAGCCCAATGCGCGTGGTTTGTACCAGTGGGTGCTGGCCCTCGGCGAGGGCCTGGGCAAATTGCGGCGATCGCGGCTCGAGCCAGAGGGGCTGATCCGACTGCAAGGGGGTGCCGTTGTAGGTGCGATCGATGTCCAACACCCGACACAATTTGCCGGGGCCAGCCGCTACCCGTTGAGGCTGTTGGCGTTGTTTGGCCTCGACCCCAGGCGGCAGGCGATCGAGTTCCAGCGCCCGAATCAGCACGGCACTCGGCACCGTATCTAAATCGGTGACGACGTTAAGGCAGTGATAAATGCCGTAAATCAGGTAAACGTAGCAGACGCCGGGGGGACCAAACATGACCTCATTGCGGGCGGTGCGGCGGCGGTAGGCATGGCAGGCTGGGTCATCCGGTGCATAGGCTTCGGTTTCGACAATCAGGCCCCGATATTGGGTGCCATCCGGCCACTGGCGAACCAGGGTGCAGCCGATGAGATCGGGAGCGACAACGGGGGAAGGACGACTGAGCCACTCAGCAGCAATGGCCCCAACGGTAGGAGATCGAGTCATATTCCTGGTATAGCGGCATTTGCCGACTCCGGCAAGGCGATCGCTCCTGGGCATCTGCACCCCACCGGAAGATGGGTTTGACGCCGTGCCCCGGTGAGTGATGCACTAGAGCAGAGGGTCGGTGAAGCTGCTGGCTTGCTGCCCAATTTGTGCACTCAGTGAGCTGGAATTATGTGGAATACGATCGCCCAAGACATTGCCCGCGCCACCGGCCAACCCTTTGACCTTCAAGACCGCCGCAGTGTCGGGGGGGGCAGCATCAATCAATCCCTCAGGATTACCGATGGCGATCGCGACTACTTTATCAAACTTAATCGAGCGGCGCAGTATGCCATGTTTGAGGCGGAGGCTCTGGGCCTGCGAGAAATCGCCGAAACGAACACGATTCGCGTGCCGAGGCCGATTTGTTGGGGCACGGCCAACGGCTCTTGTTACATCGTGATGGAGTATCTACCCCTGGGCAACAGCAGTGCTGACTCGTGGTATCAAATGGGGCAAGATTTGGCGGCGATGCACCGGGTGACCAGCGATCGCGGCTTTGGCTGGCAGCGCGACAATACCATCGGCGACACTCCGCAAAAAAATCCCTGGACCGAGGATTGGGTAGCGTTTTTTGTCGAACATCGCTTGCGCTATCAGTTTCAACTGGCGAATCGGCGCGGCAACTTTCGCCGTCAAGATGAGTTGCTGGCTGCCGTGCCGTCATTGCTGGCGGGGCACACGCTGGCACCGTCGCTAGTGCATGGGGATCTGTGGTCGGGCAATGCCTCGGTCACGGCGGATGGCACCCCGGTGATATTGGACCCGGCCACTTACTACGGCGATCGCGAAGTGGATATCGCTATGTCAGAACTGTTTGGCCGCTTTCCCGAACCGTTTTACCAGGGCTACAACGACGCCTATCCGCTAGAACCGGGCTACGAAACCCGCAAAACCCTCTACAACCTGTATCACATCATCAACCACTTCAACCTATTCGGCGGCGGCTACGGCTCTCAAGCCCAGGGCCTGATGGATCGGCTGCTGCGCTGATCGGGGATCAGCGATCAAGTCTCGGTGGTGAGTGGGTGGGGATAGGGGCTTGAATGGCGATCGCGGCGCAGTTCAATAAGTTGGGAGAGCCGTCTCGGCTGTCTCTGGTCCGGTCAGGTCTATATCTTCGCGGAAATGGGATGTTAAATGGTCCTTATCCCTAAGGAAATTGCTGGAAAAGAATTTCCCCTTCGTAGAGGGTCATGAGCGCAGCGTAACGCCCTACGACTCGGTATTTGTGTTCTGGGAAATCTTCTTAGCTGCCATCGAGAAAGGGGGCTGGGCTGGGGCGATCGCTCTCCCACGCCCCCTGCCCTATCGCAGGCGACCCGAGCGCAAAATGCTGACCACCAGCCATAGGCCCAAAAAGGTGGCAGCGGCGAACAAAATGTTGCTCAAAATGATGCCTTGCGAGCTTTGTTGATTGGTCGACACGATCGCGGCCCCGATGATCAAGGCGGCGACGACGGTGCTGTAGGCGCGGCGGTTAGCGGCGTCATCAATGCTGCGGCGCACCCCTTCCAGACCACTGAGGCTGACGTTCCACTTCAGGGTTTCGGTGCTGAGGCGATCGAGCAAAAAGGCAAACTGCCGGGGCGATTCCAGCGAGAGGTTACGAAACTCCAGGCCGGTACGGAGGAGGGTTTGCACCAGGTCTTCTCCCGCCATTTGGTGACGGAAGAGGTCCGCCATGAGGGGGCGCACTTCGGAGATGAGATTGACGTGGGGATTGAACTGACGAGCCGCGCCCTCCAAATTTGCCAGGGATTTGGTGAATAAGCCCACATTGGCAGGCCAGCGCAGATTGTTTTGTGTTCCCGCTTCCAAGATTTCACCAAAGACTTCCGCCGTATTCACCTTTTCGAGGCTGAGGCCGTAGTAGCGCCCCATGAGCCGTGTAAAGTCGGCTTCCAGCTTCGAGATATCGGTGGGTTGCAGGGGTTCCGTCAGCTTCAGCGCGATCTGGGTGCAGCGTTGGGCGTCGGAGCTGGCGATCGCCAGCACCATTTCAGTCATCGTGGCGCGGGTGCGCGGATCGAGCCGCCCCATCATGCCGCAGTCTAAAAGGGCGACCCGACCATCCCGCAAATAAAAGATGTTGCCGGGGTGGGGATCGGCGTGAAAGAAACCATCCACAAAATACTGCTTGAAGAATGCCCGAAACAGCAGCGTGGTAATTTCGGCCCGGCGGTGCGCTGCTTTTTCGTGGTCATCTTTGGCGACGGGGGTGGTGAGAATGGGCGCACCATCCAGCCATTCCATCACCACGAGTTTGGAGTTTGTCAATTCCCAATAAATTTGCGGCACGACGAGTTGTTTGGCGTCGTACCAGGGGCTGTCTTGCAGGTTGCGGCGCAGCAGGTCGGTGTATTCCGCCTCGGTGGTGAAATCCAACTCTGAGCGAATGGCTTCGCTAAACTCGTAGGCCAAATCCACGACGTTGTAACGCTGACCAAACTGCGTCGCTGACATCAGCCGGGCCACATCGCGAATCAGCGCCATATCGCGCTCTACCAACCGTTCAATGCCGGGCCGCTGCACCTTGATGGCCACCTGCTGACCATTAATCAGCACTGCCCGATGGATCTGGCCGATGGACCCGGCAGCGATCGCCGTGTAATCAATCGTTTGAAAGTAGCTTTCTACTGGTCCCGGCAAATTTTGCCGGATGAAGGGTTCCATCTGGCTGCCGGGCACCGGCTGTACGGTCGATTGTAGACTGCTCAACGCTTCGATATAGCGGGGGGGCAGCAGGTCAGGACGGGTGCTAAGCAACTGACCAAATTTCACATAGACCGGCCCCAACTCGGTCAAGATGTTGCGGAGCACTTCTGGCGTGGGAATTTCTGGCTCGTCGGCTTTGCCGCTGCTGAGGAGTCGCCGCATGTAGTCCCAGCCATTGCGGAATACGACTTCAACGATTTCGCCCTGACGGGACATTCGAGACGATGCGAGCATTGAGCCTCCAAAGGGGGATATGTCTGATGCTAGCGAAGTTTGAGTTAAACCATTGAGGTGGCTTTGGCCAGATGGTTCAGCGCTTCCACAATTTTATGGGCGATCGCCATTGAGCCGCCGGGTTCACCCACCCGTTCTCGACCATTCTCGCGGCAACGCTGCAAATATTGAGCGTCATCCAAAATTTCGTCGATTTTAGCAGCGGCACAGGTCAGGGTTTTGGCCGTCGCCGGGCGGGTTCCAATGGTTGTGACTGAGTCTCCTAGTAGCCGTGTCTGGGCTTCCGCAAACAGATAGGTAAACTGCGGCCCCGGTCCCGGTATTTGCACAATCGGTTTGCCGAGGCCGACCGCTTGTTCAACGGCGGTGCCCGCCATGCCTACCACCAGGTCACATTGGTGCAAAATATCGGCAAACGCATCGTAGTGAAAGTGCACCACAAGGTCCCCTTTTTTGAGGCGTTGGGGACCCAGCTCCCAGCCCTGGGCAGCCGCTAACGCCGCAAGATGGATGTTGGTCAACCCCGTTACCAGGGCGGCGCGAAACTGGGCCGGACGCAACCGCGCGATCGCTTCACACAATTCCAGCATGAGCGCCAAATTGGTTTGCGCCTCGGGCAACCGACTGCCTGGGAGCAGCGCAATCAGCGGTTCCCCCGCCGTTGGGAAGGAGTGGCCGCTGGGCTCGAGTACATCCATAATCGGGTAGCCCAAAAACTGGGTGCGCACAAACCCCCGCCCCAGCAAGTCTTGAGCGGTGTAGCGATCGCGGGTCAAAATGGCTAAACACTGCGGCGATTGCATCCCCCACTGCGCCAGCCAGGGTAGCTTGACATTGCCTTCGTAATAGCTCGAGGTGCTCACCAAAAAGACGATGAAGGGGCGTCCGGTCAGCCGCGCAAACAAAATGGGAACAATGTCGCCACAGGCAAACAACAAATCGCAGGCTGGGCTGTAGCGCTGCACCGCCTGGTATTGCCGCCAGGTCAAACCAATGAGGCCCGATAGCAGATCCTTGACCAGACTCACCGGATTCGTGTCGCGCCACCAGTTCACCGGGTTTAAGAACCGCGCAAAGTTGATGTAGTTGAACCCCCCCGAGGGTAACTGTTGCGTCGGCCCAATAATTTCCACATTGAGACTGCGATAGGCGTTGCCCTTGCCTACGATGGGCATTGAGCCCACCTCAATGTCTGGCGCGATCGCCCGTAAAGCTTTGATCACCAGGCTGGCGTTGAGGTCTTCCCCATGTCCATTACTCAGAAACAGTACCCGCCTGGCCATTACCCGTTCCGCAGTAACTCCTCAATAAGCGTACAGGAAACAGAAACCCGCTTTCCCAAAATGTCTGGGAGTGCCGCCAAAGTTCCCCCCTCAGGCTTTATGCTGCCATGTCTACATCGCCTTGTTCCCGGCGGCGGCCAACCAGCAGATTCCACCTTGGCCAGCATGACACCGCTACCCCTTGACGTTACTGGTGTGCAGCGATCGCGACGGTCAGATCCGTCCTTCAAAGCGCTGATACCAAACCACATTCAACAGCGTGGTGAACCCCAAGGCCCCGCCCCCCGCCACGATCCCCAGTAGGGGTTGGTAGCCCCCCCGTGATAAGTTAACAATCCACGAATGGGTCAACTCACTCCCCAGCAGTCGATCTGCGATCGCGGGGAACAAATACATCAACGAAGCCCCCACCATCAGCCAACCCGCCATCGAGATCAGCAAAAATATCGTTTTAGCAGTGGATTGAGTTCCCATCGGCGATCAGGGGTCAACAGCTTGGTTAAGAGCGTAGCATTTTAAGAGAATCCAGCCACCCTCACCCCCAGCCACCCTCACACTCTGCCACCCTCACCCCCAGCCACCCATCCACCCTCACACTCTGTCATGCCCCTCCCCTCCCTCCCCGATACCGCCTTCATCCACCCCGTCGGCCACAATCGAGCAGCGGTGGAAGCGCTCTTGGCCCAGGTCACGCAGCGAATTTTGGCGCACCTGACAGCGGCGGCTGAGCAATCGCCCTTGCCCGAGGTGGGAGAGCTGCCCGCGATCGCCCTGCCAGAACTGCCCGCCGACACCGCCACGCTGCTGGAAACAGTGGATTGGGCATTGAAGACGGCGATGAATCCGGCCCATCCGGGCTATATGGGACACATGGACCCGCTGCCGACGACGGCTTCCATCGTCGGGGATTGGGTTGTCGCCGCGTTGAACAACAACATGCTTAGCGTCGAAATGTCGCCCCTGTTTTCCCGGTTGGAGCCCCTGTTGATGCAGGCCATCGCGCGGCTGTTTGGGCTGGGCGATCGCGCTGGGGGGCTGTTGGTCAGCGGGGGCAGTCTGGCCAACCTGCAAGCCCTCGCCGTTGCCCGCAATGTCAAACTGCACTGTGGGCAAACGGGACTGGCTCAGCGAGCTAAGCAGCCCGTGTTTTTCGTTTCTGAGGCGGCGCACACCTCCATCAAAAAGGCGGCGATGATGCTGGGGTTGGGCACCGAGGGGGCAATCGCCGTTCCCACCAATCGCAATTCGCAAATGGCTGTTGGAGCCTTGAAGGACGCGATCGCTGAGGCCCACGCCAAAGGCCAGGAACCGTTTGCGATCGTCGCTACAGCGGGCACCACCGTCACGGGCAACATCGATCCCCTAGTGGATTTGGGGGCGATCGCCCAGGCTCACGACCTCTGGTTGCATGTGGATGCGGCCTATGGGGGGGCGCTGATGTTTTCGCCAGCGCATCGCGATCGCCTGCGTGGCATCGAGCAGGCCGATTCCGTCACGTTTAATCCCCAAAAGTGGTTGTACGTGACCAAGACCTGCGCCTCCGTCCTGTTTCGCGATATGGGCCACTTGCACCGGGCCTTTCGCGTCGCCGCCCCCTATATGAACAACGAGGCCGATTGGGACAACCTGGGGGAAATTTCGGTACAGGGCACACGACACGCCGATGTATTGAAACTGTGGCTGTCGCTGCAACATCTGGGCCAGCAAGGATACCGCGAACTCATTGCTGCGAGTGATCGCCTGACCGAGGCGCTGGTGAGCGCGATCCAAACCCGACCGTTTTTGGCACTCGCCAGCCAACCCGAAATGAATCTGGTGTGCTTTCGCGGTTGTCCGGCCTGGTTGCCCGCCGACCAGTGGGATACCTGGAATCGAAACCTACAACAATATTTGTTGGCTGAGGCGGGCACCTTTTTGTCGCTACCGCGCTATCGCGGCCAGAACTGGCTGAAGGTCGTGCTGCTAAATCCTTACACCACCGAGGCCGATATCCAGCGTCTGGTGCGGGCGATCGACCAGTTTGCCGACCACTCTGCGCCCTGACAGTTGGTGAATTAGCCGACGAGCCAGTCAGCGCACCTGGCCCAAACGCAAGACGACGCGCCCACTTGACCCCAACGCTCTCAGCGGAAGAGGCCGGTGGGGCTGAGGCACCGGGTCCCTGGCGGGATACTCGCAACATTGAAATCATCACTGAATTGAGGTCGTCACTGAGGACTCGGGTGCCTAGAACAACAAGAAACCAATAAAACTCAGAATTATGCGATCGCCGTCCTCAACTCCGGCCTCTAAGGATTCCGTCCGCTTCTTCTGACAGGTGATTTCCTCTTCTCCAGCCTTTCTCCGAAGAATTTTGCGTGCGCAGGGCGATGTATTAGAAAAGAATTCGATACACTAGGTCTAATGATCAATCAGTCTTACCATTTCACCGAGTTGCGATGACAGTCTCTACTTCAGCTATTATCAGCGCGGCTTCGTCTCCGACTGTGGCTCCAGAAAAGACTCGTCAGGTTGTCCGCAAGCCGTATCCCAACTACAAAATCATTGTGCTGAACGACGACTTCAATACGTTTCAACACGTTGCCGAATGTCTGACGAAGTATATTCCGGGGATGAGCGGCGACCAGGCCTGGGATTTGACCCACCAGATTCATAATGAGGGGCAGGCGATCGTGTGGGTCGGACCCCTGGAGCAAGCCGAGTTATATCACAGTCAGCTCAGCCGGGCCGGGTTAACGATGGCCCCGCTCGAACAGGCTTAACCGACTGGGTTTTCAGGCAACTTCTGGTTGCCGGTTTGAGCCGCCGCCTGCAGTTTCGTGACGCGATCGCCCTCATCGCGAGTACATTTGATTTGGCAAGGATTGTGGGAAACCCGTCATCAGGTCGGCTCGTTTGGAATCACTCAACCCACGTTCCTGGCTTAATTGTCGTGCTGGAAAAGTTGCTGTTGCTGGCAACTGAAATCCAGACCATCACACCAGGGCGGCTTTCCCGCACCAAAAGTCACGCCCCGCACTTGCGGCTCAAAGTCTCAGTGCCGATTTTGGGGGGCTACAAACTCATTGCCCGCAAAGGCAAATCCACCCAGGAAGTGTTCGTCATTACTGGGCTGGCCCAACCGCAGCTCGAAAGCGCGATCGCTCAAGCCCTCGACGCCTAACCATGACGCCCACCCCCGATCCTGATTGGCCGCACGAAGGCAAGGCACAGTTTCAGGTAGGGGCAGCCTTTTATCGACCTCAGAGTCGACTGGGACGGGATCTGGCCCTGTTGGCAGCAGCGGTGTATCGCCAACATCAGGGGCAATTGCGGGTGCTGGATGCCATGGCTGGGTGTGGGGTGCGATCGCTCCGTTATCTTTTGGAAGCCGCTGCCGACTTCGTTTGGGTCAATGAGGGCAATCCTGATTTACAAGCCCTGGTGACTCACAACCTAATGGCTGGAAGTCCCCCTGACAAATTTCACATCACCCATCAAGACGCTAACGCAGTTTTTTTTGAGCGGTATCAGCAACGCGACTTCTACGACTTAGTGGATATCGATAGCTTTGGGGGCGGTGCGCCTTACCTGTCGACCGGGCTCTGGGCGACACGGCTCGGCGGCCTGCTCTACATCACCGGCACCGACACCCGCACCACTGGCGGCCACAACCCCGAGCGCAGCGTCCAGCTTTATGGCGCTTATGCCCGCCCCCATCCGGCTAGCCACGAGCAGGGAGCCCGATTGCTGATCGGCAGCGCTTTACAACAAGCCGCCACGCGAGGGTTAGCGATCCGTCCCCTCTTTTCCTATTACAACGGTCACGTGCATCGTGTGATGCTACGCCTCAGCACTGGAGCCCCCTGGCCGGCTGAGCAGTACGGATTTTTGGGTTACTGTCACCACTGCGGCCATTATCAAACCTTGTCGTGGCGGCAGTTGGGGCGCGCGGTTTGCCAGCATCGGGGGCTGGCTATGGCCCCTGTGCCCCAGCCCCTGACCATTAGTGGACCGATGTGGCTGGGGGAACTGCACGATCGCGCCTGGCTGGCCCCAATGATCACCCTCGCCCAAACCTGGGACTGGCAGCCGCAAACGGCGTTATTGCAGGTAATGAAGGCGGAGGCGACGTTGCCCCCCTACTATTTCACGCTGCCTGAGGTGGGGCGTCATGGCCGGATGGATATTCCCAAACGAGAGCAGTTGATGAAGGTTTTAAGCGATCGCGGTTTTCAGGTCAGCCGCACCCACTTTGATGCTCAGGCGATTAAAACTGATGCCACTCTAGCAGATTGCATCGCCGCTGCCCGCGTCTGCTAGCCCTGCTTGCCAACCGGGTGGGGTGGGGGTAATTACCGGCAGCTTGTTGAAAGCTTGATAAAGCAGTCTGTGACTTTGCGGAACGTTTACCGGACCCGATAAAGCTTCATCCTATGATGACAAAATATGGGTAACCACTGAGATTCAACCCCCCCTCTGAGATCTTTTTGATCCTTGGAGGGGATTTATTAATTGTCCCAATCGCCTGCCTGATCCCTAGAGTATCGCCGTGACTGGCAGCGGCGATGCCCTCAACTGTGGACTCGGGGCTCGGGATGTAGGGTCGTGAGCAGGTCACTTTCGACGACGGAGAGTTCTGCCAAGCGATCGCTGACGGTCTCGCGGTCAAAATAGGTCGTGGCGAGCACCCAATAAGCGCCGTAGTGACGGGCTTCTGAGGCCATGAGACGGCGATAAAACTGGGCCAGCTCGGGGTCGGGGCAGTGGGCGGCGAGTAAGCCCAGGCGTTCGTGGCTCCGCGCTTCGATCAGGGCCGCAACCAGCAGCGAGTCGAGCATCCGCATCGGTTCCTCGCGGCGGATCTGCTTGCTGAGCCCTGCGCCATAGGGCGGCGGCGGCAGCGGTTGTAGGGGGATCTGACGCCGCTCTAGCCACTGATTTACCCACTCGAAATGGCTGAGTTCTTCCTGGGCGATCGCCGTTAATGCCCGCACCAACTGGTCGCTAGAGGGATACCGACACATCAGATTCAGCGCGACCCCAGCGGCTTTGCGTTCGCAGTGGGAATGATCCAGCAACACCGTGTCGAGGTGGGCGATCGCCTGCTCTACCCAGGCTTGGGAGGTGGGCGATCGCAAAAACTGAATGCGCGGTTGAGCAGGGGACACAGCGACCATTAAACAGCAGCAGCTCCGAAAACAGCTTCTCTATGTTATCGGGTTGGGGCGTCTCAATCCACGCTAATCCGCAAGGGGGGGGGCGGCAGTGGCCCCTTGCAACCGCTCAATCTGAAACTGGGCATCGTCGTAGCAGCCGGTGCGACCCAGGTCGAGGCAGAGTTGGGCAGCGGTTTGCAGGTCGCTCAGAGCAGCCTCCGGATTGTTGAGGCTGACGTTCAGCAGGCCCCGGTCATACCAGGCAAAAACATAGTCAGGGGCGATCGCGATCGCCCGCCCAAAGTCCTCGATGGTGCCTGGTAAGTCATTGAGGGCCTGCCGGGTCAAGCCGCGATTGTAGTAAGGGTCAGGACTGTTGGGATCGATTTGAATGGCGATGTTGTAATCCTGTAAGGAACCTTGCAAATCTCCCAGACGCCGCCGCACGAGCCCGCGATTTTGATAGGCGAGGGCATGGCTGGGTTGGAGATTGATCGCCGCCGAACAATCCGCGAGCGCCGCGTCCTGGTCCCCCAAATTGGAAAAGGACAGGCAGCGGTTGAGATAAGCCGCCGCTGTCGTTGCCGGTTGGCTTGCCAGGTTGAGCGCTTGGGTGTAGTCCGCGATCGCGCCGCGATCGTCGCCCCACTCGGCGCGGGCACTGCCCCGGTTGACGTAGGCTTTGGTGAAGGCCGGATCCTGATCAATGGCCTGGGTATAGTCATCAATGGCTCCCTGAATATCGCCCACGGCAAAGCGGAAATTTGCGCGATCGTAGGCATAGAGGGGATGGTCCGGAGCTTGGGCGATCGCCGCTGAGATATCGGCCAGAGCCGCCTCAGTGTTGCCCAGCTCAAAATACAAACGGCTCCGTGCCGCCAAGGCCTCGGGTTGTTCTGGCAGGAGGGTGAGGGCTTGGGTATAGTCGGCGATCGCCGCTTCTGGATGGTCGGTCGCCACCGCCGCCGCTGTCGCGAGATGCCGCTGCGCCGCCAACCGCTGAGGCAACTTGAGCGCCACGATCGCCGTTATCCCGACTAAGGCGGCTAATCCCAGGCCGCCAATCACGCCCCAGGGCCAAGTCTGCCGCGATCGCGGCCAGATTTCTATCGGGGTGATTTCTAAAGTTTCCACCTCCGACTCCGACGGTGCCGACACCGTGAGTGGGGCCGGGTTGCCCAAGCGATCCAGATCGGCCAGAATGTCCGCAGCCTTTTGGTAGCGCTGCTCTGGCACAGAGTGCACCAGGCGCGTCAACACAGCGCCCAGTGCTGGGTCGAGGTCGGGCACCTCTCGCAACAGTGTCGCCAAAAGGGTGTGACGGTCTGGCGTTTGGGCCGTCGGGAGCGCCGCCGCCGAACGCCCGGTGAGCGCTTGAATGACCATCATGCCCAGCGCATAGTGATCAGTGGAAAAGCGAGTTTGGTTGTGTAGCTGTTCGGGCGCTAAATAGATTGATGAGTTTGGCCTCGCGTGCAGGTCACCAGCGGCGGGTGACTTACTCGCCATTTTTTGACTAATCGTTTTAATCGACCCAAAATCTAACAGCACCAGGCGGTTTTCGGTTTGATGGCGAATCAGTTTGGCGGGTCGCAAATTGCCATGCATCACGCCGCGATGTTGTGCAAAGTCGAGTACCGGCAACACTGCGCGCAAAAAATCAATGGCCTTGGGCACTGGCCACGGTTGACCGGCGACGATTTCTGCGGCGAGCGATCGCCCCGGAATAAACTCCTGCACAATATAAAAACTTTGCTCAATATCAAACGCCGCAAAGGTGGCGGGCACTTGCGGATGGCGGCCAATCTCTTCTAAAACCGCGACTTTCTGTTTCAGCAGCTTGAGAATGAACTGCCGCGTCATGGGGTTGCGCGTCGGCAAGCGCAACTCTCGCACCACACACTTAGGGTGCCCCGGATAATGGACGTCCGCCGCCAAGAAGGTACGTCCGGACGGATGGGTATTAAACGCTTGAATAAACTGGTAGCGTCCCCCCAGTAAATTTTGAATCGAAGACATGGGCAGATGAGTTCCCGAAACATTCCCTGCGATGGGCGACAAGCGGGTCCTAGAAGATGATTCAAAGCCGGTTGTTGCCCTCAAAGCCCTGATTAGGGTGAGTTAGTATGCCTCTTTATAACTCCCTCAAACTCCCTCAAACTCTCCTGAGAATACGTTATCTTTGTCTTTCCTTAAATAACTGCACAACAAAATAAATCGATAAGGACGGGCGGTGATGGCGGAGATGGGCTCTGAAACCCTTCTCCCCAAAGCGTTCTAGGCATCATGACCAGTTGGATAGAACAATTTGAGGCATGGCGATCGCGAGTCAAGTCCTCACCAGCCCGTTTTGGTTAGCGGCGGCACCTGGACTCAGGCGATCAGGTTTGAAGCATCGAGCCCGACCTGCCCTCAGCACCGGATGAACGGTGTAAGTTGTGGATATGAAGATAATCGCCCTCACCCCTGCTACCCAAAGCGAAATTCGCGAATTTCTGAAATTGGCGCTGCCCCTGGCTAGCGCCCAAGTGGCGCAAGCCCTGACCGGCTTTGTCGACACCTTGATGATGGGGCGACTCGGGCAGGCATCGCTAGCGGCGGGTGGCTTGGCCGTAATGATTTTCATGGCGACTCTGATGACCGGCATCGGGGTAGTTTCTAGCGTCAGTCCTCTGGCGGCGGCGGCGTATGGCTCCGATCGCCCCCTAAAAGTGGGTCAAGTCACACGTCAGGGCCTCTGGCTGGCACTGCTCATCGCGCTGCCGGTGGTGCCCATGATGGGCCATCTCGGCGACCTGATGCGATCGCTGGGCCAAGCGCCCGAAGTCATCGACCTCACCACTGACTATTTGGGCGTGATCCGCTGGGGCTTGTTGCCCGCCCTCTGGTTTGCCGTGCTGCGCTGCACTGTGACCGCCCTTGCCCAAACCCGCCCGATTTTCGTGATCATGGTGGGGGCCAATCTGTTCAATGTGGGGGGCAACTATGTGTTGGCCTTTGGTAAGTTGGGCTTTCCGGCTCTGGGGCTGACTGGCCTCGCGATCGCCAGTGTCCTGTCGCACCTCATTATGTGTGTGTCGCTATGGGCCTATGTGGTTTATCACCGTCAGGGCATCTTTCAGCCCTATCGATTATTCGAGCGGTTTCTCAAGTTGCGTCCGGCGGTGCTCCGGCAAATGCTGCTGCTGGGCTTGCCCATCGGCGTCGTCACGATTTTAGAAAACGGGCTATTCACGGTTATGACGTTTATGGTGGGGGCGATCGGCACGCAGGTGTTGGCGGCTCAGCAACTCGCGTTACAAACAGTGGTCGTGGTGTTTATGCTGCCGTTGGGCATGTCCTATGCGGCGACGGCTCGGGTGGGGCAATGGTATGGGCGAGGCGATTGGGCTGGGGTGCAGCGAGCCGCGAAGGTCAGCGTCAGCCTCACGATCGCCGTGATGTTTGTCTCTGGCGTCCTCTTTGTCCTATTCCCCACACCGCTGATCAGCATCTATTTGGATATTAACGACCCGGCGAATCAGCCGGTGCTCAAGGCCGGCATTGCCATGCTGACCGTGGCGGGCTTTGGGCAGGTCGTCGATGGCGTCCAGCGCACCGCCAATGGCGTGCTGCAAGGGCTACAGGATACCCGTGTGCCGATGGTGCTGAGTCTGATTGCTTACTGGGGCGTCGGCATGGCGTCGGGCTACTGGCTCGGCTTTCACACGCCGTTAGGAGGCGTCGGCATCTGGATTGGCGCTTATTTAGGATTGGCGGTGGCCGCAATTGGCTACATCTGGCGCTTTCGCGTTTTATTAAAAACGGGCTTACGCCCATCAGTACCCGCTGTTGCGCCATCCGCAGATTCTTAGGAATGAGGATCAAATAACAGCCAAATGGTTAGGGCAGGCAAGATGCCTGCCTGGGGACAGCCGAGACGGCTATCCCAACTTATTCAATTCTCATTCCTTAGATAGAGGTTGGCGTCACGTCAGGGTGCAAGATGGGCAACGCTTTGCCCCCCTTGGCAATCGGGGGGCGCGCTGGGTATGCCTGGAAAGGGTGGGCTAATTTCCGGTACTAGCCGCGATCGCATCCTTCAGGGCCGCTACCACCCGCTCTTGCTCGGGGGCTTCAATCTCTGGCCAGATGGGCAGGCTCAGCACTTCTGCCGCTACCTGATCACTCACGGGATACGGCGGATACTGCGCCTCATAAACGGGGAGGCGATCCTGCGGAATGGGGTAGTACACCATTGCGCCGATGCCCTGTTCTGCCAGGTAGGCTTTGACTGCATCGCGCTGGCCGTTCAAAATGCGCACGGTGTATTGGTGAAACACATGCCCTGCGGTAATCGTCGGCGTCATCAGTCCCGGTACCCCCGCCAGCAAGCGGTTATACGTTGCCGCCACCTGCCGCCGCTGTTCGTTCCACCGATTTACATAGGGCAGCTTGACCCCCAAAATCGCTGCCTGCATCGCATCCAGCCGGGAATTGTAGCCCAGCATTTCGTTGTGATAGCGCTTCAGTGTGCCGTGTACCCGCAGCTTTCGGGCCAGTTCTGCGATCGCGTCATCATTCGTGGTAATCAGGCCACCATCGCCATAAGCCCCCAAATTTTTCGTCGGAAAGAACGAGAACGCGCCCACATCACCCATTGCGCCTGTGAATTGGCCCGTCAAGCGATCGCGCCGATCGTCCTGACAACGCTCCTGACAACCGATGCAGTCGCCCTTATACACCGCCCCAAAGGACTGGGCACAGTCTTCGAGGACCTGCAGGTCATGTTCGGCGGCGATTTCCAGAATTTGCGTCATCGGAGCCGGATTGCCAAACAGATGCACCGGCAAAATCGCCTTCGTTTTGTCCGTGATCGCCGCACGGATTTGTGCCGGATTCAAGTTGAACGAGGTCGCTTCGATGTCTACAAAGACTGGCTTTGCGCCGATCATACTGATCGATTCCGCCGTGGCAAAAAAACTGAAGGGGGTCGTAATCACTTCGTCGCCCGGTGTAACGCCGAGAGCCCGCAGCCCAATCACTAGCGCATCCGTCCCCGAATTCACGCCGATCGCATGTTTAACGCCGAGATACTGCGCCGCGTCCGTTTCAAACTGCTGGACCTCTGGCCCCAAAATGAATTGCCCGGATTCCAACACGCGGTTGATGGCAGCCTGGATCTCTGCCCTAATGGCCTCATACTGGGGCTTGAGATTGAGGATGGGCACCTGATTTTGACTCACGCTAACGGCCTCACTGGGTTGAACTGCGCTGGAATCGACATGGCGAGAAGAGATGCAAATCGCCTTTTGCCACAAACTTTATCATGTTGCTGGAATCCCTGTGAGGGTAGGGGTGTGGGGGGTGTGAGGGGGTTGAGTGATGGGGTGAGGGAGTGATGGGGTGATGGGGTGATGGGGGGTGTGGGCGAAGCCTGCCCGGAGGGCTTGAGTGGATGAGGTGGGATGATAGCAGGAGAGCAATGTGATATGTCGCGTTCAGGCGAGATTAAGGCGGCAAGTAGAAGGCTATGAGAATTGCGATCGTTCACGAGTGGTTGGCAGCCTATGCGGGGTCGGAGCGGGTGGTCGAGCAGATCTTGCAGCTTTATCCTGAGGCGGATTTGTATAGCCTGGTCGATTTTCTGGAACCAGCGGCGCGATCGTTCATTCAACATAAGTCGGTAAATACCTCATTCATTCAAAAGCTGCCGGGGGCACGCAAGCACTTTCGGCAGTATTTGCCCCTGATGCCGATCGCGATCGAGCAGTTCGACTTGACGGACTACGACCTTGTGATTTCCAGCCATCACGCCATGACCAAAGGCGTCATCACCCGTGCCGATCAGCTCCACCTCAGCTATGTGCACACCCCGATTCGCTATGCCTGGGACTTGCAGTGGCAGTATTTGGAACAGGCTGGACTCCGGCGGGGCCTCAAGGGACTGCTGACGCGGCTGATTTTTCACTACTTGCGGCTCTGGGATGTCAGCACTGCCAACCGGGTGGACTGCTTTGTGGCGAACTCCCGCTTCATCGCCCGCCGCATTGAGAAAACCTATCGCCGCCCCGCTCAGGTGATCTATCCCCCCGTGGCGGTGGAGCGGTTTCGCTGCGATCGCCCCCGTGCCGATTTTTACCTGACGGTGTCGCGTTTTGTGCCCTACAAACGAGTGGATCTCACCATTACTGCCTTCAACGCGCTGGGGCTGCCCTTGGTGGTAATCGGTGATGGCGACCAGCGATCGCAGCTCGAAAAAGCCGCCCGTCCCAATATCCAGTTTCTGGGCTACCAGCCTGACGCCGTCGTGGTGGACTATATGGAGCGCTGCAAAGCCTTCATCTTTCCTGCTGAGGAAGACTTTGGTATCACCCTGGTAGAAGCCCAGGCGGCGGGTGCTCCGGCGATCGCCTACGGTCGCGGCGGGGCCACCGAAACCGTCATTCCTGGCAAAACGGGGCTATTGTTTCCTTCCCAAACGGTTGAGTCTTTGGTACAGGCAGTGCGGGAGTTTGAGCGATCGCCCCTCATCACCCCCGCCGCCATCATTCGCCAACATGCCGAGCGCTTCTCCGAGCAGCACTTTCGCCAAGCGTTTCGCGATTTGGTTGAGGCTGAATGGGCACAGTTTCAGAGTTAGAGAGCCTTCCTGAAAGGGCGTGATCGATCCAGCCAACGTCAGGAGTAGAACGGTAGACTACCAAGAGGACCGAGAGGTGAAACGAACGATGACTTCTGCCATTACCCTCGCCAAATGGACCCTGGAGCAGTATCACCAGATGATTGCCGCTGGCATTCTCGACGACCGGCGGGTAGAACTGTTGCATGGAGAAATCATTGAAATGGCACCCGAGGGGGAACCTCACGCCTTTTATAGCCGCACCAACGCCAAATATTTGGAGCAACTTCTGGGTGACAGAGCGGAAGTATTGCAGGGCAAACCCATTACCATTCCAGCGACTCAGTCAGAGCCTGAACCCGACATCGCGGTCGTGCAACCATTGGCTAGAGAATACCTACAGCACCATCCGTATCCTGAAAATATTTTTTGGCTGATTGAGTATGCCAATACCAGCTTGCAAAAAGATACGAATCCCAAAGCCCAAGCCTACGCCGCTGGCGGGATTCCTGATTACTGGGTCGTCAATCTAAAAAAAATGGAGCTAATGGTGATGCGGCATCCTCAGCAGAATCAATACACCTCCCAAACGACGCTGACGGCTGGCACGATCGCTCCCCTCGCCTTTCCTGACCTCACCATAGCCGTCAACCGACTGCTGGATTAGCCCTAACTCGGCTTTTCTCACGCCGAGTGCTTAATCGGGTTGCATGCGCTGTTTGAGGCGATCGCTTAGGGAACTCCGGGACGCCAATCGCGCCTTGCCCGCTGCGGCCCAGGCTTGCAGCGCCTCTACCTGTTCTTGGGCGGTGCGGGCGAGGGGCACAATCTGGCTGGCGGCTTCAAGGATGTCTTGGGTGCTGAAGTCGCGATCCTGGCTAAAGCCGATGTGCATGGCTTCGACGATCGCCTGTTCGATTTCCGCTCCGGAAAAATTCGGGGTTTCGTAGGCGAGGCGATCGAGGTCGTAACTTTGGAGGTTGTGAGCCCGCAGACGGCTGAGGTGGACCTCGTAAATCGCTTTGCGTTCTTCCTGAGTCGGCAGACCGACAAAGAAAATTTCGTCAAAACGTCCTCGACGCAGCAGTTCTGGTGGCAGAGATTGAATGTTGTTGGCGGTCGCCACCACAAAGACGGGGGAGGTCTTTTCCGCCATCCAGGTAATGAAGGTGCCAAAGACGCGGCTACTGGTACCAGAATCGCCGCGGCCATCGACCCCCGCAAACGCCTTGTCGATTTCATCAATCCACAAGATGCAAGGGGCCAGCGCTTCGGAAAGCTGGATCATCTGGCGAGTGCGCGACTCGGATTCCCCAATCAGTCCGGCGAACAGGCGACCCACGTCGAGCCGTAGCAGGGGCAGGTGCCAATGGTGAGCGATCGCCTTGGCCGTTAGCGACTTCCCCGTGCCCTGAATGCCCACTAGCAGCAAACCTCGGGGATAGGGCAGTCCGTACTGTCGCGCCTTTTCGGAAAAGGAGTTGCCGCGCCGCAGCAGCCAGTCTTTCAGGTTGTCCAACCCGCCAATCTCAGAAATTTGTTCCTTAGCGGGATAAAAGTCAAGAATCTGGGTCTGGCGAATGGTTTGGCGCTTTTCTTCTAGCACCAGCTCAATGTCCTCAGGGCGAAAGGTGCCGTGGGCGGCGATGCCCCGTGCCAGCACCCGCCGAATGCGCTCAATCGATAATCCCTGGCAGGACTGCACCAGGGCATCCAGGTCAGCGAGGGCGAGCTGCACGTTGAGGCTACCCAACAGCCGTGTCACTTCTGCGCGAATCTCATCCACGGTGGGCAGTGCAAACTCCAGCACCGTGATGACTTCGGCCAAGTCATCGGGCACCTGTACCTGGGGGGCCAGCAGCAGAATATTTTTCGGTTGGGATTTGAGGCGACGAGCCAGATTGCGCAGCTTGCGGGAAATCGCCACATCGTCCAGAAAGCGGTGATAGTCCCGCAGCACAAACAGGGCGGCCACCGACTCCGGCAGCTTTTCCAGATGTTCTAAGGCTTGGAGTGGATTCCGCCGGGCGATTCCAGCATCGTTCGGATTGCCCTGGTAGCCATCGACAAAGTCCCAGATGTAGACGCTGCGGTTGTTGAGTTGCTGTGCGCCGATCGCGATCGCCTGCTCGACCCGTTCTTCCTCTAGGGTAGACACATAAATCACGGGATACCGCGCCCGCAGTAGCAATAGGAGTTCGTCCTGAAAGCTCATTGTTGACTCGTTGCCTCAAGTTGCGTAACTCTACCCGATGAGGCCAGCCCGGCGGCTAATTGGCCTGATACTCGTCCCCAGTCAGCTGCTGTTTGAGCACTTCCAGGGCTGACCAGCGGGCATCCACCACGGGTTGAGACGAGACTGATTCTTCTTCTACCTTAAGCCCCTGACAACTCGCATTACAAATTTGGCGCTGGGGCAGTTGCAGGCAAATCTGCTCGTAAATCCAGGTGTCCGGCTCAAAGTGGCCGGAGGGGGAAATACTTTCGACTAAATCTTCCGGATTGACTTCCTGCTCTACCGGCAGGTCGCGGGCTGTGGCTGCGGCCTCATCTAACCAGATAATCTCGTGGGCATCCACGGCCACCCGATGGTTGTACTGCTGCAAACAGCGATCGCAGGTCAGGGTCACAATCGTCGAGGCTGTCCCCTGCACCTCAAGAAAGGTGGTGCCATGCCGCACAGAAACCTCTGCGCGCACGGGGGTTAGCGTTGCTAACTCGTCAAAGGTGGTTTCGAACTGCAGCGATCGCGTGCGATCGACTGCGTTGAGCAGATGCGGTATATAAATTGCCTGCATGGTGTCGCTCCCAAAATCGGCTGCTTTTCCCGGCCCCAACCGGGTCATCAACTTTCGGAGGCGGAAGCCTGACGCACCACTAAATGCCGATCTGGCTCACGACCCCGGCTAAAAGTTTCTAACCCCTCGTAATAGGAGTTGAGAAAGTGATGCACCTGACGGCGCTCCGCCGATGATAGCGCCACCATCTCAAATTCTTCACCGGTGGCTTGCACCGTTTCGGCGGCTGCCGTTGCCAAGGCCATCAGTTCGGCTTTGCGCTTGGCCCGATGGCCAGCCAGCTCAATGGTGTACGGTTGCTGCTCGTCGGGCGATCGCCCCAAATTCAAAATCGTATTAGCCAGGTATTGAATGGCATCTAACGAATGTCCCTGTTCCCCAATCAGGGCCTCAATTTGGGATTCAGATAACGTCTCACCTTGAATGGTAAGCCAACAACTGGCCCCAAACTCATCTTCGATTAAGGCTGCCTCCACCTTGGCCTCAACGCCTTGCAAGGTCAGCAGAGACTCCAACCACTGCACCCCTAATTTCTCTGAATGTTCCATAGCCGTCTACGATGCTTTCTTTTTCTTCTTGGAAGAGCGACTGGGCTCAAAGGGCAAGGTTTGACGACCCTCATCAGATGACTCACTGGCCGCTTGAGCATCCACAATTTTTTGCAAGTTTTCGGGCAACGGTTCTCTCGACAAGATGAAACTCTGCAAGGTCTGGAAAATGTTGGCAATCACCATGTACATCAAGACCCCTGCCGGTAGGGGAAAGAACAAGAACATGCCGGAAAAAATGATGGGCGTGAACTTGTTGATAGCAGCTTGCTGAGGATTATCGCTGTTCGAACCACCCTGACCAGACAAGAGCTGGTTGACGTAAAGGCTCACCCCAAACGTCAGCACCATGAGCAAAATATCCCAATGGATGGCACCATCTTCACCCCGGACACCCACACGACCTAACGCTTCAATAAATAAGAAGCCTTTGTTAGAGGCCAGCCCTGGCACTTTGACTTGAAGCGTCACATCGCCAGGGGCAATGGCTTCAATATTGCCCGCTTCATCTACGTTGACGAGTTCTTGACCTTTAGTGACTTCAACATAGGGATGGAAATCCGAACCATGGTCATACTCTTCGACTAGTTGACTCAGGGTTTCGCCTTGCTCATCCTGCAGTCGGAAGTCAGTCTTTTCGCCTACGACTAACCGATTGCCGCCGGGAATCACGACCGACATGGGATAGTGAACCCCGTCAGTCAAGTAAATACTCTTGGGCGAGGTCGAAAATGCTTCGGGCTGGATTTGCTCAATTTTTTCAGATGGAAAAATCTGTAAGTTCACCGGATAAGCAACGTCGGCAAACGGCGATCCTCTCAAGGTCGCAAACAGGGCAAACAGAATGGGCATCTGCAGCAACACCGGGAAACAACCCGCGAGGGGATTGCCAAACTCCTTGTAAACCTTGCTCATTTCTTCCTGGAGCTTAGGCGGATCGTCTTTATAACGCTCCTGGATTTCTTTCACCCGTTTCTGCATCACCGGTTGGGCGACTTTCATCCGCCGCATATTCCGGATAGAACCCGCATTGAGGGGATAGAGCGCAAAACGAATGACTAAAGTCAGTGCCACGATCGCCAATCCGTAACTCGGCACAACCCCGTAGAAAAAATCCAGGATTGGCAACATGATGTTGTTTGAAAGAAAGCCGATACCGAAATCCATTCGCGCTCTACCTCTACTGGGCCTACTGTCTAATTCAAATCTGTTGGTTTCTGCTACGAGCCTTCACTAGCCTAACGCTCTCTGGGCCTATCTGAAACCCGTCGAGCAACTTAGGCGCTTAACTAGGGCAACTTTGGCCAGTGGGGTGACGGTTTTCACTCCCCCCGCTCCCGCGATCTGCCGACGGCTTTAGCTCCCCAACGCGCCACTAGCTGCTTTTGCTTTGGCCGATAGCTTTTCGCTGATGTAATCGTACACTTCGCGAAACTTCGGTACGGCTCGCATCTCCAATTTGCTGCCGTCCTTCAGCGTGACCACCATATCTCCCCATAATCCTAGGCCACGGGGCACGGTGACGACTTTCTTGATTTCCGAATAAATAATGTCGGACCGGGTGCGGCCCATCCAGCCACCGGTAATGGAGATGCGCCGATTGGTAATGCGATACCGCAGCCATAAGGCCCGGACGATCGCGCCGACCGTCAATGGAATGCCCACTAAAGTAAAAGCCAGGAGCACATTAATGATGAGGTCTCCAATGTGGGGACCCCCTTCAAAATAAACCTCCTCTTTAATGCCCATCACATACCTCTAACTCTGTAAATAACTGTTCCAATTCTCTCAGAAATTGCCAATAGTCGCATTCGAGGGCGGCTACCCGCAGAATGATAACGACCCAAAGGCCCGGTTGCAGGCGCGGCATCAGGGTTTGCAAGGCGGCCCGGATCTGACGTTTGAGGCGATTGCGCACAACTGCTCGCTTGCTGACTTTCTGGCTGATGGTAATACCAAAACGGGAGCAACCTTTGTCAGGCTGCTCCCCAGGGGCTCGAATTATTTTCACGACCAGATGCTTCGTTGAAGCCTGCCGACCACTTTGGTAAACCTGTGAAAAGGCCTGGCGACGAGTCAGCCGGTACTGCTTGGGTAAGGCCACTAGAGCCTCCGCCTGGATAGGGGATGTTCACTTAATAAGATTGCGCGATCGCCCGCAGCGTCAGTTTGATTGCCGCTGCTACAGCTTAGTCCCTTGTCTTAACCGACGGCTCTAGACAGCCAGCCGCGCCCGACCCCGCCGCCGCCGCGCCTGAATGACCCGCCGCCCGGTTGGAGTGCGCATCCGCGCCCGAAAGCCGGAAGTCCGCTTTTGTTTACGGTTAGTACCGCCAAGTGTTCTTTTTGTCATGGTTTATTTTCTTCCCTTACAGCCAATCAGTCGGGATGACTTTGTAAGAAGCCGCTTGCTGATCCGCATTTTTAGACGCAGTTTCTAATACTAACATCAAACTTGTAGGAATCCAAAAGCCACCTGTCAAGCTCCATAGGTGGCTCAAGACTTCCTCGGCGAGTCGCCCAACCTTGGCGGATTGAGCCTTTTGAGCGGAGGCGCTGGGTGGGTCACCGTTAGCCAGCCGCGATCGCCCATTGGCCGTTGGAGCAATCGCCCCTCTGAGCCGGGTTAACCCACTGCTAAAGTTGGCGGTTAATTATTCTGCGGCAACTTCCAACGGCCAAATACCCACAAACTCCCGCAGGGGGCCACCTTGATACAGCGCATCTAGCACGAAGTAATAGTTGCCATAACGGTTGGGATTGCGGACATCGTGCAGCACGACTATGAAGCTGCTGTTGGGCTCTATGGCTTCAGAAGGATAAATTTCAAGTACATTGGCCTCTTTGTTGACGATGATTTCATCGACGGGAATGGTGGCTCCCCCTCGACCTGTGCCTTCCCGCAGCTCGATCCAGGCGTTGTCAAAATGGCCGCCCTCGTCCTCGAACTCTTCTGGATAGCTGATTTGCAGTTCTAACACTTCGCGAGGAACTTTACGCCCAGAGACCCGCAAGTAGTAACGGGCGTCTCTGCTGCGCCGCGCATTGTTATCAAGGAAGTAGCCCAGGCGGTACTGCGAGTCAACGCCGCCAAAAATGGTGAAGCCCTCTGTGGTTTGCGCGATCGCACTGGTTCCGGCGATCGCCAACCCAGAAGCCGCGAATAGGCCCAACAGGCCGCGATTTAACCAACGCTTAGGTGACATGAAAACCTCCCAAAATCCCATACTTTGACATTGTGTGCTCAATTTCAACTCTGCACCTATGACGATCAGCCTCTCTTCAAAGTGTCCACCTGGATGGATTTTACCCTCGGCTGAAACTCAGCTTTGATATCACCTGTAGTGAATCGGCAAACTTTTTTGAAATTATGGAGGACAATTGGGTGATCCCCGATGACCATCAATCAAATTGGCATCTTATCACTAGAGCCCTCCCTTTGGAGGCGTGGCCCAAGGATTTGCCCGCAGCCGTTTTATCGCGAAGAGAAAATTTCCCTGCGACTTTTAGGTCCGAGCTATCGGCTAACTTTGTCCCCCATAGTAGCCATAGGGCAGCGATGGGGATCGCGTTCCAACCGGCGATCGCAGTTAACCTCCAGCCAGTCGCCGGAGATGGTGGATTGAACAAGACCCTTCAAACCCCTTTAATCCAGGGCTGTTTCCTGTTCGCTAGGGGAGATCCCGGATCGTCGATTGGTCTGGGGGACGAGGCTGTGCGCCCTAGCCAGCAACATCAAAACGCTTTTGCAAGATTGCTTTAGCTGACATCCCCCCTGACCTTTAACCAGAAAACAAGTCTTGAAAACAGGGTGAGGAAATGTCACTGGATTAATTAACTCCAAATTCCAGATAAGCCAATTGACGCATCCTTTTCTGAAGAGTAAATCCCGGCTTCAAATATTATTGAAGGACATGATTTTTGATTTGTTTGCAGTCAAAATAAACCTTTGCCCTCACTCGATATTACGACTGTTATGAAAGCCTGGATTGATGATTTCTGATGTGGCGCAAGTCTTTTGCCGAGAGTTGTTGGGCCAGATGAAGGCCTGTAAATGCCTCCTGTAAAGGCCTGTAGGAGTCGGCCTGTCAGCGGCGTGTAGGCGGCGCGATCGCTGCCTAACGATGGTCATATGCGCCTGCACGGGCTCTCTCAAGCTTAAGGCGATCGCTGCAGAGGCACAGTTGTGACAGTTAACCAGTTTGGACCAGCGATCGCCCCCTTCGCAGTTCAAAGGTAGGGCTTGAGGCTCCATTAGCTGACAATCTAACTAATGCTCAGGGGTTACTGGATTGAGGCCCCCATTCAGACTGTAACCATTGTTATAAAATACGCGATTGGATTAAGTTTCGTGTACTCAGAGGGCCTGGTTTGTCGGTAAATCCCTCAACAATGTAAAAAAAGCCTGATCAACTTTTCGGTTCGGAAACTATCGCGTTAGAAACAAATCGTCTGAGCAGTCGGGTGGAGAGCTTTTGTATCTGAATATGAACCAAAATGACTGCACTATAGATTGTGACAAAGATTTGTGGTCAATAAATTACTGATTCAGCATCCATCTTGAGGTTTTGTTTGCGACCACGACGATTAAAGGCGATTGACCCATTGTTTCAAAATTTGCCAGGAGAGCCGCTAACTCAGCACTCGACAGAGGTTGAAATCAATGCCCCCTAAGAGTTTGGGGCTGGTCGCCTCAAGGCTCAGGGTGGGAATCTCTCTGAGATGAAGGAAGTTGCCGCACGTCCATTGTACTGACCAGGCTGTTGCCGAGTGACGCGAAGGCATTGATCACCGCTAGCTAGGAATGGCTGACGGCAAGGATCACGCTCAAAACCAGACCATCACACCATTACACAAGGAGAATCACTCTATGACAGTTGCGATCGCACCCGATACGACGTCTATGCCAGACCCCCAACCCACTATGCGAATTGGGATTCCTAAAGAGATTGCGGCGGGGGAGCGGCGGGTAGCGGCGACCCCAGAAACGGCCCAAAAGCTGCAAAAGCTCGGCTTCGAAGTCTGGGTCGAGACGGATGCTGGCGTGGCGGCGAGTTTTCCCGATGTGGCCTACAAGTCGGTGGGTTGTCATGTGGTGCATGATGTCGTGGAGTTGTGGAGCCAATCGGATATTGTGCTCAAGGTACGGGCTCCCCTTTGGCATCCGGGGATCAATCAGGACGAAACGGATTTGCTGCGCCCCGGTGGCAAACTGGTGAGCTTTATCTGGCCGGCTCAAAACCCTGAACTGTTGGAGAAATTGTCTCAGAAAGGGGCGACGGCGATCGCGATGGATGCCGTGCCCCGTATCACTCGGGCGCAAAAGCTCGATGCTCTGAGTTCCATGGCTAACCTGGCGGGTTATCGCGCCGTGATTGAAGCGGCGAACCAGTTTGGTCGCGGTTTTACCGGACAAATTACCGCAGCGGGCAAGATTCCCCCTTGCAAGGTGCTGGTGATTGGCGCTGGCGTCGCCGGACTGGCCGCGATTGGCACGGCGAGAGGGCTAGGAGCGATCGTTCGCGCCTTTGATACTCGGCCCTCGGTCAAAGAGCAGGTGGAAAGCCTGGGAGCCGAATTTCTCGAACTGCACTTTGATGAGGAAGACGGGGAAGGTGCGGGCGGCTATGCCAAGGTGATGAGTCCGGCTTTCATTGCGGCGGAGATGGCCCTGTTTGCCCAGCAGGCGTCAGAAGTCGACGTGATTATTACCACCGCGTTGATCCCCGGTAAAACTGCGCCGCGGCTCATCACCCAAGAGATGGTGGAAGCGATGAGGCCGGGATCGGTCATCGTCGATATGGCAGCCGAGCAGGGCGGCAACTGTGAACTGACCCGCCCCCACGAAATCTACGACCACAACGGCATCAAGATTGTGGGGTTGACAGATCTGGCTAGCCGCATGGCGAATCAGGCTAGCCAGCTTTACGGCACCAACCTTTATCACCTGCTGAATGAACTCGGGGGGGCCGCGAATCACCATTTGGATTTGGAAGACGACGTGGTGCGCCAGGCCACCGTCGTGCTGGCAGGGGAAGTGATCTGGCCCGCGCCGCCGCTGGAGCAACCAGCCCCGCCGCCGCCGCCCTCCCAGGCCCCTGCTCCTACCGTTCAAGCCGAAAAAGCACCGGGCGTACTGCAACAGTTGCTCTGGCCGGTGTTAATTGGTGCGGCCCTGTTGGGCATCGGAGCCTTTGCGCCAGAGTCCTTTATCTCGCACTTTACGGTGTTTGTGCTGGCGATCTTTCTGGGTTGGAAGGTGATTTGGGATGTGACGCCAGCGCTGCATACGCCCCTCATGAGCGTGACCAACGCCATCAGCGGCATCATCATCATCGGTGGCATGTTGCAAATCTCGGGACCGCTCACATCGACGGTGACGATTTTGGGGGCGATCGCGGTTTTTGTCAGTACCCTCAACATTGCCGGGGGCTTCTTTGTCACCCAGCGCATGTTGAACATGTTTCATAAGTAAGTCTGCAACGGCTCTAAACCTTCAATACTGCACACAGGATTTCCCATGTCTAATAACTTATTGACGGTTGCGTACATTGCAGCCAGTATTCTGTTCATTCTCAGTCTGGGGGGGCTCTCGAACCCCGAAACCGCCCGTCGCGGCAACCTTTACGGCATTGCAGGCATGGTGGTGGCGCTGGGCGCGACCGCCCTCAGCAAGCAAGTTAGCGGCTACGGCGTGCTGCTGGCCTCCATGGTGCCGGCCATCTGGATGGGGGGGCTGATCGCCACCCGCGCCGCCATGACTGCCATGCCCCAATTGGTCGGTCTGCTCAACGGCTTTGGCGGACTGGCAGCGGTGCTGGTGGGCTATGCCAGTTTTCTCAATCCTGATGCGTCCTTGCAGGGCGTCGATTTCACCATTCACAAGGTGGAGGTGTTTGTGGGGGTCTTTATCGGCTCCATCACCTTTATCGGCTCGCTAATTGCCTGTGGCAAACTACAGGGCGTGGTCTCTAGCAAGGCGATCTTGTTGCCCGCTCGCCACGTGCTCAACATCGGCATGTTGGCTGGGATCATCGGCTTGGGCTACTACTACATGACCGTCAGTGAGTCGGCGGCGCTGTTGCCGCTGGGGATCATGACGGCGATCGCCTCCATCCTTGGGATTACGCTGGTCATTGCGATCGGCGGGGCCGACATGCCGGTGGTGATCTCGATTCTCAACAGCTACTCCGGGTGGGGAGCCGCCGCCGCTGGTTTCATGCTGAACAATGACTTGTTGATTATCACGGGCGCTCTGGTGGGCAGCAGCGGCTTGATTCTCAGCTACATCATGTGTAAGGCGATGAATCGTTCCTTTGCGAATGTGTTGCTGGGGGGCTTTGGCAATACCAATTATCAAGGGGCTGCGGTGGAAGGTGAGGCGACCCCGGTTTCCGTGGAAGACACCGTCGAACTGCTGGAAGAGGCCAATAGCGTGATCATCGTGCCCGGTTACGGCATGGCGGTGGCCCAGGCTCAGCACGCCGTGGCGCAGATTACGCAACTGTTGCGCGATCGCGGCACGCAAGTGCGGTTTGGCATTCACCCGGTGGCGGGTCGTTTGCCTGGTCACATGAATGTGCTGCTGGCGGAGGCCAACGTGCCCTACGACATCGTGCTGGAAATGGAGGAAATCAACGACGATTTCCCCGCGACGGATGTGGTGCTGGTGATCGGCGCGAACGACACGGTGAACCCCAGCGCGTTGGAAGATCCCAATAGCCCGATGGCGGGGATGCCGGTGCTGGAAGTCTGGAAAGCTCAGAATACGGTCGTGCTCAAGCGCAGCCTGTCTGCGGGCTATGCGGGCGTCGCGAACCCGTTGTTCTACAAGCAGAATACGTCGATGCTGTTTGGCGATGCGCGGGCAAACGTGACCGCCATCCTGGCGAAACTATCTCAGGGTGACACCGGCACAGCGCCAAAAGCAGCGGCCCTATCAGCGGCAAAATAGCCCTTTGGCGGTGGGCGATCGCCCCCATTCCAGCCCCGGCCAGGAAAGTTTCCTCGTCGGGGTTTCGATTTGCGACTGTGGCCCCCTTGAGGATCGCCCACCGCTCAATCGCAGGGTTTTAGAGCGGCGAGTTGCAGCACGATGTCATCGATGATGGGGCGGGCGACACTGCCTCCGGCGTTGATGTTGTTGATCAAGATGGTGAAGGCGAGGGGTTCATAATTTGGCGGTTCTAGGTAGCCTGCCAGGGCAAAGTTGCGACTGATGGCCCCCGACTTGCCGTAGAGTCGTCCCTCGGCAGGGGTGCCTTGCAGACGGTTGCGCAGGGTGCCACTGACGCCCGCCACCGCGAGGGAATGGCGATAGGGGGCGGCGTCGGGCGATCGCGCCATCCCTTGCAGCACCTCGACCATTGCTGCTGGGGTGATCAAGTTTTTGCGGGCGAGGCCAGAGCCGTCCACCATGACGACTTGGTCAATGTTCACGCCTAGATCTTGGAGAGTTTGCCGGGCGATCTCGATCCCCGCTGCGGTCGCATCCGTTGCCCCGACCTGGCGGCGACCCAGGGTTTTGAGCAACGCTTCGGCATACAGATTATTGCTGTTCTGATTGGTGGGGATCAGGAGCTCTGCCAGGGTTGGCGACTTGATCTCGGCGAGTTCTTGCCAAAGATTATCCGTGGGGGGGGACGACACGAGGGTTTGCTGCACGGCGATGCCCTGGGCTGCTAACGTCCTTTGCAAAGCCCGTAGAAAAGCTTGACCCGGATCAGGTTCGGCGATCGCGGCGGTTTCCGGTTGGGCACCGGCCATCAACTGGCCCCGTACGCGCAGAACTGGACGACTTAACTCGCGCCCGACACTGACAAACTCCGAACCCCCGGCGGCGACGGTGGTGCTGTCGTTTTCGATGGTCCAGCCGGCCCCCTGGCCCGGTGCGTCCCAGATGACCTTTAGCGGTTCGCCGATCGCTTGGGGGACTAGGGTCAACCCAATCTCATTTTCTTCAAAAATCAGGGCATTGACCGGCGCACCGTACCCGGCCTGCACATCTTCCCATTCCCAATTGGGATTCACCGCCTCACCGGGAAAGGCCGACTCGTTGCCATACAAAATATCGACCTGGCGAATATTCTGCTGGGCTAGTTGCGTGGTCAAAGCGTCCAGGCTCCCTTGGTCGAAGCTGGGATCACCCCCCCCCATCACCTGTAGCGTCGTTGTGCCGTCGGCATTAGTCGCCCCCAAGATCACCGTTGGCAGCGTTGCGGCGGGGCCTAACTCCGTCAACACAGCGGCAGTGGTCAGCAGTTTCAGGGTCGAAGCGGGGACAAAGAAGCGATCGCCCTCGCGACTCGCGACGGTTTTGCCTGCCAGCGTTTCGACCTGTACCCCCAGACGAGCCGCAGATAACTCAGGGCGAGCCGCGATCGCCTCCAGGGTCGCGGGCAGGTCGGCAGGACACAGCGCCAGCGCTGGTAGCCCCAGCGTGCTCCAGACCACTGCTAGGCCGCCGCATTGCCAACCCTGTCGTAAAATCCCCATGCGCCTTGCCTCCGGGTGCTGACTGTTGATTCAACCACATCTCGGCTCGGTAGGCGATTCTGATGGGGAAGACCTGAGCTATGGTAGGGGGGACGTTTTTTGCTGCCAGCCGATGAGTTCAACCCCGGTTTCGCCTGCTCTCGCGGACTCGTCTCTGCTCCAAGATCGCGATTACACTATCATTCTGGCCCGCACTGCGACCGCCTATCCCACTCCACCCCCCGATGCGGCGCACCGCTGGGCAGCCGCCCAAACCGCTGTCATCAATTTGGTGCAGCAGTGCGAAGCCCTCGATCCCGATGGCATTACGCTTTACGTGTCTTGTCGGGGCGAGGGGGATGACTGCCAGTTTCGCCAATATGAGCACGTCACCAGCAGCACCCTGACGGCCGCTATTGAAGAAAATTATCCCCCGGAAGAAATTGACTTGCAGGTGGTCTTACCCAATGCGTTAGCTGACTTTTTAAGTCGCAAAGCCACCCATGACACCAAATCGAACGGGGAGATCATTTTGGTGATCTTAGACGGTGAGCCGAAGGGCCGGTTTGACATTGCGCGCACCATCATGCAGACCAGCCAACAATTGGATCACGATTCGGAGTTGGGGATCGGGTTTGTGCAAATTGGTCAAGACCCCATCGCCCAGGGCTTTTTACAGCTTTTGGATAATGATCTCAAGGCTGCCGGGGCAAAATTTGACATTGTCGACACCAAGACGATCGCGACCATCACCCCCAGCAGCCTCACTGACTTCTTGCTAGGTGTGCTGAACGATTGAACGCGGACGCAGGAAGGCTCCGCCGGGGCGCATCGGCGTGTGCCCCGGCGGAGCCAGCTGTGGGTTTTCAAGCCTGATGACTAAGCCGGGGCGGTGCCTACAGTCAGGGCTGTGGTCTCTTTGGCTGACGAAGTTGCCAACTTGCCGATTTCCTGATCGATGAGGTACAAGCCCTGACCTGCGGTGCCAATCAACTTGATTTTGTCCAAAATTCCCTTCATTAGGAATTCTTCTTGATGCTGCTCGGCGACGTACCACTGCAAAAATTGCAGCGTTGAGTAGTCGGGTTCGCTGTTGGCGACGTGCACGAGTTCGTTGATGCTGCGGGTGATGTAGATTTCGTGCTCGTAGATTTTTTCGAATAGAGCCTGCACCGAGTCATACTGCGTCGGCGGTGCGTCCATGCCGCCGAGCACGACAAAGGCCCCCGTTTCGTGCATGTAGCCGACCAGGCGATGCATATGTTCGGCTTCTTCTTGGGCGTGCAGCCGCAAAAACTCCTCACAGCCATCCAACGACTGATAGGCACACCAGGAGGACATTTGCAGATACAGGTGTGACGAGTACATCTCCAGATTGATTTGTTTGTTGAGGCGATCGCTCATTGCTTGAGAAAGCATATAAACTCCTTGGCAAGTTAGAACTCTGACAGTCGGTGGAGTGATCATGATGCGGTAGGGACTGCTTACTTTCCACCGTAGCGCGTGGGCTGAAGGTTGCAGCGCTCCCGCTACCGATAGACATATAGGTTTAGAGACTCGGGATTTACCTTACACACAGCAATTATTATTCAACTCCGTTTACTTAAAGGACGCGATCGCCGTTAACGCCCCAACGCCTGCTCCGAAACTCACCTAACCACTGCCATCAACGGAAATGTGATTTTTCTGCCAATCCCTGAGTGGTGAACTCAGTGGGCTAGACTGCATAAACAGCGAGCCTGTATTGCCTGTTTCGTTTTACTCTATGGTGCTCAAAGCCTTACTAATTGACTTTAACGGGATCGTGATTAAAGACACCGGTCTTAAGGAACGGCTGATCGATGAAATCTTGATTTCGGAAAATCTGCGTCCCCATCCTGACGAATATGGCGAAATGTGTGCCGAACGGAGCGATCGCGCCTGTCTAGACCGACTCCTCTCGCGGCGAGGCCGAGTCACTACCCCAGAGTTGTTGGATCAGTTGCTAGCGCGACTCAGCAACAGCTATCTGCAACAGCTGGCCGAAATTTCCCGGTTACCGATTTATCCCGGTTTAGAAGACTTGCTGTACCAAGCCAAAGTCGCGGCGTTGCCTGTGGCTTTGGTGACCGCTACCGCTAGGGCCGAGGTCGATTGGGTCTTAGATCAGGCCAAACTAGACGACAAATTTGCGGTCAAGGTCACAGCAGAGGATCTGGCGGTGAATGAGGAGAAGCCCTCGACTCGGGGCTATGAAATCGCGATCGCTCGCCTCAATGACCAGTTTCCCGACCTGGCGTTAAAGCCCACCAACTGTTTGGCGGTGGAAGCCTGGTATCCCGGCATTGCGGCAGCCAAACAGGCGGGCGTTCCGGTGGTGGGGGTCGCCCACTGCCACCCCTATCGCATGGTGCAGCGACGGGCGAACTGGGTGGTCGATTATCTCAACGAAATTGATTTTGACTGGATTGGCAGTGCCTACGGTCCGCGCTCGGCAGCTTAAAGCCGAGCGGACCGTAGGCTGATCAGCGCAAATTGCTCAGGGGACGGTTCCCGCGAGAGATTAATTGACGTCGTCGTAAGGCTGAGTTTGACCGTTGGGAGTGCCCAAACGATGCCGCACGTCATCAATGGCGGAGTTGAGTTGGGCAATTTTGTCTTCGAGTCCCCGGCGCGCCAATTCCATTTCTTCTTCCGAGGGTTCAAATGCTCCCCCTTCGCCCTCGTGGGTATCAGATAGTCGGAAACTATCAGACTCCGATGGGTCTCTGCGGATGCGGGCGGCCACAACCGCCCCGACGATGCCGCCGACCACGCCGCCAAAGAGCGTGCCCAGAAAAAAACCGCTGCCAAAGTTATCTTGCTGACTCATGGGAAATCACAGAATTCGTCGTAACTGACGGGTCTTCGTTTGGTCAGTGTACTGCTATTGTTGCTGATTTCTGACGGTTTGCAGCGGAAACGTTGTCAATTGTGGCTGGCTCCGTTGAAGGCAGGACACGATTGTGAATGCTCATCAGGTCCCCGGTGTTTTGGAGAATTCCGAACTCGGAATTCTCCCTCAAGTGCCAAAGGTGCGATCGCCCGCATCGCCTAAGCCCGGCACAATATAGCCGTTATCATTCAACCCTTCGTCGATGATGGCGGTATAGATCGTCAGGTCTGGATAGGCTTGCGCCAGCTTTTGGAGAGCGATGGGGGACGCCACAATCGCGATAATGCGGATATTTGTGGCCTGTATGCCGCGATCGGTCAGGTCAGCCATGGCCGCGATCATCGTGCCCCCCGTCGCCAACATCGGTTCACTAATGAGAACTCGCGTTTCGGGGGCGAGGCGGTCAGGCAATTTGTTGAGATAGCAACTGGCTTCCAGGGTTTCCTCATTGCGGACATAGCCGACGTGATAGACCGAGGCCAGGGGCAACACCGATTGTGCTCCTTCCATCAAGGCTAGCCCTGCCCGCAAAATCGGCACGATCATCATCGGCACTTCGGGATTGATAAAAGTGGCGGGGCAGGGAGCCAGCGGCGTTTCTACTTGGGTGTCAAAGGTCGGCAGCCATTCGCGGGCGGCTTCGTAGGTCAGCCAGCGCCCTAACTCGGTCATCGCTGTGCGAAACAGGGACGATGGCGTATTAACGTCGCGGGCCACGCCTAGCCAGTGTTTGACCAGGGGATGGGGGGGCACAAAGACGCGGAGTTGAGGAGCCATAAATCTGTCGCGGCAAAATGGTCTGGAACATCATACTCCCTGGATGAACCGATGCAATGACAGTCGTGCGCAGAATGAGGGATTCTAGGGGGTGAGAGTACACCTTGCCCGCGATCGCCATGATGCCCACCGCTGCTTCGCCTCCCCGTTCCCACCGCTGGCCGGATGGCAGTCACTTTGATGTCATTGTCATCGGCTCTGGCATGGGCGGGCTGGTGACGGCGACCCAATTGGCGGCTAAAGGTGTGCGGCCCCTGGTGCTAGAGCGGTACCTGATTCCAGGGGGGAGTGCGGGCTATTTTGAGCGCGACGGCTATCGGTTTGATGTGGGCGCTTCGATGATTTTTGGTTTTGGTCAGCAGGGCACCACCAATTTGCTGACGCGGGCACTGGCGGCAGTCGGCCAACCGTTGACCACGATCCCCGATCCGGTGCAGGTGCATTACCGCCTGCCGAACGGCCTGGCGGTGCGAGTCCATCGCGACTATGAGGCATTTTTGACCGCGTTGGGCGATCGCTTTCCCCACGAACGGCAGGGCATCCGCCGCTTTTATGACACCTGCTGGCAAGTTTTCCACTGCCTGAACTCTATCGAACTGCTCTCACTGGAAGAACCCCGTTACGTGGCTCGCGTGTTTGCGCAAAATCCCTTAGCTTGCTTGGGGCTGGCGCGACGACTGCCCGCTAATGTCGGCGGCTTAGCGCGCCGCTATCTACGCGATCCCGAATTGCTGCGCTTCATTGACATGGAATGCTACTGCTGGTCGGTGGTCCCCGCTGCGAAAACGCCCCTGATCAATGCGGGCATGGTGTTTAGCGATCGCCACTACGGCGGTGTCAACTATCCCCAGGGCGGCGTTGGGCGCATCGCGGCGGCGTTGGCCCAGGGGCTCGTGGCAGCGGGCGGTCACATCCAATATCAGTCGCGGGTCAAGCGCATTGTGACCCAGGCTGGTAGAGCGATCGGGGTCGAGCTAGCGACGGGGGAGCACTATACCGCCCAGCGCATCGTGTCCAACGCCACCCGTTGGGATACCTTCAACACACTGCTCGATCTGCCGCTGCCTGCCCATGAGCAACGCTGGCAAAGGCGATACACACCAGCGCCCAGCTTTCTCAGCTTGCACTTGGGGGTAGATGCAGCGGTGATTCCCCCGGATACAGATTGCCACCAGATTTTGCTGGACGACTGGGCCGAACTGGAAGCCCCCAACGGCACCCTGTTTCTGTCGATTCCCACATTGCTGGATCCCAGCTTAGCTCCGCCGGGTCGCCATATCCTGCACGCCTTTACCCCCAGCTGGATGAGTGATTGGCAGGGGCGATCGCCCAGCGATTATGAGCACCACAAACAAGCGCTAGCTGACCAGCTGATGCAGCGGCTAGAAGAGGTTTTTCCGGGACTTAGGGGAGCGATCGACCACTGTTCTATCGGCACGCCCCGTACCCATCGCCGTTTTTTGGGACGTGTGGACGGCACCTATGGCCCCATGCCTCGACGCCAACTGTGGGGCCTGTTAGGTATGCCGTTTAACCGCACCGCTGTCCCCGGATTGTATTGCGTCGGCGACAGCACCTTTCCCGGACAGGGGCTCAACGCAGTCGCATTTTCAGGGTTTGCCTGCGCCCACCGTATCAGTGTCGATCTTGGCGTATAGGCAAATTGCAAATCATGTTTTGTATAGCAGTCCGCAGTAAGGTGCCGACAGGCAAGGGGCTTAAGCCCCTTGTTCCACAGCATATGGAGGTACGGAGCTATCTGTGCGGCGCTGTACCTCAACACTGCCGACCAAGCCACAGCATGAAAGTTCCTTAAATCAGAAAGGGCTTACTTAGGCGCATCGTCTCAAAGAAGCTGAAGCGTTCGAAACGACACTACGAGAAGGACTCATACTTCTCGCAAGCCCCTAGCTTTAAACAACTTGCCTACACTTCAAGTGTCTCTCGTTCCAGACAGGTTTTTTATCCATCCGTAAATTTTCTAAGAAGAACAGCAAATACGGATACCCAGACTGATTCAGTGAGGGTATTTTCGTAGAAACACGTACAAGGAATCATTGTGGGGTGTGCTGCCGTAGAGCTAAATCATGTGGAGAGGTCCATATTGATAGCTCAATCTATTTCGCACAGAGTGCTATTTCTCAATCTCTACTCTAATCGAGCCTACGCCATCGCATAGGAATGGGGATTTCAACCGGCAAACTCTGGGCAACCAGCTTTGCGCATCCTCTTACTTGAGGGATTGAATCGGCTAATACTTAAGCTCTATCCGACATGTTTTTGCATTATTTTGAGAGGAACTCTTGATGAGAAACGAGTCTTTTCTGCCAATCGTCCTGGCAGCCACAGGAATAGTCGTGGTATCGACAGCTTTTACCCCCACTGAGGCGGCGGCCTTTTCCTTTTCGATTGAGGACTTTACGGGGGACAACACCAAGGTTGATTTTTGGTTAGAAGATTTTGCCGATGGGGTCATCATCAAAGCATCAATTGATTCCACGGGTGATTATGTGTCTGGTGATATCAGTGGCATCTGGTTTGACTTGGACGATGATGCATTGGTGGAAAGGGTAAAAATTTTAGATATTAATAAAACTGAACTTGATTCTCAACAGGCGATCGCAGGTGTAAACGATCTGGGGGGTGGCGCAAATGTGAAGGGCGGATCCGGATCCCAAAAATTGTTGTTCGATGTCGGCTTCAAGGTTGGCAGCAAGCCTGGCAATGACGATATTGAAGAGGTGACATTTTTCGTTTTGGGTGATGGTTTGACCATCCAAAACTTTTTCAACCAAGCCTTTGCCGTGCGAATCAAGTCTAGTGACGGTAGAGAGGGTAGCAGCAAGTTATTTGGCTATGCTCCTGATGGGCCTCCTAACCAAAGCCGTGGATGGGATGAGTGTGGCGCAGGGGATAATCCCATTCCTTGTAAGGACGAAGACCGCGATAAAGACGGAGACCGCGATAAAAAAGAGGATAGTGGGAAGCAAAAAGGCGATAAAGACGATCACACCGATAAGCAGGACGATCGCGGCAAAGACAATTCCAAGGATAAGAAAACCGGTCAGGACAAAGGCGATCGAGAAAATAAGAAGGGCAAGTCCAAAGGCTAAATCCTGCGCTACTGATGCCATTCCCGTGTTTTGCGGATGGCATCTTCTCGGCCTGGAGGTTGCCAATAATCAGGCTGCTTGATACGTTCGGGTAAGGCCAGCACCGATAAGACCAATTCAGTTTGGACCAATAAAACCCGCCCCCAGTTGTCAACACCGGGAGCTTCGACATTTATCCGTCAGCTATGACAGCACCCAACTTACTAGAGTGCGTACGCCGTAACCCGTAGCCCCAGGGCTGTTGTAGGCGTTTTCGCGCTCATTCCAGACAGGACCGGCAATATCCAGGTGCGCCCAGGCAGTGTCGTTTACAAACTGCTTGAGGAAGAGGGCAGCGGTAATGGCCCCGCCAGACCGGGGACCAGTGTTTTTCATATCCGCCGCCAGCGACTTCATACCCTCAAAGTACTTTTCTTCCAAGGGCATGCGCCAGAGCTTTTCGCCAGCGACGGTGGCGGCGGCCTCGATTTCCCCTGCTAGGGCATCGTCGGGACTCCACAGGCCCGCGATGGAGTCGCCCAAGGCCACAATGCTGGCTCCCGTCAGCGTCGCCAGATCTACCATGGCATCCAGTCCTAATTTCTCGGCAAACACCAAGGCATCGGCCAGGGTTAGCCGGCCCTCCGCATCCGTGTTGTTGACCTCAATGGTTTTGCCGTTCGACGCCGTAATAATATCGCCAGGGCGCAGGGCGTTACCGCTAATCATGTTTTCGGCGGCGGCGCTGATGAAATGGACCTCGACATCAGGCTTGATTTGAGCGATCGCCTTCGCGGCCCCCAGGGTGGCAGCGGCACCGCCCATGTCAAACTTCATCATTTCGATCATGCTGCCCGCCCCCGCTTTAATGTTGAGACCGCCCGAGTCAAAGGTGAGGCCCTTGCCGATGATGGCGAGTTTGCGGCGCGGGGTGCCCTTCGGCTGATAGGTCAGGTGGATGAATTTGAGGGGCAGGTCGGAAGCTTGAGCCACTCCCAAAAATGCCCCCATACCTAGCTGTTCACAGGCTTCTTGGTCGAGAATTGCCACGTCTAAACCGTGGTCGCGGGCGATCGCTTCTGCGGTTTCCGCCAGCATGGCGGGGGTGGCGACATTCGGCGGCGCGGCCACTAATTCTCGCGCCAAAATCACGCCGTCGGCCACTTGTTGAGCCCGACTGATGGCGGGAGCCTCGTTGGGATAGCCAATCAGTTCGATGCGTTCAATCGCAAAACTTTTGTCATCGGCCTCTGACTTAAACCGATGGTCTTCATGCAGCGCCAGCAAGGCCCCTTCACAAATGCCTTGAGCCGACAAAGAAGTGTCGCTATTCCACACGGGCAGACTGATACCCAAGACTTTGCACTTTTCTTTTTTGGCGGTGCGAGCGGCGATCGCCCCGGCCCGGCGCAGGGTTTCCAGGGTCGTCGCTGCCGCTTTGCCCAACCCCACCAGCATCAGCTTGCGCACCGGCCCCGCCTTCCCGACTCGAATCACGGCGCTGCTGTCGGCAGCGGCCTTGAATTCCGCTTCGTCGATCAACTCCTGCACTAAACCCGAAAGCTTTTCATCTAGATCGGCCAGCACTCCTGCGAGTGGCAAGTCAGACTCGGTTACACCGATAGCTAAGCAGTCGCCTGCCCAGTCAAGTACGGGCTGAGTTGATAGATGAAGATCCATAGGTAGTGGAGCTGCGCTTGTGGTAAATAATTTCTCTTTACATTTGATCACAGCTTGGGAGGTTCTGCAATTGATTGGCGATAAGTTGAACCGTTTTCTATCTGGAGTCAGAGGGGGCAAGTGCCCTGATCGGCGATCGCCGCCCCCTAATTCCGCATTTTCCCGTCCTCTCCCCTGCCAGATTCTGCACCTTGGATGCCGAACGCTGAATTCCTGACAAAAACCAACTCATTTCTGTCGCTTTTTGCTAGAACTGCAAGAGGCAACGCACCGACATCCAATCATTTACTCAGTGAGGGAGGCAGTGATGCGGCAGCGGTTAGAAAAATGGATGCCCTGGATTGGCATCTCAGGCGTGACGGCGTTGGGACTGGGGGTCACGCTGGCGTTTGCTGATGCCGCAGGTTGGCTACCGGGACGCTCACGGGCTCCCGAGGGCACGGTTGCGATCGACACTGCCTCGGGCATGGAAGCCAATGCGGACTCATTGGTCTGGTCTCTGGCGTTACAGTCGCCCGACCAGCGAGCGGAATCGTTGAAAGCGATCGCCGCCCAGCCGGTTTCCGACGAGCAGGTGCGAGCCCGCTATCTACTAGCTAAAGATTTGATTGACCAGGGCCAGGGCGGGGCGGCAGTGCCCCTGCTGGAAACCCTGCCCGAAGATTTTCCGGCCCTGGCGGTACACAGTCGCATTCAACTGGGCAAAGCCCAAAAGGCCAGTGGTGAGCCCGCAACGGCCCAGCAAACCTGGGAAACGGTCCTGCAAAAACATGGCGATCATCCCGCCTCCGGCGAAGCTTTGTATTATCTGGGCCAACAGCAGCCGGAATACTGGGAGCAGCTGCTACAGAGCTTTCCGGCCCATCCCCGTAGCGTTGAGATCGCCCACAAAAAGCTGGTGGAAGCCCCCCAGCCCACGGACGAAAAGGCGTTGCTGCTGATCATGGCGCGCCACGGCATTTATCACCCTGACGTGCTGACCTTTGTCGATCGCCTGGTGGCAAAGTATGGCGATCAACTCACGTCGGCAGAATGGCAAGACGTCGGGTTTGCCTATTGGGAGCGGCTGGCCTACAAATCGGCGAGTAAAGCTTATAGCCAAGCTCCGTCGAGTCCTCAAACCTTGTATCGAGCTGCCCGAGGAGCCCAGATTGGCGAGCAGCGAGACGCCGCGATCGCAGGTTACAACGCCCTCAACGCCGCCTTTCCCAATGAGCCAGAAACCGCTTTGGGGCTGATCAAGCTGTCCTATTTGGTGGACCAAGAAACGGCGTTGCAGTTGCTCGATCAAGTAGTTGAACGATTTCCGCAGCGGGCGGCGGAAGCGCTCAAGGAGCAGGCCGACCTCATGGAGTCGCTGGACAGTCCCGACACGGCGAAGCAACTGCGGGAAACCATTCTGTCGGACTACAGCAACTCGGAAGAAGCGGCTGCCCTGCGATCGCAATCTGCCCGCAACGCTGGTCAGGCAGGCAACTGGTCAGGGGCGATTCAGTGGGCGGATCAGCTCCTGGCGGAAAATCCTGACGATGACCTCGCGCCGGAAATGGGCTTTTGGGCCGCCAAGTGGTCCCTCCGGGCCGGACAAGAGAAGGACGCGGCCCAGCGATATGAGCAAGTCATCCGCGACTATCCGGAATCTTATTTCGCCTGGCGCTCCGCCTCTGAACTGGGGTGGAATGTGGGAAATTTTCAGACGGTGCGATCGCTCCAGCCCCAAATTTCCCTGCCGACGCAACGACAACCCCTACCCGCCGGGTCGGACAAACTGCAAGAGCTGTACCTACTCGGTCAAGACGAAGACGCCTGGGCGCTCTGGCAAGTCGAGTTTGAGAACGTGCAAGCGCCCTCAATGGCGGAACAATTTACCGACGGCGTCCTGCGGGTCGGGGTCGGCGACAATCTCGACGGTATTTTTATGGTGTCGAGTCTGGGCTGGCGCGACGAACCTGATGAGCAAGCCGCTCACCAGGAACTCCAGGCGCATCCCGCCTATTGGCAAACCCTCTACCCCTTCCCCTATGCCGACTTGATTGCCCGCTGGTCGGCAGAGCGGCAGCTCAATCCCCTGCTGGTCACCGCCCTGATGCGCCAGGAATCGCGCTTTGAGCCGCAAATCCGCTCGGTGGTCGGCGCAGCGGGGCTAATGCAGGTAATGCCCGACACCGCTGACTGGATTCGCTCGAAATCTGACATCACCGCCACCGATCTGAATAATCCTGACGACAATATTAATTTGGGAACGTGGTATCTCGATTACACCCATTCGGAATATAACGACGATTCCCTCTATGCGGTGGCTAGCTACAACGCGGGTCCGGGCAACGTCGCGGATTGGATTGATCGGGGTGGCTACATTGATGAAGACGATTTTGCGGAGAAAATTCCGTTCCCGGAGACCAAAGGCTATATCCAGTCGGTCTTTGGCGGCTATTGGAATTATCTACGGCTGTACAATCCCGAAATCTCCCGGCAGATTGCGAGCTTGCAGCGATCCAACCCAAAATGACGTAACATAACTTTCTACAGTTAGCTGTTGATGAGGGTCCATTTAGACTACTCTCATCGCCGTTTCCCTGATTGAGGCAAGGTGCAAGGTGAATCCAGCTCAGCAGGAGCAACTCGTTAGCGTCGGTGCCTATCTCCGCGAAAGGCGAAAGGAGAAAGGCACGTCGATTGATGAAGTTGCTAACCAAATTTTTATTCGTCCCGCATTGGTGGCGGCGATCGAAACGGGTGATTGGGAATCGCTGCCCGAGCCGGTGTTTGTGCAGGGGTTTATCCGGCGCTATGCCGAATATTTAGGGCTCAACGGTCAAGAAGTTGCCCGTCAGTTTGAGCCTACCCCGGTAGCCGTGCTGCCCGATCCGGCTCTAGCCAGTAGTGGCATGGTCGAGGGGGTCGTGAAGCAGCAAGACAAGCACGGTTTAAAGGTGCTCTCTAAGGCGGAACCTAGTCAAAACGGCAGATCGATCGCCCCGACCCAGAGTTCTCAGTTCCAGTGGAACTGGATCTTGGGAATGATTGGCGTGGCAGCGATCGCGGGATTGATCGTGTGGCTCACGACCCGCAACCCCCCAGTACCGACAGAATCCCCTGATGCTAATGTCGAAGACTCTGCCGAGTCAGCGGGCGATCGCCCGCTGACTGATAGTGCCGAGGAGGCGATCGAGACGCCGTCAACCGCGAGTTCACCCACCCCCTCCGCAACGCAGGCGGCAGGCGTCACCTTTGCGGTGGATGTGGAAGAAGACGCCTGGATGCGCGTGACGGTAGACGGGGAAGTCGCTTACGAGGGCATTCTGCCTGCCGGGAGCGCGGAAAGCTGGACGGCCGATGAGGAGATTGACATTACTGCCGGAAATTCCGGCGGGGTGTTGTTTTCCTTTAACGGCAGCGACGAGCAACCCCTTGGAGAACCTGGGGTAGTCCGCAATTTGACCTTGACTCCAGAAACCGATCTCGACGCTTTGCTATCCCCATAGGCAGCAATGGCTTTTACAATTAGAAGGGCCTGACGTTTTTGAGCCGCTTTTCACCTGGTTATGACCTCCTCTCCCAATACCAAAACGCTGTCTTCTCCATCCGAAGAAGAATACCAAGAGTCCTATCTGGATGAGGTGCCCGGCGATGTGGAGATGTCGATTTTCGACCATCTAGAAGAGCTGCGGATGCGGATTTTTTATTCGCTGATCGCAGTCATCATTGGGGTCATCGGCTGCTTTGCGTTTGTCGAAAAAATCGTCAAAATTTTGGAGGTGCCTGCAAAAGGCGCGAAATTCCTCCAGCTCTCACCTGGAGAGTACTTTTTTGTGTCGCTCAAGGTGGCGGGCTATTCGGGGTTGCTGATTGCAAGCCCCTTTATTCTCTACCAAGTCATTATGTTCGTGCTGCCCGGTCTAACGCGGCGCGAGCGCCGGGTGATCGGGCCGGTGGTGTTGGGCTCTAGCGTGCTGTTTTTTGTGGGCATCTTTTTTGCCTACATTGCCCTCATTCCGGCGGCGCTAAACTTTTTCATCAGCTACGGCGAAAACGTCGTTGAGCAGTTGTGGTCCATCGATCGCTATTTTGAGTTCGTCCTGCTACTGCTATTTAGTACGGGGCTGGCCTTTCAGGTGCCGGTGGTGCAGTTTTTGCTGGCCCTACTCGGCATTGTTAATTCCAACAAGATGCTGAAGGGCTGGCGCTACATTCTTTTAGGGGCCGCCATCTTGGGGGCAGTACTAACGCCATCAACCGATCCGGTTACCCAAAGTTTGCTCGCAGGCGCAGTGCTGTCGCTGTATTTTGGCGGCATTGGCTTGGTGAAGTTGTCGGGCCGGTAGGCGTGGATGGATAGGGGTATTGGGTGCTAGGTAGCAGGTCGGTAACTCCAGCCAGCCGTCCAGAACCCAGTGCCCAGTACCCCAAACCTCGCCCCTAAAACCCAGAACCCATTTACCTCAAGTCCTTGCCATAACTCGATGATCGCCCCCCACTGTATGCATTCCTTGAGCGGGGCGTAGCGATCGCGCTTTCCGTGGGTACAATTTGTCTGTTGTCGCTGCCCCAGCGGGCGCACTGTTAGAGAAGACGGGGAATACCATGCCAAGAACGCCCAGCGAATATATCGTCCACCTGCTGTTTGATGGCGGTCACCATCAAGAGGTGAAGTTTTCGACGATTCAAGATTTTCAGAAGTGGTATAGCTCCGAGTTAATGCCCAAGCAGTCGGACGATGCCTTCATCAACGTGCCGATTCCTAAAATCAACCCCGGCGAATACATGGTGATTCGGCCCTCGCGATTACTGGCGATTCGGGTTGAGCCGGTCTTTAGTTCCAGTGTTGAACGGTACTAATGGGTCGGTTTACCAGCTTGAAGGTGGCGGGGATCGGCGCGATCGCCGGTATCCTGGGTCTGTCCTGTTTATCCCAGGTGGCTGTTGAGGGGGCGGCTGAAGCTGCGCCCACATCACCGAGCCGCCCTGAGGTTGCGCCGGTTGTCCCGGTTTTGCCCCTCACCCCGCAAACACGTTGGCCTGATGGGGCGATCGCGGACGATTTGCTGTGGCAAGGAGACGCCTCCGCAGCGCAATTGCGACTGCTGACGGCGATCGCCCACAGTCTCAGCTATCTGGATACGCCTGCCGCCGTTACCGCCTACGCTGACTATCCGGTGCCGGGCATCACCCGCGATCGCGTGCGCCGCAGCTTGCAGCGGTTTCGCACGCTGGTGCTCACGAGTGATTCCCCTGAGGACTTTCACGCCGCCGTGCAGCGCGAATTTGCCCTGTACCAATCCGTTGGCAACGATGGCGCAGGGACGGTCCATTTCACCGGCTATTTTGAGCCTACCTACGCCGCTAGCCGCACCCCGACGGCAGAGTATCGCTATCCCCTCTATCGCCGTCCGCCGGATCTGGAGCAATGGCGCGAACCCCACCCCACCCGTGCGGCATTGGAGGGCAAAGACGGATTGCAGGGCGATCGCGGACGGCTTAAGGGGCTGGAACTGGTGTGGATGCGCGATCGCCTCGAAGCGTTTCTGGTGCAGGTGCAGGGATCAGCGCGTCTGCGCCTGACCGACGGCAGTTTTATGTCGGTGGGCTACGCCGGGCGCACGGAATACGACTATGTCAGCCTCGGTCGAGAACTCATCAACGACGGCCAGGTGCTTGCTGAGGGCATGACCCTGGAGCGCCTACTGGCCTTCTTTGAGGCCAATCCCGCCGCCCTCGACGACTACATTCCCCGCAACAATCGCTTCGTGTTCTTTCGTGAAACAGCGGGCGGACCCCCGACGGGCACGTTTTCGGTGCCGGTCACTGCGGGGCGCTCCATCGCGACGGATAAGGCTCTGATGCCGCCGGGGGCGATCGCCCTCATCACCCTCGACTGGCCGGAGCTGACCGCAGGCCAATGGCAAGCCCGCCCCATCAGCCGCTACGTGTTGAATCAAGACACGGGCGGAGCCATTCAAGGGCCGGGGCGTGTGGATATTTATGTGGGCAGTGGTGACGCTGCGGGGGCGCAGGCCGGACAGGTCAACACCGACGGTGCTTTATATTTCCTACTGTTGCCAGAGTAAAGGGCCGCGCGCTGGGGATGACCGCCGTAGAGGGGCGCTGACAGCATAAGTAGATGGGCTTAATTATTTGTCGGATGTGTTAGCACCAGCGTAACGCATCAAATCCCTGTGGAATGGTGCGTTACGGCTTCGCCTCACAGCACCCCACAACATCGTTGTTTATTGTCCACCGACTTAAGCGGTGGCCCATGGGGCATCAGCCACCCAGCTATCCAGCCACTCAGCTACTACCATCAACCGGGAGGGATGTTTCCGCCCATCTCTAACCGCACTGGCCTTGTGACCGAGAGCTATCCCAACTGCAGGAAAGGCTGGATTAACGCCCATATTTCTGGCTGGACATTGCCCAGGGCGTGGTCGCTGTCCAGTTCCACCAGATTCACCCAGGGGCGCGATGCCGCATAGTCTCGGCTCGCCTGGATGCTGATCACATCGTCGTGCCGCCCGTGCAAAATCAACGTCGGGATTTCTACCCGCAGTTGTGCCTCGTCATACTGCTGGGCATCGGTTACGAAGTCATAGGCCAGCGGTAACGGCTGGTTCAGCCCGTAGTGATAGACCGACAGCCACCCCGTCTCGCGCCAGTGCGCTACCGCTGCCTTTCCCAGGCGCGGCAGCCATTGGGATAAGAACTGAAACGCCGGGGCCAGCAACACCAGGCGGTCGATTTGGGCTTGTACCTGGGGCTGTGCCGCAATCCAGCAGGCGGTCAATCCGCCAAAGCTCGAACCGATAATGGTGACCTGCGGACGGGTATCGATCCAGGCGATCGCCTGCTCGATTTGACGACTCAGCGTGAGATGGGCAAAATCCCCCTGATTCAAATCCAAAATATGCAACGTTTGCCCCAACCGCTCAAACTGCTGCTTAAAAAACTGGGCCTTCGCTGATTGGGGACTAGACGCAAATCCGTGCAGGTAAAGGTATTCCATATGCCAAGGTCTTCGGAGGGCGAAATGCGATACGCGGAAAACAACCTGGGAGAACGGAATTCTGGCTGCTGACTGCTCAATTCTGAATTCCTGATTGAATCCCCTGACGTCGTCGTAGGATAATACCCCTTTGGGTTACTATCGCTTACGGTTTACCCCATTCCGCAACTCGAATTTTGGCAAATCCATGACGCACTCTTTTCGCATCACCCTGCTGCCCGGCGACGGCATTGGTCCCGAAATTATGGCTGTCACCGTTGAGGTGATGAAAGCCGTGGGCAAACAGCTCGACCTCAGCTTTGACTTTCAAGAGGCGCTGATGGGCGGGGTGGCGATCGATGAAACGGGATCGCCGCTGCCGGAGGAAACGCTGCAGGCTTGCCAGGAGAGTGACGCCGTTTTGTTGGCGGCGATCGGGGGCTACAAGTGGGATGCCCTGCCCCGGCAGCAGCGGCCCGAGACTGGCTTGCTGGGCCTGCGGGCGGGTCTCAAACTGTTTGCGAACCTGCGTCCGGCGACGATTTTGCCCCAGCTAATCGATGCCTCTTCCCTGAAGCGCGAGGTGGTCGAAGGGGTGGATATCATGGTGGTGCGGGAACTGACCGGCGGCATTTATTTTGGTGAACCCAAGGGCATCTTTCAGTCAGAGACGGGGGAAAAGCGGGGGGTGAGTACGATGGCCTACACCGAGAGCGAAATCGATCGCATCGGGCGGGTTGCCTTTGCCACTGCGCAAAAACGCCAGGGACGGCTCTGTTCTGTGGATAAGGCGAACGTGCTGGAAGTGTCGCAATTGTGGCGCGATCGCATTACGGCCCTGGCTGCCGACTATCCCGATGTGGAACTGTCCCACCTGTATGTGGACAATGCCGCCATGCAACTCGTGCGCTGGCCGAAACAATTTGACACGATTGTCACGGGCAATCTGTTCGGCGATATTTTGTCCGATGCGGCGGCGATGCTCACCGGCAGCATCGGCATGTTGCCCTCGGCCAGTCTGGGCGCAGAGGGTCCCGGCGTGTTTGAGCCCGTCCACGGGTCGGCTCCGGACATTGCCGGACAGGACAAGGCGAATCCGCTGGCGCAGGTGCTCAGTGCGGCGATGATGTTGCGCTATGGCCTCAACCAACCCGCCGCCGCTGACCAGATCGAAGCGGCGGTGAACCAGGTGCTCGATCAGGGATATCGCACGGGCGACATCATGGCCGAGGGGATGACGGCGGTTGGCTGCAGGGGGATGGGAGACGCTATCCTAAAGGCACTTGCTTAAGAAGTTTTGCAAAGCGATCGCCACCGGAGCGATCGCGAAGAGTCCTGTTATAGTTGACTGAACTTTTGTCCACACACTAAGGGTTCCTGAGCTGTGCATAGCTATCATCAGCCGCTCCCACCGGCACCGCGAGCACATTATCCCGATGAAATTCCGGGGGCCGCTGCCATTTTTGACCCGGCCTTACTCAAGGCGGCTCGGCATATCTATCGCACCTACTACGAAGTTCACCCCGACGATATGCAGCGGCCCATGGGAGTCGCGATCAATCGGAAGACCCGGCGGGGCAAACTAATTTTTAGCGGTCCTCCCGTGTTGCTGCCTAGCGAATGTTTTGTGCCCTTAGACCAGATTGAGCCCGACATTCATTAGAGCACTGGGGCGATCGATGGTGCTCGGCCCCTGGCCACAGGTCGATTTTGATGGGTTTTCTGTTTCCCTTACTGATCTTCGCGTTCGGCGCTGCCATTGGCAGCTTTTTGAACGTGGTGATATATCGAGTCCCGGCAGCGCTTTCCCTGCTGCATCCCCCGTCGCACTGCCCCACTTGTCAACATCCACTGCGCCCCTATGACAATGTGCCGGTGTTTGGTTGGCTGTGGCTCAAAGGTCGCTGTCGCTACTGTCGGGCACCGATTTCCCCCCGGTATCCCCTCATCGAAGCGCTGACCGGGGGGCTGTTTTTCGCGGCCTTTGGCTACTTTGGCTTAACTTGGGCCACCGTCGGCGCATGGATTCTCCTGAGTTGGTTGATTTGTCTGGCCTTTATTGACTTAGATACCTTGACCCTGCCCAACGTCCTGACCCAATCGGGCCTGCTATTGGGCATCGGGGTTCAGATGCTTCTGGTATTCTCTCCAGATCCGCTGACCTGGGCAGGAGCCGCTAGCGGCGTCTTAACCGCTGTCTTAGGAGCGGTTTTAGGGATCTGGATGTTCGAGATCATCGGATTGGTGGGGTCGCTGGTCAGTGGCAACACTGTCATGGGCGGCGGCGATGGCAAGCTAGCCGCAATGCTGGGAGCCTGGTTGGGCTGGCAGGGTATGCTGCTGAGCAGTTTTCTCGCCTGTGCCCTGGGAGCCTTCATCGGCGGAGCCGCGATCGCCCTCCACATCACTAGCCGCAAAACCCCGATTCCCTTCGGCCCCTTCCTCGCCCTCGGAGCTGTGATCACTCTGTTTTGGGGCGATCGCCTGATCACCTGGTACCTCCAACTCTTCTTTCCCCTGGCCGCTTAGGCGATCGGTAGGGGAAGGGGGACCGGGTGCTGGGTATGGGGTTTTGGGTATCGGGGCTGGGGTTGCTTTGCCGGGTCTTCACCTGTTACCCAGCACCCGACACCTAGCACCCATCCACCGCCAAACCCTACATTCTCCAACTCATCAATGCGCCTCCCCTACCTGCGTATGGGCCACCTCGCCAAAAATCGCTTGGGGATTGCAGTAATACTTAAATTCCAGCAGGTTATGGAACGGGTCTTCGAGGAAAAAGGTGCGGTGCTCTAATGGCGAACCCGGAAAGCGGCGTTTCGGTTGCTGATAGAGTTTCAGCCCTTGATCCATCGCGCGATTGAGTAAGGCATCAAAATCCGACTCTTCCAGAAAAACGAGACCAAAGTGGCGGGGATAGATGCCTTTTTGGGGCACCAAGTCATCGGTTGTGTGCGCCACAATCTGATGGTTATACAGATTGAGAATGATGGAATGGGGCGATTCTCGCCCAGCCTCACAGCCTAAGCCATCGACATAAAACGCCTTGGTAGTCGGAATGTCGGCTACCGGAAAGGCTAGGTGAAACAATACAGCAGTCGTGGATGAGGTCATCAGAAATTCCCCCTAAAGCAGTAGAAAAGCAGTACGAGGTGTTCGAATCCGGTCATCTCGTTTGCCCTCAATCTTAGAAAGAACCTTTCAGAATTGCACCCATGAGTTTTTTTCGCCCCCTTTCCAAAAGGGCGGGGGCCTGCCTATGATGTCTGCTTGAGCAGGCAGAGGTATAACGAGGTGCAGCCCCAAACCCTGGTAGTCAAGATTGGCACGTCAAGTTTGACCCAAAAAACCGGATTTCTGGCAATTGCGGTGATTGCCAAGCTGGTCGAAACTCTGTGTGCTCTGCAAACCGCCGGGCATCGGGTGATTTTGGTGTCTTCGGGAGCGGTGGGGGTCGGGTGCGCCCGCCTCAATTTGTCTGAGCGCCCTAAAACGATTTCGATGAAGCAGGCCGTGGCGGCCGTGGGTCAAGGGCGGCTGATGCGAGTGTATGACGACTTTTTCACCTCTTTGAATCAGCCGATCGCGCAAGTGTTGCTGACCCGCACCGATCTGGTGCAGCGATCGCGCTACGTCAATAGCTACCGCACGTTTCGGCAACTGCTACAGCTGGGGGTGATCCCCATTGTGAATGAGAACGACACCGTCGCCATTGAGGAGCTGAAGTTTGGCGACAACGACACCCTCTCGGCGCAGGTGGCGAGTTTGGTCGGGGCGGATTGGCTATTTTTGCTGACGGATGTGGATCGCCTCTATTCCGCTGATCCACGTTCCAATCCCGATGCCCAGCCCATCCACATCGTCGAGCATGTGGAGCAGTTGGAAGATTTGCAGGTCAAGATCGGCGATCGCGGTAGCCAGTGGGGCACTGGGGGCATGCTCACCAAGATCGAAGCCGCCCGCATTGCCGCTAATGCGGGGGTGCGCACCGTGATCACCGATGGTCAACATCCCGAAAACCTGCCCAAAATTCTAGCGGGTGCCGACCTGGGAACTCAATTCTCGCCCCGGAAGACGGTCGCTAATGCCCGCAAGCGCTGGATCGCCCAAAGCTTGATCCCGGCGGGTAAGCTGTATCTGGATGCCGGGGCTGTGAAAGCGATTCAGCGGGGGGGCAAATCGCTGCTGCCAGCGGGCATTACCGAAATTGAAGGGGAATTTGATCAGCGATCGGCGGTGCAACTCTGTGATGCCGAAGGGCTCGAAATTGCGCGGGGCATCGTGAACTATAGCCACACCGAGTTAGTGCAAATTATTGGGCACCAGTCCGAAGAGATTCCTGAAATTCTGGGCTATGCTGCGGGCGATACCGTGGTCCACCGCGATAATCTGGTAATTTCTCACCCAGGCTCAGCTTGACTGTGCCGCGACGGGGCGTTACGGGAATAGTAATAACGGTCAGTCGGTGAGGACTTCAGTGAAGACTGAGGTCGAAGTGGGGGGTGATTGTCCTGGGCAACCTCAGCCACGAGACGCAGTCCTTCATTGCCAAAACCTGGCTATGACTATCTGGTGTCATGGCTTTGCCGGCGGTTGCCTCAGGGACGCTACCTATACGTACTCAACCTAGTGAATTGTTAATGCCTGAAGGTTCGGCGACCTTAACGGCGTGCCATCAGGGCCAAAAACCTGGAGAGCATCTGGATGACAGATAAACCTAAAATTCTCGTAACAGGCGGCGCTGGCTATATCGGCTCCCATGCGGTGCTGGCGTTAGAAGCGGCAGGCTATCCCGTCGTGATTTTAGACAGCTTGGAATATGGCCATGAAGAGTTGGTCAAGCAACATTTGCAGGCGGAATTGATTCAAGGCAAAACCACCGATCGCGCTCTGCTCGACCAGATTTTCCAAACCCACCACATTGGTGCAGTGATGCACTTTGCCGCCTACATCGCGGTGGGGGAGTCAGTGCAAAAACCGGCGGAGTATTACCATAACAACGTTGTCGGCACCCTGACCTTGCTAGAGGCGATGCTGGCCGCCGACGTGAAGCAGTTCGTCTTTTCTTCGACCTGTGCCATCTACGGTCCCCCCAAAACGGTGCCGATTCCCGAAGACCATCCCAAAAATCCCATCAGTCCCTATGCGTCGAGCAAGCTGATGGTAGAGGAAATGCTGAAGGATTTTGCCGCGGCCTATGGGTTGAATGCCGTCGTGTTTCGCTATTTCAACGCGGCAGGGGCCGACCCCGAAGGTCGCCTGGGTGAAGACCACCAGCCCGAGACTCACCTGATTCCCCTGGTGCTACAGGCGGCGCTGGGACGTCGGGAAAACATTGCCATGTTCGGCACTGACTACGATACGCCGGACGGTACCTGCATTCGGGACTACATTCACGTGACGGATTTGGCCTCGGCCCATGTCCTCGGAGTGAAATACCTGATGAACGGCGGCGACACCACCTTCATTAATCTGGGCAACGGTAACGGCTTCTCGGTGCGGGAGGTGATTGAGACGGCCCGACAGGTGACTGGCGAAACGATTGTGGCAGTGGAGCGCGATCGCCGTCCAGGGGATCCGCCCCGTCTGATCGGCAGCAGTGAGCAGGCTCGTAACCTCCTTGGCTGGCAACCCCAATACCCCGATTTGGAATCCATCATTGCCCATGCCTGGCAGTGGCATTTGTATCGCCACGGGCGGGTTTGAGGGGGAGCGATCGCCTGCCGCTGCCTTTCCCTGGTCAAAATTAGCAAAAAAAAACGCCCCGGTGAAGGGGCGTTGGATTTCACGCATGAAGCACTCAAGGAAAAGGAAAATGATTTAGCTGGCGAGGTAGCCCCGCACGTTACCTTTACGGCGACGCAGATGCTTCAGCGCTTGCTGCTCAAGCTGCCGGACACGCTCACGGCTAATGTTGAGCCGATTGCCGACTTTTGCCAGCGATAGCTCGTTACCGTCGTTAAGCCCATAGCGCAGGGTAATCACTTCCTGCTGCTGGGGCGTCAACTCGGCTAGCAATGTGCGAATGTCTTGCTTGAGGGACTCCCGCACGGTGTAATCTTCCGGCGAAGCTTTTTCGTCTTCGAGCAGCTCTTGCAACTCAGTATCCTGGTTATCGCCAATGCGCACATCGAGTGAAATCGGCTGGCGAGAAATCGTCAAATATTCCCGCACCTGAGCCGTTTCCAGCTCTAGGGCTTCGGCAATTTCCGCGACGGTCGCGCTACGGCCCAGCGTTTGAGACAGCTCACGCTGCACCCGCTTGATTTTGTTGAGCTTTTCGGTGATGTGGATAGGCAAACGGATCGTCCGGGCTTGCTGGGCGATCGCCCGCGTGATGGCCTGCCGAATCCACCAGTAAGCATAGGTGGAAAACTTGTACCCTTTGGTCGGGTCAAATTTTTCAACGCCCCGCTCTAAGCCCAACGTGCCTTCCTGAATGAGATCTAGAAATTCCAGATTGCGTTTTTGATACTTCTTCGCGATCGCCACCACCAAACGCAAGTTCGCCTCAATCATTTGGCGCTTGGAGCGCTCACCATGACGCAGCAGCAGCTTCAGCTCATCGACAGCAATATCGGCGGCCTCGGCCCATTCTTGATAGGTCGGCTCGCGCTCAGGATCCTGATCGGCCTGCAAGGTTTCTCGAATTTCCAGCAGCTCCATCATGCGCTGCACTTGCTTGCCCAAAACAATTTCTTCTTCGTGAGTCAGCAGCGGTACCCGACCGATCTCATGTAAATAGGTACGCACAGCGTCGGCGGAGAAGGGGACTTTAGTTTTCGATTTACGGGCATTAACTTTGGGCATGAGTTCGCCTCCACTGATGATGCTGAAGTGGCCTTCCAACAAGGGAAAAGGCCGGTTGATCGCCGGGGCGATCGCAAACGGGTGTGTAACTAGGTGTGTAACTAATTGAATCGTCGACAATCTTCCAAAAAGGAGCTAGAACCACCCTGTGAGCCGGACACACAGAAAAGAGGGGGATATCTTATCTGCGATCGACTCGCTTTGCACAGAACTCCAAACCGGAAAAGACGCAATACGGAACCGTTATGAGTTTGGATCTTTATCTTAAAACAACTTTTTCGTTGCGTAAAGTACTACAAGTGTAGTTTGGCTACCGGGCTCAGTGCGTTCTATATGAACAGTATTCCCGCTGAAAGTGCCGGAATGACTGACGGTAGCTTAGTTTCATCATTACCGATAATGCCTCCTGATACTGGGGGAGATCCGCCCTGGGAAACCGAACAAATGTTCCAAAAAAGTCGAAACTATACAGTTTAGTTTAGTTGAAAGCGCTGTCCAGGGCACCTTTGTTTCTAATCTTGTAACCACCCTATGAAATGGCTGTGATATCTCAGTGAAATTCTGATGACGATTTGCTGAGAATGGGTCGGAATTGCTCAATCAGCAGCCGGGTAAAGTCTCGGTAAGCATTTCAGGTGTCCGCCAAGGGGTGGAACTGGGGCCGCAACGGGCGATCGCGTTCCGTGTCTATGAAACCCATTCAGCGCATCGCTGGAAAAATCGGGGCTTTTGGCTCAGGCTAGGAAAACGCCAACCGACTACAGATTTACAAAACTTTGTAAGGAGATTTCTATGGCTCGGATGTATTACGACAGCGATGCCAATCTCGACCTGCTCAACGGCAAAACCGTCGCCATCATTGGTTACGGTTCTCAGGGTCATGCCCATGCCCTCAACCTCAAAGACAGCGGCGTCAACGTCATCGTCGGTCTGTATGAAGGCAGCCGTTCGATCGCCAAAGCCGAAGCTGAGGGGCTCCCCGTCAAGCCGGTTGCAGATGCCGCCAAACTAGCGGATTGGATCATGATTTTGCTGCCGGATGAAGTGCAAAAGCAAGTCTACGCCAACGATATCGCTCCCAATTTGGCAGCGGGTAACGTCCTCTCTTTTGCCCACGGCTTCAACATCAACTTTGGTCAAATTGTGCCCCCCGCCGATGTGGATGTCGTCATGGTAGCTCCCAAGGGACCTGGTCACCTGGTGCGCCGCACCTACACCGAAGGCCAGGGGGTGCCCTGTCTGTTTGCCGTGCAGCAAGACGCCTCGGGCAAGGCTCGTGACCTGGCGATGGCCTACGCCAAAGGGATTGGGGGCACGCGCGGGGGCATCCTCGAAACCACCTTCCGCGAAGAAACTGAGACGGATCTGTTTGGTGAGCAAGTCGTGCTTTGTGGCGGTTTGAGCGAACTCATCAAGTCTGGTTTTGAGACTTTGGTAAATGCTGGCTACCAGCCCGAGCTGGCTTACTTTGAGTGCCTCCACGAAGTCAAACTGATTGTGGACTTGGTGGTTGAGGGCGGTTTGGCGAACATGCGCGACAGTATCTCCAATACTGCTGAGTATGGCGACTATACGCGGGGGCCGCGCATCATCACGGACGAAACTCGTGCTGAAATGAAAAAAATCCTGAAGGAAATTCAGACGGGGCAGTTTGCTCGCGAATTTGTGCTGGAAAATCAGTCCGGTAACGCTGGCTTCACTGCTATGCGTCGCCGCGAAGCGGAGCACCCCATTGAAGCAGTGGGTAAGGATCTCCGCGCGATGTTTAGCTGGCTGAAAAAGGTCTAGCTCTCAGGGCGATAAACCCGCTTGGAACTGGGGAGAGAAATCAGCTTGGTTTCTCTCTTTTTTTTATCGAAAAAAACGGTTGTGGCGCGATCGCGCCACAACCCAAGAAAGACAATGATTCTGAACGGTGGTCTACGTCTGGCAGTCTTCACAGGTGCCGTGAACGGTCACTTCATAACCGCTCACCTGCCAACCCCCATGCAGATGGGAAACTTCGATTTCTTGTAGCGCTTGCCAGGGAATATCCGCGATCGCCCCACAACTTTGGCAACGAAAGTGGTGATGGGGTTCTACATTGGCGTCATAACGACAGCCCCCCTCAGCGAGCAGCACCTCGCGGATGAGGCCGACTTCCCGCAGGGCCTGCAAACAGTTGTAGATCGTCGCCTGAGAAGACACCGGGGCGTCTTGGTTAAGGTCATTCATGATTTGCTCTGCTGTGGGGTGGTCGGTGCGGCCCAGCAGATTGGCGTACACAGCAAAGCGTTGAGGCGTCACCCGCAGTTGTTTATCTCGGAGGGTCTGGACGATTTCCTCGGTTGGTTTTGACATGATCACCTATCCACAATGAAGCACTTACCGAGTTGCACAAGGCATTCGACCCGATAGTACTGATCCATTAATAGCATTATCTTTCTTAAACTAGTCTTTGATAAGACTTCCTTAATAGTTTAAATCACTCAAGTTATTGATAAAATCCTAACTAAGAACTATTCTAATCAAGGCGGGGTTATGACACCCTGGCTGAGGTTCGGAACTGTTAGAGCGCAGGTCTCTGCGAGGCAGCGCTCGGTTCATAGCTTCTTCAGATTTAGAGTTGACCGTTAGGAGGTCTGTAATGGCTGTTATCGAAAAAGTTCCCCACGTTGTATTTAAGACTCGCGTGCGTGATGAGTCGGTAGGTGGGCCTAACCCCTACCGTTGGGAAGACACCACCACCGAAGATATTTTTGCGGGTAAGAAGGTTGTCGTCTTTTCCTTGCCTGGTGCCTTCACGCCCACTTGTTCTTCTAACCACCTGCCTCGCTACGAAGAGTTGGCCGATGAGTTTAAAGCCGCTGGTGTGGATGAAATCTACTGCGTTTCAGTCAACGATGCGTTCGTGATGTTCCAGTGGGGCAAGCAGCAAGGGGCTCAAGCTGTGAAAATGCTGCCCGATGGGAACGGTGAGTTCACCCGCAAAATGGGGATGTTGGTGGAAAAGACCAACCTGGGCTTTGGTATGCGTTCTTGGCGTTATTCCATGGTGGTCAATGACATGACCGTCGAGAAGATGTTCGTTGAGCCTGATTTCGGCGACAACTGCCCCACTGACCCGTTTGAAGTTTCTGACGCCGATACCATGTTGGCTTACCTCAAGGGCAAAGCGGCTCCTGGGGTCTCCGAGCCGCGCAAAGAGTTCGTCGGCTAATGGCTGGGTTAAGGAAGCGGTTCTAAGGAAGCGGTTCAATCATTAATTTAGGACGGCTGACTGTCAATCACGATGGTCAGCCGTTTTGTTGGTTGGGCGATCGCCCCCGCCCCCCCAACTCAGTACACAAGTGGATGACAAATCGGTCACACCGGCTACCGTAATCGGCCTCATCCCGCTAGATGATAAAGCTGCTTACCGATGTGTTCCTTTCTAAAAACGCTATGGCTCAGGTGCTCTCCGACATCGCCCGCGAAAAAGGCATTGCTTACTTTCTCATCTCGTTTACTGACCTATTTGGGGTGCAGCGGTCTAAACTGGTGCCGACCCAGAGCATTGACGAGATGGCGGCCAACGGGGCGGGGTTTGCGGGGTTCGCTGCCTGGCTAGATATGACACCGGCGGATCCCGATGTGTTGGCGATGCCGGATGCGAACAGCTTGTTTCAGTTGCCGTGGCAGCCCGATGTCGCCTGGATGCCCGCCGATCTTTACGGCGGGGATGGGCAACCGATCGCTCAAACCCCCCGCCTGGTTCTCAAACGAGTGCTCGCCCAAGCGGCGGCCCAGGGCTACCAGGTCTGTACTGGCGTTGAGTGCGAGTATTTTTTGCTGAATGAGGACGGCACGGATATCTCGGATAGCCGCGATCGCCAATCTAAACCCTGTTACGACCAGCAAGCCCTGATGCGCCGGTTTGACATCATTCGCGAGATCTGCGACGGCATGTTGGCCCTGGGCTGGGGACCGTATCAAAACGACCACGAAGACGCCAACGGTCAGTTTGAGATGAACTGGCGGTATGACCAGGCCCTCGTGACCGCTGATCGCCAGGCATTTTTTCAGTTCATGGTCAAAAGCATCGCCGAAAAGCATGGTCTGCAAGCCACTTTTAAGCCCAAACCCTTTCCCCATCTGACGGGGAATGGTTGTCATGTGCATCTGTCAGTGTGGGACAGCGATCGCACCACTAACTTGTTTCTCGATCCGGAGGGGGAGCTGGGCCTCGCTCCGCTGGCTTATAACTTCATCGGGGGCGTGCTGCACTCTGGCGAGGCGCTCTGTGCTTATAGCAATCCCACGGTCAATTCCTACCGGCGGATTAATGCCCCGATGACAACTTCCGGCGCAACGTGGTCGCCCAATACCCTGAGCTACAGCGGCAACAACCGCACCCACACCATCCGCATTCCTGATCCAGGGCGGTTTGAGTTGCGGCTCGCGGATGGCTCTGCCAACCCGTATCTGCTGCCCGCCGCTCTGATCGCTGCTGGGCTAGACGGCATCGCCGAAAAGCGGGACCCAGGTTCCCGGCGCAACAACAACGCTTACACTGACCCGCTGCCGCCCGAAACCGTCAAACCCCTGCCGAAAAGTTTGCTTGATGCTCTGATGCATCTGGAAAATAATACCGTCTTGCCCCAGGCAATGGGCGCAGAATTCACCCATTCCTATCTCAAGCTCAAACATCAGGCTTTGCAAGAATATACTAGCCGCATGACGACGGGAAATGCGATCGATTAGTCGTGGGAGCGATCGCCCCTGATGGTGGCTGCCCTCTGCTGGGGAGTGTGGTGGTAGCCGATTCTGGGTAAGGTGGAGTCAGTGACCTGTGCCAGAAGATGCTGCAAATTACTAACCGAACTGCCATTCCCGACCATGAAATTGAGCTGAATGCAGTGCGATCGTCCGGCGCAGGCGGTCAGAACGTGAATAAAGTCGCCAGCGCTATCCATCTACGGTTTGATATCAACGCCTCATCGCTGCCCGCCGTTCACAAAGAGCGGTTGCTCAAGCTGAACGATAACCGCATCACTAAAGATGGGGTCATCATCATCAAAGCTCAAGAGCACCGCACCCAAGAGCAAAACAAAGAAGAAGCGCTGCAGCGACTCAAAAAGCTGATTCAAAGTGCGACGTACACGCCCAAAAAACGGAAGCCAACGAAGCGGTCGAAAAGCAGCGATCGCAAACGTATTGAACGTAAGAAAAAACGCGGCCAAAAAAAAGCCCTACGCGGCAACGTTCGCCTGTAGGAAATTGACATCATACCAGTTCAGTTTGGACTTGCAATTAACGACCTTCCCTAATCAGATCGGATTGCTGCTATAAACCAGGACTTACGCATTGACAGAAAACTCCATATATCAGGTACCGTTTTTCGTGCCTCTAACTGACTTTTTGGGTTCGGATTACGCTGGCTTCAGCCCAAGCAGGAAATTGAGCAAAGGCTGAAACGCCCTGTTTGCATTGATGCACAACTTTTACACTTTGGACAGTGCGTAACTCCTGTAAACATAACTGTAATAAGCTGTTGGGCATTCAAACCACAACAGTGCGATTGCTCTAAAATTCTTGCAGTAAGGGCTTTATAGCAGTCATCATGCAGTTTAGATGCTAAACAGCTTAAAGCAGCAGGGGCTATCAGCTGACGGCCCCTGCTGCTTGATTGCGCATCAGAGCGCGATGCCCCGGCCTTAGTAGCGGGGGTTATTGGTGGTAGTTGTACTAGGGTTGTTAATAGAGGGGGTAGTTGTGCGATCGTCATAGCTAGTTCTGGTGTCGCGATCGCGATCTTTACCTTTCAGACCGGCTAGACCAATCAGGCCAAGCAGACCCAACCAACCCCAGTCAAATCCGTCGTCATCGTAGTTGTCGGTAGTGGTAACGTTGTCACCGGGAACAACTGGATCGGTAGTAGTTTGAGCAGAGGCGGGGAGGGCAAAAGGCAGAATGGCAAGATTTAGGGCGAGAGTGCCAGTACCTAACCAAATGGCCAGAAATTTGTTTTTCATGGGAAAAATACCAAGAAATAGTTGTCAACAAAATGAAGTAACATTAACTTGGCGTCAACCCAAGAGATTGATGCCTAAGCTGAACTTCCTATACCGTCATAGTAGATTTTTCCCTTTGGTCTGTCGTTTTCCATTGGGTGGAGATTGCCTCTATGTACTCTGGTTCATAAAACGGTAGATTGACCATCTTAAGCTCTACCCTGACGGATCATTAATTGCGCATCAAGCTGATGAATAAGGAATGATCTGTGTAGTGATCCGCACATTCTCATCGTTATATTTATCAAGTCGCGCCTACAAAAACGCTTGATGCCCACCGCTAAAGCGGCCTTGTAAATTCCCAGTCTTACCGACACAACGCCATCCATTGCTTTTGTGCCGAATTACACAAGTAGGGAATCATGAGGCGATCGCCGACAAGGACTCTACCGGATGGGGGGCAGGCATTGGTTTAGCGCTTCGTTGGCTCTCCCGCGGCCTCCGCTTTCCTAAAAAAGGGGCTATTCACCGTCTGGATAAGTCTGTCCCCTTTTTCTACGCAAAGTGCATGCCCGGAGGACTATAGCGAGGAATCAGGGGTTTCAACCATTTCGGCAGGGGGAAGTAAATGATTGCCCCACAAGCAGATCATCCCAGCTACTGCCCCAACCGAGGACTCGCGGCATAACGACCAAGCTCACCGGACGCAGACAACCTTGGCAACTTAACCGATCAACTCACAGCGTTCCGGTGCAGCGACTTGTTATACTGCGCTTGCACGGTTCGACTTTACTTTTTTAGATATCTTTGAGATCTTCAGTTGGTGGATGCCATCCAGCAGATATCCAAGCTTGTCTGACTGTTACGGCATAAGGATTATTGAGTTGTAGAGCTAAAACAGTCGCACGACCGCTAGCAGTCAGTCCTGCAATATAAGCTCCATTATCTGTCCAAGCGAAGTGTCTTACCCATTTTTGCTGACGGGGATTAAATAATCTGACGCTGCGGTTTGTAATGGGATCTTTGGAGTGAGTTTGCACACCTTTATAGGAATTACAAAGACGACAGGCGAGCCACAAGTTTTCCTCATCATCAGATCCACCTGCTGCTTTAGGGATAATGTGTTCGATTTCTAGAACTCCCAAAACGTACTTCTGAAGACTACGGCAGTAACCACACTGATTATTTGCTGCCGATCTCACTCTCACTCGAACTTCTTCAGATATTTGACTCACTGGCTCACGAATTCAAAGGTTTAATTAATCCACGCTTGACAGCCTCACTGAGAGCGGTCGCTTTTCGTAGCAGACCCTCTTGGTAAATTTGCATCAGGGATTGTAACTCTAAACGTTCATCTTCAAATAGAAGACCAGCCTGCTGGCGATCAAGCAACTCACTCAATCGAGTATCTTGATCTGGTTCCATTTGCAACTCTGTTAAAGCTAAAACCTGTTCATCAGAGACATCAGCTATAGGTTCAAGATCGAGAACATTAGCTCTGACCGATGGAATGGAAAGTTGAATTGTATCTGCTAAAACACTTGCAACATCTCGGTTTGCCAATTTTGCAAAAAGCTCAGCGCGTTGATAGATTTCGTCTGGTAATGTAATTATGATTTGGGTGGTCATGATTTATCTCCATGCTATTTGCGCGAATTGGGTTTTCTCTTGGTACTGCTTTCTGAATGACTGTTAGTTTCGTTAGTGGATTTAGTAGGGCCTTGGGCATCATTTGCATTCACTTTCTCATCGACGAAAGAATCATGAATTTGAGATTCATTAAGTGTTTCTGCTAAAGTTTCATCTGATACTGGTTCTTCAGTGATCTCTTCTTCCTGGCTCGCCAGCAATCCAGCATACTTAATTCTCTCTAGACCTGATTGAAATCCGATATAGTCGTCGATGGATTTACTCATGTCGATATCAAGCTTATAATCTCGACGTAAATTCTGAATGGCACTTTTAATTGCTTCAACTTCTTTGATTGACTCATTATCTTTGTTGGCTTCCAAAACACCTTCTATTTCGTCCATCAAAACAATCCCGTCTTCGCGTCTTGCTGAAATAGGGTGACGTGCATTAAAATCCTTTTTAAGTCTTTCTATCTTTTGGGACAACCTTTCAGTAGTCAGTTTTTGCTGTGCCCGACGCTGCATGATATTTAGTTTTTTAAAGAGAACTCTGCAATTATTCTCAAAAGTCCTAAGAGCATTGTTTCGTTCTTCAGTTAGATCCTCCTCTCGTGACCACTCATGAACTACTTGAATAACATTGCGAGCAAATCCAACTTTATTGACCTTCAATTCTTCGTTATGAAGGTTGAGCAAACTCTCTTGTAGAGCATCAAGCATAGTTTGATTAGAAATTTTTTCAAAAACGAGTTCCTCAGTTAAATAAGAGAGCTCGGCTTCGTCTACCTGTAAAAACTCCTGCAAATAAGATTTTATTGCGGCTATGCAAATTGGCAGTGGAATAATGTCTTCTATTTCAAGCTTGGACGACACATCATTTATTGCTAAACTAAACTCTTCACTTAAATCACCAACTTGGAGGATGAATTGTTCTTTAAGCAAAGGCTTTCTATGTTGCCCCCCTCCTTTGTATAACTGCTTTTTAGCATCATTTCCACTATTATCACTATCTAATAAGACAATTACTGCCGGTTGTTCTACATCCCTTCCACGAGCTAGATAAACCAGGTAGGGAATGTGAGATGCTGAACCCGACGGGACAATAGTAATTTGATTCAAATCTAAAGTTTCTAAATTAGGGGTTCCTATTGACCTCAAATAGGTTGTAGCTCCCGCAATCAAAATTTGATCAGAAAGACCTTCAACCATCAAATTACAGTTGCCAATAAAAGTAGTTTCTCCAACATAAGAACCTATCGACGATCTTAGAGGTTCATAGTGATTTCTGGCTGCATCTTTAACGACTCGTGTTCCTTCATCTTCATTCCCTTTTTGAAGGACTCGAATTCGCTCAGCATGATTCTTATCTATTAGAAAAGGTGAGTGGGTTACATAAACCACTTGAATTGGTTGTTTTATGTGAGATCCGGGATCGGGACTTGAAAACAGGTCAAAGATTTTGAGTAGATCCTGTTGAGCTTGACTAGATAGATAAGCATCAGGCTCATCCATCAATAAAATTTCAGATTTTGAGGCGTGAGGTTCATGAGAACGATACTGGATAAAATAGCTAAGAAAGTATCTTAGCCCTTGACTCCTTTCATCAAATGAGTATTCCGTTCCAGTTCGATCAGTTATCGTAAAAACCAAATCATAATCTCTTGCCATTACTTTCAAGCAAAAATTGCGATCTTGAACCCAATAATTGGGAAAGTTCAAGTTAATTGCAAGCTGCCTATTGATTTTTTCAAGAATTCCATTTGCATACCCCTGCATTCCATTTTTAATTGCATCTGCCAGGTCAAGTAAAGCCTTGGTATCTACTTGAGCAATTTTGCAGATCAGTTTAAAAGCTAAATCAAATTCTTTTTCTCTTCTTGCTTTTTCCTTGTCGCTAAAAGTAACTTCATCAACTGCTGAAATAATTGCTTTTAATGATTCGACTGCCTCGTTGTCGATCTCTTCCCTATCTCCACCCCAAAGGTAGCGAACTTTAGTGATTAATCCCGGATTATCACTAAACACATCAAGAGCATCGATGATTTTACTTCTTTGTGCTCGACCTAAAATCTCAAATTTTCTGCCGCCTAGATAATCTTCATTTCCTAATTCAACCAATTTCTTAATAGGAACATTTGAGGGAAGTGCAACATTAGATTCAATCTTAAGAATTGAAGGGAGTAGCTCTTGTAATTCAAGTACTTGCTTCTTTTGGATTGTGTAGGGTCTGTACTCTCCCTTCTCAGGCAGGTATATTGTTAGGTCTGTAATATTCTGGCGAAATATCAGGAGACGATCAAAAATGACATTTTCAGGAATAACCAATATTTTTCTGAGATTCACCTTCTCGGACTCAGAAAACCCAGACCATTCAGTGCCGAAGTCGGGATACTTTAGTTCATTTTGCCTAACAGTAAAAAATGGGGAATAACGACAAAAGTCGCTGCGCTCTATCCTCTCTCCTGTTATCGCTTTCTCAATAGCACTTAATAAATGAGATTTTCCCGATTCATTAGCACCAACGACAGTGGTGATTTTATTTTCAATAGGAACCTCAATATATGGATAAAAAGTGTTATTCACCTTTTCCCAAGGCTTAGGTTTCACACGCTCATCATTTTTCCTCAAGAAGTCATCGTTGAAAGACTTGTAGAAGCGAATAAAGACAGTCTTGAGGTGCATAAGGCAACGCCTAGTGGTGCATTAGTACTTCCGCGAAGCTTTTCCAGTTATATCAGCAATTTGGGTGTTATGTCATCCCTGTGCCATCAATCGTGAGAAGCGAGTTTCTTACTCCATGAGCGCTCTTGAAGATCACCTCTTGGCTGTGCCTCTGTAAAGGGCCAGCGGTATAACGTTCCGCATCACTCGCCGCTAGTAACCTTCCACACTCAACCAGCAAAATTGATACGGTCGGTGTGCAGGCGGATTGTTATGCCGATGCTATAAGCGCAATGCGTAGTGGTAGAACTCTTTATCTTTGGCATATCCACGAGATT
>Ga0076930_100130_pt1 | contig 109075 bp, 101 predicted proteins | sample HotLakConsoUCCRE_FD_71149 | JGI IMG/M metagenome (GOLD analysis project Ga0076930, IMG submission 71149) | Hypersaline microbial mat communities from Hot Lake, Washington, USA - Hot Lake Consortium UCC-RE (version 3) (version 3) ...
ACGAACAACGGCATGCTGTCGCCCGTTGATTTCGAGATCAGACAGCAGAAACTGAATGAGGCAGGTGTCTAGGAAACTAGGGGCACCTCATCCAGGTCGCGGGAAAGTTGCACCATGGACACGCCTTTGGAGGCGTTCACGGTGATGCAGATTGCGGCCAGAAGATCCACGAACTCCATCTTGCGGCTGGCGAAGATCGTGCCGGACGTAACCGAGAACTGGTGATGGCAGGCCTTGCACTTGAACTTGCGGCGGGTGGTGATGCTGTAGGCTTCGTCATGGCCGCACTTGGGGCAGACTGCTTCGCCGTTGGTTTCGGGCCAGCGCATTTCGCAGAAGGTGCGGTACGCGGCGTCCTCCCCAGCCTTGTAGATCGCGCGGAGGCTGAGGGTGCGGGACTTGGCGGAGAGGAGGAAGTGCTGTGCCATTTGTACTATTTTCGATGCCTATGCATCGTATGTAGTACATTGACGTATCGTGCGCAAGGGCATATGCATCTTTTATGATGCTTTTAGCAACACGGGTGATGCATGGCAGAGAAGACAGACTGGGAAGCGCAGGCCGCGAACCTGCTCAAGGCCGAGCTTAAGCGGAAGGGTGTAACCTACGCAGAGTTAGCCGAGATGATTGGTGACAAAGAGGCAAACGTCCGAAATAAGCTTTCCCGAGGGAAGTTTTCAGCGGCGTTCTTACTTCAATGTCTCAAGGCCATTGGCGTCAACACTTTACACTTGGCCTAGTTGCTGGCCTCGTCATTGCCGCGCTGGTCGCGTTTGCCATACCTCTTGTCGATCAGCCACCCGATCAGGAGACCACAACTGAACAAACTGAAGGCGGCGGCGAAGCCCAAGGCCAGATAGGCGACCAAGATTACTGGCGCTGGACTGGTTTGGTCACCACCGACGACACGCTTGCTCAGTGGATCATGGCCTTGCTTAGCGTTGTCGCGGTCGTGCTCAGCGGTGTTGCCGTCTACTTTCTCTGGAAGACGCTTCAAGCCACTCGGCAAATGATACTTGATACCCGCCGCATCGGTGAGCGCCAGACCAAAGCGTATCTTGGAATTGGCGAATGCCAAATAATGGCGGGCACCGACCCAAGCAATATTTCGATAACAGTCACGGTTGAGAACTCTGGCAACTCGCCCGCCATTGACGTGGAAGTCGTGGTGTTTGGTCAGGCCATGAACAGTAATCATGTTTTTGCGGACATTCACGGAAACATCCCGCTCCCGAATATTCCAGCCAAGAGCGAAAGGACGGGAGGCTGCCAGATTTCCCTCAACCAAGGCACACCCGCTCAGTACGGTCCTTTTCTCTTTTCTCCGAACTTCGACAACCTGGACAAGGTCAACCTGCACTTGGTGGCCTTTGGCTACGATGTTTTTGATCGAGAGATTCAGGAGAACGCCGCGCGCTATAGCGACGGGCGCAGCCTCGGTAGAGCGGGAATCGTCGGCGGCACGATCCTCACGGAGGGCGAAAGATTCCTGCGGGGCGAAATTTGGAAATTCTTCCAAGAAGATGCCAACAAGAACCGAAACAAGAAGCGCAACGAGAAGCCCTCGGGCATGTGACTTAGCCATCACTCAGCCCTCGGGCTGGTGCGTTTGATACATAAGCCCGCAGACCTGCCCGCAAACGGCCTCTCGGCAAATATCCCCGCCTGTGGGCAAGCGCCAAGGTTGACGACCGCGCGGGCGCGCGGACCTGCCCGGAACGGGCAGCCCGCGCGCCCGGTCCTTCAACGCAGCACCTGCGTTGCCGCCCAGACCAGCGCGATCAGCACCGGCTGGTGCGCGAGATAGACCCAGAGCGAATAGCGCCCAGGCCAGGCGAGACGCCGCGCCATCCGTCCGCCCCGCCATGGCGCGAGCCGCGCCCAGAGCCCCGCGCGACTGCCCAACCGGCCCAGCGCGAGGCCCAGCAGGAACGGCCCGAACCACGGCGCCAGCGGCACGTAATCCACCGAACGCACCGGCACGGTCTGCAGGCCCGTCCACCAGAGCCACCACGCGTCGAACATCTCGGCCCGCGCGAAGGACGGCGCGGCGAAGGCCAGCGCCGCCAGGGCCAGAAGGCCGATAACGGGTACGCGCAGGAAAGCGAGCCCCAGAAGGCTCGCCGCCGCGATGGCGTGCAGGATGCCGAAGAAGATGAAGGCGCCGGGCATCGCGACCCATGTGATCGCGGTGATCAGCGCCGCGGCGCCTGCCACCCGGACGAGGCGGTTGCCGAAGCTCCGCCACCTGATCTGCGTCCCATGCCCCAGCCACAGGCTCAGCCCCGCCAGAAACAGGAACGACCCCGCCGTGCCCAGCGCCAGTAGCCGCCAGCCGCCGCTGGTCGATGTGCCCGGCGCGAGCCAGCCGAAAAGCTCCAGGTCGTAGACGAAATGAAACACCACCATCGCCAGAAGCGCCGCCGATCGCGCGAGGTCCACCGCCAGAACACGGCCCGCCGCGCCGAAAAGGTCGCCCTGCCGGACAGATTTTTCGCGTTTCGCATGGAACCGGGTCGCGGTCATGGGCGTTGTCTAGCAGGCGCTGTCCGGTTTTCCCATTGCCGCGGCTGTCGTCATCTGACCGTTACCTTGCCGTGATTGCACCGCCCCATGGACATGGCCACCCGCATCGACCCGCTTATCGCCGAACGCGCGCCGTGGCTGGCGCGCTCGTCATGGGCCCGCGCCCTCGCGCGCCCGGTGCTCGACCGCCTGCTCGGCCACGCGCGCACGGTCGCGCTGGCCGAGGCGCTGGCGCCGCGCCCCGCACATGCGGTGATGGAGGCGACCGCCCGCCTGATCGCGCGGCGGGTCAACGTGGAGGGGCTGTCGCATATTCCCGCCACCGGCGGCGCGCTGATCGTGGCCAACCACCCCACAGGGATCGCCGACGGGCTGGTGCTCTGGCGGGTGCTGATGCGGCGCAGGCCAGATGCGTTCTTCTTTGCCAATGCCGATGTGCTCAGGGTGATGCCGCAACTCGAGTCCGTCATCGCCCCCGTGGAATGGCGCGAGGAACGCAAGAGCCTCGCCCGCGCCCGCGAGACCATGAGCTATGCCCGTCAGGCGCTGGCCCGTGAGGGCCGGCTGGGTGTCATCTTCCCCTCGGGACGGCTGGCCAAACGCCGCGGCCTGAGGCTGCACGAACGGCCATGGATGAATTCCGCCGCCACCTTGGCGCGAAAATACGACCTTCCGGTGGTGCCGGTGCATATCGGCGCCCGGAACTCCGCGCTCTTCTACCTGTTCGATGCGATCCACCCGTCCTTGCGTGACATCACGCTGTTCCACGAGACCTTCAACAAGGCCACGCAGCCCTTCGCGGTGACCATCGGCGCCCCGCTCATGCCGCGCGACCTGCCCTGCGACCCGGGCGAAGCGACGGCGGTTCTCAGGGCCGCGACGCTTGGTCTGGGCGAGACGACCGACGCGCCGGGACAGCCGCTTCTGGCACAGTCCGGCGGCGCGGCAGGGGCATTGTTTCGCACCCCGAGCCAAACCTGAAAAGCAGCACCGTACGGCCCGGACCCCGCCGCTGCCGGGTCAAAGTCTGGCCCGAATCCGGCGGTCATCTGCACCCCATGGACAACGCCTTCACATACCACACCCGCCCCGGCAGCCTGCCCCTGAGCCTCCTCGCGCTGGCCGGCCTGATCCTTCTGGCCGTTCATCTCTGGGAGGTGATCCCGGGCTTCATCCTGCTGATCTTCATCCCCGCGCTGCTGGTCAGCATCGCCGAGCTGATCCTGACGCCGATCTACGGCGTCTCGATGACCGACACCGAGTGGCGGATCGAAGCCGGGCGCAAGGCGCAGGCGCTGCCCACCAGCCAGATCGCATTCGTGCGCGTGCAGGACCGTGGCACGCCACGCACCTCGGTGGTGCTGTCCGATGGCACGGAAATCGAGATGCCCCAGGTTGCCCTGCCCGACCCGCTGACCCTGATCCGCGAAGTCACCAGCCGCGGCATCCCCGTGCGCCACGCCTGAGCGCGACTATCCCGAGACGGGCCGCATCACCGGGCGGCGCAGCGTCTCGGGCCCGGGCACGCAATAGTCCTGCGACAAGAGCCATTGGCGCATGTCCTCGCGTTTGCGTGCCGAATGGAACGGGCCCCAGTCAGCCGCCACGCCGCCCATGCCCTCCGACACCACGCGGTCGCGCGACACGGTCTCTCCCATGATCCTGACACCGCAGCGCAGGTTGGCCTCTCCGTCCAGAAGCGCCTCGCCCGTCGTCGCCGCACAGCCCCTGTAACGCGCCGTCGCCGGCGAGATCTGCACCAGCCCGAACCAGCGCCCGCCGCCGCCCACGGCCTCCTCGCGATGGGTGCTTTCATGCCATGCCAGCGCCGAGACGAGCCCGGCCCAGAAGGCGCGCCGCTGGGCGGGGCCGGCCGTCTCGTAGCCCGGGCACCAGTCGGCGATGTCGCGTGGAACGGTATTCACGAGCGGGGCCCCCGGCCCCCGGAGCGCGGCCATGGCGGCAAGCGTCCAGTCCATGTCGCGGGGATGCCCGTCCCAGCGCAGCGCGGGCGCGGCCCATGCGTCGCGGGGCATGGGCCGCAGGCTGAGGGCCGGCGCGGCGGTGGCGGTGCGAAGCGTTCCGGGACGCGGCGCAGGATAGGCGGCGGGCATGGCATCTGGGGCCATGCGCTCGGCGAGGGGCTGGGCCATGTCGCTCGCCGTGACGTCGAGCGCGGCTTCCTGCCCGCCCGCCGTCACCGATGACATGAGCCAGAGCAGGGCCGCCGAAGCCAGCCCCGCCGCGCGTTGTGTGTGCGTCATGCACTTACCCCCAGGTGCGTGCCGTTTCCCGCGCCTAGCGCCGCCGCAGTCGCAATGGCAAGCATTTGTTAACCATGCCGGCAAACGGGCGGGCTCCCGCGCATGGGCCAGCTCCGTCCCCGGCCTCTTGCCCGCCCCCCGGACCTGCCCTAAACGCAGGGGCAACGCGAAGGAGGCCCGACATGCTCGACCTGACGTACGAGACCCCTAGCCCCAAGATCATTTCCGGCGCCCGACAGGACTGGGAGCTTGTGATCGGCATGGAGGTCCATGCCCAGGTGTCGTCGAAGTCCAAGCTCTTCTCCGGCGCCTCGACGCGATTCGGCTCCGAGCCCAATTCCAACGTGGCCTTCGTGGACGCCGGCATGCCGGGCATGCTTCCTGTCATCAACGAATTCTGCGTGGCGCAGGCCGTGCGCACTGGGCTTGGGCTGAAGGCCGAGATCCACCTGAATTCCGCCTTCGACCGCAAGAACTACTTCTATCCCGACCTGCCGCAGGGCTACCAGATTTCCCAGCTTTACCACCCCATCGTGGGCGAAGGCGAAGTGCTGGTCGAGATGGGAGACGGCACCGCGCGCACCGTGCGGATCGAGCGCATCCACCTCGAACAGGACGCGGGAAAAAGTATCCACGACATGGACCCCGCCATGTCCTTCGTCGACCTCAACCGCACGGGCGTCGCGCTGATGGAGATCGTCTCGCGCCCCGATATCCGCGGGCCCGAGGAGGCGGCGGCCTATGTCTCAAAGCTGCGGCTGATCATGCTCTATCTCGGCACCTGCGACGGCAACATGCAGAACGGCAACCTGCGCGCCGACGTGAACGTGTCGATCTGCCAGCCGGGAGCGTATGAGAAATACCGCGAGACGGGCGACTTCTCCCATCTCGGCACGCGCTGCGAGATCAAGAACATGAACTCGCTGCGGTTCATCCAAGCCGCCATCGAATACGAGGCGCGCCGTCAGATCGCCATCGTCGAGGGCGGCGGCACGGTCGTGCAGGAAACCCGCCTCTACGATCCCGACCGCGGCGAAACACGGTCCATGCGCTCCAAGGAAGAGGCGCATGATTACCGCTATTTCCCCGATCCCGACCTCCTGCCGCTCGAGATCGAGCAGGCATGGGTCGACGAGATCGCGGCCAACCTGCCGGAGCTTCCCGACGCCAAGAAGGCACGGTTCATGGGCGACTACGGGCTCAGCGATTACGACGCGAGCGTGCTGACCACGGACCTCGACGCGGCGCAGTATTTCGAGGACGTGGTCGCGGCCGCCGGCGACGGGAAACTGGCCGCCAACTGGGTCATCAACGAGCTGTTCGGCCGTCTCAAGAAGGAAGAGCACGACATCGCCGCCAGCCCCGTCTCGCCCGCGCAACTGGGCGGGATCATCACGCTCATCAAGTCGGGCGACATCTCGGGCAAGATCGCCAAGGACCTCTTCGAGATCGTCTATACCGAGGGCGGCGATCCGGCCGAGATCGTCGAGGCGCGCGGCCTGAAACAGGTCACCGATACCGGCGAGATCGAGAAAGCCGTGGACGAGATCATCGAAGCCAACCCCGCGCAGGTCGAAAAGGCCCAGGCCAACCCCAAGCTCGCGGGCTGGTTCGTGGGCCAGGTGATGAAGGCCACCGGCGGCAAGGCCAACCCCAAGGCGGTCAACGAGATCGTGACGGCGAAGCTGGGGCTGTGACGGGCAGCACCGCGTAGGGCGGGACTTGTCCCGCCGCGCCGGGCACCCGCCCCATTCCCCGCTTGCCCTCCGCCCCCTGCAGCCCGTAAACAGCCCCGAACCAAGCCCCGGAGGCCATGCCATGCCGTTCTACGAGTACAAGGTCGTCCCCGCGCCGGAGCGCGCGCCGAAGGTCAGGGGCCTCAAGGGCACCGCGAAATTCGCCGCGGGGCTGGAGACCCTGATGAACGAGCTGGCGCAGGACGGCTGGGAATACCTGCGCGCCGAAAGCCTGCCGGACGAGGAAAAGAAGGGGCTGATGGGCGGCAAGGAGATCGTGACGCGCAACATCCTGGTGTTTCGCCGCGAGCTCTATTTCGAGGACGCCACCGAGGAGGCGCCCGCCGTGGAGGAAGCCCCCGCCCCGCGCACCCCGCCCCTGACGCTGTCGCGCCGGACGGAGCCCACGGCCGCCGTCCGGTCCGATCCGCAGGCCGAGGCCGACGAAGCCGCCGACATGGACAGCATCTATTCCGGCGCTCAGGCGGACCCCGAAGACCCCGCGCCGACCGAGCGCCGCCCTTTAGTCGCGGATCGTAAGGGACAGGGCGTGGATTTCTGAGACCAGATCCCGCCCCAGGGCCTCATGCACCGCGCGATGACGCGCGATCCGGCTGAGACCCTTGAATTCGTCGCTTTCGATCACGACGTTGAAATGGCTTTCGCCCCCTTCCTGATATCCCGCATGGCCCCGGTGGCTTTCGCTGTCGTCGATCACCTCCAGCAGGCGCGGCGCGAAGGCCTCCTCGAGCTTCACCCTGATTTTTTCGGTTCGTGTCACGATTTCATGCCCTCGCCTCTTCACCTTGTCTCCCAAAACCCTAAACTGCCTCTTCCGAGTCGAGAAGGGCAGCCACCATGACCGACAAAGACCCGTTCAATTTCGACCTGCGCGTGTCCACCGACAAGAAAAAGCGCCGTTCGGGACGCCGTGGCATGTCGGGCGCGTTCGAGACGTCTCAACGGCCGTGCGAGCATGAGGGCTGCGAGGAGCCGGGCCAGTACCGCGCGCCGAAATCGCCCGACAATCTCGAGGATTTCAAGTGGTTCTGCCGCGAGCATGTGCGCGAGTACAATCTCAAGTGGAACTTCTTCGAAGGCACCACCGAGGCCGAGATGGAGGCGCAGCTTGACCGCGACCGCGTGTGGGACCGTCCCACACGGCCCTTCAAGAAATCCGTCGAGGAAAAGGCATGGGCGCGCCTCGGCATCGAGGACCCGCACCAGGTCCTGGGCGACAACGCCACGCGCAACCCCGGCCGCCGCTCCAACGGGACGGGCCGCAAGCTGCCGCCGACGGAACGGCGCGCCATCGAGATCCTGGACGCCAAGGACAACTGGACCAAGGCCGAGATCCGCAAGTCCTACAAGGCTTTGATCAAGGTTCTTCATCCGGACATGAATGGCGGCGACCGCTCGGACGAGGAACGCCTGCAGGAGGTCGTCTGGGCCTGGGACCAGATCAAGATCAGCCGCAACTTCGCGGACTGACGGGCGCTCAGCCCCGCCAGAAGGCGGCGGTGAACAGGACCAGCACGACGATCAGCTCCAGCCGCCCCAGCAACATGGCGAAGGCGAGTATCCACTTCGCGGTGTCGTTCAGCGTCGCGAAATTGCCCGCCGGCCCGATCGTGTCGCCCAGACCCGGCCCGATATTGCCGATCGCCGTCGCCGCGCCCGAAACGGAGGTGACGAAGTCGAGGCCGGTCAGCCCCAGCAGCACCGCGATGATGCCGAGAGACACGAAGAACAGCACGAAGAAGGCCATCACCGAGGACACGATTTCCTCGTCCACGCGGCGTCCCTCGAAACGGGGCTCGAAGACGCCATGGGGGGCATAGAGCCTGCGCACCTGCGTCGAGATCGAGGCGAAAAGGATCTGCCAGCGGAACACCTTGATCGAACAGGTGGTGGACCCCGCGCAGCCCCCGATCATGCCGATGCAGAAGAACAGCGCGACCGGGACCGTGCCCCAGAGCTGGTAGTCGGCCGAGGCATATCCCGTTCCCGAGATGATCGAGGTGACGTTGAAGATCCCCTCGCGGAACCCGCGTTCCCACGCGTCGTCGTTCACCAACACGCGGTAGAGCGTGAGCACGACACTCAACGCCAGGATCGTGCCGAGAAAGGCGCGCACCTGGCTGTCCCGGAACAGCGGCCTTGCCGTGCCCGCCACGATCTGGATGTAACGCACGAAAGGCAGGCTCGCGAGGATCATGAAGACCGCCGCCGCGTATTCGAGCGGCCCCTGGAAGGCCCCGAAAGACGCGTCTCCGTTCGAGAACCCGCCCGTGGACAAGGTCGTCAACGCGTGGATCAGCGCGTCGAACCCGGACATGCCCAGCGCCAGATAGGTCAGCCCGCAAAGAACCGTCAGCCCCAAGTAGATGACCGAGATGCGGGCCGCGATCTCGGTCGCGCGGGGCAGGATCTTGCCCATCGTTTCGAAGGCCTCGGACCGGAAGACCTGCATGCCGCCGACGCGCAGTTCGGGCAGGAACACCATGGCCACAACGATGATCCCGATGCCGCCGAACCATTGCATCAGCGCGCGCCACAGGTTGATCCCCACCGGCAGGTCGTCGAGTCCGGAGAAGACGGTGGAACCCGTGGTGGTGAGACCCGACATCGCCTCGAAGAACGCATCGACATAACGCGCGCCGCTGCCATCGGGCTGCACGGCTCCGAATACGAAGGGCAGCGCCCCGAAAAGCGGCAGCACCAGCCAGACGCCGGTTGTCAGGATGAAGGTCTGCTGGATCGACAGGCCCGAGCGCACCGCGTTCGCGCAGGACAGCATCAGGAACAGACCCGTAAGCGCCGTGATCGCCGATGCCTCGGCGAAGGCGCCCCAGTGGCCGTTGCCCGCCAGAAGGTCGGCGCCAAGCGGCAGGAGCATGGCCAGCCCGAGGGCGAGGACGAGAAACCCGAGCGCATGGCCCACGGGGCGCAAGTCATACATGGCGCGGAGCGTTGGCGCGTGGGCGCGGCGCTGTCAAGCGCTCAAGCTGCGGGAAACGCCTGATCACAGGGGCGTTTCCCGCGTGGCGCGCCGTTATCCAACATGGATGAGCGACCGGAAGAGATGCGGATCGAGGCTCGCCTGCGCGAAGGTCTCGCCCTCGGTCAGCACGCTCACCGCGTCATGGCTGTGCAGGCTTTCCTGATGGCTTGCCACCACGCGGAAATCGCCGACGCGGGGGTCACGCTCCAGCTGTTCGGCGAAGAGGCGCGTGGCATCCTCCACGAAGATCGGGTTGGCAGCGTTGAGCTCGGCGAAGGCCTGCTCGTCCTCGCGCTTTACCATGACCTGCGTCTCGGTCGGCACGGCGGCGCGGGCCATGTCGATGAGGTCCTCGAACCACAGGCAGCCCTGCCCCGCGGCCAGTTCCACCGACAGCCGCGCGACGGAGCGCTGCGAATGGGGTGTGGCAAGCTGGTTGCGCATCGCCCGCGCATGTTCGCTGAGCTCCAGAGAGCATGGGCAGGTCGAGGAATAGACGAAGTCGAGATGCACGATCTTCTGGCGCACGCCGCCCTGTTCGACCAGTTCCAGCGCGATGTCGTAATACTGGTAGCCGGACAGGCCCGAGCGCAGGCTGTCCACCCGCATCGGAAAGCTCAGCCGCATCTGGATGCGCGCGTCGAAGCTGTCCAGATCGGCCTTGTAGTCGTCGAGCGCCGCCTCGATCACCTCGAAGCTGAAGGTCTTTTCGGCATGCGCGTAGAAGGACCGCATGATGCGGCTCATGTTGATGCCCTTCTTCTCCGCTTCCAGACTGACTGTGCCGGTGACAGAGGTCTCGAGCGTCAGGTCGCCGTTGTCCCGGGTATGGTAGCGGATCGGCAGGCGGAAATTCGAGATCCCGACATGCTGGATCTGCCGGTTCGCGCCCCGGATCAGCGAGGCGGGACCGTTCTGAAGATCGGGCAGCGTCGCCTTGTAGGCGGCATCGGCGCGGAAGCTGTCGGGATAGACGCGGTCGAAGGCCGGATAGGCCTCCTGCCGCTGAAGAAGCCGCGCCATCGCGGGGTCGAGCGCGGCCACGTCCTCGGCATCGGCGGTGTCGGCCCAGTCGCGCAACAGGCGCAGTGCTTCGGCCGCATCCTCACGGGTCGGCACGTCGGCCTTGGTCGTTACCTGAATGTTCATGGGCGTTCCCCTTCCAACGGTCCTGCGCCGTACGCATATGGCACGCGCGCGCAAGAACCCAAGTCTTGTCTTTCCGGTGAGATACGCTAGCGGCGCTTGATCGGATCAAATTGACGTGAAGTTTCAGGAATTTATCGGGCATCGGCCCGGTGTCTGCCCAAGACGGAAATTTCACCCGTAGCGCGCGACGAAGCGGGCGAGAATCCGTTCGGGCACAGTGATCTCCTCGGCCAGCGCGGCCTCGGTCAGCGCCATTGCGTCGGCGGGGTCGAAATAGCCACGGTCCTTGTAGATGCGGATGCGGGTGGCGAAGGTCTCGCCATTGGCCTCTGGATGGAACTGGGTGGCGTAGACGTTTTGCCCGGTGCGCACCATCTGCACCGGGCAAGGCGCGGAAGAGACCAGGTGCGTCACGCCCTCGGGCAGCACCTCCACCGCCTCCTTGTGGCCGACCAGCGCGCGGAACTGCGTGGGCAGGCCCTGCAGCAAAGGGTCGCGCGCGCCCGCCTCGGTCACCGTGCAGTCGACACCGCCGATGGGCTCGCCGTAAAGGCCCTTGCCGACGCGCCCGCCCATGTGATGGGCAAGGATGCCGAGGCCGTAGCAGCAGCCCATGAAGGGCACGTCACGGTCCACGATCTCGGGCATGAGCGACAGGATATCGGCCTCGATCCGCGCCTCGACGGGGTGTTTCGTCTCGGGCGGGTCCGAGACGCAGCCCGGGCCGCCGCCCACGATCACGCCGGCGTAGTCGTCGAGAGACAGCGCAGGCATTCGCCGCTGGTCGAGGCGAATGCGCTCCACCTGCCGCTCGGCCAGGCCGCCACGGGCGAGGAGGGCCGCGAATTCGTCGTCGGCGGCCTCGTCCTCGGGGCGCAGTTGCAGCACGAGAAAGGGTTTCACGCGGCCGCCTCCGCGCAGCGGATTCCCTTTGCAAGGTCTTTCTCCATCAGCGCGTTGGGCAGGCCGATGCCGCGCCGCCTCACCACCTGCCGGTGCACCACGACCCAGCCACGCGCAGCGAAGAACGGCTCGGCCACGCGGCTCGCTTCCGTCTGCAGGCGGTTCAGGCCCATGGTCCGCGCCCGCCCCTCGAGCACCGCGTACAGCGTCGCCGCCACGCCGCGCCCGCGCACGGAGGGGTCCACATAGGCGAAATCGACGAAGCGCTGGCCCGCGTCGAGCGCCATGAATCCGACCGGACCCGAAGGCAGTTCGGCCACCACGGTCTCGATCCCGCTGAGCCGCGCGTGCCAGTCGGCCCCGTCGCCCGCGCGCGGCGACCACGCCAGCCGCTGGACCAGCGAATAATGCGCCCCCGTGCCCCGCCGCACGGCACGGTGAAACACCCGCGCCAGATGCGCGGCATCCTCCGGCCGGTAGGGGCGGATCAGAAGGTCCTTCATCGTGCCGCCTCCAGCGCCTGTGTCAGGTCCGAGATGAGGTCGTCCGTGTCCTCCAGCCCCACCGACAGGCGCACGAGGCCCTGCGTGATGCCAAGTGCGGCGCGCGCCTCGTCGCTCAGGCGCTGGTGGGTGGTGGTCGCGGGATGGGTGATGATGGATTTCGCGTCGCCGAGATTGTTGGAGATGGTCACGATCTCCAGCGCGTTGAGAAAACGGAACGCCGCCGCCTGCCCGCCCGCAAGCTCCAGCGCGACCATCGTGCCGGGGCGTGTCATCTGCGCTTCTGCCAGTGCGTGCTGGGGGTGCGAGGCGAGGCCGGGGAAGATCACCCGGGCGAGGCTTTCGTGCCCCTCCAGCGCCTCGGCGATGGCCTGCGCGCTTTCGGCCTGCGCGCGACAGCGCAGTTCCACATGTTCCAGCGATTTCAGCATGACCCAGGCGTTGAACGGGCTCATCGCACCGCCGGTGTGCTTCATGTAGGGTTCGACCGTCTTGCGGATGATCTCGCGGGACCCGAGGATCACGCCGCCGAGGCAGCGCCCCTGCCCGTCGATATGCTTGGTGGCCGAGTAGATCACCACATCGGCCCCGAGGCCGATCGCATCGGAAAAGACCGGCGTGGCGAAGACATTGTCGACGATCACGGTCGCACCGGCGGCATGGGCAAGGCGCGAGACGGCGGCGATGTCGATCAGCTCCAGCGTCGGGTTCGACATGGATTCGAAGAACACGGCCTTGGTGTCGGGGCGGATCGCCGCCTCCCATGCCGCAAGGTCGGTGCCATCGACGAAACTGACCTCGACGCCGTAGCGCGGCAGGATATCCTCGAGGATATAAAGGCAGGAGCCGAAAAGCGCGCGCGCCGAGACCACGTGGTCGCCCGCCTTGAGCATCGCCATCAGCGCGCCGTTGACCGCCGCCATGCCGGAGGCCGTGGCGAAGGCGTCCTCCGCCCCCTCCAGCGCCGCGATGCGGTCCTCGAACATCGCGACCGTGGGGTTGCCGTAGCGGGCGTAGATGTATTCGTCCGGCCCGGTCTCGATGAACCGCGCCTTGGCCGCCTCGGCGGTGTCGTAGACGAAGCCCTGCGTGAGGAAGAGCGCTTCGCTCACCTCGCCGTACTGGCTGCGCCGCGTGCCGGAATGCACCGCGCGCGTGCGCGACTTCCACGGTTTTCGGGGCGGCGTGCGTGCGTCCTTCATGCCCTGTTCTCCCAAACTGTCTGCCCCTTGGGGCCAAATGCGGGCCGGGTTCGGGGACAGGCCCCCTGGCCCATGATCGTCATGGCCGGGGACGGGCAGATGGGCGCACGCCTCGACCTCTTTAGCGGGTTGTTTAGCGTGGCCCGCAATCCGGTTCACAAATCGCCACGTGGTGCGACGGCGATACGGCCTCGCCCGGTTCGGGTCAAGACCGATTGTCGGCGCGCAGCCTGTCACCATCCGGTCACGTCACCGAACTGTCGTGGTCGCGTTACCGACATGTTGCGGAACCCTCGTATCCGCCCACCAGATCATGATGGGGGCGGGCTGGCGGATGGCGCTTCTCAGTGTGAATACGGAGGAGAACCCGGACGGGCATGCCCCGGCAGGCGACCGGACACTCGCCGCCGCGCTCGACACGCTGGCCCCCGGTGGGTCGGTCACGGTGATGATCCACGGATACCGGTTCTGCCCACACCACCCCCGGACCGATCCCCATCGCCATATCCTGTCCCTCAACCCCCGCACCGACTGCTGGAAGGCCGTCAGCTGGCCGCGCCACCTGCATCTCGACCGGCCGGGCGCGGGGCTGGGCATCGGCTTCGGCTGGCCCGCCACCGGCCCCCTGCCCCGCGTCGCCCGCCGCGCGCATCGGACGGGGCAGCAGCTGGCGCGGATGATCGACGCCATCCGAGCCGCACGACCGGACGCGCAGGTCAACCTCGTCGCCCATTCGCTGGGCGCGCGCGTCGCGCTGACCGCGCTTGAGACCGCGCCCCGTGACGTGGTCCGCCGCATGATCCTGATCTCGGGGGCCGAGTACCGCGCGAGCGCCGAACGCGCGCTCCGCTCGCCGGCAGCGATGCGGCTGCGCGTGCTCAACGTCACCAGCGGCGAGAACGCGGCCTTCGACCTGATGTTCCGGCTGGCGGTCGCGCCGTCCGACCCCTTCGACCGTCCGCTTTCGGCGGGGCTCGACCATCTGCCCAACGGCATCGACCTCGCCATCGACGACGAGGCTACACGCACGGTGCTGCGGGGCATGGGCCACAGGCTCCGCGCGCCCGCAACGCGCATCTGTCACTGGTCGGGCTACATGCGCCCGGGGCTTTTCTCGGTCTACCGCAGGATGCTCGACCCCGACGACGCGGGGTTCGCCCGGGACCTGTCGGCGGCGCTCGGCGCGCGCGTCACCGGGGAGCGCGGGCGCGCTTTTCCCCGCGCGAAAGCAGGGTTGACGATTGCAGCCTGGCCCGGCCGATCACAGGTGTAGGGGAAGCGACAGGCGAGATTCCGTTTCCCGGGACGGCTTCGTCTGGTTTTTGAAACCGAACGCGCCTATCGTGACCGGAAAACGAGCGCGGCGACCCTCGGGGATGGTATGAGTTCAAGCTTTCTGCAAGGTGTGGCGTTTTTCGCCCTGAGCGTGATCATTCTGGCGTCCGCCTTCGGCGGATTCGGAGTGCTCTGAGCCATGGCGAAACGGTATGGCGGACAGCACAGCCCCACGGGCCGGCGCCCCGGCGACACCCCGCGCGAGACGGTGACGGCGGAACGGCTGGAAGTGCCAAGCTTCAAGGGCCGCACGCCGATGCGCCATGGCGCGAAGATCAACATGCTCTTCGTGCTGCCGGTGATCGCGCTCGGCGCGACGCTGTTTTCCTTCCCGCCGGTGACCGAACTGGCCGCGGAACTGGCCGGGGTCGCGGCGCTGTTTCTCGGCGCGTGGCTGACGCGCGACGGGGTCCGGGCCGAGGACGCGTTCGACGAGCGCAAGGTCGCCCGCCGCCCCGCCATCCCGCGCAAGATGTTCGGGTCGGTCGCCACGGGGCTGGGCACCGGGCTTCTGGTCTATGGCGGAGCCTGGGTCCTGCCCGCCGCCATCGGGATCGGTGTGATCGCGGCCGCCTTGCACCTTGTCTCCTTCGGGCTCGACCCGATGCGCGACAAGGGGCTGGAGGGGATCGACCGGCACCAGACCGACCGCATCGCGCGCAAGATCGACGAGGCCGAGCGTGTTCTGGACGAGATGTCGGACGCCATTCGCCGCGCGCGCGACCGACAGCTCGAGGGCCGCGTGGAGACCTTCCAGACCACCGTGCGCCAGATGTTCCGCCAGGTGGAGGCCGATCCCCGCGACCTGACCTCGGCGCGCCGCTATCTCGGGGTCTACCTGCAGGGCGCGCGCGACGCGACGGTGCAGTTCGCCGATCTTTACGGGCGCAACCGCGATCCGCAGATCCGCAGCGATTACATGGATTTCCTCGACGACCTGGAAAACAACTTCGCCAAGCGCACCCGCGCGATGCTGACAGATGACCGGTCCAACCTCGACATCGAGATAGAGGTGCTGAGGGAACGGCTCAACCGCGAAAACCTGCATATCGAAGGATGAGGAACATGAGTACAAAAACCCGCGCTGAGGCCGAAGAGGTCGCGAAACTGGTGGATGAGCTGAACGCCGTCGTCCTGCCCGAACCCTCGGCCGACCTCGTGCCCCTGCCGGAGGCCGACGCGCCGACCGCCGAGGAGATCAGTCGCCGCATGGGCGAGATCGACATGGGCGACACCAATTCCATCGTGTCCTTCGGGTCGGCCGCGCAGGCGGAGCTTCAGCAGATCAGCCAATCCATGCTGCAAGGCGTGAAGAACAAGGATGTGGGCCCCGCCGGCGACTCCTTGCGCGAGATCGTGGGCACCATCCGCGGCTTTTCCGTCGATGAGCTCGATCCCAACCGCAAGCAGTCCTGGTGGGAGCGTCTCTTCGGCCGGGCCAAGCCTCTGCATGACTTCATCGCCAAGTTCGACGAGGTGCAGGACCAGATCGACAAGATCACCGACAACCTGCTGCAGCACGAACATACGCTGATGAAGGACATCAAGTCGCTCGACAAGCTCTATGAAAAGACGCTCGATTTCTACGACGAGCTGGCGCTCTACATCGCCGCGGGCGAGGAAAAGCTGCGCGAGCTGGACGAAGAGACGATCCCCGCCAAGGAGGCCGAGGTTCAGGCCGCGCCCGAGGACGGACAGGTCATCAAGGCGCAGGAGCTGCGCGACCTGCGCGCCGCGCGCGACGATCTGGAACGCCGGGTGCATGACCTGCGGCTGACGCGTCAGGTGACGATGCAGTCGCTGCCCTCGATCCGGCTGGTGCAGGAAAACGACAAAAGCCTCGTGACCAAGATCAACTCGACGCTGGTCAACACCGTGCCGCTGTGGGAAACACAGCTGGCGCAGGCGGTGACGATCCAGCGCTCGACCGAGGCCGCCAAGGCGGTTCGCGAGGCCACCGACCTCACCAACGAGCTTCTGACGAAGAACGCCGAGAACCTGCGCGACTCGAACCGCATGGTCCGCGAAGAGATGGAGCGCGGCGTCTTCGACATCGAGGCGGTGAAGAAGGCCAACGCGGAACTCATCGCCACGATCGAGGAGAGCCTGCAGATCGCCGACGAAGGCAAGCGTCGCCGTGCCGAGGCCGAGGTCGAGATGCAGAAGATGGAGGCGGAACTGCGCGACACGCTGGCCTCAGCATCGGCGCGCAGGCCCACCGCCGAAGCGCCGCCGCCCCCACCGGGCGGTGCCTGATCCGGAGACGGGGGTCACCTGATGAACGACCGGTCAGCACGGAACCTGCCCGCCCTCTCCCGACTGGGACGCAGGGTGGCCTGCGCCGTGCTGGCCGGCGCGCTGACGGGGTGCATCGGCACGCCATCCGCGCCGCCGCCATCACCGGAACCTGTCGAGGCCGCCCCCGCAAGCCCGTCGGCGGAAAGCCGAAGCTTCGCGCGCTACTATGCCTCGGTCGAGGCGCGGCTGCTCGACGACGGCCTGCTCAGGACGGACGGGGGCGGTGCCGACACTCCCTTCACCGCGCGCGATCTGGTCGAGAACTTCGAGCGGATCGCGCTATACGACGAATACGTTCTCTCGGGGGGACGCTTCATCGCGCAGCAGACGCCCTCGCGCCTGCGCCGCTGGGACCAGCCCGTGCGCATCGAGGCGCATTTCGGCCCGATGGTCTCCGAGGAACAGAAGGCCATCGACCGGGCGGAGCTGTCCCGATACGCCGCCCGCCTGGGCCGCATCGCGCGCCATCCGATCCGGACCGTGGGGTCGGACGGCAATTTCCACGTGCTCTACATCAATCGCGACACGCAGCGGCAGGTGGGCGATCTGGTGCGCGACCTCGTGCCGGGGATCAGCGCCGTGACGGTCGCCGAGATGGAGCGTCTGCCGCGCTTCACCTTCTGCTCGGTCTACGCGTTCTCGCAGCCGGGCGGCGGGTCCACCTATGTCGCCGCCATCGCCATCATCCGCGACGAGCATCCGCCGCTCCTGCGTCGCTCCTGCGTGCATGAGGAAATCGCGCAAGGTCTGGGCCTGCCCAATGACAGCCCGGCCGCACGCCCCTCGATCTTCAACGATGACGAGGAATTCGCGCTGCTGACCCGGCATGACGAGCTTCTCCTGCGCATCCTCTACGACCGCCGCCTGACCCCCGGCATGCTTCCCGACGAGGCGCGCCCGATCGTGCGCCGGATCGCCGAGGAACTGGTCGGCGGGCCGTCATGACGTGACCGCCGCCGCAGCAGCCCTGCCGCTCGCCATCGTGCTGGCCGCGATGGGATGGGCGCATCTGTCGGCCGCGAAGGCCGGGGCCATCGGGCTGGCCGTGGCACTGGCCGTCGTCGTTCTCGTCTTCGCCCCGCACGAGGGCGGCACGATCCTGACGCTCGCCGGCGCGGGGGCGGAGGCGCTGAGTTCCACCGCCACCATCTTGTGGATCGTCCTGCCGGCGCTGGCGCTCTACGAGTTCCAGGCCAAGGTCGGCGCGCTCGAACGCATCCGCGTGGCGCTGACCGGCCTGACCGGAGACCGCCGCATCCAGGCCATCCTGATCGCGTGGTTCTTCGGCCTCTTCATGGAGGGCGCGGCGGGCTTCGGCACGCCCGTGGCGCTGGCCGCTCCGCTTCTGGCGGGCCTCGGCTACCCACCCGTCCGCGCGGTGATCCTCGCGCTTCTGGGCCATGCGGCGGGCGTGTCCTTCGGCGCGGTGGGCACGCCGACGCTGGCGCAGGTGAACCTCACCGGCCTGTCGCCCACGGCGCTGGCGGGATCGGCGGCGCTGATGCACGCGATCGTCTCGCCGCTCCTCTTGATCGCAACGGTGCGGCTGGCGGGCGAGGGTCGGCTCAGCCCCTCCGACATCGGCTGGACGCTGCTTGCGTGGATCAGCTTCGCGGTGCCCTCCGTCGCCTTGGCGGCGTTGGCCGGGCCGGAACTTCCCAGCCTCGGAGGCGCACTGATCGGGCTGGTCGTCTTCGCCGCCGTGCTGCGCCGGAAACAGGGCGGCACCCTGCCCGACATGGCCGCGCTGGTGCGCGATCTCGCGCCCTATGCCGCCATTCTGGCCCTCGTGCTTGCGACGCGGCTCATCGGCCCGGTGCAGGACGCGCTCAGCGGCATCGAGGTCTCCTGGTCGCTGGGGGATCGTTTCTCGGGCAGCTTCGCGCCGCTCTACCACCCGGGCACGCTGCTCTTCGCGGGGCTGGGCGTCGGCGCGCTGGCCACGGGTAGGACCGGCGCGCTCCTGCCCGCGCTTTCGGGTGCGCTGGCGCGTATCGGCCCCGTGGCGCTGGCCCTTCTGGCGATGCTCGCGCTCAGCCGCGTCATGGTCCATGGCGGCCTGATCTCGGCGCTGGCCGAGGCCGCCGCCACGACAGGCGCGTTCTGGCCGCTGCTGGCCCCACTGATCGGCGTCTTGGGCACCTTCGTCACCGGCTCGGCCACGGCTTCGAACATCCTCTTCACCGAGTTCCAGACCGGCGTGGCCGAGACTCTGTCCTACCGGCCCGTGGCGCTGGCCGCGGCACAGGGCTTCGGCTCGGCCATCGGCAACATCATCGCGCCGCACAACATCATCGCGGGTTCGGCCACCGTGGGCATCGTCGCCCGCGAAGGCGAGGTCCTGTCGAAAACCCTCGGCCTGTGCCTCGCCGCCTCACTCATGGGGGGCGCGCTGACTTTCGCGGCCACATGGGCCTTCCCCATCTAGCGCGAGGGGGGCAAAGCCCTTACTCTCCAACCCGACGCGTTTCGTGCAGAGGTATGCCCATGGTCTTCAACTTCCTGTCCGGCCAGTTCATCGACGTCATCGAATGGACCGACGACACCCGCGACACGATGGTCTGGCGCTTCGAGCGCTACGGCCACGAGATCAAGTACGGCGCGAAGCTCACGGTGCGCGAGGGGCAGACGGCGGTCTTCATCCACGAAGGCCAGCTTGCCGACATCTTCACCCCCGGTCTCTACATGCTCGAGACCAACAACATGCCGATCCTAACGACGCTGCAGCACTGGGACCACGGCTTCAAGTCGCCCTTCAAGTCCGAGATCTACTTCGTCAGCACGAACCGCTTCACCAACCTCAAATGGGGCACGAAGAACCCGATCATGCTGCGCGACCCGGAGTTCGGGCCGACCCGCATCCGCGCCTTCGGCACCTACACCGTTAAGGTCGCCGACGCGGGCCGCTTCATGACCGAGATCGTGGGCACCGATGGCGAGTTCACGACCGACGAGATCACCTTCCAGATCCGCAACGTCATCGTGCAGGAATTCAGCCGCGTGGTCGCGGGATCCGGCATCCCGGTGCTCGACATGGCCGCCAACACGGCCGAGTTCGGCAAGCTGGTGGCCGCCCGCATCTCCGAGACGATCGCGCAATACGGCCTGACCCTGCCCGAGCTCTATATCGAGAACATCTCGCTGCCCCCCGCGGTCGAACAGGCGCTCGACAAGCGCACCTCGATGGGCGTGGTGGGCGATCTGAACAAGTACACCCAGTACTCCGCGGCCGAGGCGATGCAGTCGGCCGCCTCCGCGTCGGGCGATGGCGGCACCATGGGCGCGGGCCTCGGTGCCGGCCTAGGCATGGCGATGGGCAACATGATGACGGGTGCCGGCGGTCCCTGGGGCCAGGCGCAGAACCAGCCGCACCAGCAGGCCGCCCGCCCCGCCGCCCCTCCGCCGCCGCCTGTCGAACATGTCTGGCACATCGCCGAGAACGGCGAGACGAGGGGCCCCTTTTCCAAGGCCGATCTCGGCCGCATGGCCGCCACAGGGGAACTCACGCGCGAGACCCATGTCTGGACTGCCGGACAGGACGGCTGGATGCAGGCCGAGGACGTGACGGAACTCGCGCAGCTCTTCACGGTGATGCCGCCCCCGCCGCCCCCGCCGCCGCCCGCGGGGTAAGACACGCCAGCAGGCCGTTTCAGGTCTCGTCGCCCGAAATCTCACCACCGTGAGTCGGGGACCGGGTCAAGGAGGCCGCGAGGCCCCGCCGAAGGCGGCTTGTCCTTGAGGCGGTCCCCGACTCGCACCCCATGATCGACGGGGCCTGTTTGATGGCAGACCTGCCAGCAAACGGCCTCTCGGCAAATCTCTCCGCCCGCCCGCGCAAATCGTCGTCCGAGACGTCGCACCATCCGCGCGGCGAAGCCGCGCCGGGCCCGACCCATGGCAGGCCGCAAGGCCGAATGGGGCGGGAGCGCCCCCTACCCCCTTGATCGCCGCCGCCCGAGACGGGACAAGGGGTCACGATCTTCCCGAAGGCGACGCCCATGTCCGAGACCGCCCCGTTCGACACACCCGCTCCGCAGGACGCGCACCGCTTTCCCTGCGACCAGTGCGGCGCGGACATGCGCTTCGCCCCGGGGCAGAACAAGCTGATCTGCGACCATTGCGGCAACGAGAACGAGATCACCGACGACGGGGCCGGGGCGGGCCCATGGGACAGTGCCGAGGGTGGCATCCGCGAGCTGGATTTCCGCAGCGCGCTGCGCGACCGGCTCGACGCCGCCGAGATGGAGGAAACCCGCGTCCTGCACTGCGACAATTGCGGCGCGCAGGTCACGCTGGCCCCGGAGGTCCACGCCAGGCAATGCCCGTTTTGCGCCACGCCCGTGGTGACCGACACCGGCACGCACCGGCATATCAAGCCGCAGGCGCTGGTGCCCTTTCATCTGTCCGAACGGCAGGCCCATGACGCGATGAACCGCTGGCTCGGGCGGCTGTGGTTCGCGCCGAACGGCCTTTCGGACTACGCGAAAAAGGGCCGCAAGATGGACGGCATCTACGTGCCCCACTGGACCTACGACGCCGACACCCGCACCCGCTACACCGGCCAGCGCGGAACGGCCTATTACGTCACCGTGCGCGGCAAGGACGGCAAGACGCAGCGCGTGCGCAAGATGCGCTGGACCCCGGTTTCGGGCCGGGTAGCGCGGTTCTTCGACGATGTGGTGGTCCTCGCCTCCCGCTCGCTGCCGAAACGCTTCACCGACGCGCTGCAGCCCTGGGGGCTCGAGGCGCTGACGGAGTACCGGCCCGATTACCTCTCGGGCTTCCGGGCCGAGGGCTATACCGTCGATCTCGACGAGGGCATGGCCGAGGCGCGCGCGATCATGGACGCCCGCATCCGCTCCGACATCGCCCGCGACATCGGCGGCGACGCCCAGCGGATCGGGCGCGTCGACACGGAGGTGTCGGACGTCACCTTCAAGCACATCCTCTTGCCGGTCTGGGTCGCCGCCTACCGCTATCGCGGCAAGCCCTACCGGTTCGTGGTGAACGGCCAGACGGGCAAGGTGCAGGGAGAACGGCCCTGGTCCGTCATCAAGATCGCGATCGCGGTGATCCTCGCCCTCCTGATCGGCGCCGCCGTCCTCTACGGGCTGCAACTGGCCGAGGAGTCCGGCATTGAGTTCGGCGCGGCGTCCGTCCTCACCACCCTTCCCCAAACCGGGTAGGGCCGTCGCGAACCCCTGCGCAACGCGTGCGGAGATTGACGCGGCCAGTCAACGCTGGTGACATCGCCCCACGCCCTCGAGCTGCGTCAAGTCACTGGCGGAGGCGCGCGCGCGCCGTTAGCAAGGGGGACACCAGAACGGGAGGCCGGACCATGATCCTTTGCGCGGGCGAGGCCCTGATCGACATGCTGCCCCGCAAGACCGAGGCGGGCGAGGCCGCCTTCGCCCCCTACCCCGGCGGCGCGGTTTTCAACACCGCCGTGGCGCTGGCGCGGCTGGAGGTGCCGGTGAGCTTCTTCACCGGGCTCAGCGACGATCTTTTCGGCGAGCGGCTGTCGCGGTCGCTCACGGTCAACGGGGTGGATCAAGGCCTGATCGCGCGCTCGGCCCGGCCCACGACGCTGGCCTTCGTGACGCTGTCGGGCGGCAACGCAAGCTACACGTTCTACGACGAGAACACGGCCGGCCGCATGGTGTCCGAGGCCGATCTGCCCGCCATCCCCGAGACCGCCGAGGCGGGCTTTTTCGGCGGTATCTCCCTCGCGGTCGAACCCTGCGCCGAGGCCTACACCACCCTTGCCGAACGCATGTCCGAGGCGGGCAGGCTCGTGATGCTCGACCCCAATGTGCGCCCGGGTTTCATCGCTGACGAGGCCCGCTACCGGGACCGGATGCAGCGGCTTCTGACGCTGGCCGACGTGGTCAAGGTCTCGGACGAGGACCTGGTCTGGCTCATGGGCGAGGGCGACACGGGCGTTCTGGCCGAGGCCGTGCGCGCCAACGGACCCGGGCTTGTCCTCGTGACCCGCGGCGCCGAGGGCGTCACCGCGTATTCCGGCGGCGATCCGCTGCACCATCCCGCGCCGAAGGCCGAGGTCGTGGACACCGTGGGCGCGGGCGACACGTTCAACGCGGGCTTCCTCGCGGGGCTTGCCGATGCCGGCTGCCTTTCCGTCGACACGGTGCGGGCGGGCCTGTCCGACGACGCGCTGCGCAGAGCGCTTGACCTCGGCGTGCGGGCCGCCGCCGTCACCGTGTCGCGCGCGGGCGCCAACCCACCCCGCCGCGCGGATCTGTCGTGAGGGCGCTTGTCCAGCGCGTCACCGCAGCCGAGGTCGCGGTGGCAGGAGACGTCGTGGGCGGCACCGGCCCCGGCCTGCTGATCCTCGTCTGCGCCATGCAGGGCGACACGGAGGCCGAGGCCGAGAAACTGGCCGCAAGGATCGCGAAGCTGCGCATCTTCCACGACGAGGCGGGCAAGATGAACCGTTCGCTCACGGACACGGGCGGCGGCGCATTGGTCGTCAGCCAGTTCACGCTGGCCGCCGACACGCGCCGGGGCAACCGGCCGGGGTTTTCCAGCGCCGCCCCGCCGGAAGACGGCGAAAGGCTCTACCTGCATTTCGCCCGCGCGCTGGCCGCGCTCGGCCCGAATGTGGAAACCGGGGTCTTCGGCGCGGAGATGACCGTCACGCTGACAAACGACGGTCCGGTCACAATATGGCTTGATACGGAGGCATAGTGCCCAATAATTGTGCAAATTGCGTCAGACACCCCCACGCGGCCCGTGGTACGCTGGCGCTCCGGCGCGGTTTTTGCAGCGTTAGGGGGGTTGGGGAGACACCGGTAGCGCATGCAGGACAATTCACCGTTCTTCGATGAAATGCTCGCCGCGGAGGACGCCGCGCGCGAGCCTTACGCCGACTATCACAGCTGGTTCTCCGGAGAGGACATGGGCGAGCTGCGAAAGAAGGCCACCGAGGCGGAGACCTTCTTTCGCCGCACCGGCATCACCTTCAACGTCTATGGAGCGGCGGAGGCGGATGAACGCCTGATCCCCTTCGACATCGTCCCCCGCATCATCTCGGCGCGCGAATGGGCCCGCCTGACGCGCGGGATCGAGCAGCGGGTGCGCGCGATCAACGCCTTCCTGCACGACATCTACCACCGGCAGGAGATCCTGCGCGCGGGCCGCGTGCCGGTGGAACTGATCGCCCGAAACGACGCCTTCCTGCCGCAGATGATCGGCGTCGCCCCGCCCGGCGGCGTCTACACCCATATCGTGGGCATCGACCTCGTGCGGACGGACGAGAACGAGTTCTTCGTGCTGGAGGACAACGCCCGCACACCTTCGGGCGTCTCCTACATGCTGGAGAACCGCGAGACGATGCTCCAGATGTTCCCGGAGCTGTTCACACGCATCAAGGTGCAGCCGGTTCAGGATTACCCCGTGAACCTGCGCCGCTCGCTCGCGGCCAGTGCCCCCGCAAACTGCTCCGCCGACGGCACCGTCGCCGTGCTGACGCCGGGCATCCACAACTCCGCCTATTACGAGCACGCGTTTCTCGCCGACCAGATGGGCGTGGAGCTGGTCGAGGGGCATGACCTTAGGATCACCGACGGCAAGGTCGCCATGCGCACGACCGAAGGCTACAAGCCCATCGACGTGCTCTATCGCCGGGTGGACGACGATTTCCTCGACCCGATGAACTTCAACCCCGAAAGCCAGCTGGGCGTGCCGGGGATCATGGATATCTACCGCGCGGGCGGCATCACCATCGCAAACGCGCCCGGAACCGGCATCGCCGACGACAAGGCGATCTACAGCTACATGCCCGATATCGTGGAGTTCTACACCGGCGAGAAGGCGATCCTAAAGAACGTGCCCACCTGGCGCTGTTCCGAGGCAGAGGCGCTGTCCTACGTGCTCGACAACCTGACGGAGCTGGTGGTCAAGGAGGTGCACGGCTCGGGCGGCTACGGCATGCTGGTGGGCCCCGCCGCCTCGAAGAAGGATATCGCGGCCTTCCGCAAGAAGCTTCAGGCGCGGCCCGGCAACTACATCGCGCAGCCGACGCTGGCACTTTCGACGGTGCCGATCCTGACCAAGGCGGGCCTCGCGCCGCGCCATGTGGACCTGCGCCCCTTCGTGCAGGTGCGGCCCGACGGATGCACGATCACGCCCGGCGGGCTGACGCGGGTGGCGCTCAAGAAAGGCTCGCTCGTGGTGAACTCCTCGCAAGGGGGCGGCACCAAGGACACCTGGGTGCTGGAGGAATAAGGGCATGCTGGGCAAGACCGCAGGCGGGCTCTTCTGGATGTTCCGCTATCTCGAACGCTCCGAGAACACCGCGCGCCTGATCGAGGCGGGGTTTCGCATCGCGCTGACCCGGCCCGACGGGGCGGATGACGAATGGGCGAGCGTGTTGCAGACCGCCGCCGTGGCCGGTGCCTACCGCGAGCGGCACGGCGAGGTGGACGGGGCCAAGGCCGTCGACTTCCTGCTGCGCGACAGCGCCAATGCCTCCTCGGTCCTGTCGGCCATCGCGGCGGCGCGGCAGAACGCGCGCATGGTGCGCACGGCGCTGACCCGCGAGGTGTGGGAGGCGGTCAACGACACCTACATGATCCTGAAAGAGGAACTGGCCCGGCCCGTGCGCACCCGCGACCTGCCCGAGAAGCTCGCCATGGTGCGCCAGCAATCGGCGCTGGTGCGGGGCGCGCTTCATGGCACGATGCTCAGGAACGACATCTTCGATTTCTGCCGGCTCGGCACCTTCCTCGAACGCGCCGACAACACAGCGCGCATCCTCGACGTGAAATACTACGTGCTCCTGCCCTCGATCAGCCAGATCGGATCGAGCCTCGACAACGTGCAATGGGAGACGATCCTGCGCTCGGTCGCGGGCCAGCGCGCCTATCGCTGGCTCAACAAGGGCGAGAGCAGTCCCATGGGCATCGCCGATTTCCTGATCTTCGACGGGCGCATGCCGCGATCGCTGCGGTTTGCCTCCATGAAGATCGGCACCAACCTGGCCTATCTGGAAAAAGCCTACGGCATGCGTCATCCCTGCCATGATCAGGTCGAGGTGCTGACCACGCGGCTCGACACGATGACGATCGAACGCGTCTTCGATGACGGGCTGCACGAGTTCATCACGGATTTTCTCGCCGACATCGCGCGCCTCGGCGGCCAGATCGAAAGGGACTACCGGTTTCTCGGTTAGGCGACACGCATGCACCTGAAGATCCTGCACACCACGACCTATCATTTCGACCAGCCGGTGGCCTACGGGCTGCAACAGCTGCGCCTGATCCCGAAAAGCCGCGCGGGACAGGTGGTCAGGCGCTGGCACATGGAGATCGATGGCGGGCGGATGCAGACGGAGTTCAACGACCATCATCAGAACCGGGTGACGCTGATCTCCTTCGACCCGCACGCGACATCCATCGTGGTCCATTGCGAGGGCGAGGTCGAGAACGCCGATCTGCATGGCGTGATCGGCAAGCATGGCGGCTTCGCGCCGCTTTGGTATTTCCGCCGCTCCACGGAGCTGACGCGGGCGGGTCCGAACGTCCGGCGCCTGATGAAGGGCCTGCGCGAGGAGGTGGCGGAGGATATCCCGCGGCTTCACGCGCTGTCGGCGCGGATCATCGCGGAGGTGCCCTACGTGGTGGGCGCCACCAGTTCCTCCACCTCGGCCGAGGAAGCGATCGAACAGGGCGCGGGCGGCGTGTGTCAGGATCACGCTCACATGTTCGTGGCCGCCGCGCGCATCATGGGCTACCCCGCGCGCTACGTCTCGGGTTACCTGATGATGAACGACCGCGTGCACCAGGATGCCAGCCATGCTTGGGCCGAGGCGCATATCGACGGCGTGGGCTGGGTCGGGTTCGACGTCTCCAACGGCATCTCTCCGGACGCGCGCTACGTGCGCGTGGCCACGGGGCTCGACTACCGCGAGGCCGCGCCGGTCTCGGGCCTGCGCTTCGGCGCGGGCGGAGAGGCGCTTTCCATCGACATACAGGTGCAGCAGCAGTAGCGTCGCCGCCGATAACGCGGACGCAGGGGCAGAAGGGCGGCGGGAATGACCTATTGCGTGGGGCTGAAGCTCAATCGCGGGCTGGTGATGATGTCTGACACGCGGACCAATGCGGGCGTCGACAACATCAGCGTGTTCCGCAAGATGTTCCTCTGGGAGACCGAGGGCGAGCGGTCGATCACGCTCATGACGGCCGGAAACCTCGCCACCACGCAGGCGGTCGTCAGCCTCCTGAGCGAACGCGCCAAGCCGGCGGAAGAGCGCGGCCAGCCCTCGATCCTCGAGGCGCCCTCGATGTTCCAGGCCGCGCGGCTGGTGGGCGAGACCCTGCGCGAGGTGATCGCGCAGGAATCGGGCGTCGAGGGCCCGCAGGCCGACAGCCCCTTCTCGGCCACGCTGATCCTTGCCGGCCAGGTCCGGGGCGGCGAGCCGCGCCTGTTCCTGATCTATCCGGAGGGCAATTTCGTCGAGGCCAGCGTCGACACGCCCTTCTTCCAGATCGGCGAGACGAAATACGGCAAGCCGATCCTGGTGCGCGCCTACGATGCCGACATGAGTTTCGAGGACGCGGTCAAGCTGCTGATGCTGAGCTTCGATTCGACGCTGAAGGCCAATCTTTCCGTGGGCCTGCCGCTCGACCTTCATCTCTATGAAGCGGACAGTTTCCGCCATGGCGTGATCCGGCGGATCGAGCGCGAGGATCCGTTTTTCGAGATGATCTCATCGGGATGGGGCGAAGCGCTGAAGGAGGCATTCCGGCGCTTGCCGTCCTATACGCTGGACTGAGGCGCCTTGGGCTGCCGACGGGAGCGAGGGGGCCCTTCGCCCCCTCGCGCTCCCCCGCGCGTATTTTCGGAAAGATGAAGGATCAGCCCCGCGTCACGTCATGGCCGTGAAGCCAGTCGAACCGGCCCGTCACGGCATGGGGCGCGACGCGCTGAGCGAGGCGAAGCGCGCTGTGCGCGGCGAAGCGCCAGGGGCCCGGGCGCAGATGGTAATTCGTGGCGTTGGCCTCGGCCGCCTGCACGATGCGGGCCGTGCGCGGACGGCGCAGCTCGGCATAGGTGGCGAGGGCGTCGGCGGTGTCGGGGTCGCTGGCCAGTGCGGCCACGAGGCTCCAGGCATCCTCCAGCGCCATGTTCGCGCCCTGGGCGAGGAAGGGCAGCGTCGGGTGCGCCGCGTCGCCCAGAAGCGCGAGCTGCCCTTGCGTCCAGACCGTCGCGACAGGATGGCGGAAGAGGCCCCAGAGATGGACGGTTTCCACCCGGTCGAGCAGGCCGCGCAGCTCGGGGCAGAAATCGGTGAAGGCGCGGCGCAGGTTGGCGGGATCGTCGGTATGGTGCCAGCCTTCCGGGCCCCAGGCGTCCCGTTCCTCGACCGCCACGATGTTGACGAGCCGGCTCTGCCGCAACGGGTAGCGCACGAGATGCCGGCCCGGCCCCATGAACACATGCGCCTCCGCCGCGAGGTCGCCCGCGTCGGGCACCGTCGCGCGCCAGGCGACCTGGCCGGTGAACCAGGCGCGGGACCTGGGGTTCAGCGCGGCGCGCGCGGGCGAATGGATACCGTCGGCGGCGAAGGTGAGGCCATGGCGTTCGGGCATGGTGTCGGAGAGGGTCAGCACCGTCTCGACGCCGTCGACCTCCACCGCCTCGACCCGTGTGTTCAGGCGGAAAGCGACGCCCGCTTCGCGGCAGGCTGTGGCGAGGATGTCGATCAGGTCGGCGCGGTGGACCGCGTGAAACGGCCGGTCGGCGCGGGAGAGCGGCATGGTGAAGACCTGCGCCCCGCGGCGGAAATCGCGCAGGCGCACGGCGGTCAGGCGGGGGGCCTCGGCGGCGACGGCCTGATCGAGGCCGAGCGCCTTCAGGACGGCCCAGCCGTTGGGGCTGATCTGGATGCCGGCGCCGACCTCGGCGATCTCGGGGGCCTGTTCCAGCACCGTGACCCGTGCCCCGTGCCGGGCTGCGGCGAGCGCCGCGGCCAGCCCGCCGATGCCGCCGCCGATGACCGTGATGGGTTGTCCCGCAAGCATGCCCGTCCCCCGAATGAAAAGGGCGCCCCCGGCGAGGGCGCCCCTGTTCCTTTGCGTCGCGCCGGTGGCCTCAGTCGTCGCGATGGACCTTTTCGCGACGCTCGTGGCGTTCCTGCGCCTCGAGGCTCATGGTCGCGATCGGCCGCGCGTCGAGCCGCTTGAGCGAGATCGGCTCTCCCGTCACTTCGCAATAGCCATATTCACCCTCGTCGATCCGGCGCAGCGCGCTGTCGATCTTGGCGATTAGCTTGCGCTGGCGGTCGCGCGTGCGCAGCTCCAGCGCGCGATCCGTCTCCTCGCTGGCGCGGTCGGCCACGTCGGGAATGTTGCGCGTGCCGTCCTGCAGCGTCTCGACGGTCGAACGGCTCTCCTCGAGGAGATCGTGCTTCCAGGACAAGAGCTTGCGGCGGAAATACTCGAGTTGGCGTTCGTTCATGAACGGTTCGTCCTCGGCGGGACGGTAGTCTTCAGGCAGAAAGACTTCGGCTTTCATGGTGCTCCCCTCGCCGGAGCCGGCGTGCAAAATCTGGTCAGGCATCAAATCCCCTCCGGCTTCCGCCGCCCGATTACAAGACCGTGGGGGAGTTGTCACCCGTCTTGTGCGCTCAGTGCCTTGATTATCGGCGGCCAGATCGGCCGGACGCGGAAAATCCGGCACGCGGGCGATGAAATTCGATTGCCCCGCGCGCCGGCCCTCCGCCGGGTGCTGGACTCTGCGGGCCGCGCCGCCTAGGTCGCTCGTGGAGCAGGCACTTCCCGAAGGAACCCGCAGATGCGCTTCGAAGGCACCGAGAGCTATGTCGCGACCGAGGACCTGACCGTCGCCGTGAACGCGGCGGTCACGCTGGAGCGGCCGCTTCTGGTGAAGGGCGAGCCCGGCACCGGCAAGACCGAGCTTGCGCGGCAGGTGGCCACGTCGCTGGGCCTGCCGATCATCGAGTGGCACATCAAGTCCACGACCCGCGCCCAGCAGGGGCTTTACGAATACGACGCCGTCAGCCGTCTGCGCGACAGCCAGCTGGGCGAGGCGCGCGTGCACGATGTCGCCAACTACATCAAGCGCGGCAAGCTCTGGCAGGCCTTCGAGGCCGAAGGCAAGACGGTCCTGCTGATCGACGAGATCGACAAGGCCGACATCGAGTTTCCGAACGACCTGCTGCAGGAACTCGACCGGATGGAATTCTTCGTCTACGAGACCGGCCAGACCGTGACGGCGCGTACCCGACCCATCGTCATCATCACCTCCAACAACGAGAAGGAACTGCCCGACGCCTTCCTGCGGCGCTGTTTCTTTCACTACATCCGGTTTCCGGACATCGACACGATGAAGGCAATCGTCGAGGTGCATTTCCCCGGCATCAAGCAGCAGCTTCTGGCCACCGCGCTGACGCAGTTCTACGAGATCCGCGAGCAGCAGGGTCTGAAGAAGAAGCCCTCGACATCGGAAGTGCTTGACTGGCTGAAGCTGCTCCTGGCCGAGGATCTGGAGCCCGAGGATCTGCGCCGCGACGGGGCCAGCGCGTTGCCGAAGCTGCACGGCGCGCTTCTGAAGAACGAGCAGGACGTGGCGCTGTTCGAGCGGCTGGCCTTCATGGCGCGGCGCCAGCGATAGCCTCTGCCGCGTCGCCGCGTTCACACACCGGTGCAATTTTGTGGCGCGCGGGGCCGGAAAACGCTGCGGCCCTCACGGAATGATGCCATATTGTGACACTAGACGCATGCAACGACATGCGGTTTCACAAGGGACGCGGCCGTGGCAAACGGCCCTGGCAGGTTCGACATTGGCGGACGGGATCGAAATCAGGCCCCTCGAGGCGGCTGACCGTAGCGATTGGGATCGTCTGTGGGCGGACTACCTCGCGTTCTACGGGACCCGGCGGTCGCCTGACATCTTCGGCACCACCTTCGCGCGCTATCTCGACCCGGCGCGCGCCGACATGCTGGCCTGGGTGGCGGTGGCCGAGGGCGCCTGCGCAGGCCTTGCCCATGTGATCGTGCACGCCCATGGCTGGCAGGTCGCGCCCGTGACATATCTGCAGGATCTCTACGCCGACCCCTGCCACCGCGGAAAGGGCGTCGGACGCGCGCTGATCGAGGCGGTCTATGCCGATGCCGATGCGGCGAACCGGCCCGATGTCTACTGGACGACCCAGACCGGCAACACCACCGCCCGGCGGCTTTACGACCGGATCGGCGTGGCCACCGATTTCATGAAATACAGCCGGAGCTGACGCGCCCTTGTGCCTTGACATCACCCTGCCCCGCCGCCTCCTGTCCCTCGCACCACTTCTGGGCGCACTGGCGGCCTGCACTCCCGCCACGCCGACCGCGGGTATCGCCGAGCGGCGCGTAACCGACCTGCCCGGCGACACGGTCGCGATGAACCGCTTCACCGCCGCACGGCCCAGTGCGCCCGGGCGCGGGAACGCCGATATCGCGGCCGATTTCCTCGAACTTTCCTTTCTCATGGAATCGGGTCGGCCGATCCCGCGGATGAGCCGTTTCGAAGGCCCCATCACCGTCGCCGTCATCGGCACGCCGCCGCCCACGCTCATCCCCGATCTCGATGGGCTGATCGGGCGGCTCCGGCGCGAGGCCGGCATCGATATCGCGCGCGGCCGCGCCTCGGACGGCCCCGCCTCCATCACCATCGAGACGATGCCGCGCAGCCGCATGCAGCGTGTCGTACCGCAGGCGGCCTGTTTCGTCGTGCCCCGCGTCAGTTCGTGGGCCGAGTTCCGGCGTGCGCGGGGCAGCCGCGATCTGGACTGGACGACGCTGACGACCCGCGACCGGGTGGCGGTTTTCATTCCCTCCGACGTCTCGCCGCAGGAGATCCGCGATTGCCTGCACGAGGAGGTGGCGCAGGCCATGGGGCCGCTCAACGATCTCTACCGGCTGCCGGATTCGGTCTTCAACGACGACAATTTCCATGCCGTCCTGACCGGGTTCGACATGCTGATCCTGCGGACCTATTACGACGCGGAGCTTGCCAGCGGTATGACCCGCGAGGAAGTGGCGGCACGGTTGCCCGGCATCCTCGCGCGGCTCAATCCCGGCGGCGCACAGGGTTCGGGCGGGACCGCGGGCGCCACCTCGCGCGCCTGGATCGCCGCGATCGAGACGGCGCTTGGTCCCAGCACATCCGAGGCGGCCCGGATCCAGGCCGCCGAACGGGCCGTGATGATCGCGCGCAACGCCGGCTGGCAGGACACGCGGCTGGGCTTCAGTTTCTTCGCGCTGGGGCGGCTGACCCTGTCGCGGGACGCCGACCGGTCGGTGCAGGCCTTCCAGACCGCCGCGACGATCTTCGAACGCGTCGAGCCGGGGGGCATCCAGTCGGCGCATGTGGACATGCAACTGGCCGCCTTCTCGCTGTCGGCGGGTCGCGCGGATGAAGCCCTGCGGCTGACCAGCCGCGCTTTGCCAGCGGCCACGCGCGCGGAAAACGCGGCCCTTCTGGCCACGTTGCAGATGATCCGCGCCGAGGCGCTCGACGATGTCGGCCGCGCCGCCGAGGCGCGGGCGGTTCGCCTCGACAGTCTGGGCTGGGGTCGCTATGGCTTCGGCTCCAACGCGGCGGTGGGCGCGCGGCTGAGCGAGGTCGCGGCACTTTCGCCTTGAGGCGAGGCGAGGACGCATATGCTCAACATCATCGGTGCGCTGGCAGGTCTCGGCCTCGGGCTGATCGTGGCGCGGCGCAAGGGCGGCAACAGGCTCGACATGGCGCAATACGCGGCCGTCTTCGCCATCATCGGCTTCCTGCTGGGCACGCTCGCGATGCTCCTTGTCCCCGCCCCTGGCTGAGCGCGTCAGAAAAGCCGGCTTTTCTGACGCGGAAAATTCGAATTTTCCGCTCCACCGCCCGCCCGTCTCGCGCCCCCCTCGGGGCCGCGACGTTCCCCATTTCCTCGACCGCCCGACTGCCCTATCCTGCGTCCATGTTCCTGCCCTTTTTCGACGCCCTGCGTCGTGCGCGCATCCCCGTGAGCCTCCGCGAGTACCTCGCCTTCATCGAGGGTGTGTCGGCCGGTCTGGTGACCTATGACGTGGACGGGTTCTACTACCTCGCCCGCGCCGCCATGGTGAAGGACGAGCGTCACCTCGACCGGTTCGATCAGGCCTTCGCCCATGTCTTCGGCGGGCTCGAGCAGATCACGGCCGAGGACGTGCTGGAGGCGACCGAAATCCCCGCCGAATGGCTGGAGAAGCTTGCCGAAAAGCACCTGTCCGAGGCGGAGCGCGCCGAGATCGAGGCCATGGGCGGATTCGACAGGCTGATGGAGGCGCTGCGCAAGCGGCTGGAGGATCAGAAGGGCCGCCACGAGGGTGGATCGAAATGGATCGGCACCGCCGGCACCTCGCCCTTCGGCGCCTATGGCTACAACCCCGAGGGCGTGCGCATCGGCCAGAACGAGAGCCGCCATCGCCGCGCGGTCAAGGTCTGGGACAAGCGCGCGTTCCGCAACCTCGACGACAGCATCGAGCTGGGAACGCGCAACATCAAGGTCGCGATGAAGCGCCTGCGCCAATGGGCGCGGGACGGCGCGGCGGAGGAGCTGGACCTCGACGGCACGATCCGTGCGACGGCCGAGCATGGCTATCTCGACGTCAAGACCCGGCCCGAGCGGCGCAACGCGGTCAAGGTGATCCTGTTTCTCGACGTGGGCGGGTCCATGGACGACCACGTGAAAATTGTAGAAGAACTCTTCTCCGCCGCCCGCGCGGAGTTCAAGCATCTGGAATACTACTACTTCCACAACTGCCTGTACGAAGGCGTCTGGCGCGACAATCGCAGGCGGTGGACCGAAACCGTCCCGACCCACGAGGTGATGAACACCTACGGGCCGGACTACAAATGCATCTTCGTCGGCGACGCCTCGATGAGCCCCTACGAGATCGCCTTCGCCGGCGGCGCCAACGAGCACTGGAACGCGGAGCCGGGACAGGTCTGGCTGGAACGCGCGCGCGCGCAATGGCCCGACCACCTGTGGATCAACCCGGTGGCGGAGCGCTACTGGGATTACACGCAGTCGATCGGCATGATCCGCCAGATCTTCGAGAACCGGATGGTGCCGATGACGCTGGAGGGCATTGACCGCGGCATGCGGGTGCTGGGACGGTGAGGGCCGTGAGCGTTGCGCCCGATATCGACATCGATCCCGTGGCCTTCCGGGCCGATCCCTACCCTGATCTCGCCCGGCTGCGCGCCGAGGCGCCGGTCGCCCGTGTCCCGGCTCTCGGCGGTGCCGTCCTTCTGACCAGACGGGCCGATATCCACCGCGAGGAGAAGCGCATCGACGTTCTGTCCTCGCGCCAGCCCGATGGGCTGATGACCCGGCTGATGGGCGAGAACCTGATGCGTCGCGACGGCGCGGCGCATCTGAGCGAACGCCGCGCGCTCTTCCCGGCGCTGAGCCCGCGCACCGTCAGGGACACCTGGGCCCCGCTCTTCCGCGAGAAGACCGGCGCCATCCTCGACGCGCTGGCCCCACGGGGCGAAGCCGATCTCGTGCGCGACTACGCCATGCCGGTGTCGGCCGAGGCATTGAAGCTGATCACCGGACTGACAAACATGGCGGCCGCCGAAATGGACCGCGTGAGCCAGGGCATGATCGACGGCTGCGCGAACTACGCGGGCGACCCGCGGGTCGAGGCCACCTGCCACGACTGCACCGCCTCCATCGACCGGCATATCGACGCGATGCTGCCAGCGCTCAGGGCCGCGCCGGACATGTCAGCCATTTCCGTCATGGACCGCGCAGGCCTCGGGCGCGACCGGATCTCGGCCAACACCAAGCTCATCATCTCCGGCGGGCAGAACGAGCCGCGTGACGCCATCGCGGGCGCGGCCTGGGCGGTGCTGAGCCACCCGGAGGTGCGCTCCGCCACGCGCGCGGGCCGCCTCGGCTGGGACGCAGTCTTTGCCGAATACGCCCGCTGGATCAGCCCCATCGGCATGTCCCCGCGCGAGGTCGCGCGCGCCGACACCGTGGCGGGCGTGCACCTGACCCCCGGAACCCGCGTCTTCCTGATGTTCGGCTCGGCCAACCGCGACGAAGACTGGTTCGACGCGCCCGAGCGCTTCGATCCGTGGCGCGACACCGGTCCCGCCATCCCCTTCGGCGCAGGCCCGCATTTCTGCGCGGGCGCGGCGGCCTCGCGGTGCCTGATCGCGGACGTGGCCCTGCCGATGCTGTTCGAGCGCCTGCCGGACCTCGCGCTTGCCGGGGACGTCCCCTTTGCCGGCTGGGCCTTTCGTGGGCCGCTGCGCGTGCCGGTCACCTGGTAGGCCGGAGAGCCTGCAACGAAAAACCGCGCCCCGGGGCTCGGGGCGCGGTTGTCGTCGTAGCACAGAGTGTAGCGCAGAGTTCCCGGATCAGGCCATCTTGCGGCGGCGGCGTGCCACCACGAGCGCCCCGAGCCCGGTGCCCAGCAGGAGCACGCCCGCCGGAAGCGGTACGGGCGTGGCCGTCAGAAGGTCCTGGTTCTTCTCGGACATGAAGTACGAGATGCGGTAATTCTCCTCGGTGCCGAGATTGTGCAGCCAGTGATTGGCCAGACGCGTCACATCGTGGTTGCGCGACGCCTCGAAGATGCCGTTGCGCACGTTGAACGGATCGTCGAGGCTCTCGTACACGATCTCCCAGATCGCCACCTGGAAGGCCGCGCCCTCGGTGGGCGTGTCGACCTTGTGATAGAAGCTGGTGAACAGCCGGTTCAGCAGGCTTGCCCGCGCGTCGCCCAACGGGTTCGATGCCGTGTGATAGGTGACGCGGTTCCCGACATGCTGCGCGATGTCGAAGCACCAGGCGACAATCTCGTTGACGTGGTCGGTCATGCGGAACGGACCGGCGAGCACATTCGTGGCACTCCGGCCCGGCCCTTCGATCCGGACGCGTTCCGACAGGTTGGGCGAGCCGAACGGGCTTGACGCCGTCGTATAGTCCAGCCGCACCGTGGAGGCCGACGCCGAGACGCCGGTCAGCGCGACGAGGGATACCGCCGCGGCGGCAAGAAAACGCTTCATGACAAACCCTCCGAACAAGGAAGCGGACGTTAAATGTGGCGGAACTTGGTCCGACACGCTGTCGGAAGGCCAGCGAAACCACTGTTTCCGGGTTGAAAACCAGCGCCACATGAGACTGTAACACACTGTTTTTTATATGAATTAGAGATGATTTCCCCACGGGAAACAAATCGTTCCGCGCCAGGTTTCTGCCATGTTCGACCACATTCCCGCCATGTTCGGCAGTCGCGGCATCTTCCCGCTATCCCCCCGTTTTTCCATTGCCCGCCCGGCACCGCGGCCCCATATCCCGCTCATGTTGAAGTTCACGCCCCTTCTTCTGGCCGTCCTTTACGCGCTCGCGATGTACCAGTTCTCCAGCTGGCGCACGCGGCGCAATCTCGATGAGAAGTCCACCGAACTGGCCGATGCAACGCTGAAATCGCTGACCGACCGGATGGCGACGGCGCTGGGGGTGGAGCGGATTCGCGTCAATCTCTACGAGGTGGACGTGGTCAACGGGCTGGCCGCGCCCGACGGACGGATCTTCCTGACCCGTGGCTTCTACGAGAAATACCGGCGCGGCGAGGTGACGGCCGAGGAATTGGCCAGCGTCATCGCCCACGAATTGGGCCATGTGGCGCTGGGCCACACGCGGCGGCGGATGATCGACTTTTCCGGCCAGAACGCGATCCGCGTGGCGCTGGCGAGCGTCCTGGGCCGGATATTGCCCGGTCTGGGCGTCTGGATCGCCAATATGCTGACGACGCTTCTGGCCGCACGGCTGAGCCGTCAGGACGAATACGAGGCCGACGCCTATGCCTCCGCGCTGCTGGTGAAATCGGGGATCGGCACGGCGCCGCAAAAAGCCCTGTTTTCCAAGCTCGAGGGGCTGACGGGCATGGGCGGGCGCGGCATGCCGGTCTGGCTGATGAGCCACCCCAAAAGCGAGGAACGCATCGCGGCGATCGAGGCGCTGGAGGCGCGCTGGTCGCGCGAATTGCCCAGGGACTAGCGGGTCAGCGCGCGGCCCAGCCGCGGCAGGCGCGCGCGCTTCAGCAGATCCCTCAGCGGCAGCGCGGCGCCCGACAGGCGTTCCGCCTCGGCATGGACGTCGCGCACCACGCCCTCGACCGCCTCAGGGCGTGACGCGAGCAGCCCCAGCAAGAACGGGTCGGGATGCACGGCAACGAGGCCAAGGGGCGCAAGCTCCCTTCGCGGGAAGTCGCGCAGGTTCATCGTGACGATGCCCTCGGCGCCGCCCGCTCGCGCCGTGGCCAGAACGTGGATATCCGCGGGGTCGGGCAGCCAGAGCGCGGCCTCGTCGGTGGGCGCGTGCTCCATCCGGGTCCGGGCGAAGCGGGCGGCAAGGCGCGCGGTCTCGCCACGCGCAAGCGCGGCGTCCCCCGGCCCGCCCTGCCGCCCGGCGGTGCGCACCCATTCCTCGGCGATCCGCGGCGACCATGCGGGCTCGTACAGGCCACGCTCCGCGCAACCGATCAGGATCTCGCGCAGGACGGTGGGATAGAGCACGCAGGCGTCGAGAACCCAGATCGGTTCCCGGGTCATGGCATCAGCCGGAAGCCCAGCACCTTGAGATAGCCCGTCTCGGTCAGCGCGGGATGCTGCGGATGGTCGGGCCCGGCAAACCCGGTATGGATCAGCCGCGGATCGCGCCCGGCCCGGCCCAGCCCGCGCAGGCAGGCGGCGCGGAACTTTTCCAGATCCGCGGCGTGCGAGCAGGAACAGAGGATCGCGATACCGCCGGGCGTCACCAGATCGGCGGCAAGCCGGGCCACGCGCTCATAGGCGCGCAAGCCCTGTTGCAGCGCCTGTTTCGACGGGGCGAAGGCGGGCGGGTCGCAGATCACGAGGTCGAAGCGCGCACCCTCCTCCGCCAGCGCGGCCATCGTGTCGAACGCGTCGCCCGCGCGCGTCTCGAACTGGTCGGCCACGCCCGAAGCCTCGGCGCCCTCCCGGGCGAGTTCCAGCGCGGGTGTCGAGGCATCAACCGCCAGCGCCGAAGCCGCGCCATGGGCAAGGCAGGCCAGCGCGAAGCCCCCCACATGGGAGAACACGTCGAGCACGCGCGCGCCCTGCGCAAGCCGCGCGGCGAAGGCGTGGTTGGGCCGCTGGTCGAAGAACAGCCCCGTCTTCTGCCCGCCCATCACGTCCGCCTTGTAGACGGCGCCGTTCATCGGCACGTCGAGCGGGCCCTCGGGCGCATCGCCCAGAAGGATGGCCATCTCCTCGGCCAGCCCCTCGGCGGCGCGGGCGCGCGAGGTGCCGTTCTTGACGATGCATGTGGCCCCGGTCTGTGCCTGGAGAAGCGCCGCGAGGCTGTCCAGCCGCTCCTCCAGCCAGACGGCGTTGGGCTGCATCACGAGCGTGTCGCCGAAACGGTCCACGATGAGACCCGGCAACCCGTCGCCCTCGGCATGAACCAGCCGGTAGAAGGGCGCGTCATGGGTCCGTGCGCGCAGGTCCAGCGCGGCCTTCAGCTTCGCGCCGAGCCAGTCGTCGTCGATCAGGGCATCCGTGTCCCGGTCCAGCATCCGGAACCCAATGCGCGCCTCCACCGTGGCCACGCCCACGCCCAGCGGCGCGCGTTCCGCATCCTCGAGAATGACCAGCACGCCCGGCGCGATGTTGCGCGACCGCCGGTCGAGCACGAGATCATCGGCCCAGGCCCAGGGATGGCCATGGCGGATGCGGCGCGCGTCGGCCTTGGGCTTGAGCCTCAGAACGGGGAAAGGGGATGCCTGCATGGCACCCCCTTACGCCTGTCTTCAGCGCTGGAAAAGGGTCAGATCGCGGACTGTGCCGCAAGCACCGTCGCCGGCCGCGCACCGGGGAACGTGCCCTGCACCCAGCCGACCAGCTGTTCGGTGATCCGGCTGCGCTGGGTGATGCCCTGCCGCGTCGCCTCCACGGCCTGACGTCCGCCAAACGCGCGGAAGGTCAGGTCCACGGGTTGCGGGCCGGACAGGAGCGCGCCGGTCTCGGCGTGGCGCACGACGTAGACGAATTCGATCTCGTGCTGGCCGCCGGTCGTGTAGCGCGCCCGCTCGGTCAGGGCGTGAAAGCGCGTGACCTCGACGACCACCTGCACCGGAATATCGCCATTCATGGAGGACAGCGCCGGTTCGAGCGCGCCCCGCATGATGTCTTCCACCTGCGCATAACGGTCGCCCGGCCCATCCTCTCGCCACACGATATCGGCGCGCGGCTTGAGCCCGTGCGCCTCCGACACCGCCAACGTGCGCGGCACATTCACCACCAGGTCCGCCAGGATCCAGTTCTGCCGCGGCGCGTCGGCGACGGGGCCGATGTCGAGCCCGATGTTGCGCGACACGTCGGTCGTGGGCGTGCAGCCCGCAACGACCAGCGCCGCAAGCCCCAGAAGGGCGTAGAAAAAACGTCTCATGTACATGTTACTCACCTGCCTCTGCACGGTTCGATTGGCCGGGCATTCCCGGTCCACGGGATACCCGCACCTTCGAATCGCAAGCATTTTCGCCAACACGTTGATGAAAAATAGGCCTTTTCGGGACGCCGCACCGACCCGGTCAGCCGATCTCGCGGATGCCCGCGACCTCGCGGCGCGCGCCCTGCAGCATCCAGGCATGTTCGGAGGCGATGAAGAAGACGCTGACGCCGTGCTCTGCATGAAGTGCGCGCGCGGCCCCGGCATTGGCCACGAAGGTCATGAAGGCGCGTCCCGCCGCGCGCGCCGCCGCCCCGGTCCTCGCATAGGCGCGGGCCACGTCGGCATTGTTCTGCGAGACATGGCCATAGCCCACCGTCAGGTCAGCGGGCCCCAGGAACAGCGCGTCGATGCCCGGCGTTGCGGCGATCTCCTCGACGGCCTCGACCGCCTCGGGATCCTCGATCTGGGCGATGACCAGTGTCCCGGCGGCGTCGGACAGAACCTCCGGCATGCTGCGCGTCGCGAAGCCGGCCCAGCGCGTGGAGCCCGCATATCCGCGTCCGCCCGGCCCGAAGCGCGCCGCGCGGGCGACCCGTTCGGCGGTTGCCGCGTCGGTCACATGGGGCACGACGATGCCATGGGCGCCCGCGTCGAGCGCCATGCCGATCTGCTCCGCGCTGCCGGAGGGCACGCGCACCAGCACCGGGAAATCGGCGGCGCGCGCCACGGCGCAGAGCGCGTTGAGCGCCGCGCGGTCGAACGGCGCGTGTTCGGCATCCAGACAGACGAAGTCGAGCCCGCCGAGGATCAGCACCTCGAGGATGTCGACCGCCGGGGTCTTCATGAAGGTGCCGGCCAGCGGCGTGCCGTCCATCACCCGTGTCCGAAACTTGTGAACAGACATGCGCGCCTCCCCCCTGACCATCCGCCCCTCGTCGATCGGGAGCCTGCCGCCGTGGCCTGCCGAATGCAATGCCCGGCGGGTGGCGGCGGGGATCAGTCGGGAAAGGCGGCAGGGTCGATGGGCACCGTTTGCGGCGCGAACGGGAGAGACGCGGCCTCCGGCGCGACCTCGTCGGGACATCCCGCAGCCGGCGGAGCGGCGGCGCCCATCGGAACAGGTGCGGCGACTGCGGGCGGCGGGGGCGACACCTGCCGGCCCGGCCGCTGCATGTCATGACCCGGCGACGCGGGTTGCGGCGCCATCGGCGGGACGCGATCCGCGGCGCCTTCCGTCATCCGCAGGGCGCGTTGCCCGCCGATCTGGCCCAAGCGCCCCCTCAGGACCGTCTTGCCCTCCGGGGTCTGCAGGCACACGGACGCGAGGTCCGAGGCCTCGAAACCGATGAGATCGCCGGGGCCGAGCGCCTCGACCTCCCGCAGGCTCCGTGTCGTCCGGACGAGGGTCGCCTCGAGGCTCAGCCGCGCCTCGGCCATCGCCGCCACGAGCGCCGCGCGCCACGCCTCCGGCGCGATCCCCGTGGCGGCGGGCGCGCGCGGCGCAGGATCGCGCGTGCGTGGCAGGATCAACGTGGCCCGCCCGCCGCGCATGCCCTCCTGTCCCAGCGCGAGGTCGGCGGACATCACGTGGTAGACCCGTTCCGGCAGCAGCAGGCCAAGCTGCTTGCGATCGGCGATGCGGCTTCCGAAATTCAGCCGCTGCGGCCAGTCGCAATCCGCCATCGATTGCGTCTCGCGCGAGAAGGCGGCGAGGCAGAGATCGATGAAATCACGGCAGAGCGCCTCGTCGATGCGGGTCACGGGGCGCGGCGGCAATTCCCGCGTGTCGACGCGGCCTGTCGTCTGGACCTCGACCAGCGCATCGACGGCCCCGTGGGACAATGCGATCAGGCCACGCGCGCCGTCGCGATCCTCAAGCACCGCGATCAGCCCGTGTTCGGGCAAGCCGTCGAGCGCCCGGGCGAGGTCGACATGTTCCGCGACGTCCGTCAGCCGTGGCACAAGCTCGAGTCCGGCGAAGGGCACGGCGGCATGGCGCAGCGCCCGGCCCCAGGCCGGCGTCAGCAGGGCCGAGCGGTCGCGCGCCGCCGCGGCCTGACGCCCATGGGCGGCCACGATGCGGGCAAGCACGCTCGGCTGTGCGTGATCGGCGGGCTCTTCTCTATCGGACATGCACGAAAACGCGGCTCGAACCTGGCGGGGATGGGCCGGTTCTGACATGCGCCCGGTTAAGGAAGTCTCTATTCGGCGACGGAGCGGGCGGCGACGACATCGGTCAGCCCGAGCGGCAGGCGCACCACGAAGCGCGTGCCGCCGCCGGGCTGATAGGTCAGGCTGCCCCCCAGCCTGGCCATGATCTCGCGGCTGATCGCAAGCCCCAACCCCGCACCCGGCGCGCCCTTGGCCGTGTCGAGCCGCGCGAATTTCTCGAAGATCAGGCTGCGCTGGCGGGCGGGAATGCCCCTGCCGTTGTCGGCAAAAACGATCTCGACCGCGTCGGAGCCGCGCCGGACCTCGATGCGCAGCTCGGGCTCGGCGGCGTCGCAATATTTCTGGGCGTTGGAGATGAGGTTGATGAACACCTGCGTCAGCCGGTCGGGATCGGTCACCAGCGTGACCTCTTCGGCGCCGGCGTCGCGGCGGATGGCGATGCGGCCGCCCTCCTCCATGGCGCCCGCGGCGTAGAAGGCGCGGTCGAGCACGTCGCGAAGGGTCGTCTCGCCCCGGTGCAGCGTCACCAGACCGTTCTCCAGCACGCTGAGGTCGAGCAGATCGTCGAGAAGCCGCGTCAGCCGAAGGCTCTCGTCATGGATGATGCGACTGAAGCGCGTGCGCGCCGCGTCGTCGACCGGGTCGGCCTGCATGAGGATTTCCGAGAAGGACCGGATCGAGGTCATCGGCGTCCTGAGTTCATGGCTGATCTGGCTGAGGAATGCGTCCTTCTGGACCGACAATTCGGTGAGTTTCTGGTTCACCTCGCGCAGGCGCGCGGCGGTTTGCGACAGTTCGGCCGATTTCGCCTCGAGCTGGCTGGAATATTCCATGATCTGCGCGGTCTCGTCGGCCACGGCCAGCAGGTCGCGCACCGACACGCTGGCGCCGCCGGTGATCTGGGCGACCATGGCATGCGCCGTCGCCGCGCCCACCGATCCCGCAAGCTCCCGCTCGAGGCTCTCGAGGAAATCCGGCGTGGGTTCTGGCAGCTCGCCCGTCCGGCCCTGCGCCGCGGCGGCCTCCTGAAACAGCCTCCCCGCGCGCGACGTGCCGAGGATACGCTGCGCCATGATCAGCAGGTCATCGGCCGTCCCCGCCGCCCCGCGCCAGCCCAGAAGCGCGCGGGAATGGTCGTAGACATTGACGAATTGCGCGCCCTGCAGCCGCTCGAGCGGGCTGGGGAAGGAAAAGAGCGAGCCGAGGATGAAGAGAAGCGTGTTCACCCCCAGAGACAGCACCATCGCCGTCAGAAGCGGATCGGTCGCCTGCAGCCCGAGCGGTGTCGCAGGGCTGAGCCAGGCGAGACCGAAGGGCCCGGTGTCGAGGATGGACGGCACCAGCCCGCCGGTCTCGGCGACATTGGGGATCAGCAGCAGCCACGCCCAGATCGCGAAGCCCGCGCCGATGCCGATGGCCGCCCCCACCCGCGTCGCCCCGCGCCACAGGATGCCGCCCAGAAGGGCCGGCAGAATCTGCGACACGCCGAGGAACGCGATCAGCCCGATCTCGGCCAGCGCGTCGGCGCCGCCCGAAAGCCGGTAATAGCCCAGGCCGAGGAACAGGACGCCGCCGATCGACAGCCGCCGCGCCATCAGCGCCACGCGCCGCATGTCGCCCGACATCGGGTCCTCGTGGCGCGTCGCCTGCAGCCAGAGCGGCACGATGATGTGGTTCGAGACCATCGTCGACAGCGCGAGCGCGGCCACGATCACCATCGACGTCGCCGCCGAGAAGCCACCGAGAAAGACCAGAAGCGCAAGACCCTCCCGGCCCAATCCGAGCGGCACCGTCAGCACGAAAAGGTCGGGGTTGCTGCCGGCCTCGGGCACCGACAGGCCGATCACGGCGATGGGCACCACGAAAAGGCTGATCAGCAGCAGGTAAAGCGGAAAGGCCCAGGCCGCCGTCGCGAGGTGCCGCTCGTCGGAGTTTTCCACCACCAGCACCTGGAACATGCGCGGCAGGCACAGGATCGCGAAGGCCGAAAGCGCCGTCAGCCCCAGCCAGCGCGCCCCGTTCCAGTCGGCGTCGGACACCGGGCTCGCCTCGATCCGGTCCAGCATGTCGGACGGGCCGTCGGCCACGCCCCAGACCACGAAGACACCCACCGCGAGGATCGCGAACAGCTTGACGATGGCCTCCAGCGCGATGGCCGAGACCAGCCCCGGGTGGCGCTCGTTCACATCGAGCGAGCGCGTGCCGAAGACGATGGTGAACAGCGCGAGGCCCGCCGCCACCCAGACCGCCGTCTGCTCGGTGTCGGGCGCACCCAGCGCGCCTGGCCGCGCGAAGACCTCGAAGCTGAGCGTCACCGATTGCAGCTGCAGCGCGATATAGGGCGTGGTTCCCAGCACCGCGAGCACGGTGACGAGGGCCGCAAGCCCGCCGCTCTTGCCGTAGCGGCTGGAGATCATGTCGGCGATCGAGGTGATCCGCTGCGCCCGGCCGATGCGCACCATCTTCCGCAGAAGCCAGAACCACCCGATGAAGACGAGCGTCGGCCCGAGATAGATCGTCAGGAACTCCATTCCCGAGCGCGCCGCCGACCCCACCGCGCCGTAGAACGTCCAGGCCGTGGTGTAGATCGACAGGCTGAGCGTGTAGGTGATCGGCGAATTCAGCCAGCGCGCCTTGCCCTCCATGGCGCGCTTCTCGGCGAGGAACGCGACCCCGAACAGCCCCGCCACGTAGAGCACGCAGACCGCGACCAGACCGTCGAAACTCAGCATCTCAGGCCCGCCGGTCGGCGGCCGGTGCCGAAGGGTCCCGCGGCGGCTGCGTGTCGCCGTCGGCCAGCGCGCGGTTCACCAGCGCCGTCACCGCGATCAGGACGACCCAGACGGCGAAACAGTAGACAAGCCATTCCGCCATGCCGGCCCCGGCCTGCCCGCTGGTGTCCTCGACGATGAAGACCGGGCCGAAGAACAGGATCATGCCCAGAACGGGAAGAAGGCGCGCGGCGTCCTGAAGCCGGTTCTTGCGGTAGGTCCTGCGTTCGAGGAAAACGCGCCGCGCCATGGCGAATGCCCTCCGCTCAGGCGCCGCTGCGCCGGTCGTCGCCGGCGGAGGAAGGCGACACGCTTCCCTCCGAAAGGGACCGCACGGTGGCCACGAGTTCGTCGTTCGAGAAGGGCTTGGTCAAAAACGCGTTCGCGCCCAGCGCCATGGCCTGTTCCCGGTCCCGGGCCTGCCCCTTGGCCGTCAGGAGAAGCACGGGCAGTGCACGGGTGGCGGGCCGCTCACGCAGGTCGCGCAGGATGTCGAGCCCCGAGCGCCCTGGCAGCATCACGTCGAGCACGAGGATGTCGGGATCGACCCGGTCGATCTCGGCCAGCGCGGTTTCGCCCTTGCCATGGCCAAGCACCTCCCACCCGTCGCGTGACAGGATGAAGCCGATCGCCTCGAGGATATTGGCCTCGTCCTCGACCAAGAGAATGCGCTTCGCCACGGTGTCCGGCCTCCCTCCGGCAGGAGTTGCAGTGTGCAGAACGCCCGCCGAATAGGCAATGATCAACTGGCGCGACGCTCAGCGCCGGGCCATGCACTCCGCACGCGGACAAAGGCTGCAGCCCGGGCCGATGGGAATGGCCGCGCCGTTCCTGTCCCCGTCCTTGTCCCCGGCCCCGGCCCCGTCGCCGGCCCCCGCCTCGACCGGCGAGATCAGCATCGTCGCCTGCATCACCGGCGCGCTGCCGAAGCCGGTCTGCGAGACGGGCTGCGCCACCGACCACGCGCGGAAACGGGCCCCGGATGGTGTCCGCAGGATCGCCATGTCGGGCTGACCGGGCCGCGCCAGCGCGGCATAAAGCGGCCAGAGCGGGCAGCCCGGCCCGAAGCGCGGGATCGAGAACGCCATGAGCCGGCGGCGGAACAGAAGCGCCCCCGAGGCGTCGCAGACGGCCAGCCCGAAGGCGGGTGCGGGCTCCTCGCGCGGGAGTGTGGCGAGCCGGCGCAGCACCAGCGCCACGTCCCCGCCCCCCAGCGACAGAAGCGCGGAAGGATCGAAGCGGGCCGCGCGGGCGGTGGGCAGAAGCGCGGACAGGGGCAGCCGCGCCGCATCCTCGGCATAGCGGGTCAGCATCCGCTCGGCCATGGCGCGGCTGGCGGCGTCCTCCATTCCCGCGCTCTGGTCGAGAATGGACGCGATCGCGGGCGCGCCCCCGGTCTCGATGGCGGGGAAATGGTGGTCGTTGGCATCGAACAGCGCCTCCGCCGTCTCGACGGGCGTGGCCGACAGCGTCTCGCCCCGCGCATCGGGCGCCTCGAAATGCCCCAGAAGCGCCGTCGCCCGCCGCGAAAGCCGCTCGGCCTCCTCGTGGAGGTTGCGGTGGAAACGTCCGCGCCATGCGGGGTCGAGATCGGCCTCGCGCACGAGAATGTCGGCGGTCGACCGGATGGCGGCGGCGCTCGACAGGACCTCGTGCATGGCCTCGGCCAGCACCGGGTCATGGGCCAGCCGGTCGCGCAGCGCCTCGACCGCGGCCTCGAGGTCTCCGATGCGCTTGCGCTGCTGCGCGATCAGCGCGGTCCAGCCCGGAAACCGTGCCGCCAGATCGTCGATCCGGTCGGTCTCGGGCCCGCCGCGACGGCCCTCGCCCAGCCCGTTGGCGGCGGCCTGAAGCGTGTCGTGAATGGTGGCGTCGGCGCCGTCCGACAGCACCCCCGGCTCCACCCCCAGCGCGCGCGCCAGTTCGATCAGGAGCTTGCCGCCGATCCTCCTGCGGTTGTGCTCGATCAGGTTGAGATAGGACGGTGAAATGCCCGCGGCATCGGCCAGCGCGGACTGTTTCATGCCGATCAGAAGCCGCCGGTCCCGGATGCGGCTTCCCGTGAGCTCGACGCGCCCGTTGCGCTCCGCAAGAGTGGCCATCGCGGCCTCCGCCTGTTTTTACAGGACCGGTTTACAGCATTGCGGATGTTTTTCAATAATTTGAGGCCAGAGTTCCGATACGGCTTGTCAAGGCGCCTGCGACCATCGCCCGCTTGCCTCGCACGCGAGGATGAGAAAAACTCCGCACAACGTCAGGATGTGCCCAGAACGTGCCGCGACGCGCGTCCGCCTCGCCTGACACCTTTGGAGGAGAAACACCAATGCCCAACGACATGACGCCCCCTTCGGCCGAGTTCGCCTCGAACGCGCATATCGACGCCGCGCGCTACAGGGAGATGTACGACGCCTCGGTCAGTGACCCGGAGGCCTTCTGGGGCGAGCATGGCAAGCGCATCGACTGGATCAAGCCCTACAGCACGGTCAAGGATGTCAGCTTCGCGCCGGGCAACATCTCGATCAAGTGGTTCGAGGACGGCACGCTCAATGTCTGCGCCAACTGCGTCGACCGGCATCTGCAGACGCGCGGCGATCAGACCGCCATCATCTGGGAACCCGACAGCCCCGACGAGAAGGCACGGCACATCACCTACGCGGAACTTCACCGCGAGGTCTGCCGGATGGCCAACATTCTCGAGGACATGGGCGTTCGCAAGGGCGACCGCGTCATCCTCTACCTGCCGATGATCCCCGAGGCGGCCTATGCGATGCTGGCCTGCGCCCGGATCGGCGCCATCCATTCGATCGTCTTCGCGGGGTTCTCGGCCGATGCGCTGGGCGCACGGGTCAATGGCTGCGACGCAAAGGTGGTCATCACCGCCGACTACGCCCCGCGCGGCGGGCGGCAGACGGCGCTGAAATCCAATGCCGACGCGGCGCTTCTGAACGTGCTGCATGAGGTCAAGATGCTGGTGGTCAAGCGCACCGGCGGGCAGACCACATGGGTAGACGGGCGCGATTTCGACTACAATGAATTGCGGCTGGAGGCAGACGATTACGCCCCCGTGGCGGAGATGCGGGCCGAGGACCCCCTGTTCATCCTCTATACCTCCGGCTCCACCGGGAAGCCCAAGGGCGTGGTGCATACCTCGGGCGGTTATCTGGTCTACGCGTCCATGACCCATGAATACGTGTTCGATTACCACGAGGGCGATATCTTCTGGTGCACCGCCGACGTGGGCTGGGTCACGGGCCACAGCTACATCGTCTACGGGCCGCTGGCCAACGGCGCCACGACGCTGATGTTCGAAGGCGTGCCGACCTATCCCGACGCCGGCCGGTTCTGGGCCGTGTGCGAGAAGCACAAGGTCAACCAGTTCTACACCGCGCCCACCGCCATCCGCGCCCTGATGGGACAGGGCGACGAGTTCGTGACGAAGTACGACCTGAGCGACCTGAAGCTTCTGGGCACCGTGGGCGAGCCGATCAACCCCGAGGCGTGGAACTGGTACAACACCGTCGTGGGCAAGGGAAACTGCCCCATCGTCGACACCTGGTGGCAGACCGAGACCGGCGGCCACCTGCTGACCCCCCTGCCCGGTGCCACGCCCACGAAACCCGGCTCGGCCACGACGCCGTTTTTCGGCGTGCATCCGGTGGTGCTCGACCCCCATTCCGGGCAGGAGATCACCACGACCGAGGCCGAGGGCGTGCTTTGCCTCAAGGACAGCTGGCCGGGGCAGATGCGCACCGTCTGGGGCGACCACGAGCGCTTCGAGAAGACGTATTTCTCGGACTACAAGAACTACTACTTCTCGGGCGATGGCTGCCGCCGGGACGCCGACGGCTATTACTGGATCACCGGCCGCGTCGACGACGTCATCAACGTCTCCGGCCACCGGATGGGCACGGCCGAGGTCGAAAGCGCGCTCGTGGCGCATGCCAAGGTCGCCGAGGCCGCCGTCGTCGGCTATCCCCACGCGATCAAGGGACAGGGTATCTACGCCTATGTCACCCTGATGAACGGGATCGAACCGACCGACGAGCTGCGCAAGGAACTCGAGGTCTGGGTCCGCACCGAGATCGGCCCCATCGCCAAGCCCGACCTGATCCAGTGGGCGCCGGGCCTGCCCAAGACCCGCTCCGGCAAGATCATGCGCCGCATCCTGCGCAAGATCGCCGAGGACGATTTCGGCGCGCTCGGAGACACCTCGACGCTCGCCGAACCTGCGGTGGTGGACGATCTGATCGAGAACCGGATGAACCGGAGCTGACGCCCTGGCCAGGGTGAGGCGCCATTCGCGTCTCTCCCGGACCCGGTCGCGGCCGCCGTTCTCTGCAACTCCCTATCATTCGCGAATACGGGTGCTTGAGACATCGTTCACGGCTCGTTAAGCCCGGCGCATCCGAAGGGGAACGCGATGTCCGCTGCGCTCAAACTCGCCCTGGGCAGCCTTCTGATCGGCGGTGTCGTGCTCGGTCTGAAGGCGCTTGCCTGGTGGATGACGGGTTCCGTGGCACTTCTGTCGGATGCGCTGGAAAGCACCGTCAACCTCGCGACGGCCTTCGCCGCGCTGGTCGCGATCCGCGTGGCGCAGCGGCCCGCCGATGCCGGCCATCCCTTCGGCCACCACAAGGCGGAATTCTTCAGCGCCGTGCTGGAAGGCGTGATGATCATCGTCGCGGCACTTTTCATCCTGCGCGAGGCCTGGGCGGGCTTCATGGCGCCCCGGGCCATCGACGCGCCGCTCGAGGGGCTGCTGGTCAACGGCGCGGCCACCGCGATCAACGCCGTCTGGGCCTTCGTCCTGATCCGGCAGGGCCGCCGCCTGAGATCGCCCGCGCTTCTCGCCGATGGTCGTCACCTGTGGGCGGATGTCGTCACCTCCGTGGGCGTCGCAGTGGGCGTGCTGCTGGCGGTGCTGACGGGCTGGTGGGTGCTCGACCCGGTCATGGCGGCGCTGGTGGCGGTCAACATCCTGTGGTCGGGCTCACGCGTGGTGCGCGACTCCCTCAGCGGCCTGATGGACGAGGCCGTCCCCGAGGACACGCTCGCCCTGATCCGCGAGGCGATCTCCGCCGAGGCCCATGGCGCGGTCGAGGCTCATGACCTGAGGACCCGCCATGCGGGCAGCGCCACCTTCGTCGAGTTTCACCTCGTCGTTCCGGGGGAGATGAGCGTTTTCGACGCGCACGAGATCTGCGACCGGGTCGAGGCCGGGATCGGACGGGCCGTGCCCGATGTCCGCGTCACCATCCACGTGGAGCCGGAGCACAAGTCGAAGCAGACGGGAATCGTGGTTCTCGACTGACCCCGGCGCGCGTCGGACGGGGCCCCGGATCATGGCGAAAAGGCGGAGAATGCTTCGAATGCCGCCGATCCCCTTGGGAACCGGCCGACATCGTGGCATGTTCAGCGCCGTGGTGGGGGCTCCATGAGATGGAGCGCAGGTGATGACACCGACCGCACCTTCCACTGGCCCCGCCCTGCCCGCCTCGGCGCAGGGCACCGCGCCGCAACCGAGCCCCACGGGGTCCGAGCCGCCGGCCGCGCCGAGGCCGCTTCTGGGCGCGAGCGCCGTGACGCAGGCCGACGCGGCGGCCAAGACCGCGCTCGGCGTGCCGGGACATGCAAAGAAATCCGTGCCGGAGATCCCGCCCGATCCGCCGCCCGTCAAGGGGCTGGGCATCCCGCCGCTGCACATGCGCGCGGTGGGCGATTTCGATGCCGCGCGCGATGCGCCAGCGCCCAGCATGGGTGATCTGGTGAACGCTCTGCGGACTCCGGGGCCGAGGGGACTCGACCTCCGACTGTGAAGCCACGAAAAAGGCCCCGGCGCGATACGCCGGGGCCCGTCTTTCCTCGGGTCGCGTGGTCCGGATTACTCGGCCAGCGCCGCCTCGGTGATCACATGGGTGAAGGCACCTTCCGGCACCGACGAGATCACCGGGTCGGAGCCGCCGGCCAGCAGCGTGTCGACCGTGCGCTGGTAGGCCACCTCGTCAAGGCGTCCGTCGCCGCCTTCGACCAGCAGCCCGATCTCGCGCATCATGCGAAGCTGGTGCTCTTCGGTCTGGGCGCCGGTTTCGTCGTAGTCGAGCACGATCATGGCCGCGTCGTCGGGGTTCTCGGCCGCCCACTGCCAGCCGCGCATGGAGGCACGCACGAAGCGGACCATCTTGTCGACGAAGGCCGGATCCTCGAGGTTCTCCTCAAGCGTCCAGATACCGTCCTCGAGCGTCGCGACATCGTAATCCTCGTACTTGAAGGTCACCAGTTCATCGGGGGAAACGCCCGCGTCGATGATCTGCCAGTACTCGTTATAGGTCATGGTCGAGATGCAGTCGGCCTGCCGCTGCAAAAGCGGGTCGACGTTGAAACCCGCCTGCAGAAGCGTGATGCCCCCTTCGGAGCCATCCACCGGGATGCCCAGCTGGCTCATCCATGACAGGAACGGGTATTCGTTGCCGAAGAACCAGTGCGCCACCGTCTTGCCGGCGAGATCGGCAGGCTCCTCGATGCCGGTGTCGGCCCAGCAGCTGAGCATCAGGCCCGAGCGCACGAAGGGCTGGGCGATGTTCACCACCGGAAGCCCCGCCTCGCGCGCGGCGAGCGCGGACGGCATCCAGTTCAGCATCACGTCGGCGGCCCCACCGGCCAGCACCTGCGGCGGCGCGATGTCGGGCCCGCCGGGCATGATGTTCACGTCGAGGTTTTCCTCGTCGTAATAGCCGTTCTCCAGCGCCACGTAGTAGCCCGCGAACTGCGCCTGGGTGACCCATTGCAGCTGCAGGTTCACCGTGTCCTGCGCCTGCGCCATCCCGGTGAGGCCAAGCCCCGCGGCAAAGGCGGTCATGGTGATCCGTTTCATTTGTCTTCCCTCCTTGTTGGGTTCGTTTGTTGTTGGTTCCGTCCGCCCTCAGCCCGTTCTTTGCGACGGGTGCCAGAAGGTCAGCCGGCGCTCGATGAAAGCCACAAGCCCGTAGAATGCCGTACCCGCCATCGCGGCCACGGTTATCGATGCCCAGACCATATCCATGGACAGGCGCCCCACCTCGATTTTTATGCGAAAGCCCATGCCCACCACGGGCGAGCCGAAAAATTCGGCAACGATGGCCCCGATCAGCGCAAGGGTCGTGCAGATTTTCAACCCGTTGAAGATAAAGGGCATCGCCGTGGGCAGGCGCAGTTTCAGGAGCGACTGCCAGTAGCTTGCCGCATAGGTGTGCATCAGGTCGCGCTGCATCGCCTCGGAGGCCTTCATGCCCTGCACGCAATTGACCAGCATCGGGAAAAAGACCATCGCCACGACGACGGCCGCCTTGGATTGCCATCCGAAGCCGAACCACATCACGAGGATGGGTGCCGTGCCCACGATGGGCAGCGCCGCGATGAAGTTGCCCACCGGCAGAAGCCCGCGCTGCAGGAAGGGCGAGCGGTCGATGGCCACCGCCGTCAGGAAGGCCGCGCCGCAGCCGATGACATAGCCCGAAAGCGCGCCCTTCAGGATCGTCTGGCGAAAGTCGGCCCAGAGCGTGGGCGTGTTCTCGGCGAAGGTGGCGGCGATGGCGGAGGGCGCGGGCAGGATGATGGGCGAGATCTCGTAGAGACGCACGGCCATTTCCCACAGGCCCAGAAGCGTCGCGCCGAAGAGCAGCGGCACAAAGAACCGCACGCCCGCCCCCCGGCCCCGGCTGGCCATGATGGCGTTCAGGCCCCATGCGCCCAGCCAGACGGCAAGGATCGCGCCGAGGCGGGGATCGGCGAGAAAGCCGAGCGCCACCAGCGCAACAGCCAGCGCGGGCATGGTCCAGGGCGGCATGGCGGAAAGGCTCTTCATGGCCGCCCCCTGGACGGGAAACGCGCGCTGTCTCGCCGTTTTCTTCGAAGAAAACGGGCCGAAAATGCCGGCATTTTCGCCCCCGCCCCGCTCATCGGTCGAGCCCCATGCGCCGGAGCGTCATCCGCTCGATCAGGCTCAGCGTCGCCACCAGCGCCGCCGCACAGATCGCCGCCATGAAAAGCGCCGACCAGATCTGGATCGTCTGCCCGTAATAGCTGCCGGTCAGAAGCCGCGCGCCGAGGCCGAAGCGTGCGCCGGTGGGCAGCTCCGCCACGATGGTCCCCACCAGCGCGGCGGCCACGCCCACCTTCATCGAGGCGAAGAGGAACGGCACCGAGGCCGGAAGGCGCAGTTTCCAGAAGGTCTCGGCCCCGCTGGCCGAATAGGTGCGCAGAAGGTCGAGGTCCATCGCGCCGGGGCTGCGCAGCCCCTTCACCATGCCCACCACCACGGGAAAGAAGCTGAGATAGGCCGAGATCAGCGATTTCGGGATCAGCCCCTCCAGCCCGATGGAATTCAGCACCACGATGATCATCGGCGCGATGGCGAGGATGGGAATCGTCTGGCTGGCGATGGCCCATGGCATGACGGACATGTCCATCGCCCGATTGTGGACGATCCCCACAGCCAGAAGGATCCCCGCAAGCCCGCCGATGACGAAACCCATCAGCGTCGGCGCCAGCGTTTGCCAGGCGTGGAAGAACAGGCTCCGCGGATTGGGCCGGTATTCGCCGCGCCGCTCGCGCAGGACCGGCTCGCCCATCGTGGTGTTCCAAAGCTCGGCCGCCACCTGATGCGGCGCGGGCAGGACGGGACGTTCTTGGCTCATGGCGTCGGCGATGATCTCGCCCGCGGTCAGTTCCGCCCCCTGGCGTTGCGCAGTGTCGAGCGTCCAGGCGCGGTTGAGGCCGATGGCGGCGGCATACCAGAGCGCGATGATGCAGGCGACCACGGTCAGAACGGGAAGGACGGCGCCCGAAACGCGCCCGAGGCCCCGGCCGAGCGCGCCGATGCCGCCACCGGCGGCGGTGTCGGCGGTCGCGCTCATATGCCGGCCTCAGTCTTCATAGGCATGCCCCGCCCTCAACCCCTCGCGCACCCGATGCGCGATGGCCAGAAACTCGGGCGTGTCGCGGATATCAAGCGGACGCTCGGCCGGCAGGTCGCTTTCGATCACGTCGGTGATCCGGCCGGGACGCGGGCTCATCACCACGATCCGGGTCGACAGATAGACCGCCTCGGGGATCGAGTGGGTGACGAAGCCGATGGTTTTCTCGGTTCGCTTCCACAATGCGAGCAACTGCTCGTTGAGGTGGTCACGCACGATCTCGTCAAGCGCTCCGAAAGGTTCGTCCATCAAGAGCAGGTCGGCGTCGAAGGCGAGCGCCCGCGCGATCGAGGCACGCTGCTGCATGCCACCCGACAACTGCCACGGGAATTTCTTGCCGAAGCCTTCAAGATCAACCAGTTGCAACACGTCCTTCACGCGGCGCTCCTGCTCGGCTCGGTCGAAGCCCATGATCTCGAGCGGCAGCATGATGTTCTTTTCGATCGTCCGCCACGGGTAAAGCCCCGCCGCCTGAAAGACGTAGCCATAGGCGCGGCTCCGACGGGCCTCGTCCGGGGTCATGCCGTTGACGGTGATGGAGCCACCCGTGGGATGTTCCAGCGCCGCGATGACGCGCAGCAAGGTGGTCTTGCCGCAGCCGGAGGGGCCGATGAAGCTTACGAAATCGCCCTTGTTGATGGTGAGATTGACGTCGCGCAGCGCCTGAACCGGGCCGTCCGCCGTCTGGAACGTCAGGTCGAGCCCGCGCGCCTCGATCACGGGCGCGGGCTCCGTCTTCGGTATCTGCGCTGCCATGCTCACGCGCGCCTCTCCCGACCCTTGGCGCGGCCACTTGAAGACTTCGCCACATCTTGTTGATTCAAAACCGGTTCCAGGGCGTCACACACCCGTCACCGGAATGCCCGACCGCTCCACCGGACGCGGCGCGGTCAGTTCCTTCCACTGGCTGAGTGCGCGGTTGACCGAGCCGTTCGGCGGGCGCTTCACGAAACGCCCATGACCTTCCTGCGTGCGCACCTCGCCGTCATGGATCGCCACATGCCCCCGCGTGAGCGTGAAGCGCGGCAGGCCGGTGACCTCCTTGCCCTCGAAGACGTTGTAATCGATGGCCGATTGCTGGGCGCCTGCGGTGATGGTCTTGGATTTCTCCGGGTCCCAGACGACGATATCGGCATCGGCACCGACGAGGATCGCCCCCTTCTTCGGATAACAATTCAGGATCTTGGCGATGTTTGTCGATGTAACGGCAACAAACTCGTTCGGGGTCAGGCGCCCTGTCCGAACACCATGGGTCCAGAGCATCGGCATCCGGTCCTCGAGGCCCCCGGTCCCGTTCGGGATCTTGGTGAAATCGCCCACGCCGGTGCGCTTCTGCTCTGTGGTGAAGGCGCAATGATCCGTCGCCACCACCGACAGGGAGCCCGAGGCGAGACCGGCCCAGAGGCTGTCCTGATGCTGCTTGTTTCGGAAGGGCGGAGACATCACGCGCCGCGCGGCATGGTCCCAGTCGGGGTGGAAATACTCGCTTTCGTCCAGCGTCAGGTGCTGGATCAGCGGCTCGCCCCAGACGCGCTTGCCCAGCTGCTTGGCGCGCCGGATCGCCTCATGCGCCTCCTCGCAGGAGACATGCACGACGTAAAGCGGCACACCCGCCATGTCGGCGATCATCACCGCGCGGTTCGTGGCCTCGCCCTCCACCTGGGACGGCCGCGAATAGGCATGCCCCTCGGGACCGGTATTGCCTTCGGCCAGAAGCTTCTGCTGCAGCTCGGCCACCACGTCGCCGTTCTCGGCATGGACCATGGCGATGGCACCCAGCTCCGACAGCCGCTTGAACGAGGCGAAGAGCTCATCGTCATTGACCATGAGCGCGCCCTTGTAGGCCATGAAATGCTTGAAGGTGTTGATGCCGCGGTCGCGGACGACGCCTTCCATCTCGTCGAAGACCTGCTCGCCCCACCAGGTCACGGCCATGTGGAACGAGTAGTCGCAATTGGCCCGCGTCGACTTGTTGTCCCACATCTGCAGAGCGTCAAACAGGCCCTGTCCGGGGCTGGGCAGCGCGAAATCGACCACCATCGTCGTGCCGCCCGACAGGGCCGCGCGCGTCCCGCTTTCGAAATCGTCGGTGGAATAGGTGCCCATGAAGGGCATCTCCAGATGGGTATGCGGGTCGATGCCGCCCGGCATGACGTAGCAGCCCGTGGCGTCGAGAACCGTGTCGCCCTTCAGGTCAGGGCCTATCTCGGTGATCATGCCGTTTTCCACGAGAACATCCGCCTCGTAGCTGAGGTCCGCGGTCACCACCGTTCCGCCCTTGATCACCGTGCTCATGCGCAATCTCCCCGTTGTTGTCCCGGCGTCACTGCGGCCGGGTGCAGATCATCCGCCCATCCCGCGTCAGAAGCGGCAAAAAGGTCACCTCGACCGGACCGACATAGCGATACCAGTAGCAGCCGTCGCTTTCGATCCGGACGTTGGACATGTCCTGTCCGGGCGCGACAAGGGCCGCGAGCTGTTCGGTCAGCGGCTCGCTTTCGCCCTCCGGCGTCGGCGGCGCGCCGCAAGCGGCAAGGGCCAGCACCATGGGCGCCGCCAGGTATGTGTTTCGGATCATTCCACGATCTCCGCAGTTTCCACCACGGCGTGGAATAGCACATCGGCCCCCGCTGTCGCCCACTGAGGCGATATTTCTTCGGCTTCGTTGTGCGAAAGCCCATCGACGCAGGGACACATGACCATCGCGGTCGGCGCCACGTCGTTGATCCAGCAGGCGTCATGGCCCGCGCCCGAGACGATATCCATATGGGAATACCCAAGCCTTTCCGCGGCTTGGCGGATGGCGTTCACACAGTTCTGGTCAAAGGCGGGCGGGTCGAACTGCCCCACGATCTGGGCCTCGAAGCTCACCCCGATATCCTCGCAAAGCTTCGGCGCGCGCTCCATGAACTCGTCGACCATGCCGTTCAACTTGTCGAGAAGATGGGTCCGCAGGTCGACCGTGAAGACAACCTTGCCGGGGATGATGTTGCGCGAGTTCGGGTAGACGTCGATATGCCCGATGGCGCCCACGGCATTGGGCTGGTTCTTCATCGCGATCTCGTGGACAAGCTCGGTGACAAGCGCGAGGCCCCTGCCCGCATTCTTGCGCATGTGCATGGGCGTGGAGCCGGTATGGCTCTCCTTCCCCGTCACCGTGCACTCGATCCAGCGCAGGCCCTGCCCGTGGGTGACGACGCCGATATCCTTGCCCTCGGCCTCCAGGATCGGACCCTGTTCGATGTGAAGCTCGAAGAAGGCGTGCATCTTCCGGTCGCCGACCTTCTCCTCGCCCTTCCAGCCGATGCGCTCCAGCTCGTCGCCGAAGCGCTTGCCCTTGGCGTCCACCCGGTCATAGGCCCAGTCGAGGTCATGCTTGCCCGCGAACACGCCCGAGGCGAGCATGGCGGGCGCGAAGCGCGTCCCCTCCTCGTTGGTCCAGTTGGTGACCACGATGGGGTGTTTCGTCCTGATGCCGAGGTCGTTGAGCGTGCGGATGATCTCCAGCCCGCCGAGAACGCCCAGAACGCCATCATATTTCCCGCCCGTGGGCTGGGTGTCGAGATGCGAGCCCACATAGACCGGCAGAGCGTCGGGGTCGGTGCCCTCGCGGCGCGCGAACATGTTGCCGATCTCGTCGACGCCCATGGTCATGCCGGCCTCTTCGCACCAGCGCTGGAACAGGTGCCGCCCCTCGCTGTCCTCGTCGGTCAGCGTCTGGCGGTTGTTGCCGCCGGCGATGCCGGGGCCGATCTTCGCCATCTCCATCAGGCTGTCCCACAGCCGCTCGCCGTTGATCTTCAGGTTCTCGCCGGGTGCGGCCATGGTCTCATCATCTCCAAGTCTTAACTTTTGCGCCCAAAGCGTAGACACCTACACCTTCTGATCGACGGCCTCTTCCCTTCCCACCCGAATTCGAAACATACCGTCGCTTCTTCGCGAGTGAACTTCCATCGGTATCAAACCCAAGTAGCCTGAGCTGATCCTTACACTTGTCTGCCTGCCGAATGTGCTGCTTAATCGTAGCCCTGAGGTCTTCAGAAACGGCGTCACTGCGCCTAGAGAAATCACGAAGTCTTGCTAGCAAGGTCCTGATGCTCTTCAACTCACTAGCAAGTCTTTTTGCTTCACGCTTGACGTCGGCCTGCCTGCGCAGACCTCTTTTCCTTTTCAACGCGCGTCGCCTGACTTTTTCCATTAGCGCTCAATGCAGCCGTTTCAGAATGTCCCTGAGCGTGCCGAAGAGGGTATCGATATGCCCCTTCTCGATGATCAGCGGCGGGGACAGCGCGATGATATCTCCTGTCGTCCGGATCAGGACATTGTGCTCATAGGCGTCGAGGAACGCGCTGAAGGCGCGCTTGGTCGTCTCGCCCGCGATGGGCTCCAGCTCGATCCCCGCGATCAGGCCCATGTTGCGGATGTCGATCACATGCGGGCAGTCGGCCAGCGAATGGACCGCGTCCTCCCAGTAGCCGGCAAGGTCGGCGGCACGTTCGAACAGCCCCTCTTCCTTGTAGGTCTCGAGCGTCGCGATCCCGGCCGCCGAGGCGATCGGGTTGCCCGAATAGGTGTAGCCGTGGAAGAGCTCGATCATGTGCTCGGGGCCCTGCATGAAGGCGTCGTGGATTTCCTTCGTGGCCAGCACCGCGCCCATCGGGATCACGCCGTTCGTCAGCCCCTTGGCGCAGGTGATGAGGTCGGGCATCACGTCGAAATGATCCGCCGCGAAGGGTGAGCCGAGGCGGCCGAAGCCCGTGATCACCTCGTCGAAGATCAAGAGGATACCGTGTTTCGTGCAGATGTCGCGCAGCCGCTGGAGGTAGCCCTTCGGCGGGATCAGCACGCCGGTGGAGCCCGCCATGGGCTCCACGATGACGGCGGCCACCGTCTCGGGGCCATGCAGCGTCACGATCCGCTCCAGCTCATCGGCAAGGTCGCCGCCATGCTCGGGCTGGCCGCGGGTGAAAGCGTTCTTCTCGGGCAGATGGGTGTGCGGCAGGTGATCGACACCGGTCAACAATGAGCCGAAGAATTTCCGATTGTTGACGATACCACCGACCGAGATACCGCCGAAATTCACCCCGTGATAGCCGCGCTCGCGTCCGATCAGGCGGGTCCGGGTCCCCTGCCCGATGACGCGCTGATAGGCGATGGCGATCTTCAGCGCGGTCTCCACGCTTTCCGATCCCGAATTGGTGAAGAAGACATGCTCGAACGGCTCTGGCGCCATGTCGCGCAGCCGGTTGGCAAGCTCGAAGGCCTTGGGGTGACCCATCTGGAACGCCGGAGCATAGTCGAGCTCGGCCGCCTGCTGCTGGATCGCCTCGACGATCTTCGGGCGGTTATGGCCCGCGTTGCAGCACCACAGCCCCGCGGTGCCGTCCAGCACCTCGCGCCCGTCTGCCGTGCGGTAATGCATGCGGTCGGCGCTGACGAACATGCGCGGATTCTTCTTGAACTGCCGGTTGGCCGTGAACGGCATCCAGAAGGCGGACAGGTCATTCGGAACCGGGTTGATACGGTCAAGGGCCATGTCGGCACTCCCCAAATCGGCCCCGGCCCTGCGCCGCCGGGTGCCTTCATTTTCTTTTTGACCAAACGGTCAAGACCACGCTAGCAGAGGCGCCGTGCCAGTCAACGGGGCCAAGGTGGATTGTCCTTGAGCACAAGCCCGAAGACAAGCCAAATGATGCCGCGTATGGCACCACTGCCCGAGCCATGGGCAGGCCGCGGATGAGCCCGGAAGGGGAACGGCGATGGACGCACGGACCGACAAGCCGCGCACGCGGATCCAGATCCGCAACCGGGAGACGATCCTCGACGCGGCCCTCGAGGTGTTCTCGCAATACGGCTTTCGCGGCGCCACCGTGGACATGATCGCCGACGCCGCCGGCCTGTCGAAGCCGAACCTGCTCTACTACTTCCCCTCCAAGGAAGACATCCACGTCACGCTCCTGAGCCAGCTGATGGACACCTGGCTCGATCCGCTCCGCGCGCTGGACGCGCAAGGCGACCCGGTCGAGGAAATCCTCGCCTACGCGCGCCGCAAGCTGGAGATGAGCCGGGATTTCCCCAGGGAATCCCGGCTCTTCGCAAACGAGATCGTGCAGGGCGCGCCGCGCATCGGCGCCTCCCTCTCGACCGAACTCAAGGCGCTCGTCGACGACAAGGCCCGCGTCATCGCGGGCTGGAGTGCCGCGGGCCGGATCGCCGAGGTGGACCCCCATCACCTGATCTTCTCGATCTGGGCGCTGACCCAGCACTATGCCGATTTCGACGTGCAGGTACGCGCGGTTCTCGGGCCGGCCCGAGACCCCCTGCGCGAGGCCGAGGTCTTTCTCGACAGCCTGTTCCGCCGCCTGCTTCTCCCCTGACAGGCCCTGTCGGGAACCTCCTGCCCCACCCGGCCGTTATCCGGGAAAGGACAAGGAGACCTCGTGATGACCTATCCCTACACCCTGACGCTGCAATCCATCGAGCCGGTCACCCATGACACGCGCCGCTTCCGCTTCGACCGGCCCGAGGGGTTCCGGTTCGAACCCGGGCAGGCCACGCATCTGGCGATCGACCGGGAGGGCTGGCGCGACGAGGACCGACCCTTCACCATGGTCTCGCAACCCGAGGAGCGCGACCACCTCGATTTCGTCATCAAGATCTATGACGACCATGATGGCGTGACCCAAGCGCTCGACACGCTCAAGCCAGGGGACCGCGTGCTGGCAACGGAGCCGGAGGGCGCGATCACCGACCACGGCGCGGGCACCTTTCTCGCCGCGGGCGCGGGCATCACGCCCTTCATCGCCATTCTCGACGCCCGCGCGCGGAATGGCGGGCTGAAGGGCGAGATCCTGATCTTCGCCAACAAGACCAAGCGCGACATCATCCTTCGCGATCACTGGGAAGATCTGGACGGGCTGACGACGCATTTCGTCACCGAAGAAACCGGGGACGCCCTGCCCGACGGGCCGATCGACCGCGACTATCTCGAGGGGCGCCTGCCCACCGACCGGCCGGTCTATATCTGCGGACCGCAGGGTTTCGTGGACGCCATGCGGCAGGTCGCCAGGGACCTCGGCGTACCGGAAGAACACATCGTCACCGAAGCGGGCTGGTAGCCCCTTCATCTTTCCGGAAATACGACGGGGAGCGCGAGGGGCTGGCCCCTCGCCTCTCGAGAAAGGAAACCGCGCGACAGCGCGGCCGCCGGATCGCCTATTCCGCCGCCTCCCGCGCCGCCGGGTTGTTGGGATGCGTCGTCCAGTTGGCGTAATCGGCCTCGACCGTCCTGCCGGTGCGCAGGTCGACGACGCCCGCCTCCAGTTCCTCCATGGTGATGCAGCCCTCCACGGGGCAGACGTTCACGCAGAGGTTGCAGGCCACGCATTCCTCGTCGATCACCTCGAAGACGCGGTCCTCGGACATGGAAATCGCCTGATGCGAGGTATCTTCGCAGGCGGCATAGCAGCGGCCGCATTTGATACAGGCGTCCTGATCGATCCGGGCCTTGGTCACGTAGTTGAGGTTCAGATACTGCCAGTCGGTGACGTTGGGCACCGCGCGGCCGATCAGGTCCGACAACTCCATACCCTGTTCGTCGAGATACTGGCTGAGGCCCGATTTCATCTCCTCGACGATCTTGAAACCATAGGTCATGGCCGCCGTGCAGACCTGGACCGTTCCCGCGCCCAGCGCCAGGAACTCCGCCGCGTCGCGCCACGTGGTGACGCCGCCGATGCCCGAGATCGGCAGACCGCGGGTCTCCGGATCGCGCGCGATCTCGGCCACCATGTTGAGCGCGATGGGCTTGACCGCCGGGCCGCAATAGCCGCCATGCGAGCCCTTGCCGTCGATCGAGGGCTCGGGGCTGAACGTGTCGAGATCGACGCTGGTGATGGAGGAAATCGTGTTGATCAGGCTGACCGCGTCCGCGCCGCCCTTCTTCGCCGCCCGCGCAGGATAGCGGATATCGGTGATGTTGGGCGTCAGCTTCACGATCACCGGCATGCGCGTGTTCTGCTTGCACCAGCGCGCGACCATCTCGATATATTCGGGCACCTGACCCACGGCCGAGCCCATGCCGCGCTCACTCATCCCGTGCGGGCAGCCGAAGTTCAGCTCGATGCCGTCCGCGCCGGTCTCCTCCACCAGCGGCAGGATCGCCTTCCACGCCGCCTCCTCGCAGGGCACCATGATCGACACGATCATCGCCCGGTCGGGCCAGTCGCGCTTGACCTGCTTGATCTCGCGCAGGTTCACCTCGAGCGGGCGGTCGGTGATCAGCTCGATATTGTTGAGCCCCAGAAGCCGCCGGTCCGCGCCCCAGATCGCGCCGTAGCGCGGGCCGTTGACGTTGACGACGGGCGGGCCTTCCTCGCCCAGCGTCTTCCACACGACGCCGCCCCAGCCCGCCTTGAAGGCGCGGACGACGTTATATTCCTTGTCGGTGGGCGGCGCCGAGGCAAGCCAGAAGGGGTTGGGCGATTTGATGCCGAGGAAGTCTGTGGTCAGGTCAGCCATGGGTCAGGTCTCCTGTTCTCGGGGCGTCTCAGGGGCAGCGCACGAAGAGGTCGGGCGCGGTGCCGTCATCGAGGTCGATGTAAAGCGTGTCGGGGTCCGTCAGCGTGAAGGTGATCGAGGTCATGTAGTCGATGGGCACTTCGACGAGGCTCACGTCCTCGCCCTCGCCTTGAATGTAGAGGTTCCGGCAGTCGACCCGCGTCGCGAAGGTGGGCGCCGTGCCGGTCGCCGGGTCGCGGCGCGGGGTGCAGACGGTATGCTCGTTGAAGCCGATATGGCCCTGCCCCACCCAGAGCCGCGTCTCGATCCCGCACCACTCGCCGAAGAAGGGCGAGCCCTCCTGCGCCGCGACCGGCGCGGCGGAGAGGAGCAGGACAAGGGCGGCGGGGCGGATCACGGCGCGCGGCTGCCATCAGGCGGACAGGGCGCGGTGGATGTCCTCGGCGGCGTCGCGCCCCTCGGCCACGGCGGTGACGGTCAGGTCCTCGCCGCCCGAGGCGCAGTCTCCCCCGGCCCAGACCCCCGCAACCGAGGTCTTGCCCGCCCCCGTCACGGCGATCTTGCCGCGGGCAAGCTCCAGCTCGTCCGGCGCGCCCTCCAGCGTCTGGCCGATGGCCTTGAGCACCTGGTCGGCCGGAACATCGAAGGTCTCGCCCGTGCCGGTCAACGCATGGCCGTCCGATTTGGTGTATTCCGCGCGCACGCCCGTCACGGCACCATTGCCGAGGATCTCGACCGGCATGGCGTTGAAGACGATGCGCACGCCCTTGGAGGCCGCGAGGTCCTGCTCGTAGCGGCTGGCGGGCATCGCATCGCGCCCGCGTCGGTAGAGGATCGTGACGCTTTCCGCGCCCAGAAGCTTCGACTGCACGGCGGCGTCGATGGCGGTCATGCCGCCGCCGATCACCACGACGTTGCGGCCCACGGGGAGCGCGCCCAGATCGCCCGCCTGCCGCAGGTCCGAGATGAACTCAACCGCGTCCTCGACGCCTTCGCGCGTCTCGCCATTCGCGCGGAGCGCGTTCACGCCTGAAAGGCCCATGCCGAGGAAGACCGCGTCGAACTGTTCGCGCAGGCCCGCCAGCGTCAGGTCCGGGCCCAGCGCCTTTCCGGTCTCGATCGTGATGCCGCCGATCTTCAGTAGCCAGTCGACCTCGGCCTCGGCGAAACCGCCCACGGTCTTGTAATAGGCGATGCCGTATTCGTTGAGCCCGCCGCTTTTCGCGCGCGCCTCGAAGATGGTGACGTCATGGCCATGCATGGCGAGCCGGTGCGCGCAGGCAAGCCCCGCGGGCCCCGCGCCGATCACGGCGACGGTCCTGCCCGTGGGCGCGGCGCGCTGGTAGGGGTGAACGCCCGCTTCCATCACGGTGTCGGTGGCGAAGCGCTGCAGCCGGCCGATCTCCACCGGCTTGCCCTCCGCCATCTCGCGCACGCAGGCCTCTTCGCAGAGCGTTTCGGTGGGGCAGACGCGCGCGCACATGCCGCCGAGGATGTTCTGGTCGAAGATGGTCTTCGCCGCCGCCTCGGGCGTGCCGGTCGCGATCTGGCGGATGAAAAGCGGGATGTCTATCGATGTGGGACATGCCGTGATGCAAGGTGCGTCGTGGCAGAAATAGCACCGGTCCGCCGCCACAAGCGCCTCGTGGGCGTCGAGGGGCGGGTGCAGGTCCGCGAAATTCTGGTCGAGTGCCTCCGGGTCGAGCCGGGCCGAGGCGATACCGGGGGTGAAAGGACTGTTCGTCATTGGTGATCTGGTCCCTGTCGGATGGCTGGCGCTATGGCCGCTGTCTAACCGCACGCTGGCACGGCTCTCATTTTTTATCAAATGGTAAATTATTCGATTGGCGTTCGGATTCTGCCGATGCATCTTCCGAGTGCAGGGATTGCCGAAAAAACGTGCATCCGGCGGACGCCGGGGCGATGATGGGGTGCCCGGCGCGGGGCCCGGCACGTTGCCCGTCTCGGGGCCGATGCCTTGCACGGGCGGACTTTTCCCCCGGCGGACCTTGCGATATAGGGCGCCAGATCATGCGCGGGGGAAGCGTCCTCCGGCACCACGCTTGAGCGCACTGCGACAACAGCAAACCACAGGGGCGAGGATAGATGGCCGACAAAACTCACGATCAGGACGTGGCGTTCATTCAGGCACTGGCCGAGCTTCTGCGCGAAAACGACCTGACCGAGCTTCATGTGAAGCGCGAATATGGCGAGACGGATAGCCTCAATGTCCGCGTCGCGCGCCATACCGCGGCCGCGATAGCCGCAGCGCCCGCACCCGCGCCGGCCGCCGCCGCCGCGCCGCTGCCCCCCGCGGCAGCGCCCGCCGCCGCGACGCCTGAGGATCCCGCCCAGATGGAAGGCGCGGTGACATCGCCCATGGTCGGCACCGTCTACCTCCAGCCCGAACCTGGGTCGGCGGCCTTCGTTTCGGTGGGTGACAAGGTGGCCGAGGGCCAGACGCTTCTGATCGTCGAGGCGATGAAGACCATGAACCAGATCCCGAGCCCGCGCGCCGGAACCGTCAAGCGCATCCTCGTCGAGGACAAGTCGGCCGTCGAATACGGCGCGCCGCTGATGATCATCGAGTGAGGCCGGGCCCGATGTTCAACAAGATCCTGATCGCCAATCGCGGCGAGATCGCGCTCCGCGTCATCCGGGCCGCGCGCGAGATGGGGGTGGCCACCGTTGCCGTCCATTCCACGGCCGATTCCGACGCGATGCATGTGCGCATGGCCGACGAGGCGATCTGCATCGGCCCGCCGCCTTCGACCGACAGCTACCTGAGCATGGCCTCGATCCTGTCGGCGGCCGAGATCACCGGCGCCGAGGCGATCCACCCGGGCTACGGTTTCCTCAGCGAGAACGCCAATTTCGTGCAGGCGGTCGAGGATCACGGGATCAAGTTCATAGGACCCTCGGCGGAGCATATCCGCATGATGGGCGACAAGATCACCGCCAAGGAGACCATGCACCGGCTGGGCGTGCCCTGCGTTCCGGGCTCCGCCGGCGGCGTGGCGCATCTGGAGACCGCGCAGGTCATCGCGCAGGACATCGGCTATCCGGTGATCATCAAGGCCACGGCGGGCGGTGGCGGGCGGGGCATGAAGCTCGCCCGGTCCGAGACGGATCTGGAGAACGCCTTCCGCACCGCGCGGTCCGAGGCCAAGGCCGCCTTCGGCAATGACGAGGTCTATATCGAGAAGTATCTCGGCCGCCCGCGCCATATTGAGGTGCAGGTCTTCGGCGACGGAAAGGGCGGCGCGGTGCATCTGGGAGAACGCGACTGTTCGCTCCAGCGGCGCCACCAGAAGGTGCTGGAGGAAGCCCCCGGCCCCTCCATCGATCCCGAGACCCGCACGCGGATCGGCGAGACCTGTGCGCGTGCCGTGGCCGATCTGGGCTATGAGGGCGCGGGCACGATCGAGTTTCTCTACGAGGACGGCGAATTTTACTTCATCGAGATGAACACCCGGCTTCAGGTGGAGCATCCGGTGACCGAGGCGATCTTCGGCGTGGACCTCGTCCGCGAGCAGATCCAGGTGGCGGCAGGGATGCCCATGTCCTTCGCCCAGGACGATCTGCGGCTGAACGGCCACGCCATCGAGGTGCGCATCAACGCCGAAAAGCTGCCGAACTTCTCGCCCTGCCCCGGCCGCATCAGCCAGTATCACGCGCCGGGGGGCTTGGGCATCCGGATGGATTCGGCACTTTATGACGGCTATTCGATCCCGCCCTATTACGACAGCCTGATCGCCAAGCTGATCGTGCATGGACGCAACCGGCCCGAGGCGCTGGCGCGACTGAACCGGGCGCTGGGGGAACTGATAATCGACGGGATCGACAGCACCGTGCCGCTGTTCCACGCGCTCCTTCAGGAACCCGACATCCTTGCCGGCGACTACACGATCCACTGGCTGGAGGACTGGCTCGCGCGCAACGTCGGCTGAGGCCGCGCAAGATAATTGCGTGCGAAATCCACGCCTTTCGCGGAATCGACATGGTCGCGGCAGTCCGGCGCGTGAAAATCGCGCGCGCGCCCCTAATTAGTGGACCATGCCGCACGACATGTATCGCCCCCCACGTCCGCCGCTCAGCCCCGCGCTGATGCTGCGGGCCTATGCAGCGGGCATATTCCCGATGTCCGAAGGGGCCGGCGACCCGACGCTTTTCTGGGTCGATCCGCAGCGGCGCGGCGTGTTTCCGCTGGACCGGTTCCATGTCTCGCGCTCGCTGAAGCGCCGGATCCGCAAGGGCGGGTTCGACGTGCGCGTGAATTCCGATTTCCTCGGCACGGTCGCGGGCTGCGCCGACCGGGAGCTTACCTGGATCAACGCCGAGATCTTCCAGTGCTACATGTCGCTCCACGCCACCGGCCACGCCCATTCGGTCGAGGTCTGGGAGGACAACACGCTGGTCGGTGGCGTCTTCGGCGTGGTGCTGGGCGGCGCGTTTTTCGGCGAATCGATGTTCTCGCGGCGCAAGGATGCGTCCAAGATCGCGCTCGCCTGGCTTATCGCGCGGCTCAACCACGGCGGCTTCCGTCTGTTCGACACACAATTCGTGACCGAGCATTTGCAGTCGCTGGGGGCTGTGGAAGTGCCGCGCGCCGTCTACCGCGACGCGCTGCAGCACGCGCTTGGCAGCTCCGCGGATTTTCTCGCGATGCCCGAGGGGCTACCGGCTCAGGACGTGCTGGCGCATCTGAGAACCCAGACGTCGTAGCGCGGGTGTTCCAGCGCGCTCAGCGCAGGCGAGGACGCGACCATCCACCCGTCGAACAGCGTGTTGCCCCCGGTGTCGATCACGCGAACATGCGCGAAGGCGTCCGATGCGGGGTTCTCGGCGGGATAACGGCATTCCGGCACGTTGATCGCGATCCGCCCGAAAAGAACGGTCTGCCCGATCTCCAGCTCGATATCCGTGGGTCGGCCCAGCATCCGGTCGAGCGCCCGGAGCGTGATGCGCCCGCCCTCCCGGGCGACCGCCTGGCTGACCGAGGTGACGGGCGTCGAGGCCCCCGGAAACCGCTCGACCAGGCCGCCGTTCTGACCGGGCCTGCCGGGACCGATGGCCACGCCGTTGTCGGCCGGCGGCAGAAGCACCGCCTCGCCGTCCAGCCACGGCATGTCGAGAGAGTCATTTGCCCCGATGGACCCGCCGCCGGGGGCCGCGCCCGATCCTTCCGGCCCCGAGCCCTCCGGCCCCGATCCCTCTGGCCCCGATCCCTCTGGCAACGTGGTTTCGCCGAAGGTGTCGAATTGCTGCGCGGATGCCACGGATACGGTCATGGCAAGCAAGACCGCCAGCGCCGCGTTTAGGACCGGGCCGCGCATTACCCGCCCTCGCCGCTGACGAAGCGCATCAGGAGCGTGATCAGGCTCACCGAGCTTTGCGTGTCGTAGAAGGCATCGCCGGCCGCCAGCACGAAGGGGGACCCTCCCGGGATGATCTCGACGAAGGTTCCGCCCAGCAGGCCCTCGGACGAGATCGCCACGGCGGAATCGTCGGGCAGTTCGATCCCCTCGGCCAGCGCGAAAGTGGTCTCGGCGCGGAAGGTCTCGGGGTCCAGTTCCATCGCCGTGACCGTGCCGACGCGCACGCCGGCCAGCCGGACCTCGGTTCCAACGCCCACCCCCTCGGCCGAGCGGAAGGAAGCGGTCAGCGCATAGGTGCCGCCGCTGCCCGAAAAGCCCCCGGCGGAGGAGGTGGCATAGACGAAGAAGCCCAATGCGGCCAGAACGACCGCGGTCCCCACGATGATCTCCGTGATTGTGTCGTCGCGCTCGGCCATGGCGGCCTGTCCTCTCCTGCGCCGGCGCCCTATTCCGGGCTCCAGGCCTCGTAGTCGCGGCGGTCCTCGGGTTCCGCGCGGCGGATGGAGCCTGCCGGCGCATAGGCCTGCGGGGTGCCGGTCAGGTTCGGCAGATGCGGCTTTTCCCAAGGCTTGTGGGCCATCGGCCTCTCGCTGGGCGTCTCGTCCCAGGTGTGGTGCAGCCAGCCGTGCCAGTCCGCGTCGACGCGGCTTGCCTCGGCCTCGCCGTTGAAGATCACCCAGCGCCGTTTGCCGTCGCGCGAGCGGTAGAAGATGTTGCCCTGCCCGTCCTCGCCCACCTTCACCCCGTTGCGGGCGGTGAAGATCTGGGTTCCGATCGTCTGACCGTTCCACCAGGTCACGAGACGTTTGAGGAAGTCGAGCATGGTCGGCGCGCCTTTGGCGAGGGTTCCGGTAAGGTCCCGCGCCTTTTGCCCGATGCGGCCCGGCGCGTCCAGTGCCATGGGGTCGCGCGGGGCACCGGCCGTTCCGCTTTGCGTGCCGAAACGCGACCCGGCGTTTTGCGGCGCGCGCCGCATGCGAACGCCCGGGCTTTCCTGCGTGCGGCGCATTGTGACTGCTCCGCGCATGGCATAATCCTTTGGCAAAACCGCATCCGACGAGGGAAGAGATCCATGACCGACGGCCCCAGCTACGGCTTCGACACGCTCCAGATCCACGCGGGCGCGCGCCCCGATCCGGCGACCGGCGCGCGCCAGACGCCGATCTACCAGACCACGGCCTATGTCTTCCGGGACGCGGAACATGCCGCCGCGCTGTTCAACCTGCAGGAGGTGGGCTTCATCTATTCGCGCCTGACCAACCCCACCGTCGCCGTCCTGCAGGAGCGGATCGCGACGCTCGAGGGCGGTGTCGGCGCGGTCTGCTGCTCTTCGGGGCATGCGGCTCAGATCATGGCGCTTTTCCCGCTGATGGGTCCGGGCAGGAACGTGGTGGCCTCCACGCGGCTCTATGGCGGCACGGTCACGCAGTTCAGCCAGACCATCAAGCGCTTCGGCTGGTCCGCCAAGTTCGTCGATTTCGACGATCTCGACGCGGTGAGGTCCGCCATCGACGAGGACACGCGCGCCGTCTTCTGCGAGGCGATCGCCAATCCGGGCGGCTACATCACCGACGTGCCGGCCATTGCCGCCATCGCCGATGACGCGGGCCTTCCGCTGATCGTGGACAATACTTCGGCAACCCCCTACCTGTGCCGCCCGATCGAGCTTGGCGCGACGCTGGTGGTGCATTCGACGACCAAGTACCTGACCGGAAACGGCACCGTCACCGGCGGCTGCGTGGTGGATTCGGGCAAGTTCGACTGGTCCGCCTCCGACAAGTTCCCCTCGCTGAGCGCGCCCGAGCCCGCCTATCACGGGCTGAAGTTCCACGAGACCTTCGGGCCGCTCGCCTACACCTTCCACGGCATCGCCATCGGCCTGCGCGACCTCGGCATGACGATGAACCCGCAGGCAGCCCATTACACGCTGATGGGGATTGAGACGCTCAGCCTGCGCATGGAGCGGCACGTGGAAAACGCCGTGAAGATCGCGACATGGCTCGAGAACGACCCGCGCGTGGACTACGTGACCTATGCCGGTCTGCCCTCCTCGCCCTATCACGGGCGGGTGGAAAGCATCTGCCCCCGCGGGGCCGGCGCGCTCTTCACCTTCGCGGTGAAGGGCGGTTACGAGGCCTGTGTAAAACTTGTGGATAGTCTCGAGATCTTCAGCCATGTGGCCAATCTGGGCGACACGCGCAGCCTCGTGATCCATTCCGCCTCCACCACCCACCGGCAGCTCACCCCCGAACAGCAGGAGGCCGCGGGTGCGGCGCCGAACGTGGTCCGCCTGTCGATCGGGATCGAGGACGCGGACGACCTGATCGCCGATCTGGACCGCGCATTGTCGGCTGCGGCGCGTTAGACTCACTTCGGGCCAACAGCAGCGCGCCCGGTATACCGGCTCTCGGGCGCGCTGAGTTATCCACAGAAAACTGCGTTATCCACAGGCTGGGTGCGCCCGCACAACGGGCTGGCGCATAATGCTTTTTCTGGCCCACAATTCGCGTTAGACTGATTTTCGCCGATCAGGGGGCTGCGACGCCGGGGACCTGTTTCCCACGGCGCCCACCTCCTGTAAGAGGGAGCGATTGCCGGGGGCAGGTCCCGGCAGATACCGCAGAGGTCCGGCGTGACTGTGGAACTTGCCCTGTTGATTTCGTCCGACGGCATCGCGCTGGCGCATCGCCAGTCCGCGGGGCATTGGGCCATTCTCAAGGACGTGTCGTTTTCCGACCCCAACCTCGACAAGGCCATGAAGAGCCTGAGGAAAGAGGCCGAGGCGCGGGCGGGCGCCGGCTTCTCCAGCCTGTTGATCCTGCCCGACGATCAGATCCTCTACACCTCGCTGACCGTCCCCACCGACGATGCGGAAATGACCGCCTACCGGATCGAGGAGGGTCTCGAGGGGATGACACCCTACGCGGTGTCGGAACTGGTCTATGACTGGCGCGCCGTCGAGACGGATCGCGTGAAGCTTGCCGTGGTGGCGCGCGAAACCCTCGACGAGGCGCGGGGCTTCGCCGAGACGCACGGCTTCAAGCCCGCCGGGTTCGCCGCGATGCCGCCGCAGGAGCGCTTTCCCGGCGTGCCGCTGTTCGACCTTTCGGGAGAGGCCGCGGATACCACTTTTTCCGATGACGGCATCGCCTTCGGCCCCGACACGTTCGGCCAGGAGCCCGAAGAGGAAGCAACTCAGGAGACGCCCGGGGACGCGGCGCCCGAAACCGAGGGCGGCGGCGCATCGGAGACCGACGATCCCGGACCGGGCGAAAGCCCGATCGACGAGGCCGACAGCGGCGCGGCCGTCTCCGAACCGGCGACCGAGGCGTCAGACGCCTCCGATGCCATGCCCGCTGACCAAACGGCGGCGCAGGCCGGGACCGAAGACGCGCGCGACGAAGAAGAGAAGGCGGAGGCAGCGCCCCCCGAACCCGAACCTGAACCCGACCCCGAGGCCGACGCTCTGTCCGAGGCGGCCGACCGCGACCCCGAGGAGGTCATCGCGGCCGCCTCAGACAGCGGACCGGGCGCGCCGACACAGGAGACCGGGGCCGACGACACCGGCTACGACACGGGGATCGACGCGACCCGGCCTCCCCTCGAGGACCCATCCCTGACCGAACCCGTCGCGCCTCTCGAGGAAACGCCGCTCGAGGAGACGGGCACAGAGGAGACGGGCACAGAGGAGACGGGCACGGAGGAAACGAGCACGGAGGAAACGGAGGCGGACCGGCTTTCGGACGCCATACGCGCGACCCGCAACGCCAGCGCCGCGATGGACACGGGCGGGACGGCACAGGGCGCCACGCCGGAGTTTTCGGCCCGAACGGCGCCGCTGCCCGCACGGGACACCGGGGACGCCGCCGGGCACGAAACGGCCTGGGACACATTGCTCGCCGACAGCGATGACGAGGACGCCGCTCCGGCCGGGAAGAACCCGCTTGCCGAGCGCCTGTCGCGGGTGCGCGACGCCAGCAAGAGCCGCCCGGCGCGGACGGCCAAGCCGATGGTCCCGCCCGCACGCGGGTCGGGCGCCGTCGTGCCGCCCGCCCGCAAGGGACGGCTTTCCGGGCTGACCGCCGGGCCGTTTCCGGGCACCGGTGAGACAGCCGGCACGGATCAGAAAGCGCCGCAGGGGCTCGGTGGACGTTTGGGCGGGCTGATCGGGCGCGGCCGCAACGGCGCGGACGTCCCGGACAAGCCCGCACCAACCAGCACCGGAGCACGCGCGATATCGGGGACGGGCCGACTGACGGCGCTCGGGGCCGCGCTGCGCGCGGAACCGGCGCAGCCCGCACCGCAGGAGGCCACACAGGCCGACGCGCCCGGTGCGTTGGCCGCCACCGACGCCGCCACCGACAGCGATGACACGAACCTCACGGGCGGGCTTCTCGGGCGCACACCCGATGAGCCGACGGGTCGCTCCTACCGCACCGGACTGCTGTTGACGATCATCCTGTTGATCCTGCTGGCCGCGATCGCGGTCTGGTCCGCGCTGTTCCTGCCCAACAGCCCCGTGGCGCGACTGCTCGGCGGTGGCGAGGAGGTCGCGGCAGAGGATCCGCTCGACGCACCGGACGCACCGATCGCGATCACCGCGCCCCCGGCCATCGGGGAACTGGCCACCGTCGAGGCACCGCCCGGATCGCTTCTCGACGAAGCCGGGGCACCCGCCGACGCACCGGCGGCGGATCCGGCGGCGGAGGCCGATGTGGTCTCCGAGGACGAGGCGGCCGCGGACGGCATCGACATCGCCGCGGCACCCGAGACAGAGCCCGAACCGCCAGCCGCACCGCCCGCCGAACAAGACGCCGCGCCCGCCGCAGCCGACGTGGCCGACATGGCCGACATGGCCGAGGTCGCGCCCCTGCCGCCCCTGCCGCTCGATGCGCTGCCAAGCCTCGAGGATACCGAGGCCGCCTATGCCGAATACGGCATCTGGCAGCGCCCGCCCGACAGGCCGGACCTCGCGCCGATCGATTCGCTGTCCGATCTCGGCCTCTCGGCGGTCGACCGTGACGTGGCCGCGCTCGACGCCATTTCGCTGCCCTTGCCGCGCCTCGACCCGTCCGAAACGCTCCGGCGCATCCCGTCCCCACCGCCCTTCGGCACCAGTCCCGCCAGGACGGCCGCGGGCCTCGTGGCGGCAACGCCCGAGGGGGTGATCACGCCCGATGGCGTGCTGGTGACGGCGGGCACGCCGCCGGTTCAGGCGATCCCGCGCCCGCGCGAGGCGGTGCTGCCGGCCCGGACGCCGACCTTCAGCATCGAGGACGCGATCCTCGGCACGTTCCGCCCGGAACCGCGCCCGGGGGATCTGGGTCTGGCCGCCCCGCAGGAGGCTCAGCCCGGCCAGCCCCCGATCACGCGCGCCAGCCTCTCGCCGCAGCCGCGGGCATTGCCCTCATCGCCTTCCGCGCCCTCGACCGCGGAACAGGCCTCGGCCGCCTCGCTCTTCCCGCAGCAGGACGCCGCCGTTCCGACGGACAGCGCGGACAGCCCCAACGGCTTGGCCCGCTCCCTCGTGCCCGCAGCGCGTCCAGGCGACATGGACGCCATCATCGCCAACGCGGTCCAGCCCGAGCGGCAGGAGGCCGCCCCGGTGATCGAGACCGCGGCCGTGGCGCCGGGCCCGTCCATCCCGTCCAATGCGGACGTCGCCCGCGCGGCCACCCAGAGCAACCAGATGCGCCTGCGCGAGGTCAACCTGATCGGCGTCACGGGCACCGCCTCGGACCGGCGCGCACTTGTCCGCCTGCCCTCGGGCCGTTTCGTCCGCGTGGGCGTGGGCGACCGGCTGAACGGCGGTCGCGTGGCCGCGATCGGCGCCTCGACCCTGCAATATGTCCGCAGCGGTCGGACGGTCACGCTCGACATTCCGGGTTAGACCGGTCCTGCGACACGCGCGCGATGCCAAACACCCGTCTTGACGGGCAGATCGCCCCCTTCCCCTTCATCCTGGCAGAAAAAAGCTCCCGCAGGAGGCACCCGTCGCTGAAACCGCGCGATGCCGGCCGACCTAAAGCAGCACCACCACCGCCAGGCCCAGGAACGCGAAGAACCCGACGACATCGGTCACCGTCGTCACGAAAGCGCCCGAGGCCAGCGCCGGGTCGATCCCCAGCCGGTCGAGCGCAACCGGGATCAGGATCCCCGCTAGCCCCGCGACCAGCAGGTTCGCCACCATGGCGGCCGCAATCACCGCCCCCAGCATGGGCGAGCCGAACCAGACGACGCCCACCACCCCCATCACCAGCGCGAAGGCCGCACCGTTGATCAGGCCGACCGCGGCCTCCCGCGTCACCACCCGCATGAGGTTGGCGCGCGTCAGGTCCTTGGTCGCCAGCGCCCGCACCGCCACCGTCAGCGCCTGTGTCCCGGCATTCCCGCCCATCGAGGCCACGATCGGCATGAGCACCGCCAGTGCCACGATCTGGCTGATCGCCTCCTCGAACTGCGCGATGACGAGCGAGGCGAGGATCGCCGTGATCAGGTTCACGAAAAGCCACGGAAGCCGCTGCCTCGTGGTCTCCCCCACCCCGTCCGACAGACTCGATTCCTCGCCCACCCCGGCAAGGCGCAGGATGTCCTCCTCATGCACCTCGTCGAGCACGTTCATCGCGTCGTCGATGGTGATGACGCCCACGAGCCTCCCGTCGCCATCGACCACGGGCGCCGAGATCAGATGATACTGGTTGAACGCATAGGCCACCTCGTCCTCGGCTTGCATGGCCGGGATGACACGGAAACTGTCCTCGGCGATCTCGCGCAGCGGCGTCTTGCGCGCCGTCGACAGAAGCCGGCCCAGCGTCACGTAGCCGGTGGGCTTCATCCGCGGATCGGTCAGGATCACGTGGTAGAACTGTTCGGGCAGATCGGTCTTGTGGGCGCGCAGGAAGTCGATCATCTCGCCCACGGTCCAATGCTCGGGCGCATGCACGACCTCGCGCTGCATGAGACGGCCGGCGGTCTCCTCCGGGTAGGCCAGCGCCTGTTCCACCGCCGTCCGGTCCCGGTCGTCGAGCGCATCCAGAAGCGCCGCCGCCTGCGCGTCGTCGAGATCCTCGAGGATGTCCACGACATCGTCGCTGTCGAGCCCGCGCACCGCCGCGGCCACCACTTCGGGCGGCAACAGGCCGATCACCTCCTCGCGCAGACCCCACTCGAGCTCCGACAGGACCTCGCCGTCGATCCCCTTGGACCACAGGCCAAGCCACGCCGCCCGCTCCCCGGCCGAAACCTGCTCCAGAAGATCGGCGATATCGGCCGGGTGCAACGGCTCCATGAGCGCGTCGATGACCGCGACCTCGCCCATGTCCACGGCCTGCCGGAGCGCGCCGCGCAGGCTGTCGTCGAGCGCGTAGGCGTCGCGCGCGCCCTCGGCCGGATCGGGCCGCAGCTCTTCCATCTGATCGCTCATGCCTGCCGCTCCATTCCCGTGCCGCGCGCCGATTTTCCCTAACATAGCCCGTGACCTGCCGCTATGACGGGCTGGGCCGAAAACGACAGGGAGACCCGGCAGATGACCGAACGGCTGATCCTGGGCCAGATCCTGCGCGTCGACGCGGACCCCGCGCGCAGCGGACCGGGTGCGGTCGCACATGAGAGGCGCGGCGCCCTGCACATCAAGGACGGGCTGATCGCCGGGATCGGCACGGCGCAGGCGCTCCGCGCGGCCCATCCCGCCCTGCCCGTGGACGACCATGGCGCGCACCTGATCGTCCCCGGCTTCGTCGACGCCCACGCCCATTACCCGCAGACGGCGATCATCGCCTCATGGGGAAAGCGGCTGATCGACTGGCTCGAGACCTACACCTTCCCCGAGGAGATGCGGTTTTCCGACCCCGCCTATGCGGCGGAGGTGGCCGGGCGCTACCTCGACCTGCTGCTGGCCAACGGCACCACGACGGTCTGCAGCTACTGCACCATCCACCCGCAAAGCGTCGACGCCTTCTTCACCGCGGCCGAGGTGCGGGGCATGCGCGTTCTGGCGGGCAAGACCTGCATGGACCGCGACACGGCGCCCGAGGGGCTGCGCGACACGGCAGGGTCGGCCTATGACGACAGCAAGGCGCTCCTGTCCCGCTGGCACGGGCGCGGGCGGCTCTCCTACGTCATCACGCCGCGCTTCTCGCCCACCTCGACCGAGGCGCAACTCGACGCCCTTGGCGCGCTCTGGGCCGAACATCCCGACTGCCTGATGCAGACCCATATCTCGGAACAGACCGACGAGATCGCCTGGGTGAAATCCCTCTACCCCGATGCCCGCGACTATCTCGACACCTACGAGGCGCACGGACTTCTGGGGCCGAACGGCCTTTACGGACACGCCATCCATCTGGAGCCGCGCGAGATCGACCGGCTCTCGGAGGTCGGCGCGGCCCTCGTCCACTGCCCGACCTCGAACACCTTCATCGGGTCGGGACTGTTCGACATGGGGCTCCGCGCCCGGCTGCGCGTCGGGCTCGCCACCGACACCGGCGGCGGGTCGTCCTTCTCGATGCTGCGCACCATGGCCGCCGCCTACGAGATCGCGCAGCTCAGGGGGACCGCGCTGCACCCGTCCGAGCTTCTGTGGCTGGCCACCGGCGCCTCGGCCGAGGCGCTCGGCCTCGGTGACCGGATCGGCCGCCTCGCGGAGGGCTTCGAGGCCGACCTCACCGTGCTCGATCTCGCCTCCACCCCCGCCATAGCCCAGGCCGGCGCGCGGGCGGACGACATCTGGCAGGCGCTTTTCCCCACGATCATGATGGGCGACGACAGAGCGGTGGTGGATGTGTATCTCCAAGGCGTCTCGCAGCGAAACAAACTACTGAAATAGTAACATAATTTGATGTGACGCGGTCGCACTCGATCTGAGTTTTGACGCGGGTTTACCAACGGCCGTAACAACATGCTGCTGGTAAATCTGCTGGTAAACACTTGCGGAACCACACACAGAAGGTTACTTTCGTCTGGCATGAAGAGCGGCGGTTTCGCCGCGCCAGCCGAGCGTCTCGCCACGGTGGCCTCCCCATAAAGGGCATGCGGTTTGTCGGTGGCCCTCACCGACGGGCACAAAGGGGAAAACCATGCCCAACATGAATGATGAATACACGGCCGAGCTTCGCCGCGCCTTCTCGCAGGTGATCGAGGCAGAGGAGGCGGTCTTCAAGGCCTATGCCGCGCTGGGCGCCGCCCTTTCGGAAGGGAAAAAGGCAGCTGGCAGCGACGAAGCGTTCCGAGACTGGCACCGCGACGCGTTGCCGACGCGCGAGGAAGAGCCATTCCGCCCCAGCCGCGAGGAGCTCGAGGCCGCGGAGTGGATGAGCGGGTTGCAAAGCAAAGCCCCTGAGGCGTTCGCTGCTCTCCGCCGCAGGCACCCCCGGGTTCTGTCGCTGCGCACGCTCCACTCGAAGTGGAAGGATCAGCGCAAGAAGGAGAACAGCAAGGCTGCTCGCGAGAGCCCTGAGCATGCCGAGAAGGTGCGGCGCAAGGCGGAGCAGCAGAACGCGAAAGCTCACGAACTCGGTCTGATGATGCAAGGGCTGAAGCCATGAGCCGCCAGAAGCGCGACCAAGAATGGGAAGCCATCATGGCCGATCTGCGGGAGGTTCGCGAGGCCTGCCTGCGTGGCGAGGTCGACGCCGAAGGGAGGCCCACGGCCTTCGGTCGCCTTGTCGACGGCGCCCAGCGCGTGGTTGCCCAGACCGCCGCGCTGATGGCGTGGAACCTCGCCGCCCGGTTCGACGGCCACAACGAGGCCACCGAGGCGGTCCGCGCGGCCACCATCGAGCACGCCTGACCATCCTGCAGCGCCGCCCCGTGCGGGCGGCGTCACAGGGCTGTCAGCCCCGCATCCAGAGCTCCACCCGGCTGATCGGGTGGGCGCCAACCCCGGCCTCCGGGGTGGTTAGCCAGACCGGCAGATGCGCCCTGCGAAGGGAACCAGAGGAGACCATCATGACCCCGCAACGTGACCCAGAACTGCAAGCGATCTTCGACGCCCTCGCCGAGATACGCGAGCGCCATGCTCGCGGCGAATGTGATCCCGAAGGGAGGCCCACGGCCGTCGGTCGCCTTGTCGACGGTGCGCAGCGCGTGGAGCCGGATCAGTGATCCCGGATCGCAAGTGCCCCGTCTGTGACCGCAAGATCGAGAAGGGCGCCATCGCGACGCGTTCGGTCACCGCGCCTCATCCGGAATGGACGCGCCTGTTCGTCTGCGACGCAGCCTGTCTGCGGGCCTACCGGGCAGCGAGGGCGGACGCATGAGCAACGTCATCGACCGCCGCGAGCACTTCCGGCTCACGCAGCTCTACCGGGCGTGGTCCATCCGCGTGGCCCGCGAGCCGCGCCGCCGCCATGCGGTGATGCCGCCACCCGATTGGTGCTTCGGCGATCTCTCACCGGATGACATCCTGCGCGTGCCGCAGCCGGTCACGCCAGCCGACCCGGGCACTCTGAACCCCGATGTCGGTCTCGAGCACCGCCGGCTGAAATCCACGAAGGAGAACGACGATGGCCAAGAGTGACATCCGCTTCGAGTTCTCGAAGAGCGCGCTGCGCGAACTGGCGCCGCGCGACGAGGGCTACATCGCATGGGACAGCGAATATGGCCACAAGGGCAGCGCGCTGGGCGTGAGGGTCATGCCCGGCGGCACCAAGGCCGTGATCGTCCGCTTCAACAGCTACGGCCCCGAGCTCGACGGAAACGGCGAACCGTGTTGCCCGGCTAGCGTCGTTGGCCGGGAACGCTGCGCAGATCGGCTACAGACGCCGCCCCGACCGCTACGGCGGCAAGCCCGCGGTCGTGGCCGAGAACAGGCTGGAACAGAAGTTCGAGACATCCGCGCCCGATCAGATCTGGGTCACCGACATCACTTACATCAAGACCCACGAGGGCTGGCTGTACCTGTGTGTCGTCATCGATCTGTTCTCGCGCCGCGTCGTTGGTTGGTCCGCCCAGTCCCGCATGACGACGGACCTGGCGCTCCAAGCTCTTCTGATGGCTGTCTGGCGACGAAAGCCGTCTGACCGGGTCACGGTGCATTCAGACCAGGGCTCCCAGTTCACCAGCCGCGAATGGCAGACCTTCCTCCGCCAGCACGACCTTAAGCCGAGTATGAGCCGACGCGGGAACTGCCATGACAACGCAGTCGCGGAGAGCTTCTTCCAGCTCCTGAAACGGGAGCGCGTCCGGCGTCGCACTTACCCGACCCGCGATGCTGCCAGGCAGGACGTGTTCGAATACATCGAGCTGTTCTACAACACGAAGCGCAAGCACACGAACAACGGCATGCTGTCGCCCGTTGATTTCGAGATCAGACAGCAGAAACTGACGGAGGCAGGTGTCTAGGAAACTAGGGGCACCTCACTTAATGTGTCTGCCGGCACCGCTGCCGCTGATACACTTGGTGTCCTGGTACGGCGGTCTGTCATCTCCAGTCTGACAGCTCCTTTCAATTTTCCGAGATGTCCGCTTGGTCTCAAGAAGAGCGCCTGAGGAGGCTCGGACGAGCCGTGGCAAGCGCCATCGTCCGCGAGCGAACGCCAAGTTTCTCGTACACTCGGCGGAGGTGATACTTCACCGTCGCTTCGCTGCGTTCGATGCGCCGGGCGATTTCCTTGTTCGAAAGCCCAAGTTCTAGCAATTGCAAGATTTCCCGCTCGTAGTCGGTGAGAAGCAGCGTCAATGGCGCACCGGCGTCAGAGTCTTTGCCGTCCTGGGAAACCGGCGGGCCATTCCCCATGACGAGGTCTACGAATTCGATCGTCGCGTGACTGAAGGCTGACACACCAAAGCGGCGCAACAGGCCACGCACTGCGATCGCCATCGTGGGGGACGGGCTGATAATCACGCACGCCAATCGCTGCGGTGTCGCAAGTGCAACGGTCAACTGGAAGGTCTCCCGCGCTTCCTGAAAACGGCGGATCTGCCAAAGAAAGCAGAATTTATGGGCACGTGCCGAGGTAAGGTCGAGCGTTGCCCCATTCGCTTGCGCGCTCTCTTCCAGGCGATCCAGCAATGTTAGAGCGCCTTTGGAATCTCCACGCGCCCAAAGCATCTGCGCCATCAGTTGCAACGCGAGATGGTGTTCGCGCCATGTCGCCTTTGCGGGGCATTGCGTCATCCAGTCAGGCGCAAGCTCGCCGAGCTCATTCCCCACCATAGGCGTTATCTGACGGGCGATTTCCTCTGCGGCTTCCGTCAGACCGGTCGCGATCATGACCTCTAACCGCATCAGATCGACAAGGCGGCGCAGCCTGTCAAGATGCCGCTCCCGTGCAACCTGTTCTGCGCCATCCAGTATTCTCAGTGCGGCACGGCTTTCGTTGCGCGTCAGGGCCACACGTATGCGGATGTGGTACGCCCGGGCGAGTAGATCGACCCAGAACTCGCCCTTCTCTAGCGTGGGAAGTGCCTCGTCTATCAGCGCTGCGGCTTGGTCGTGTTCACCCCGGACCCAATGCGCCTCTGCCTCGGGGACGGCGACAACCGCATTGATGTTGATATCCGCTTCGAGCCCTTGGCCGATCAGGACACGGGCCTCCTCCGTAAAGGCGCGCGCCGTGAGCGGCTGACCCTTGGTGACCGATATCAAGGCGAGATGCGTAAGCATGAAGATCTGCGCATAGCGCATGGGTTCTTCGCGATAGCAGGCGAGCGAGCGTAGCGCTTCCGCCTCGGCCTCCTCGAAACGGCCAAGGACGGTGTAGGCTATACAGAGATGGTTCGACATCCATCCGCGGCGCCAGAGGTCTTGCGGTCCGTGTTCGCCAAGTGACTTTTCGATCTGCGACACGTAGGCCGGCTCGGCGATCCTGTCCTCGTAGATCGCGACAAGCGAGTCGATATGGTCCAGATCCTCCGGCGGGGCGTCCATCGAAATGCCAGCGTCGCGCTTCTCGCGCACCGCCTCGATCATCTCGCGCGCAACGGTGAGCTGCCCGACCTTCGCACAAACCACGGCCTTGCACAGCATGAGCGTGGCCGACTTCAGGATCACGCTCGCAGGCAACTGCGACAAAAGCCGGTTGAGTGTCGGAAAGCCCGCCTTGAGGAAGATTCTCACGCCACCGGCCTCTCGGATCGTGCGTTCGGCAAGTACGAAGTTTTCCGTTTCAACCGCATGGTATACCGCCTGCTCCAGTAGGCGCTGGCTCGAGAACCACATCGCGAGCGCAGCATTGCGCTGCGATCGCTGGGCCTGGGGGCGCTGCGCCTCGACGTGCCGCATCACCGCGGTGATCGAAGGGTGGGGCCGAAACCAACCCGGCCGCTCTCCAAGGCGCATGAGCAGTGGCTCCGCCTCGTCAGGTTGGCGCATCACCTCGTTTCGCCCTTGCGCGCCGTCACTGTCGCCTTCGCCCTCCAAGGGATCGGTCCGCAGCATCTCCTCTGGCAGCGGATCCACGAGGCCACAGAGCTTGAGGCCCCTTGCATGCTGTGGCGAGAGGGACGTCAGTACAGTATCGGCAATGAATTCCTGCAAGGGACCGAAGCGGCCTTCGAAAAAAGCCGCCAAGGCGGAATCATCCGATGCAGCGCCACCCAGCGATGTCGATTGCTGAAGACAGGATACCCCCAGCCGCACGATGGCCGGCCAGCCTTGTGCGAAGCCATTAAGCTCCGATGCGGCCTTGGGCGACTTCACGGCTTCGGGCAACATCTCGGCTACTTCCTCGGTCTCGAACGCGAGTGCGTGCCAGTCGAGTACGCCTGCGGCGCCTTGCATCGAGAGCTCCGCGAGCATGGGATGCCGGATGCTCTGGCGGACAGCCAACACGATCGTCAGCCGTTGCGGTCTTGTGTGGATCAGTCGGAACAGGACCTCGATGATCGGAGATGGGAACGTGCATTCCGAGCCGTCGAGAAAGACTACCGTCCTGCCCAACGCGGCGTCGATGGTGTCGAGAATGGTCGCTTCCGGGTTCGTGTGATCGGACGGCTCCAGCGCCCCGTCCCCGGTCATAGCGGCCGCCAGTTCGGTGAGAAGGCCGACTTCTGTCTCATAGCCTTCGCGTAGCGTCAGCCAGCCGGTGCTTTCCCCGGATTTCTCCAAGACCTCTCGCGTTTCGGTCATCAGGAAGGTCTTGCCGAAGCCGGCGGGCGCGCGAAGCAGAACGAGATTGTGCTGGAGAAGGTCGAGTAATGCTTGCACGGAGCGAGGGCGCGGCATGCGCGACCTCAGCGTTGCAGGTGGAGCGATCCGAAGATGCAGCGGAAGTGGTCCGGCCGCGGCTGGCGCCCTAGCGGATGACATGGTGTTCCAGCTTCCTGCCGACGACGTCAATTCCAACTCAGCATCGCCTCCGCTGGCAGCCTTGGCAAGGATGATGGTCAGGCGTCTGCCCGTAACGGCTGTCGCCGCAGCGGGGGATCCGTGATCAGGACCGAGTCGAGGGGCTTGCGCTGCGACACCGGCACGGCGAAGCGCGGCTTCAAGTGGCCGCACGCCATCATCGTGATCACGAGTTCAGCATCTGGAATGCCGACAAGTACGCGCAATTCGCGGTCCCTTTCCGAAGGAACGCTCCAGTTCAGAAAACACGCCCCGAGGCCGCGAGCGTGCAGCGCCAGCGCCAGTGTCATCGCGAACAGGCCACCGTCGATCCAGCCTTGGTACCGTTCCCCGAGAAGGTTCATCTGGCCCATGTCCGAGGTGATCACGAAAAGGACGGGCACTTCATCGGCAAAGCCCGTGTTTCCGGATTGGAGCGCGAGCAGTTGCGCGATATCCTCGCGGTTGGTGAACGCATAGGTGCGGCTTGCCTGACGGTTGCAGACCGATGGCGCCGTTTGCGCATCTGCCACCGCTTCGCGGATGATGCCGGGATCGACGTGGTCGGGCGCGTATTGCCGGACGCTGTGCCGATTCCTCAGAAAGCGGCTGAAATCAAGCCTGCCTGCGTCTGCGATTTCATCGCGCCCGGTAAACTCGACACCGCCGGTTTCCTCGCCCCTTCTGAGTGCCCATTTGTGGTCCAGTCGCGCGAGCGCGTTTTCCATATCTGTCATCGGCCCTCCGGCCGTCCTGTGATGGGATGCCCAGGCCTCGAGGGCACGAAAGGCGCTCCTCGCGGACGGGTGGGAACCATAATCCTCCAGCCAGCTTTCCGTTTTCCGGAGAAGGGACTGCGCCTTTTCCATGCCGAAGCCCGGTCGCGGCGCAGGCAGCGACATGCCGTGCTCGAGAGAATGAGACAGGATGTGCAGCATGGCCTGCTGATGCGCCTGAACGCGTGCACCGAGCACGAAGCTGGCGCGGCGGTAGCGGCTCCAGTCGTAGAGATGTTCCCGCAGAAGGCGAAATTCCGTTCCAAGCCGCGAAAAGACCGTCACCGGACGCTCCTCAGACCATGGTTTCGATCGGCGTATAGGGCTCGCTCAGGCCGAAACACGCAGGCCCGAACACGGCGAGAGCTTCCGGCGTCCGCATGATTTGGGGCACTGCAACAGCCATGACCGTCACGCGCTGTCCATACCTCAGTTGTTCCGTCGTGATCGGTTCCGCGGTTTCACTATCCATGATGCATATAAGGTCCGGCACGATAGCTCGCATCTCCCCATCGACGCGGGCAATGAGGTTTTCATTCTGAATGAGAATCTCCATTTCGCCTTGCCATTCATCGAGACCCTCGATGACGGTGCGGCCCATGGAAAACCCCTCTCGGGTCTCGCGCTGCATGTCGGTGATCTTTCCGCGGAAAATCACGCGTGCATAGTTGTAATGTGTGTTCGGAAGCATCTCCAGAAGCGCATCGAACGGATTGCGGTGCTGCTGGCGGGCGAGGCGCAATTCCTTGCCGATCGCGATGGCAAGCGTAAGCGTGTTGCGGACGGATGTGCGTTTGACGTCGGCGCCTGTCATCGAATACTCGGCGATGTAGGAGCACCCGCCCATCCGGATCGTCACGCCACGTGCGTACCATTCCATGACCTTGTTGTCGCGCGCGGTGATGAGCGCGGTATCGCCGTATTCGTTGCTCACCACCAGCGGCGTGCCGGAGATCCCGTAGACTCCGAAGGTTTCCATCTGCAGCTCCGGAAATGCCCGGCCCATCCCGTCGGCATCGACGACCGGCAGACCGAGACGAGCCCCGACCAGAAGCGGGATCGTAGAGTTGATCCCACCCACCTCGATCGGCATCGTGGCGTCCGCCTTTCGGCCGACGTAGCGCTCCAGCTGCCGCAGAGAATGAATGGCCTCGTCGCCGCTTGGAAGCTTCTCGACCAAAACCGTAGGCGCCCCCATCATCGCGGTCGGGATCACGAACGCATCGTCATCCAGATCATCGGGGTCGATGATCGTCACCTCCTGGCCGTCCTCGATGCAGTTTTGCACCATCAGCCGTCCGATATACGGATCGCCGCCGCCTCCTGTCCCGAGAAAGGCCGCACCCACGGCCAGATCGAGGAGATCTTGCTTGTCGAGCTTGCGCATCATTTTCTTCCTTCGAATTCGCTGAAATCAGGCCGCAGGAACGGGCGCAGGCGCGATGGCCAGGTCGCCCACTGCCTTGACGCGTATCCGGGTCGCGCTGCCAGGCAGATACGCGAGCGGCACTTCCTCGATATCGATCACCTTGATGGTTTCAGGTCTTGCACCGGCCTCGCGGGCGCGATCCATCGCCTCGCTTTTGGCCATGTTCAGCACGGCTTCGCGGCTTTGCCCCTCCATCGAGAAGACGCGGTCGACCTCACCGCCGACTTGCGCGATAGCCGCTCCAATCGCGTTCGCCACCGAAGCATTCTCGGGCCGCACAAGTTGCGAAGCCGACGGAATCCTGTCGCGGATCAGGATCGCACCACCCCCGACGAGCACAACCGGGAGCGGTTCTGCCGAAGTCTTCATGCGATCGACGGCCTCGTCTACCATGGTCTCCATCCGCGCAAGCGCGGTCTTCACAACGCTTGCCGGCACATCAGCGACGCGCGCGCTGTCGCCTATTTCTTCGAGGCCAGCAGCGACAATGATGTCCGTGGTCGTCAGTGTGTCGCCACCGAAGACGCGCGCCTTCTCGGTCAGCTGGTAGCCTACGGAGTCGGGACCGATCCTGGCTCCGTCGTCCCGCACGAGGCTGCCGCCGCCAAGACCGATCGCCAGCACGTCGGGCATACGGAAATTGGTCCGGACGCCACCGATGTCGACGGACACGGCCGACTCCCGCGGGAAGCCCTGCATGAGCATGCCGACGTCCGAGGTGGTGCCACCGATATCGACCACCATGGCGTCGGCAAGGCCGGCAAGGCGCGCCGCGCCACGCATCGAGTTCGTGGGACCTGAGGCGAAGGTCAGAACGGGGAACCGCGCCACGAAATCGGGCTGCATCAGGGTTCCATCGTTCTGCGAGATGAAGAACGGAGCGGAGATTTTCATCTCGCGCAGCGCTTTCTCGAACGACGCCACCACTCGCCCGGCCAGTTCGGCGAGGCTTGCATTCATGATCGCCGCGTTCTCACGCTCCAGAAACCCGATGCGCCCGATCTGATGGCTTTCCGTGACTGCGACGTCGGGAAGTTCCTCACGCAGAATTTCGGCAGCACGCTCCTCCATCGTCGCCGAGACTGGCGAAAAGACCGAAGAGATTGCGACGCTTCGAAGTCCGCGGGCGCGAATCTCGCCGATCGCTTCCATCAGGCCCTTTTCGTCCAGCGGCGCGATTTCACGGCCGTCGAATTCATGGCCTCCGCGTAGCATCCACGAATGCCGTCCGAGTGCCTGAGCAAGATCGCCGGGCCAATCCGAAAAAGGCGGCAATGAGCGGGTGGCAGGAAGCCCGAGCCGGATCGCGCCAACTTCGAGGAGCCGTCGGCGTTCGACGACTGCGTTGGTGAAATGGGTGGTGCCGATCATGACCGCCACGATCTCGGCGGGATCGGTTCCACTCGCTCCAAGAACCTCTCGAAGCGCTCGGATCACGCCAGTTTCGACATTCTCAGTGGTCGGTGTCTTGTAGGCGGCGACCACCGTCTCTCCGTCCATCAGGACGGCGTCGGTATTGGTGCCGCCCACGTCGATGCCAATGCGCATGGCTGGTTTTCTCCTCTGGTCCCGGTGGGCGCTTGCGCCGGTTCGGTGTCTCGTCCGTCAAGCTGGAAAAAGCGTCGTAGTGTCTGGTGCCCAGCCGACCTCGACCTGATCGCCAGGCGCGAAAACCGGTTGATCGGGCTGGTTCAGGACCTCGCCCTGCAATTCCTGATCACCGGCCCTGAGCCGGTATCGCACCATGGCCCCCGAGTAGACGCGGTCGATGACTTCGAGCGTCATCACCGCCGGTCCCGCCGCTCGCGCTGCAGGCCCAAGGCGCACGTTCTCCGGTCGCACGACCAGCTTTGCCTTTGCGCCGGCGACGAGGCCGGTTCCGGGGGACGCGGGCATCCTCTGACCGCCCAGATCGACCTGCCAGAGAGCCGCAGCGGTTTCCACGAGCGTCACATCGACGAGGTTCGAATCCCCGATGAACGTCGTGACGAAAAGATCGGCAGGACGTTCATAGATCTCGGTGGGCGCACCGACCTGCACGATCCGGCCACGATCCATGACGCCGATCCGGTCGGACATCGTCAGAGCCTCGCCCTGGTCGTGGGTCACATAGACCGTCGTAATCGAAAGACGTCGCTGCAGGTCCTTGATCCAAAGTTTCATTTCCTCGCGCAGCTTCTTGTCGAGCGCCGAAAGCGGCTCATCGAGGAGCAGGATCCTTGGTTCCGTCACGAGCACGCGCGCAAGGGCGACACGCTGCTGTTGACCGCCGGAAAGTTCGCGCTGGAAACGCCTTTCGAAACCGGAAAGGCCAACCTGCTCCAACGCGTTCATCACGCGGTCACGGATCGTGTTGGACGGCATCTTTCGCAGTCGGAGTCCGAAAGCGATGTTGTCAAACACGTTCATGTGCGGAAAGATCGCGTAATTCTGGAAGACGATGCCGATGTTGCGTTTTTCGGGCGGTTGCCAGGTCACGTCCTCGCCGCCCAGCAGAATGCGTCCCGAACTCGGCATTACAAAGCCCGCGACCATCCGGAGCGTCGTCGTCTTTCCACAGCCGGACGGACCGAGAAGCGAGAAGAATTCGCCCTCCTGCACTTGCAAATCCGTGCCTTCCACGGCCACGAAGTCATCGTAGGTCTTGCGCAGACCCTCTAGCTTTACGTCGGACAAGGGGAGTTGCCTCAGGTAGGGGTGGCCCGGCACATGGCCGGGCCACGCGGGTTAACCGGCGAAAATATCGTTGACGGTTTCCACGATGTCGATCTCGTTCTCGATGTACCAGGACCAGTCTGGGATCCACAGGCCGTTGGTCGCGTCGGCGCTGTTCACCACGCCGGCGGCGGCGAGGTTCTCGGGCACGACCGCGTCGCGATGCGTCGGGCGAAGCCAGAAGCGTTCGGTGAAGCGCGTGATGAATTCAGGATCGAGCGTCCTGTTCATGAGCGCGAAGGCCAGCCTTTTCTGGATCGGATCGGAGTAGCGGCTGATCGTCTTTGTCTGCGTGAGGATCGGCTGGAATTCCTGCCATATGTAGGGCTCGACCGAGATGCCGCGCGCTTTCTGCATGTAGACTTCGCCGTCGACCTGAACGCCGATTTCGACCTCACCGCGCTCGAGAAGCGTCTGCATGTTCCCAGTGAAGTCCGAGATCTTCATCGGTGCGGCATCGCGCATCGCCTGGAATCCGGCCTCCATGTCGTACTGGTCCCGACCGAAGACCCCGTTAGCCGTCATGAAGAATGCCATGAAGAGCGTGTTGGACGTGATGTAGGTGCCACGCACGCTGGCGAAGCGCTCTTCCCAGAAACTCTCGAAGCTCGTCGGGGCGGGCGAAACCAGGTCCGACCTGTACACATAACAGTACTGTCCGAATGCCCAAGTCAGGCCGATGCCGTTTGCGGTCGCGAAGGGCCACAGGCCCGCCGCGTTCGGGACATTCGCAATCACCTCGGCCTGATCCAGGAAGTAGTCTCCCGACCGCGCGGTCTTGCTCATCTCCGGAAGGTTCCAGTTCACCATCGCATAGGGCGGGTTTTCAGGACCAGCGGCCACGAACTTCGGGAACCACGGAAACGAGCTGTCCCATTCCACGCGGCAGTTGAATTCCTGTTCAAAGTCGTTGACCAGAAGTTCGCGAACGTTCTCCTCCCAGAAGCCGCCCCACTCACCGATTGGCAGGGTGGCACCGCCGGCGTCGAATGTCTCGCCGGCATAGCTCACGTCCTGCGACCAAGCGTGATTGATGTGGAACAGGGGCAAGGCCGCCGCAGCACCAGCGGTCATTCCCAGCGCCTTCCGGCGTGTCACCCCGTTCCGGGGCTTTTCAGGTTCGAGTTTTTTCGTCATTTCGAGGTCCTTTCCTGTTGAAGTGGATCCAGTCGTTCATGGCTACTTGCGGATTGATCCCGTGAGCCGCCGCAGATCGACAAGCCAGGCGGTGACAACCATCGACACGACGACAAGCGCGATGGCGAAGATGCCCGCGGCCGCCGCGATCGGCTCGAAGGCGTAGCGAAGCGAGATATACATCGCCATGGGCAGCGGCTGGAGGTTGGGCGTCGACAGGAACAGCGCAATCTCGAACTGGCCGAAAGAGATGATGAAGGCGAAAATCGCCCCCGCCATGACGCCAGGTCCGATGATCCGCAGGGTGATCTTCCGGAACGCGGTCAATGGCCCGGCTCCCAGGCTCCGGGCGGCTTCCTCCAAAGAGCGGTCGAAGCCAACGAGAGTCGCAGTTACCGTCGCGATCACAAAGGGACAGGTGACCAGAACGTGGCCGATCAGGATACCGGGCAGGCTGCGCGCGAGACCGAAATCCGTCGAGACGTAGAATACGTAGAGTGCCAACCCGAGAACGAGTCCCGGCAGCACGATCGGCAGCATGAAAAAGCCGCGCAACCCACCGACGAGTCTCGAGTTCGAGCGCGTCAGGAACAGCGCTGCCATTGTTCCGATGACAGTCGAGATTGCCGAAGCCATCGCGGCCAAGCCGAAGCTGAACAGATATGCGCCGAAATAGGTGTCTGAGGTCAGGAAAGCGCGGACCCAACGCAGCGAGAGGCCTTGCGGGGGAAAGCTCAGGAAGTCCCCGGCGTTTAGGCCGGCAAGCACGACCACCACAAGGGGCAGCAGCAGCACCACGAGCGCCAGCGCCGAGATGACCACAAATAGAAACGGCACCGCACGTTCGGATTTGGCGCTCACGACCGGCCTCCGCTCATAAGTTTCGCGGCGATCTGGAAAAAGACGATCCCGGAAAGACTCAGGACTAGGAGGACCACCGCCAGCGTCGCGCCAAGCTGCCAGTTCCCGATTTCGGCGACCTGCTGATAAATGTGGATTGGCAGAACGGTCACACGCCATCCGCCCATGAGTGCGGGCACTACGAAAGAACTGATCGAGAGAGCGAATACGATCAGGCTGCCTGCCAGCATTCCTGGCATGGAAAGCGGCAGAACAATTCGAAGAAAGGCCTGGCGCCGGGTTGCGCCGATGCTCCGAGCTGCCTCTTCGAGCGAGGGATCGATTGAACGAATGACGCCGATCAGGGAGAGTACCATGAAAGGCAGCGTGAACTGCACCATGCCGATGATCACACCGAGGGTGTTGTACATGAGGGGCAGTGGCGACTCGATCAGACCGGAATCGACCAGCGCACCGTTAATGAGCCCGCGGTCACCAAGAAGCACCATCATTCCGTAAAGGCGGATGACCATGTCGAGCTGCATCGCTGCAAGCACGAGGATCATGAGCAGCGTATTGCCCGCCACGTTTCGGGTCTTAGCGATCAGGTAGGCGAGGGGATAGCCGAGCACCATGCAGATCACCGTCACGGCAGCGGCGATGGAGATCGAACGCAACGCCGCGAGATAGTAGGATGAACGCGAGAAGAATCGTTCGAAATTCGTCGTCACGAAATCGCCCTGGAACGTGACGACCCCCGGAATTGCACGGTCAAGCGATATGGCCAGCATCGACAGGACCGGCAGGACGAAGAAGGCGACGAGAAACAGGGTTGCCGGTACCGCGAGGAGCCATAGACGCGAGCCACCTCCACGCAGCCAGCGACGCCCGTTGCCTGTTCCGCGAGTGATGGATGCTGCCTCGGTCACTTGATCATGGCCCGGAAGAGAAGCGGGACGGCGCGCCCGCATAGCCCGGCATAGCCTTGTCCGGCGGCGTGGGCGATGTGAGCTTTGAATGCGCGAGCCCGCTGTCCACAAGGGCGCCTGCCAGCCGCAAAGTCGTCGGGATCGGATCGATCACGGGAATGTCGATCCCGCGTTCTAGGAGGCCCGTGCGGACGGCGGCAGCGCAGCCCATCAGGCCGGTGCAACCGAAAACGATCGCGTGCGCCCCGTCCTCGTGGATCGCGGCTTCAGCAACACTCACGAGCTTTGCCTGCGTTGCTCCGATGTCGTCTTCCAGCTCGAGGACAGGGATATCAACCGCCCGTACGCTGGCCAGTTTGCCCTTCAACCCGTACACGGCCGCGAGTGTTTCGAACTGGGCCCTCAGGCGGGGCAGAACGGTCAGAACGCTGAAGCTATGGCCCAGCATGGAGGCAAGATGCATGGATGTCTGTGAAGGCCCGAGGACGGGTATCGAAACCGCCTCACGGGCACCGGCCAGTCCTGGATCTGCCATGCAGTCGATCACCACCGCATCGACACCGTCTCGTTCCGCCTCGATGATTCTGAGAATCGTGGCAGGCTCTGAAAAGGCGGTTTCGTAGGCGGATTCGATCGAAGCCGGTCCCTGCTCTATCTGGGTAAGACTGAGGCGAAGGCCCGAACCCGCGATCGACGAGAGTTCCTCTTCACTTCTGAACCCCGACGTCGTGATGGGGGTTATCAACCTGACGTGGGCCATTCTGTACCTCTCGGTCGATTTGACAGATCGAGCATTGCACCACGGGGAACGCGGGTCGATGAGCTAGTAAGGCGAGTGAGTCAGTGAATTCGCTATGGCGGCACTAGCCGAAAGGATAGTCAAAGCAATTTCGCCCAAGGAAACGTCAGGTTCCAAATAGTATTGCTGAACATGTCGGCACTCCTGCATTGGTTTCGTACGCCAGCTTCCATTCCGCACTCTGCAGGGGTCCCGCGCCGCTCATCGCGGAAACCCATCGAAATTCTGCGTCCGCCGCCTGGTCGGGCAGCTGGCTCTGGTTGCAGATCGTGGCCAGTGACCACCAAGGCCCTTAACACCGCGAGCCTTGGTACCCGGCTTGTCGCGCGGCTGATACTCTTCGCAGCAACGAAGTGAGGCTCGCCGGCCTACCGGCCGACCCGGCAGTGCCCGGGCGGCTGAAACCTAGTTTTGTCGCCATGCAGCCAGTGACCGGCCGACACGCTGGGGCATCACCAGCCTCTCGCCCAGATCAATACCAACCGGACTCCGGTCGCAGCTGGGTGAAAGTTCAGTGCGAGGTCAGTCGAGCTGCAGGGCAACTTCCGCGCCGCGGACGGCTACTTCGCCGCCGACCAGACGTCCTTCTGGGGCTGCAAGATCGGCTGAGGGCGCGTCCAAGTTAAGGGACATCTCATTGCGACTGCGCCTCTCTGGCGCCGATTTTGATCCGATCGTCCTCGGATCGCAGCCATGCTGACAGGCTGTCTATCGACGCGACAATCTGATCCGGTTTGCCGAACTCGTCCACGACATCTTCACCGGTGTCGACAGATCCGTGATCGGAATCGTCGTCGATCACCATGAGAGGCAGGTTGGTGACGAGTTTGCGCCCTGTTTCGGGGTCGACGTGATTGGCCACACGGTTGCGAATCCAGTGCAGCAGGCGCTCCAGCACCGTCTTGTTCTTCTTGACGACGAACAACCACGGTCGCTGTTCCGGGCTGATGTTCATCTTCGCGGCAACGGCCGTGTTGAAGTCGCCCTTGTCGCTCCGATTCGTTGCAGCATTGGGACGGACCGACATGTCCTTGTCGATCAGTCCGACCCCCACTGCGGGGAGCTCGTCAGCATCCGCGATGGTGGCAAAGCCGAGAAACCCCTCGTCCAAGCGGATCTGGGTCTGTGCTCTGAGGTTGTTGTGCAGGCCGGCGAGCACGATGATGATCTTGTAACCGGCGTCGGCGGCCTTGCAGATCAGTCCGGTATAGTTGCCTGTGTTCCCCGACTGGACGTGGCCCACGACCAGGCCGCGACGATCCCAAGCGCCTTCCCGGGTCGGGTCCTCGAGCTGCGAAAGGACTTCGTCAGTGGCGACGTCGAGAGCATCGAGGGCCGTCCAGGGGATCCGCGCTTCCATGTACTCCGAGTAACGCTGCCAATAGGTCCAGCCCTTCTTTCTTTCTGCATCAAGCCAGGCAACATGGTCCTCACCGCTCGACAGGGTGGCGTTCTCGCCCACCGTGCGGCTTGATCTGCGGATCAGTTCGTCAACGAGTGCGTCCCGATCAACAAGGGCGAAATCGTCCTCCATCATGATCGACAGCTTAGTCAGCTCCTTTTCGATCATTTCCGGAGTGACAGGGCTCTGAGCGCGTTCCGCAGCAAGGCGGAGCATGTTCTGGGCCATGGAAAGGATTGAATCGAAGGCCTTCTGGTTTGAAATCGTCATTGCGTGTCTTTCGCTTCAAGGGCTGCAACCAGGTCGAGGTGCCGGTCGAATGGGGGCGTGCGACCGAGCCGCTCGCGTGCCTCGGTCGGGCTGAGCCCGCGGAACTTCACCAGTGCTTCAAACATCGAGGACAGGGTCTCCATCACCTCGTTCTCGGCCGCTCCGGTGAAGCCAGTTCTCGGCGTCTCCTTGTCTTCCGCCGTATCCAGCCAGATACGCTGCACGGGCACTGTCTCTTCGATCAGCCTCAGAAGAGCGAGGATGTCGGACTTGAGTGGGCCGGCGCGATCGAGGATCGAGGCGACAAGATCATGGTCACGAGCGATCCGGTAAGACGTTCCTTGTGCCGAACGCCGCACTTGCCAGGCTTCGGCGACTGCGTTCTGGCGCGTGCCTGAGGCCGGGATCACGTGTCCGCGGTGGGCGAAGACCCGCCGCGCCGTGTCGCGTGTTTCTGTTGCGAGACGATGAAGCTGGGATCGCAGGCGCACCGGGGGGCTGGCCGTTGATTTCAGGACATTGATCTTCCAATCGGCATCCGCGCTGTTCGGTATGTCGAGCCGGATACGAGCGAGCCTGTGAGCTTCATCGCGCGGCCATGGCTTGCCGCCATCGCCGAGGCCAAGCCAACCCCCAGCGAGAAGGAGACGCTTGTTGCGGTAGACGTAGAAGCCCTCCTGCTGCGTCCATCCTCCGGGCCCCGCCGCCGCTTCCTGTTCGGCAGGCTTGAGCATGTCGCGATGCGGAAGGACGTGGCATTGCACGGTCACACCGGTGGTGTGGAGGATCCGATACTCGGGGCTTTCGAGCGCCTTGCCGGGATGACCGATGAGGTACGGATCCCAAGGCTTCAATCCTCTGCCATTAAGAGTCAGGCGCAGCATGGGCAGTTGGCCATCGAGGAGCCGGTGAAAGGTCATTGCAAGATGCGCTTCCACGCGATCCGCGAGCTCGATCATGTCGGTGCCCGTGAAGCCATCGGTCACGATGCGGTCCAGTTTCTCCCAGAGTACGACGGTGCCGTGGGCCATCTGGTTCAGCGGCGCGAGCAGATGCTCTGATCCCGGCGCCGGCCCCTCGAAGAGCGGCCAATCGGCCCCGGGTTCCTGACCGATAAGATCGAGGTCCCAGCGCAAGCAGACTATCGGTCCACCTTCCTTCCGACTGGCGACGGTCAGGCGACGAGCCTGAGAGAAGCTGGCCGTCTTCAGGCCCAGCCCGAAGCGCCCAAGGTCAGTGGCGGCGCGTTCAGCCCTCGGATCGCGAGCGCCAAGGCGCATGCCTGCCTCCAGAGCCGCGTCGTCCATGCCTTCACCTTCATCGACGATTCTTACCCAGCTCTCTGGACCGGCCCACTCAAGATGAACGGCGACGTCGCGCGCATTTGCGGCGATGGAATTGTCGACCAGATCGGCCAGTGCGGTGGGAGGCGCGTAGCCGAGTCCACGAAGGGACTCGAGCATCGACCCGGCATGAGGAGGAGCATTTCTTACACCCATCCCGTCACATCCCTAGCAATTCCTGGAGCCGACGCTTGCGACCCGGATGGGAAAGACGATCGAGGCCTTTCGCTTCTATTTGGCGAATGCGCTCGCGCGTCACGCCGTAGATCTGACCGATTTCCTCAAGGGTCATGTCGGAAGCGCGCCCGATACCAAAGCGCATCCGGATCACATCAGCCTGACGTTCCGGCAGATCAGCCAGCGCGTCTGTCACGATCCTTTCAGTTTCTGCCTGGCCGAAGACATCGACTTCTGGAGGTTCGGGCAGCAGGTTGTCCCAGTCGTCGAGACTTGCGGGATATTCGGCTTCACGCGGGATGCCGCGGAACTGTCTGACCTCGTCGATTGCCCATTCGAGCTCTTCGGCGAGCTCGAGGTCGGAGACAGCGCCACCGACCCGAACGTCCAGCCTCTCGAGGGCGCGATCAAGCTTGGTGATCTTCTCGTTACGATGCACGGGGATGCGGATCGCCGCGCCTTCAGCGCCGCGTGCGCGGCCTGCGCTGCTCGGAGGGCTTCTCGGTCGCGCTCGGACATCGACGCCGCCCGCTTCAGTGAGGTCGGCGTGCTGCCGTCCCCAAGCTCGGCAGCGTGCTCGCCGAAGACCGCGACGATTTCGGCGGGGGCGGAGCGGGCCTTCGCCAACAGCACCGCCTCGCGCCCGATGTTATCGAGGAGCGCTTTGCGTTCTGCTATAAGCAGCTTGACGGTGTGGGCAGCATACTGGCGGTAACCACCGGCCGCGCGGGTGTGGCGCTCGCGCTCGGCGGCCTCACGTCTCTCGGCATCCGCCAGCGCCAGGCACAACGCCGCGAGCGGCTCCTGCCGCGCACCGACGATCACGCCCCCACCCCCGCAGCGTCCGCGCGGGCATGGACCCAGCGCAGGATCGCCAGCCGTCCGCCGCAGTATTTTTTCGTCTCGTCACACCATGTCTCAGGATGAAGCCCCGGCTGGCCGGTTGAGTGCGCGCGCCACCGGGCTTGTTTGAGGGCGGCGGGCGACATGCCTGCCATCGCCGCCGCGGTTGCGGTGTCGATAGGCGCGAGCCACATCTCTGGACGGGCCTCAGCCAGCCGCTCGATGACGTTCGGGATTTCGGGGGCCGTCAGCCAATCCAACGGCAGGGCTCGCGCGAGGCTGAGCAGGGGGTCACATTCCATGACAAAATCTCCGCGCCCCGCGGGATTTTTAGTCGCTGTTTGAGAGGTGCCGGGGACGCGTACAGGCTGCCTAGCGACCGATTAACATCGGTGTTTCAGCCTGCGAACGGGTGCGCACTGCCCGCTTGGTCAGGTCCCCTTTTGCCGGGCTCGAGGGCCGGGCCGCCGCGATGGTGCGCTCGCGAATAAGACGGGCTACACACAAAGCTTTGGGCTGCCGTATGTCAAGTCCAGCCGATGCCCCCACCAACCACGTGTGTTGCGAACGTTGCAAAATACACTATGTGGCAGGTGTCGGCAGAAGTGGTGTCTTGCCCACAGCGGTCGCCGAGACCTAGTATCCAGCCCGCCGGTCCCCCCTTTCCGACGGGCTGTTTCATTCCCCGGTCCCTGAGCGCTGCTGGTAAATTGCTGGTAAACATCGGCCCACCAAACCGCCATCGCCGTTGTATACTTGAGAAACAGAGCATATCGGCCCCTACCCCACGATCATGATGGGCGACGACCGCGCCGTGGCCGCGACCTATGTGGCCGGGCGGCAGATGGGCGGGGGCACGGGCGACCGGCCTGCCCTTCATCCTGGCACGTAAACCTCCGGGGGAGGCCGAAGGCCGGGGGCAGCGCCCCCTGCCGACGGGCCCGCCGGAGGCGGGACCGGAGAGGAAGGGAATGCGCCCGCAGGGCGCGCCGCCAAACGCGCCTCAGCCGGCCTTCTGCACGGACGCGACGATCTCGTCCACGATCCGGCCCATCAGCGCCTCGTCCTCGGCCTCGGCCATGACCCGGATCAGCGGCTCGGTCCCGGATTTCCGGATCAGCACCCGCCCCGTCCCGTTCAGGCTCGCCTCGCCCTCGGCGATCGCGGCCTGGACCGCCGGATCGCCCAGGGGGTCGGTCCCGGCCGTGTAGCGCACGTTCCTCAACATCTGCGGCACCGACTCGAAGCGGTGCGCAAGCGCGCTCGCCGGCTGACCGGTGCGCACCATCTCGGCCAGGAACTGCAGCGCCGCCATCAGACCGTCGCCGGTGGTGGCGTGGTCCGTCATGACGATATGGCCCGACTGCTCGCCGCCCAGGTTCCAGCCGTGCTGGCGCATCGCCTCGACCACGTAGCGGTCGCCCACGGCGGTGCGGTGCAGCGCAAGGCCCTTGCCTTCCAGGAACCGCTCCAGCCCGAGATTGGACATCACGGTCGCCACCAGCGTGCCATCCTTCAGCCGGTCCTCCGCTGCCCAGCGCTCGGCCAGCAGCGCCATGATCTGGTCGCCATCGGCCTCGGCGCCGGTCTCGTCCAGCAAGATCACGCGGTCCGCGTCACCGTCGAGGCAGATGCCCACATCGGCGCGAATCTCCCGGATGCGCGCGGCGGCGGCCTGCGTCGCGGTCGAGCCCACACCGTCGTTGATGTTGTGTCCATCGGGGGAGACGCCCATCGCCACCACCTCGGCGCCAAGCTCCCACAGCACCTCGGGCGCGGCGCGGTAGGACGCGCCATTGGCGCAGTCGAGCACCACGCGCAGCCCCGACAGGTTGAACCCGGCGGGAAAGGTGCTCTTGACCCGCTCGACATAGCGGAAACGGCCGTCGTCGATGCGCTTGGCCCGTCCGATATGGCCGGCCTGCGCGGGGCGGACCCCGGCCTTCAGAAGCGCCTCGATCTCTTCCTCCGCCGCGTCGGAAAGCTTGAAGCCATCGGGGCCGAAGAACTTGATCCCGTTATCCTCGGCCGGGTTGTGGCTGGCCGAGATCATCACGCCCACATCGGCCCGCATCGACCGGGTGAGCAGCCCCACGGCGGGCGTGGGCACGGGGCCCAGCAGCAGCACGTTCATCCCCGTCGAGGTGAACCCGGCGGTCAGCGCGTTTTCCAGCATGTAGCCCGAAAGCCGCGTGTCCTTGCCGATCACCACCCGGTGCGGCGCGCTGTCGTCGCGGCGAAAGAAACGCCCCGCTGCCGCGCCGAGACGCAGCGCCAGTTCGGCGGTCATCGGATGGGTGTTGGCCCGCCCGCGGACCCCGTCTGTTCCAAAGAGTTCTCGTGCCACGCGCGCGTCTCCCGTGCCCCATTCCCCGTTCACTGCCAGCATACGTCGCTGCCGCTCCCGGCGATCTCAATCAGGACCGGACACGGACCTCCACAATGCGATGGCCTGCCGGTGCGTGTCCATATCATGAACGCGCAGAAACTGAACGCCCTGCGACACCGCCCAGATCGCAAGCCCCGCGGACCCCGGCCCGCGGTCCGCCGCCTTGGGCACGCCGCCCACGCGGCCCACGAACCCCTTGCGCGACGCGCCCAGCAGGATCGGGCAGCCCAGCCCGTGAAACAGCCCGATCCGCGCCATCAGCGCGCGGTTGCCGGCGTCGGTCTTGCCGAAGCCGATGCCGGGATCGACGACGATGGCCTCGCGCGCGACGCCGGCGGCCTCCGCTTGCGCCACCGCGGCCTCAAGCGCGTCGTAGACATCGAGCAGGACGTCACCATAGGCGCCCCGCTCCGCCATGGCTTGCATCGTCTCGGGCGTGCCGATGGAATGCATCAGGATCAGCGGCGCGCCGGAGCGGGCGGCGACATCGGCGAGGCTGGGGTCGAAGCGCAGCCCGGAGACGTCGTTGAGGATATGCGCCCCCGCCTCCAGCCCGGCGCGGGCGACGGCGGATTTGCGCGTGTCGAGGCTCAGGACCATGCCCGGCGCACGCGCGGCCAGCGCCTCGATCACGGGACGGATGCGCGCGATCTCCTCGGCTTCGGGCAGCTCCGCCGCGCCGGGGCGGGTCGATTCGCCGCCGATATCGATCAGGTCGGCCCCTTCGGCCACCATGGCCTCCGCCCGCACGACCGCGACGGCCGCATCGGCATGAACGCCGCCGTCCGAGAAACTGTCGGGCGTCACGTTCAGGATGCCCATCAGCCGCGGCACGTCCAGCGCAAGCCCCGCCACCGGCGCGCGCGGCCGCGTCAGCCGCTCGAGCACAGGCGCGGGGATCTCCGACGCGGCCAGGATTTCGGGCGCCCTCCCGCGCGAGAGATGCTCGACCTCGGAGAAGCGCGCCCAGCCCCCGGCCAGCGGCAGCGCGCCCGGGCGGGTGGCCGGGTCGGTTTCGGGAATGGGGCGAAAGTAGTCGGTCATGATCCCCGGTTACCGTGCGTCCGGATGCGCGACGAGCCCGAGTCTTGTCGCAGACCCTGTCGAAAATGCCAATTGACGGGGCCGCAACCCATCGTAAACATTACGTAATGAAATCGCCCTACCCATTCAGGACCCGCCATCTTGTCGGTCGCGAACCGTCGGAAGCCGACGCCACGGTCTATGGGCGCGTTTATGGCGCGCTCGGAGAAAGGGAGTTGCAGCGCAACCTGCAAGACCAGGCCAGGCATTTCGTGGCGCCCTGGACGCTGCAGGTCGGCGGCCGCGACGTGGGTGTGGGTGGCTTCCGCCTCGGCTTCGGCGCGGATGAGGGGATCGAACTGATGCTGTCGCTCACGCCGGACGTGCCGCAGGTGGGGCTCGCGGGCGAATTCCTGACCGACGCGATCCTGTTCGTGGAGGGCACATTGCGCGCCGATCGGGTTTTCACCTTCGCCGACAGCGAAACGACCCTGTCCGTGCGCATGCTCCGCGACGCGGCATTTCACGATACGGGCCCCGCGCCGGTCCCGGGTCGGCCGGATCGCCGGATCATGCGCTGGACGTCAGCCAGCCCGGTGCGGGCATAGACCCGGCAGCGATCGCGACCCGGTTCTCCGGCACTGTTGCACTTTCCGGCAGCGGGTGGCGCGGGCCTCCGATCTCCAGCACCGCGCGCGCGTCGAAGGCCTCCGCCAGCCAGTAGGCGAGCGCCAGCGACGCGGTCACATGGCCCTCGGGCCCCTGCACGGCGTCGAGGACCAGTTTCGAGGGAGCCCAAACGCTGATCCCGCCGTGGCGCATGGCCCAGTCGAGCTCGGTCCGGGTCTCCACCACGACACAGCGCGGGTCACGCGCGGCGAGGCACCACGCGCCCTGTTCGATGGCCAGAAGGTCGATCCGGCGTTGCGGCATGGCGTGACCGGCGCGCGGCACCTCCACGGCGGGGCGATCCACGCACAGGATCAGCGGCGCGCCTTCTGCCTGCAGAGCGTCCAGAAGCGCGCCCAGATCGTCGCGCGCCGCGGCCTCGTTGGACAGGAACACCACGACCGGATGGGGGGCGTGTTCCTGCAGAAGGCGCAGACGCCGGCGGCCTTTCGGTGCCTCGCGCACGATCTCGACGCCCAGCGTGTAGGGGCCCCGGTCGAGCTTCCCGATGCGCACGAAGACGCGGGCCGCGAGCGGATGGGCCAGAATGCCGTCGGCGATGCGCGAGGCCAGCGTCTCGAGCAGGTTCACGCGTTCAGCCTCGAGCGCCGCGTCGATGGCCTCGACGATGGTGTCGTAGGACAGGATGCGGTCCACGTCGTCGGCGGCACTCTCGGCGCGCGTCTCGACCTCGACGACCACGTCGAAGCGGATCGTCTGCGTCACGCCGCGCTCGGCCTGGAAGGCGCCGATCTCGACCTTGCGCAGGTGCTCGGTCATCGAGATGCGGTCGCGCGGCGCGCCGGACGCGGTGGCCTTGGCGCGTTCGGACGGGTGGGAGAAGGCGGTTGGCAGATCGTCGGTCATGGGGCCGCCCTAACACGGGGAGGCCGCGCGCCAAAGACGCCAAGCGTCATCGCCGGGCCGGAACGCGACGCCGGGTGCGGCGTTTCAGTATTGCTGGCGGTAGAAGACGTGCACCCCGTATTCGGCGGTGCGGGGGTAGACGCGCGACCAGCGCGGATCGACCCAGTCGGCATGGTAATGGGTGGCGCCCCCGGTCAGGTCACGCGGCGCGCCGTCGAGCATGATGCGCGCGATGTGGCCCAGACGGTGGAGCGCCCGCGCATCCGCCATCTCTTCGGGGTGGCCGTCGCAGGTATACGTGAACTGGCAGGCAAAACGCCGGCCCGTGCCTTCGTTAACCACATCGCAAACACTGTCGGGATAATTGGCGTGGTCGACACGATTGAGGATGACTTCCGCCACCGCGTACTGGCCCTCGATGGGTTCGCCGCGCGCCTCGAAATAGAGCGCTTCGGTCAGGCAATGCCATTCGTCGCCGCCGCGCGGGCTGGTCAGACCGTCCAGTTCCGACACGGACATGATGCGCGGGTCGTCGCCCGAGGGGGCCACATACGGCGATCCGAGGCGGCGTAGACGCATCTCGGACAGAGTGGAGAGGGAGGCCATCTCGACCCCCATGAGGCCCCCGAGGCGCCCCGAGATGCCGCCATCGGGCGCGGTCGACGTGGACAGGGTCACATCGGCCACGGCAGGCGACGCCAAGGACGCACCCAACATTGCAAGGCCCGCAGCCCAGGCGGCCAAAGCAAGTCGTCTCGACATGTTACCCCTTCCGGGCGGACTTGACGTCCGCTCTCGACATAGTGGTGATTCGCAACTGTTTAGACCGAATCGTGCTCAGGCCCAAACCGACACCGAATCTAGCGTTAGCCACTCATGACCACGCAAAGAGTTGTTAGCATTTCGTAAACAATCAGGACCCGACGTCAAGGTCAGGGTGAATGTCGCCGTCCAAATCCCTGTCCGCGATGGATAATTGTGCCGCGGCCAATTTTGCCACCGGCACCCGGAAGGGCGAACAGCTGACATAATCGAAGCCCGCACGGCGGCAGAACCCGATCGAATCGGGATGCCCCGCATGCTCGCCGCACATCGACAGCATCACGTCCGGCCGTGCCGAGCGCCCCCGCGCCGCCCCGAGCAGAAGCAATTCGCCCACCCCGTCGAGGTCGAGCTGCTGGAACGGGTCCTCCTCGAACACGCCCTGCTGCACATAGGCCGACATGAAGCGGCCCGCGTCGTCCCGGCTGAGTCCGTAGGTCATCTGCGTCAGGTCGTTGGTGCCGAAGGACAGGAACGCGGAATGTTCCGCGATCTCGCCCGCGCGCAGCGCGGCGCGCGGCGTTTCAACCATGACGCCGAGCCTGTAGGCGAAATCCTTGCCCGTCTCGGCGCGCACGGCGGCCGCGATCGCATCGACGCGGCCCTTGACCAGTTCCACCTCGCGCCGGGCCGACACCAGCGGGATCATGATCTCGGGCACGACGGGCGCCCCCTTCGTCGAGGCGCGGATCGTCGCCTCGAAGATCGCGCGGGCCTGCATCTCGTAGATCTCGGGCACGGTGATGCCCAGCCGCACGCCGCGCATGCCCAGCATGGGATTGTATTCCTGCAGGCTCTCGATCCGCGCCGACACGCGGGCCAGCGGCAGGTCGAGCGCCTCGGCCAGCGTGCGGATCCCCTCCCGGTCGCCGGGCAGGAACTCGTGCAGCGGCGGGTCGAACAGGCGGATGCAGACGGGCTGGCCCTGCATGATCTGGAAAAGCTCGGTGAAATCGTCGCGCTGCATCGGCAGCAGAAGCTCCAGCGCCGCGGCCCGGTCGGCGGGATTCTCGGCGAAGATCATCTCGCGCATCACCGTCAGGCGCGCCGGATCGAAGAACATGTGCTCGGTCCGGCAGAGCCCGATCCCGTCCACGCCGAAACGCTGCGCCATCGCCGCGTCCTCGGGCGTGTCGGCATTGGCGCGCACGCCGATGTCGCGCGCCAGATCGGCCCAGTCCATCAGCGTGGCGAAGGCGCCGCCAAGCGCCGGTTCCACCATCTCGGCCGCGCCCACCAGCACCTCGCCGGAGGTGCCGTCGACGGTGATGATATCGCCCTCGTGGAACACCTTGCGGCCGGGCACGGTCAGGGTCTTCTTGCGCTGGTCGAGTTGCAGCCGCGTGGCCCCGGTGACGCAGGGCAGGCCCAACCCCCGCGCGATCACCGCGGCATGGGAGGTCGTGCCGCCGCGTTCCGTGAGGATGCCTTCGGCCGCGTGCATGCCGCGGATATCCTCGGGGCTGGTCTCGCGGCGCACGAGGATACAGGGCTCGCCCTGCGCGGCAGAGGCCTGGGCGGCGGCGGCGGAGAACACGATGCGACCGGTGGCGGCGCCGGGGGCGGCCGCGATCCCGCGCGTCAGGACATCACGTTCGGACTCTGCGGACACCTGGCGGTGCAGTAGCTGGTTGAGCGTGTTGGGCGGAATGCGCCGCAGCGCCTCGTCGCGGTCGATCACGCCCTCCTCGGCCAGCCCGATGGCGATGGCGACATCGGCCCGGGCCGAGCGCGGCGCGCGCACCGCGTCCAGCACCCGAAGCTCGCCATCCATCAGCGTGAACTCGATCTGCATCTCCTCGCGCAGGCGCTGGCGCACCAGCGCGCCGAAGCGGCGAAGCTCGGCCACCTGAGCGGGCGCGTCATCCTCCAGCGCGGGGCCGCGGGCATCCGTCTCGATGAACATCGCCTCGGACCGGGACAGCGCCGCGCGCCCCTGCCCCTGCGGCAGATAGCGGCCGGTGACCTGCGGCGCGCCGGTGTCGGAACTGATGAACTGCACCACGCCGGCCCCGGAAAGACCCTTGCCCGGCCCGCGCGCCATGCGCTGCACCACAAGGCCGAGCCCGGCATCGGGCGGCGCGCCCTGCGCCTGCCGCAAGAGCCGCGCGCTGGTGCCTTCCCATGCGCGCGCCATGCTGCGCAGCACTTCGCTGAGCTGGGTGGCGGGATCCTGGGGAAACGCCTCCTCCATCTCGTCCTCGTAATGGGACTTGGCCAGCCGCGGGGTCATCGGCCCGTCGAACCCGTCCGGTTCGAGCCGCATGACATTGACGGCATAGGCGCGGATGAAGCCGACATAGAAGGCATCCGCGGTATCGCGCCCGAAGGTCTCGGCCAGACGCTCATGCACCGCGTCGTTCATCCCGATGTTCAGGATCGTGCCCGGCCCGCCCCAGTCCTGCGCCGCGCTGGAGGAGCGCACGGAAACCAGCGCACCGTCGCCGAACACGCCCACCAGCGCCGCCATGTCCGGCAGACGGCCCTGCGCGATGGCGCGCACCGTGTCGAAGGGCAAGGCCACCGTCATCGGCACCGGCAATTCGAGCCGGATCAGCCGCTGCAGGCACTTCGCGCGGTTGCCGTGCCGCTCGGTCCTGATCTCGGCGGTATGCGTGATTTCGGTGAAGTCGGGGGTCGTGAGCATGATGCCGTCCGGAATGCCCGCGCGTTTGCGGTTGCAGCATAGAACATACAACCCATGCGCGACCTGTCCAGTTTACCGGACATCGCGGCGGTGCGGCGTATTGGAACGTTACAATCGCATCACTGTCGCGACCCAGCTGCGCGCAGCTAGCCCGACAGCTTGCCCAGATCGGCCACCTGTTCGCAGGTTTGCACGATCTGATGCAGCAAATTCAACCGGTTGCGGCGCAAGATCTGGTTGTCGGCATTGACCTGCACCGCCTCGAAGAATGCGTCGATGGGACCGCGCAGCGCGGCCATGTGGCCCATGGCTGCGGCGAAATCCTCGGCCTCCAGCGCAGGCGCGATCCGGGCGGTTGCGGTTTCAAGCGCAGCGAAAAGCGCCCGCTCCTCCTGGGTCTCGGCGAATTTCGGGTCGGCGCCGAAACGGTACTCGACGCCATCCTTCTCCTCGGCCTGGGCCAGGATATTGGCCGCACGGCGATAGCCCTGCACGAGGTTCTCGCCCTCGGGCGTCCTGAGAAAGTCCTGCAGCGCGCGGGCGCGGGACACGACGAGCGCGAGATCATCGACCGGCGGCTTCGACAGTGCGGCGTCGATCACGTCATGGGTGATGTTTTCGGCGCGGAGATGGACCTTGAGACGGTCGTGGAAGAAGGCCAGCAGGTCCGTCGACAGGTCCGGCACCCGGTCGCCCACCGTGTGCAGGACCGAACCGTCGCTGAGGTCATGGGCCGTGCCGGCCTCCCGCAGCCGGTCGAGCACCGCGCGATAGGCCGATCCGAACACGCCGTGATGGGCGATCTCGTCGACGATCTCCTCGAGCGTGTCGATCACCCCATCGCCCGCCCTCGGTCGATGGATGGTGATCTTGTGCCGGACGATCTGCCGGTCGATCAGAGGGTAGAGCCGCAGGCGCAGGTGATTGTCGACAAGGATGCGGATCACCCCCAGCGCCGCCCGGCGCAGCGCGAACGGGTCCTTCGATCCCGTCGGCTTCTCGTCGATGGCCCAGAAGCCGGTCAGCGTGTCGAGCGCGGCGGCCAGCGCCACGGCGACCGACAGCGGCGCGGTCGGCACGTCGTCGGAGGGGCCGAGCGGCTGGTAATGTTCCTGCGCCACGGCGGCGATCCCGGGCGGATGGCCCGCCGCCTCGGCATAGTAGCGGCCCATGGTGCCCTGAAGCTCGGGAAACTCGAACACCATCTCGGAATGGAGGTCGGCCTTGGCGATGCGCGCGGCCGTGCGCGCCTGTTCGGGGTCGGCGCCGATCAGCGGCGCGATCTCGGCCGACAGGTCCGCGATCCGGTCGACGCGGTCCGCGACGGAGCCGAGGCGCCGCTCGAAGGTCACCGATTTCAGGGCCTCGGTCCAATCGCCCATACCGGCCTTGGCCACGCGCAGGTCATTGTCCCAGAAGAATTTCGCATCCGACAGGCGGGCGGAGAGAACCTTTTGATTTCCCGCCAGAATCGTCGCGCCGTGATCCGTTGTTTCGCGATTGGCAACAGTGACGAAGCGCTCGATCCGCCCGCTGGCAGGGTTGCGGACCGAAAAGAATTTCTGATGCTCCTTCATCGAGGTCCGAAGCACCTCGGGCGGCAGGTCGAGGAAATCCGCCCCGATCTCGCCCATCAGCACCACGGGCCATTCCACAAGCCCCGCGACCTCGGCCAGAAGGCCCCTGTCCTCGACCACCTCCAGCCCGGCGGCGAAGGCGAGGTTCGTGGCGTCGTGCCAGATCGCGTCGGCCCGTGCCTGTGGGTCGAGGATCACCTTCGCGGCGCGCAGTTTCGCCTCGTAATCCTCGAAGGCGGTCACGTTGAGCCGCCCCGGCGCCATGAAACGGTGGCCCTCGGTCGTGTCGCCCGAGGCGATGCCGTCCACGTCGAAGGGCACGACGGTCGCGCCGGCCTCGTCGCTCAGGATGCACAGGATCGAGTGCAGTGGCCGCACCCAGCGCAGCGACCCCGCGCCCCATCGCATGGATTTCGGCCACGGGAAATCCCGCACGACCTGCGGCACGACCTCGGCCACGATCTCGGCGGCGGGGCGGCCGGTCTTCGTCACCTTCGCGAACCAGACCTGCCCCTTCTTGTCGTCGCGCGCCTCGAGTTGGTCCTTCGTCAGGCCGGTGGCGCGCAAGAACCCCTCCAGCGCCTTTTCCGGGGCATCGGTGCGGGGGCCCTTGCGTTCCTCGGTCACCGTGGGGCTTTGCGCGCTGAGCCCCTCCAGCGCCAGCGTCAGGCGGCGCGGCGTGGCATAGGCGCCGGCGGCGGCATAGGTCAGCCCCGCCTCGACCAGAGCATCGGTGACAAGGCGCCTGAGGTCCTCGGACGCGCGCGCCTGCATCCGGGCGGGAATTTCCTCGGAAAAGAGTTCCAGCAGAAGGTCGGGCATCGGGCGTATCCAGCGGTTCGGGGGTCCGGGCGTCTGTCGGGTCGGTGTATCGCGTGTCGGCGCGACGGGGGCAACCGGCTTGGCGGCTATTCCAGCGATCCGTTCAGCTGGTGCCAGCCATAGGCGCGACCGTCGGGAAAGATCGCCAGCACCCGGTCGACGCCCGCCCGCGCCTCGCGCTCGGCGAGAACGGCTTCGGCTTCCCCCGCCTCCAGCGCAGCGCCGATGGCCTCGGCGTCGAAACACTCGAACCACGCGGGCGCGACCAGTGGCGTCGGCTCATCATAGGGCGCGCCCCTGAGCGCCGTCCCCACCCCCGCCTCATCGAGCGTGAAGCAGACGCGGAAGCGCAGCGGCGAGGTATCGGCGTCGATCCCCTCGAAATCGCCGGGCGCAAGCGGCAGCACCTCGCCCGTGAGCGTGGTGACGACAATGTCGGCGCTCTCGATGGGCGCATAATAGGCGCGGGTCTGGAAATACCATTGCGCCGCCGCGAAAACGGCGGTCACGCCGAGGATGGCGACGACAAGCCAGCGGCCAGAGGTCATGCGGCCTCGCCCGTCCAGCCCCCGGCCTCCGTCGCCACGAAGGCGTCGGCGCAGAGCTTGGCCAGCGCGCGGACCCGGCCGATATAGGCCTGCCGCTCGGTCACCGAGATCACGCCGCGCGCGTCGAGCAGGTTGAACAGGTGGCTGGCCTTGATGCACTGGTCGTAGGCCGGGTGCGCCAGAACGATGCGCTTGCCCGTGCGCGGGTCGTCATGGGGCTCGGCGAGAAGGCGCTGGCACTCGGCCTCCGCGTCATCGAAATGGCGCAGCAGCATCTCGGTTTCGGCGGCGTCGAAGTTGTGGCGGGAATATTCCTCCTCCGTCTGGCGGAAGACATCGCCATAGCTCAGCGCGATGGGCGCGTCGGGGTCGTTGAAGGGCATGTCCATGACATGGTCGATGCCCAGCACATACATCGCCAGCCGCTCCAGCCCGTAGGTCAGCTCGCCCGAGACGGGGTGGCAGTCATGGCCGCCGACCTGCTGGAAATAGGTGAACTGGCTGACCTCCATCCCGTCGCACCAGACCTCCCAGCCGAGGCCCCATGCGCCAAGCGTGGGGCTTTCCCAGTCGTCCTCGACGAAGCGGATGTCGTGGATGTCCAGATCGATCCCGATCGCGGCCAGAGAGCCGAGGTAGAGATCCTGCAGGTCCGGCGGGCTGGGTTTGATGAGAACCTGGTACTGGTAGTAATGCTGCAGCCGGTTGGGGTTTTCGCCGTAGCGGCCATCGGTGGGGCGGCGCGAAGGCTGCACATAGGCCGCGGCCCAGGGTCTGGAGCCCAGCGAACGCAGCGTGGTCGCCGGGTGGAAGGTGCCCGCGCCCACTTCCATGTCGTAGGGCTGCATGATCGCGCAGCCCTTCTCCGCCCAGTATCTCTGCAGCCGCAGGATGATCTCCTGAAAGCTGCGCGGGCGGGTCGTCTTTTCGGCGTCTGGCATGGCGTCAGGGTCCGGCGCGTTGGGCATGAGGGGAGCTTGCGCGTCTCTCTAGGGCGTGGCCGGGGTGGGGTCAATCGCGGCCCGGACCCCGCGGATGGCGCAGGAGCGCCACAGAACATCGCCAAGTCGCGCGCTTCGGCTGGTGCATCGCCCGCCCGCTCTGCTAACGTTCCGCGTGACGGCGCTTTCGTGCGGGGCGGACCCGGGCGGAGCGGAGCAGTGTTTTGAAAACGACGGGATAATCGACGCGATGCTGACGAGCTTTCTCCGGGGTCTGGCGGCCCTGACGTTGACCCTTGGCCTGTGCATGATCGTGACGCCGGGCCCCGCCCGCGCGCAGGACCCGACCGAACGGGTCTGGATCCAGATCGAAAGCTACGCGGCGATGGGCAACACCGAGGCGCGGATCAGGACCTACACGCCCGAATTCGACAATGTGAACGGGTTCAACGCGGGCGGCTTCTACGCCATCACGCTCGGCCCCTACGTCCGCGCCGAGGCGCAGCGCGTTCTGGCCGAGCTTGTCGCGGCGGGCCGCATCCCGTCCGACAGCTTCATCCAGCCGCGCACCGCCTACAACTCGCAGTTCTTCCCCATCGGCGAGGACCGTCTTGATGGCGGTGTCGCCGCCGCGCCCGCCCCGGAGGCGGCGCCGGAAGCAGCCCCGGAGATCGTGGGCGCCGCGCCCGAACCGGAGGTCGAACCCATTGCCTCGGGTGCGCCCGAACCCGAAGCCGCGCCCGAGCCGGAACCGGAACCCGAGCCCGTGCCCGAAGTCGTTGTCGTGCAGGAGGAAACCCCCGATCAGGCGCGCCAGAGCGAGGCACAGCTGACCCGCGAGGAACGCGACGCCCTGCAGGTCGCGCTGCAGTATTTCGGTTTCTACCAGGGCGGCATCGACGGCGCCTTCGGCCCGGGCACGCGGGGGGCCATGACCGACTGGCAGATCGCGCGCGGGCTGGAGCCGAGCGGTGTGCTGACCACGCGGCAGCGGGCGCAATTGCTCGACGAATACGAAACCGAACTCGCACGGCTGGGCTATGCGCAGGTCACCGACGCGACGGCGGGTATCGACGTGGTCCTGCCCATGGGCATGGTCGCCTTCGAGGAATACAACTTCCCCTTCGCCCGCTACACGCCGATCAATGACAGCGGGCTGACGGTCCTGCTGATCAGCCAGCCGGGCGACCACGCCACGCTTTTCGGTCTTTACGAGATCATGCAGACGCTGGAGATCGTGCCGCTCGACGGTGAGCGCGAACGCGGCCGTGACAGTTTCCTGCTGACCGGGCGGAGCGACAGCCTGCGCAGCCATACCGAGGCGCGCGTGACCGCCGGCGCCGTCAAGGGCTTTTCCGTGATCTGGGAACCCGAGCGCGACACGGACGTGGAACAGATCATCGAGCGCATCCGCGAGACCATCGACTATTTCCCCGGTACGCTCGACCCCGCCTTCGCGCCGGAGAACGCAGGTGAGGATATCGACCTCGTCTCGGGCTTCGAGGTGCGGCGGCCGGAACTGGTGCGCTCGGGCTTCTTCGTCGACGCCTCCGGCACGGTGCTGACCACGACCGAGGCCATCACCGGCGCGACCGGGCAATGCGACCGCATCCTGATCGACAACGCCTATCCCGCAAGCGTCGCCTTCCGCGACGACGCGCTGGGTCTGGCCGTCCTGCGCCCCGAGCAGGCGCTGGCACCACTGGCCTTCGCGCGCATCGCGCCCGACCCGGGCCGCATGCGCAGCGATATTGCCGTGGCGGGCTTTCCCTTTGACGGCGCATTGTCCTATGCCTCGACGACCTTCGGCAGCATCTCGGCGCTGGAAGGCGTGGATGGCGAGGCCTGGATGCAGCGGCTCGACCTGACCACCGGCGACAGCGAGGCGGGCGGGCCGGTGCTCGACGCCTCGGGCGCGGTTCTGGGCATGGTGCTTCCGGGGACGGCCGGTCAGAGAATGCTGCCCGACGAGGTGACGCTTGCGCTCCGCTCCGACAGCCTGATCGGGGCCATGGCCTCGGCCGGTGTGCCGCTGCAGACGGCCGCATCGGCGGGCACCACGCTCAACCGCGACCAGCTGGCGCGGCTGGGCGCCGACATCGCCGTGCGCGTGAGCTGCTGGAACTGAACCGCACGGGCCTTGGCCCATCCCTTCCGCCGCCCGGTTGGCGAACGGGCGGCGGCGCCCTTCCCCTTGCAGCCCCCCGCGATATGTTGCACGACGGCACGGCACCGAAACTTCCCCCATCACGCCCGAGGACAACATGGCAGACGGCAGCTTGAGCATGGACGCGAAACCGACCGAGGAAATCTCGGTGCGCGAGGTGTTCGGCATCGACAGCGATATGCGGGTCAAGGGTTTCCCGGAGCGCACCGACCGCGTTCCGGCGATCGACACGACCTACAAGTTCGATCCCGACACGACGCTGGCGATCCTCGCGGGCTTCGCCCACAACCGCCGCGTAATGATCCAGGGCTATCACGGCACTGGCAAATCGACGCATATCGAACAGATCGCCGCGCGGCTGAACTGGCCCTGCGTGCGCGTGAACCTCGACAGCCACATCTCCCGGATCGACCTGATCGGCAAGGACGCGATCAAGCTGCGCGACGGCAAGCAGGTGACCGAGTTCCACGAGGGCATCCTGC